>POVV01000022.1_pt1 | contig 178295 bp, 158 predicted proteins | sample 1560271 | NCBI WGS metagenome assembly POVV01 (sample SAMN08337232, study PRJNA429181) | Bioreactor metagenome, whole genome shotgun sequencing project. | biome: cows' rumen and soil; feature: anaerobic; isolation source: anaerobic chemostat enrichment culture, galacturonate as sole carbon... | reverse complement strand
ATTCGTGGTGTGGAAGCGTTCAGAGCACTTGGCGTACTGAAATACTCAAATAAGGAAGCTGCTGCTAAATTAGAAAAACTATTACGTTCAGCTATCGCAAACTGGGAAGCTAAGAATGAACGTAAAGCTGAAAGTGGTGAACTATTTGTGTCATTGATAAACGTAGATGGGGGCGCTATGATGAAAAGAATGCGTCCGGCTCCACAAGGAAGAGGTTACAGAATCCGCAAACGCTCGAATCATGTAACTCTTCACGTAGATACACTTAATAAAGAAAATCAAAATTAATTAGCAGATGGGACAAAAAGTAAATCCAATAGCAAATCGTTTAGGTATCATCCGTGGATGGGATTCTAACTGGTATGGCGGTAAGAAATACGGAAACACCTTGCTTGAAGATAGCAAAATCCGTAAATATCTTAATGCTCGTCTGGCTAAAGCTAGTGTATCTCGTATCGTTATCGAAAGAACACTTAAATTAGTAACTATCACAGTTTGTACAGCTCGTCCGGGAATTATCATCGGTAAGGGAGGACAAGAAGTAGACAAGCTGAAAGAAGAGTTGAAGAAGATTACAGATAAAGATATCCAAATCAACATTTTCGAAATAAAAAAACCAGAGTTGGATGCAGTAATCGTAGCTAACAATGTGGCTCGTCAGGTAGAAGGGAAAATCGCATACCGTCGTGCCGTTAAAATGGCTATTGCATCAACAATGAGAATGGGAGCTGAAGGTATTAAAATTCAAGTATCAGGCCGTTTGAACGGAGCTGAAATGGCTCGTTCAGAAATGTATAAAGAAGGACGTACTCCACTTCATACATTCCGTGCCGATATCGACTATGCACATGCCGAAGCCCTTACAAAAGTTGGTTTGATTGGTATTAAAGTATGGATTTGCCGTGGAGAAGTTTACGGCAAGAAAGACCTTGCACCTTCGTTTATTGCAACGAAAGACGGCGGACACTCTAACAACAACAGAGGTGGTGGAGACCGTGGCGAACGTCGTAACAGAGACGATCAAGGAAGAGGTTTCAAGAGAAATAAGAGAAAGTAATTAAAAAACGTTTGAAGTAAAATGTTACAACCGAAGAAAACAAAATTCAGAAGACAGCAAAAAGGTCGTATGAAAGGTAATGCTCAAAGAGGGCATGAACTAGCTTTCGGTTCATTTGGTATCAAAACCCTGGAAAACAAATGGATTACAGGGCGCCAAATAGAAGCGGCTCGTATTGCAGTAACTCGTTACATGCAGCGTCAAGGACAAGTTTGGGTAAGAATTTTCCCAGACAAACCTATCACAAAGAAACCTGCCGAAGTACGTATGGGTAAAGGTAAGGGATCTCCAGAAGGTTTCGTTGCACCAGTTACACCAGGAAGAATCATATTCGAAATCGAGGGTGTATCTTATGATGTAGCAAAAGAAGCATTGCGCCTTGCGGCTCAAAAGCTTCCTGTGACTACTAAATTTATAGTACGCAGAGATTATGACTTAACTCAAAACGCTTAAGAAGTATGAAAATTGCAGAAGTAAGAGAGCTTTCCGACAAAGAATTGAAAGAAAGATTAGATGCTGAAAGAATAGCATTAAACCAAATGGTGTTAAACCACAGTGTATCTCCATTGGATGCTCCAACAAAGATCAAAGAAAAACGTCGCGATATCGCTCGTTTTCAGACAGAGCTTCGCCAAAGAGAACTAAAAAAATAATTAAGAGCTGATGGAAACGAGAAATTTAAGAAAAGAAAGAATCGGGGTCGTTTTCAGTAACAAAATGGACAAAAGTGTCACAGTTGCTGTAAAATGGAAAGAAAAACACCCAATGTATGGAAAATTCGTTAACAAAACGAAGAAATATCATGCTCACGACGAAAAGAACGAGTGCAACATAGGCGACACAGTACGCATTATGGAAACTCGTCCGTTGAGTAAAACTAAAAGATGGAGATTAATCGAAATAATCGAAAGGGCTAAATAATTATGATACAACAAGAATCAAGACTAGTCGTTACTGACAACAGTGGAGCTAGAGAATGCTTATGTATCCGCGTACTTGGCGGAACAAGAAGACGTTATGCGTCTGTCGGGGATGTGATTGTGGTTGCTATCAAAAATGTGATCCCTTCGAGTGATATTAAAAAAGGTGCTGTTACAAAAGCAATTATCGTACGTACTAAAAAAGAAATCCGTCGCCCAGATGGTTCTTATATCCGTTTCGATGACAATGCATGTGTTTTGTTGAACGCATCCGGTGAAATCAGAGGAAGCCGTATTTTCGGACCAGTTGCTCGCGAACTTCGCGCAACTAATATGAAAATCGTTTCATTGGCACCAGAGGTACTTTAATTCAAAAACTAAAAAGCAATGAGTAAATTACATATCAAAAAAGGCGATATAGTTTATGTGAATACTGGTGTCGATAAAGGTAAAACCGGTCGTGTGTTGAAAGTTCTAGTTGAAAAACAACGCGCAATCGTAGAAGGCCTGAACATGGTATCGAAACATACTAAGCCTAATGCTAAAAGTCCTCAAGGAGGAATAGAAAAGAAAGAAGCTGGTATTCATATCTCTAATCTGAACGTGGTAGACCCTAAATCGGGAAAACCAACACGTATCGGCCGTAAAGAATTGAATGGAAAGCTAGTACGTTACGCTAAAAAATCAGGGGAGGAAATTAAATAATGAGCAATACAACAACTCTTAAAACAGAATATAAAGACCGTATTGTGTCTTCTTTGATGAAAGAATTCGGTTATAAGTCTAGCATGCAAGTGCCTGTATTGAAAAAAATCGTTATTAATCAAGGTCTGGGTATAGCAGTTGCCGATAAAAAAATTATTGAAACTGCTGTTAACGAGATCACAACGATTGCAGGACAAAAAGCAGTAGCAACTTATTCAAAGAAAGATATCTCGAACTTTAAGTTACGTAAAAAAATGCCAATCGGAGTGATGGTTACTTTGCGTCACGACAAAATGTATGAGTTTCTTGAAAGATTAGTACGTGTAGCATTACCTCGTATCCGTGACTTCAAAGGTATTGAAAGTAAACTTGACGGAAGAGGAAACTATACACTAGGTATTGAGGAGCAGATTATCTTCCCTGAAATTAATATCGACAATATTAGCCGTATTTTGGGAATGAATATTACCTTTGTAACTTCTGCAAAAACAGATGAAGAAGGTTATGCACTTTTGAAAGAGTTCGGATTACCATTTAAGAATGCAAAAAAAGAATTGATATAAGATGGCAAAAGAATCAATGAAAGCTCGCGAGGTAAAGAGAGCTAAACTGGTAGCTAAATATGCTGCTAAAAGAGCGCAACTGAAAGCCGATGGCGATTTCGAAGCGCTACAAGCTCTGCCTAAGAATGCTTCGCCTGTGCGTCTGCATAACCGTTGCAGCCTTACAGGTCGTCCAAAAGGCTATATTCGCCAATTTGGAATTTCCCGTATTCAATTCAGGGAAATGGCTTCTAAAGGCTTGATACCAGGAGTTAAAAAGGCGAGTTGGTAAACAGAAATTATAAGTTATAAATTATAAATAATGAATCGGGATAGATGCAACCTGATTTATGACTTATAATTTATAACTCGTAACTATAAAAATAATTTTTAAATATTGTCCCGATAGACGGGATTAATTTAAATCATTTAATCATGACAGATCCAATAGCAGATTATTTGACGCGTGTGAGAAACGCCATCATGGCTGGCCACAGAGTTGTAGAAATTCCGGCGTCAAATTTGAAAAAAGAGATTACAAAAATTCTCTTTGAAAAAGGCTACATTCTTAACTATAAGTTTGTAGATGAAGGACCTCAAGGCGCTATCAAAATAGCCTTGAAATACGATCCTGTAAATAAAGTAAACGCGATCAAAAAATTGATCCGTATTTCTTCTCCAGGTCTTCGTAAATATGTTGGGTATAAAGACTTGCCTCGTGTTCTTAACGGACTGGGTATAGCAGTAGTATCTACCTCAAAAGGAGTGATGACAGACAAAGAAGCTCGTGACTTGAAAGTTGGGGGTGAAGTAATGTGTTACGTTTATTAATTAAGAGGGAGGATAATAATGTCTAGAATAGGAAAATTACCCATAAGTATTCCAGCCGGAGTAACAGTTACTGTTGGCAAGGATAATCTAGTTACAGTAAAAGGACCTAAAGGAGAACTATCGCAAGAAGTTAATCCTGATATCAAAGTCTCTGTTGAAGATGGTACGCTTTCAGTAGCGCGTCCGTCAGATGATAAAAGTCATCGTTCTCTACATGGTTTGTACAGATCGTTGATCAGTAATATGGTTGTTGGCGTTTCGGAAGGATATCGCAAAGAACTAGAATTAGTAGGGGTTGGTTACCGTGCATCAAACAACGGTCAACTTCTTGAGTTGGCTTTAGGATTTACTCACAGTATTCACATGATGTTACCTGCTGAAGTGAAACTGGAAACTAAATCAGAGAGAAACAAAAACCCTCAGATTATTCTGGAATCTTGTGATAAACAACTGATCGGTCAGGTTTGTGCGAAAATTCGTTCGTTCCGTAAACCAGAGCCTTATAAAGGTAAAGGTATACGCTTTGTTGGCGAAGTTATCCGTCGCAAATCAGGTAAAGCCGCAGGTAAATAATCTTAAACTGTAAGAAATCATGTTAACAAAGACAGATAGAAGAAATAAAATAAAACTGCGTGTCCGCGGTAAGATAGCAGGAACTGCCGAGCGTCCGCGTCTGACAGTATTCAGAAGCAACAAGCAAATTTATGCTCAAGTTATCGACGATCTGACAGGTAGAACTTTGGCGGCTGCTTCGTCTCTTAAAATAACAGACAAAGCGCCTAAAAAAGAAATAGCTGCAAAGGTTGGCGAGTTGATTGCTAAAAGTGCTCAGGAAGCTGGCGTTACAGCTGTGGTATTCGATCGTAACGGTTTTTTATATCACGGTAGAATTAAAGAATTGGCAGATGCTGCCCGTAAAGGTGGACTTAAATTTTAATAGAAATGGCAGGAGTTAACAATAGAGTAAAATCGACCAACGATATCGAATTGAAAGATAGATTAGTTGCTATCAACCGTGTTACTAAAGTAACAAAAGGGGGTCGTACATTCAGCTTTGCTGCTATCGTAGTTGTAGGAAACGAAGATGGCATAGTAGGCTGGGGACTGGGTAAAGCCGGTGAGGTTACAACAGCCATAGCTAAAGGAGTTGAAGCTGCAAAGAAAAACCTTATTAAGGTTCCGGTACTTAAAGGAACGGTTCCTCACGAGCAAATAGCTCGTTTTGGAGGTTCTGAAGTTATGCTTCGTCCAGCTGCTCCCGGTACAGGGGTGAAAGCAGGGGGTGCGATGCGTGCCGTGCTTGAAAGTGTTGGTGTTACAGATGTATTGGCAAAATCGAAAGGTTCGTCAAATCCTCACAACTTGGTGAAAGCTACAATCGAAGCTTTAGGTGAGTTGAGAGATGCATACACTGTAGCTCAGAACAGAGGTGTTTCTATGGAGAAAGTGTTTAAAGGTTAATTTGCAAAGAAAATTATTATGGCAAAAATTAAAATTAAACAGGTAAAAAGCAGAATCAAATGTCCTAAAGACCAAAAGCTGACTTTAGATGCTCTTGGACTTAGAAAGTTGAACCGTGTTATAGAACATGAAGATACACCTGCTATCAGGGGTATGATCAACAAGGTAAGTCATTTGGTAGCAATAGTAGATTAATTTCGTTTATAAGATAAAAAAATATATAGATATGAGTTTATCAAATTTGAGACCAGCTGAAGGAGCAACAAAAACCGGAAAAAGAATCGGACGTGGTACAGGTTCGGGTTTAGGTGGCACTTCAACAAGAGGTCATAAAGGAGCTAAGTCCAGATCAGGTTATTCTAAAAAAATCGGATTTGAAGGAGGACAGATGCCAATTCAGCGTCGTTTGCCTAAATTCGGATTTAAGAATATTAACCGTGTAGAATATAAAGCTATCAATCTGGATGTATTGCAGCGTTTGGCTGAAACTAAGAACGTTGAAAAAATCGATATCCAAACATTAGTAGATGCTGGATTCCTTTCTTCAAACCAATTAGTTAAGATCCTTGGAAATGGAGCTCTTACTACAAAAGTAAATGTAGAAGCACATGCATTTTCAAAATCAGCTGAAGCAGCTATTCAAGCTATAGGTGGAACCGCAACAAAACTGAAGTAAGATGGGATTAGTAAAAACACTAGAAAATATATGGAAGATAGAGGATCTTAGAAAGAGACTCCTAACTACCTTCTTTTTCGTAGTGATCTATCGCTTCGGAGTCCATATCATCCTTCCGGGTGTTGATCCGGTTCAGCTCGATGCTCTTCATCAGAAGACAGCAGGTGGGCTGTTGGGGATATTGGATATGTTCTCAGGGGGTGCATTTTCTAATGCATCCATCTTTGCCTTAGGTATCATGCCGTATATCTCGGCATCTATCGTTATCCAGTTGTTAGGTATAGCTGTACCTTACTTCCAGAAATTGCAAAGAGAAGGAGAAAGCGGTCGTACTAAGCTGAATCAGTATACTCGTTATCTGACAGTAGCCATCCTTTTGGTGCAAGGACCAGCATATTTGGTCGGTGCACTAGGACCAGCAGCACCATCGGGCTGGGAATTCTTACTACCTTCTGCAATTATATTGGCTGGAGGAAGTATGTTTGTTCTTTGGTTAGGAGAGCGTATCACAGATAAAGGTATCGGAAATGGTATTTCATTCATCATCTTGGTGGGTATTATAGCTCGTTTACCTCATGCTCTTATCGGTGAGTTTACTTCTCGCTTGAGCAGTCAAGCCGGAGGATTAGTGATGTTCTTAGCCGAAATAGTGTTCTTGCTACTTGTTATTTGCGGAGCTATTATGTTGGTACAAGGAACTCGCAGAATACCGGTTCAGTATGCTAAAAGAGTTGTTGGTAACAAGCAATACGGAGGTGCACGCCAGTATATTCCATTGAAAGTAAATGCGGCTAATGTAATGCCTATCATCTTTGCTCAGGCAATTATGATGGTTCCGGTTATGTTGGCAGGATTTTCAACTGATAAAACAGGATTTTTGGGATCTTTCACAGATCATACAAGTGTAACATACAACGTTGTGTTGGCATTGCTTATCATTGCTTTCACATGGTTTTACACAGCTGTAACAATAAATCCGGTTCAGATGGCTGATGAATTGAAGCGTAATAATGGATTTATACCAGGTATTAAGCCGGGAAAGAAAACAGCCGATTATATAGACTCTATTATGTCTCGTATAACATTGCCGGGATCATTATTCTTGGCGTTGGTTGCTATCATGCCTGCTTTTGCCAGCTATTTTGGTATCAGTAGAGAGTTCTCTCAGTTCTTTGGGGGTACATCGTTGCTGATCCTTGTAGGGGTAGTTCTCGATACTTTACAGCAGGTCGAAAGCCACTTGTTGATGAGACATTATGACGGTTTATTAAAATCGGGACGAATCAAAGGACGTTCAGGTTCAATCGCAGCATATTAAGGAGGTTATAATGATATTTCTGAAAACAGACGAAGAAATCGAATTGATGCGGGAAGCCAATCGCCTTGTAGGGATGACTCAAGGCGAGCTTGCTAAGCATATCAAACCAGGAGTGACTACATTGTCATTAGACAAGATTGCCGAAGAATTTATCCGTGATCACGGAGCTATTCCTTCCTTTCTTGGATATAATGGATTTCCGTTTTCGTTGTGTATTTCTGTAAATGAAAATGTTGTACATGGGTTTCCTTCCGAATATGTGCTGAAAGATGGAGATATAATTTCTGTTGATTGCGGTACAGAGAAAAACGGATTTTGTGGCGATTCTGCTTATACATTTTGTGTAGGCGAAGTTGCAGAAGATGTGAAAGCTCTGTTGCGTGCAACGAAAGAATCTCTTTATCTGGGTATAGAAAAAGCAGTAGAAGGCAATCGGGTAGGAGATATTGGTGATGCCGTGCAAACATATTGCGAAAAAAAGGGATACTCTGTAGTCCGCGAATTGGTGGGGCATGGTATTGGTCGCAAGATGCACGAATCTCCGGATGTTCCTAACTATGGCAAACGAGGTACAGGCCCATTATTGAAAAAAGGGATGTGTATAGCTATAGAGCCGATGATAAACATGGGAAGTAAAAATGTCGTTTTCGAAAGCGATGGTTGGACTGTAAGAACCCGTGATCGCAAGCCCTCTGCCCATTTTGAACATACAGTAGCTATTCGTCAGGGAAAAGCCGACATCTTATCAACATTTGAATTTGTAGAGGCTGTTTTAGGAAATAACGCAATTTAATCTTAAATAATATATATGGCTAAACAAGCAGCAATAGAACAAGACGGAGTGATTGTAGAAGCACTATCCAATGCAATGTTTCGCGTCGAACTCGAAAACGGACATGAGATAACAGCTCATATATCCGGAAAGATGCGGATGCATTACATTAAAATACTCCCAGGAGATAAGGTGCGTGTGGAAATGTCTCCTTATGATTTGTCAAAAGGACGGATCTCATTCAGATACAAATAAAAAAACAAAGATATGAAAGTAAGAGCATCATTGAAGAAGCGTACCGCTGATTGTAAAATCGTCAGAAGAAAAGGACGCTTATACATAATAAACAAAAAAAACCCTAAGTTCAAACAACGTCAGGGATAATTTATTAATTTTGCAAATTAATCTAAAAAATATATGGCAATAAGAATAGTTGGGGTCGATTTACCACAAAATAAGAGAGGCGAAATAGCCTTGACATACATTTTTGGTATCGGACGTAGCTCTGCGAACAAAATCCTTGCGGAAGCAGGAATTGATAGAGATATCAAAGTTAAGGAATGGAACGATGACCAGGCCGGAGCAGTGCGAGAAATCATCGCTACAAAATTTAAAGTAGAAGGAGACTTGCGTTCAGAAGTACAACTTAATATCAAGCGATTGATGGATATAGGTTGTTACAGAGGTATCCGTCACCGTATCGGTTTACCTTTGAGAGGCCAAGGTACTAAGAACAATGCCCGTACACGTAAGGGAAGAAAGAAAACTGTTGCTAACAAGAAAAAAGCTACAAAATAATTAATTTGATATGGCAAAAAAGACAGTCGCAGCGAAAAAAAGAAATGTTAAGGTGGATGCAATTGGAGAAGCCCATGTGCATTCTTCTTTCAACAATATTATTATATCGCTTACAAACAATGACGGCCAAGTAATTAGTTGGTCATCGGCAGGGAAGATGGGTTTCAGAAGTTCTAAAAAGAACACCCCATACGCAGCTCAAATGGCAGCACAGGATTGTGCAAAAGTAGCATTTGACCTAGGATTGAGAAAAGTTAAAGTATATGTAAAAGGACCGGGCAACGGACGTGAGTCTGCTATCCGTACTATTCATGCAGCAGGTATTGAAGTAACAGAAATTGTTGACGTTACTCCACTTCCTCACAATGGATGTCGTCCTCCTAAACACAGAAGAGTTTAATCAAATTTAAAATTGGAACCTTGAATTGTGATTTTGATTACAACGACCCTCTCTGTAATCGCGGCTGCACAATTTTAGCTTTCATCAATTATTAATTAGAAAAAAAATGGCAAGATATACTGGACCAAAATCAAGAATCGCCCGTAAGTTCGGAGAGCCAATATTCGGACCTGATAAAGTTCTTTCTAAAAAGAACTACCCTCCGGGACAGCACGGAAACGGAAGAAAAAAGAAATCGTCTGAGTACGGTATTCAATTGCGTGAAAAACAAAAAGCAAAATATACTTATGGAGTTCTTGAAAAACAATTCCGTAATATGTTCGATAAAGCTTTGTCTTCTCGTGGTATTACAGGTGAAGTGTTACTTCAAATGTTAGAATCGAGATTAGACAATATTGTTTTCCGTTTAGGAATAGCTCCTACCAGAGCAGCTGCACGTCAGTTAGTGTCTCACCGTCATATCGTAGTTGACGGATCGGTAGTGAACATTCCTTCATATACAATTAAACCAGGACAATTGATCGGTGTTCGTGAAAAATCCAAATCAATGGAAGTAGTGGACGAAGCATTGTCGGGTTTTAATCATAGTAAATACCCTTGGATCGAGTGGGATGCAGCTAATATGACAGGGAAGTTCCTTCACCTGCCAGAAAGAGCAGATATCCCTGAAAACATTAAAGAACAGTTGATCGTTGAGTTGTATTCTAAAAATTAATTAAATTCATGGCTATATTAGCATTTCAAAAACCGGATAAAGTATTGATGTTAGAAGCGGATGATTTCTTCGGGAAATTCGAATTTCGTCCGTTAGAACCCGGATATGGTATTACCGTAGGTAATGCTCTACGCCGTATTCTGCTTTCATCTCTTGAAGGTTTTGCTATCACTTCTATAAAAATCGATGGTGTTGAGCATGAATTTGCCACAGTGCCAGGCGTTATAGAAGATGTTACAAACATAATACTTAACCTTAAACAGGTTAGGTTTAAGCAAATCGTAGAGGAGATCGAAAACGAGAAAGTCAGCATTACTGTCTCAGGTACCGAAGTATTCAAAGCTGGAGATATTGGAAAGCATCTGTCAGGATTTGAAGTTTTGAACCCTGATCTTGAAGTTTGTCATTTAGATAAAAATGCAACCTTCCAAATCGAGCTGAATATTAACAAAGGCCGAGGATATGTTCCTGCTGATGAAAATCGTAGTCTGTCCGATGATGTTAATGTTATAGCTATCGACTCTATTTATACTCCTATCCGTAATGTGAAATATTCGATAGAGAACTATCGTGTAGAACAAAAGACGGATTATGAGAAACTTGTTATAGAAATAGCAACCGATGGTTCTATTCATCCTAAAGATGCTTTGAAAGAAGCTGCTAAAATTCTGATCCATCATTTTATGTTGTTCTCTGATGAGAAAATCCTTCTTGAACAAAATGAAGTGGATGGTAATGAATAATTTGATGAAGAAATCCTACATATGCGTCAGCTACTTAAGACTAAGTTATCAGATATGAATCTTTCGGTTCGTGCTCTTAACTGTCTGAAATCAGCAGAAGTAGAAACTCTTGGAGAGTTGGTTCAATTCAATAAGAATGATCTGCTTAAATTCAGAGACTTTGGTAAGAAATCTCTTACTGAGCTTGACGAACTGTTGGATAGCTTGAGCTTATCTTTCGGGATGGATATTTCTAAATATAAATTAGATAAAGATTAATAAGCGACATGAGACATAATAAAAAATTTAATCATTTGGGGCGTACCAGCTCACACAGAAATGCCATGTTGGCAAACATGTGTGCGTCATTGATACTTAGTCCTAATAAACGCATCTTTACAACAGTTGCTAAAGCGAAAGCTTTGAAGAAAGTTGTAGAGCCGATTATCACTAAGTCAAAAGAGGATTCAACTCACTCAAGACGTTTGGTATTCCAAGATCTACAAAATAAAGCTGCGGTAACAGAGCTTTTCCAAAATGTATCTCAAAAGATAGCAGATCGTCCGGGTGGATATACTCGCATCATCAAAACAGGAAACCGTCTAGGTGACAATGCTTCAATGTGTTTTATCGAACTGGTAGATTACAATGAAAACATGTTGAAAGAGAAAAAAGCTGCTTCTAAAGGTAGAACACGCCGTTCGAAGAAAAAAGAGGGTGATGAAGCTCCTGCTGTAGCTGCAAAGGAAACTTCTAAAAAAGCAAAAGCTGATAAGGCTGAAAAAGAAGTAGTAGAAGAAACTGAAGTTTTGGAAGCTGCTCCTGAAGTACAGCCTGTAGCAGAAGCGCCAGCTGTTGAAACAGAGGAAGCTCCTAAAGAAGACGACAAAGAATAAGTATTTATTCTGATATATAGCAGAAAGCAGTAAAGTAAATCTTTACTGCTTTTTTTGTGCTTATAAACAGAAAAAAGTATCCCGGATAATAGGGATACTTTAGAAGTTGTTTTGATAGTTTTTATATCTTCAAGATATAAAGTAAAGTTCAATACTTTACTACGTTTGTAATTTGAAAGTTTCTATTAAGATTGGGAAGTCTTAACTCTATAGTTCGTTACGTTTGGTTTGTACCTATTAGGTAGATGGATAAAAGCTATAAACGTTGCATCATTGTTGGAATAAAAATGATAATATTTTATGTTTTCTTTTTAAAGTGTAGATATATAGATGTTTATGGTTTTGTTAAAAATGAAAATATTCCTATTTTACTACAAATTTTGTACTTAGGGTTGCTCCTGTCTCATCGACTACAGTTAAGGAGTGTTCTCCCTTGGCAGGGATATATTCCTTTTTATGGAAGTCTTTAGTCTCTCCTATATATTGTCCGTCTAAATGCCAAAATACTCTGCTTTGTGGCGATCGATGAGCTAATTCGAATATGATTTGTCCGGGAGAGCCATCTAGTTGCTTAGGAAGGCTTATAATAGCATTGGGGAATGGATAAATAAAGTCCATCAATTTTATATCTGAGTCTTCTCTGCATTCGGGTGAATATGGAGGTAAAGAACGATAATTAGGATGCTGTTCTTTGTAGTACCATTCCCAAGATGGAGGCAATACGAACCATGATGTATGGATTATACCTCTTTTGCCTGCGCAATTTTCGTATACCTGATATTGTTTGTCTTCTGACAGATGTACAAGCCTATGATAGGAGCATACAAATGATTCCAATCCTTTTTTACTTATCCATACCGTATCTATTGATGTTTCAGGGCAATTAATACTTTTCAGACAACCACTTTCATGGCATATCTCCGCCATCATAAGATCATTGTCGGGACGTGCAAACCAGAGGCTATTGGGTAAAGCTCCAAATATGTCGAACATGACCATACCTGCTGTGCGTGCACCTGTAAGCCCGGGACGTCCTTCTCCGTCCGAATTTCCAACCCATACTCCTACAACATATTTTGAGTTGACCCCGACAGCCCATCCGTCCCGGAAACCAAAGCTTGTTCCAGTTTTCCATGCTATTTTTTGTATCGATGGTATCGATCGCCAGTCTATTTCTTCCGGTCGGTTTAGGTTAGTTAAGGCTTCCAATGTTTGCCAAATGGCTCCAGCTGTGAATATTGGACTTTGGGTTCTTTCTCCTCTTTTATCTTTTTCTTTCAAAATGTAGGCTGGTGATTTGGGTTCATAATATCTCCCTTCCTCATTGTAAGAATTCAATTGTTGAGCCATTTGCAGATACATGGTGCTTATATCCCATAATTTACCCTCGGCTCCACCCAAAATAAGAGATAGTCCATAATTGTCAGCAGAACGATTTAAGGTCGTCATTCCTCCTTTTTTTAGGAGGTTGTAGAATTTAGGGACACTGTATTTTCGTAGTGAAACAACAAAAGGAACATTCAGTGAGCGAGCCAGTGCTTCTGAAGCATGTACAGCTCCATCATATTGTAAACTGAAATTTTTAGGTGCAAATCCGTTTAGATTTATCGGTACATCCGGTAATATCTGCTCAGGGAGCAGTAAGCCCTCCTGTAGCATAGCACAATAGAGGAATGGCTTCAATATACTACCAGTACTGCGAGGCGATTGAATAATATCTACTTGATTTCCTGAAACATCGTTTTCAAAATCTACATTACCGCAATATGCCATTACCTCATTCTTCTCCACATCGAAAACAATAGCTGCTATATTTTTTACCCCATTTTGAGCAAATTCGGCATTCCAGCGGATAAGAATGGATTCTGTACGTTCTTGTTGAATTTTGTCTATTGTCGTTATGATGTGTTTACCTCCCTCTTCTTTATATAGTTTGGTTACAAGGTGTGGTGCTACTTGTGGTAGCGGATGGGGTTGGAAAGGCAAAGGTTCAGAAATTGCGAGTTCATAATCTATTTTGTCAAGAATATTTCGCTCATATAGTTTTTTTAAAAGATTGTTCCTTTTGCTAAAAAGCTTTTCTCTGTTCCTTCCGAAATGCATTAAAGCCGGAGAGTTAGGAAGTACAGCAAGAGTGGCGGCTTCTGCCCATGATAATGTTGCAGCCTGATGTCCGAAATATCGCCACGAAGCAGCTTCTATTCCCACGACATTGCCACCCATAGGGGCATGGGATGCATATAGGGCTAATATTTCGTTCTTAGAATAAGAGAATTCTAATCGGGAGGCTAATATCATTTCGATGAACTTTTCGCCAAATGTGCGGCTTTCTTTACGTGATAAGCGTATGGTTTGCATAGTAATAGTGCTTGCTCCACTGACTATGCGCCCTTTGTCTACATTGTCTTTGATAGCTCTTCCCAAAGCAAGAGGGTTCACTCCCCAATGTGATCGGAAATATTGATCTTCGAATTCTATGAGACATGTCTTGTATTTTTCGGGAACAGAATCGGCAGTGGGAAACCGCCATTGCTGGTCGTCGGCTATGCGAGCACCCAGTAACTCGTTGTGTCGATCTGATACAACAGTGCTATATGGTACTTCAAAAAGAGGCGATGGCAAACAAAATATATACCAGATGAGTAAAATTATACATACAGGAATACCTATTCTGTACTTCAATTTACTCTTTTTATATCTGTTGAAGAGGTTTATGAAGAATAATCTGATTTTTGCAATATAGTGTTTTGCATTCTCCATGTATTGGTATCAGATATAATACTCAGCCAGATCGACTAATCCTGCACGCATTGCATACTTGATAGCTTCGTGTGCATTGTTCACATCCAGTTTACGAAAAATGTTTTTGCGGTGTGTAATAATAGTATGGAAACTCAAATGACGATTGGCGGCGATCTCTTTTGTTGTGTGCCCCAATGCAATTTCTTTGAGTATTTCTTTCTCCGTGGCTGTTAAGATTTGCTCAGGTACTTCTGTTTGTTGTTTCTGTGGTTGTAATAGCTGATTCGTTACACGGTTGCATATGAACCGTTCTCCACGGAGCATTTGTATCAGAGCCATATTTATCTCATCTAGGTCACATGATTTTAAAACAACGCTATAATTTTCGCTGTTGATGACCAGTCGCCTTAAAAAGTCGTTACTCAGCTCATCGGAGAATAACAACCATCTAACTTTAGAAAACCGATAACCAAGATTTAGTAATTCATCTATGCTAGCAAAATCTGAAAGTGTGTAATCGAGCACAACCATAGCTTCCGGACATGACAATAAGAGCTTAATTAGTTCGCCCTTATTATCGGCTTTGGTTACCGATACAGCTTTCCCCGTTTTCTCTATAAGGGTTTCCATCCCAATGTGGGTTATATCTTGCCTATCTGCTATAATTACATCTTTCATTTTTATCTAGCTAAACACGAACAATTTTGTTAATATTCTTCTTAAAAACCCATAGCTGTTTTTATTACTCTCATTTCTTCCTCAGAGGTCAGCATTTTTAATAATTCAAATGCGACACATGGTGCTGTCTCCGGACAATAAGATGTAATAATATTACCATCAACTACTATTGGCTCGTTCACAACATTTACTCCAAACTCTTCCAGTTCTTTTTGTTTCTGACCGTTGTCTAAGTGGTAAGTAGTTGCTCTCCTATTCTTAAGAATTCCACTTTTTCCTAAAGGGAATGCCCCGGTGCAAACTGTTGCAATGATCTTCCCTTTTGCATTAAATTCTTTAATTAATTCTAAGAATCTATCGTCATAGGCTTCTTCATAAAAACCAAATTCGCCAAAGCCGCCAGGTATTACTAAGGCGTCGTATTCATCAACGTTTATTTTCCCAATGGTTTTATCTACTATTACAGGTACATTAAAAGTGCTTATGACTTTTTCCATAAAACCACAAGTGTCGACAAATAAATTATGCCCATAATCAACTCTTGCCCAACCAAGAATATCTATAAAAACAGAAAACTCCATAGTCTCGAATGCCTTGACTAGAAATACTAATACTTTTTTGTCGTTTTGCATACTTCTCAAAATATCAATTTGTTGGAATTTCTATTGGATTTACTGTTCTTACCATGCAACTAAGAGTGTTCTATCTGGAAAAACTTAATCAAAGGTATTAATTCTTATTGAAAAACTTAGAAAAGAATTGCATTTGATAATCTATAGCATTATTCCAATACTGGTGATTATGCGCTCCCGGACGAACAATGTAATCGTGGGTAATATTCTTTTCCAGCATTTCATTATGTAAATTTTCATTCACCTGATAGAAAAAGTCATCTTTTCCGCAATCAATAATAATTGATAAAGTATTTGGAACTATCTTATATAGTTGGGTTATCACAGTATGATTATCCCATACTTCAGGGTTTTGTTTATATTCGCCAAGCCTGTCTTTCATGTTCCAATTGTTTGGGAACGGCCGTATGTCTACCCCTCCGCTCATTGAGCCACAAGCACCAAAAACGTCAGGGTGATTAATGCCAAGCCACAATCCGCCGTGCCCGCCCATGCTAAGCCCCGTGATAGCTCTTCCATCAGCACTGGCGATGGTTTTATAATTCTTATCTATATAGCTTACTAGCTCGGAGCTCACATATGTGTCGAATTGAAATTTTGGATCAATCGGGCTATCCCAGTACCAACTGTTTTGGCCATCGGGACATACTATAATCATTTGCCATTTTGTAGCCTCTTGTGGTAAGCTTTTCTTTGTTGTTTTTATCCATGAATCGTATTTTCCGCCATGTCCATGCAATAGATATAATACCGGATATTTTTTGCCAGAAGGATTATATCCATCGGGTAGAATTACAACATTTTGAATTTGTCTGTCCATCTTTTTGCTGAATACACTTATGGTGTCTACTTGCTGAGCATACAAGCAATGGCATAGAGCAAGTAATAAGGTAAGAAAGATTGTCTTTTTCATTTGGGGATTTATTAATTTATAGCAAATATGCAAAAAAAAGAGGCTCTCTCCTATAGGGGAAAACCTCTTTTTCAATTATCCAAGATTGAATTATAGCAAATTTCCTATTTTGAATCCAAGGAATACAGTTCTAGGTAAACTAGGTCCGTATATATATGAAGGATCACGGTCCATGCCTTTATCAAAATCGTTTTGGTAAGAGTTGAATATATTTTTCATCCCTGCAAACCATTCTATTGTTACACCTCCGGTTAATCTCATGTCATAGTGGATCTTGATACCAGTGTCGAAGAAACTTTTCGATTTGCGAAGTTCGCCATCTTCAGGTGCTGCTATTTCTGGTCCGAAGTAGGGAACAAGCATTTTACCGGTGTAGTTTCCTGTTGCTGACAGACCGAAGTTCTTGGCAAATTCCCAATCTACAGTAAAAAATCCATATATGTTAGGCGTTCTAAAGAATTTTTTTTCAAGGAATGTTTTGTCTGCTACTTTGTATTCACTTGATTGTACTGTAAGTCCTCCTGTAAATGAAAGTTTATCCGATGGAATCAATTTTAATTCCATGTTGATCCCTTGTACCACAGCTCCATCTTTAGAGTTGACACGAGTATAGATAACTGTTCCGTTTTCATCGGGGGCGCCAATCTCGTTGCGGAATGGGTTATGTAGCTTGGTATAAAATCCTTCAATCAGAAAATTCGTATTAACTCCTCCGATATTTTTATTATAGTCTAGTGATAGTGTATAGCTAGTGCTATTTTCTTGTTTTAGATTTGGATCATTTTTGTTGATTACCTGTCTTGAGCGTGAGGTCTCAATATGTAGGTCTTCATCGAAAATTTGCGGTGCTCTGTATCCTCTTGAAAAACCTGCCCGTAGTTGTAGAGATGAAGTTATATCATACATGAAACTAGCTCGAGGCACAAAAACAGTTCCTGATTTGTCGCTGTCTGCTTGTTTATCATCTATCGAATAATGTTCGACACGAGCACCTGCCAGAAATTTGGCTTTGCCCACTTTGATTTCATATTGAGCGAAGGCTCCTATTGTAGATAAGGACTGATCGGATACAATGTTATTAGGAATATGATTTGTTACTGTTTTACCATCTATAATGGTATCTTTAGGATATCCTAGTTTTACGTCTTTCAAATGTGAAGCCGTATATTCAATCCCTCCGATTACAGAAGACGCTTCATTGATGAAAGCTTTATATTGTGCTCCTATGTTATAGGTTTTATCTACAGTATTGCCATAGCCATTTAGCGATTGATTCGCTCCATAATATGAATCTCTATCCAAATACTGCCCTGAGGTAAATACAGATAGCAGGTCACTTTCGCGAAGATATTGCTCGAAAGTCAATGCTCCCGTAACCATATCGTGTTGTACAGACTCTGATATATCACGCTCGTGATCAGGATAATCTTGTTTGTTCCCGCCTTTTCGTTCCTCGCGGATATTGAAGAAATCGAGACTAAGCTTGCTTCTGTATGCCGGACGATAAAACATGCGTGTGCCGATAACTGTATTTTTCATTGGAGCAATCTCCGAAAAACTATCTCCGTTGGCATCGAACATCTGGCGATCGCGCATATTGCCAAATACTGCTATTCCGGCCTTATGGTCGTCTGTTACCAATGAAGCGTTGAATGTGGCGTTATAGTCAGCCTTTGGCCCATTAGAACCACTTACACCTGTGCCAATAAGCGAGGTGTTCAATCCTGCTTCGAAACTATTTGTTTTCGGATCTTTCAATATAAGGTTAATTGTTCCGGCAATAGCGTTAGAACCGTAAAGAACCGAGCCTCCTCCTCTCACTATTTCAATTCGTTCAAGCATATTTGCGGGTATTAATTCCAAACCATATACGCCTGCTAAACCACTAAAGATAGGACGGCTATTTATCAGTATCTGAGAATATGGTCCTTCCATACCGTTCATCCTTATTTGAGAGAATCCGCAGTTTTGACAATCGTTTTCGTATCGTAACCCTGTACAATAGTTTAACCCTTCGCCAAGTACTACTGATTGGGTCGTCTCCAATAATTTTGTACTAATTGTATTAACTATGACAGGAGCTTCTGTTCGTTTCTGAGACGATCTTCCTGCTGTTACCACCACCTCATTTAGTTTAAGAGCATCCTCTTCTACCTCGAAGTTGACTTCTAGAGATTTCCCTTTTTTGAGGATTACTTCTATTTCTTCAGGTTTATAACCAATTCCTTCGGCTGCAAGGATGAATCTTCCCTCGGGTAAATTATTGAGTGTATAATGTCCTGAAGCATCGGTTGCAATTCCTATTGTTGTGTTTTTAATAACAACATTTATAAAGGGAATGTGTTCCTTTGTTTTTTTATTTACTACATGACCTGTTACATTGATGTTTGAAGAAGGGATTGGATCTGCTGAGACTGTTGTGAATGCAAAGATAAGTGCAGACAATATAAGCAATGGAATTCTCATTGTTTTGATATAGATAATATAGATTGAGTATAAATAATGTCGATGCCGAGCGGCAAAGATACTATATTTATAAAATGTAGCAATCATTATTATTTAGTATTTTTATGTACTTTAATACCTATATATTGGTAGTGAAAATATAAGAGACTAGGCAAGAAGATTGCTTCCTAAAGATTCGTATATTTGTACTTTAAACGATTTTCAAAAATGGCAAAGAAAGAGCAAACATATGGAGAGGCGATGCAAGAATTGCAGGACATTATGTATAGAATAGAGAATGAGGATCTTGATGTGGATGTTTTATTGGAGGAGGTGAAAAAAGCTGCTACTTTAATCAGATTCTGCAAGGATAAATTGCAAAAAACAAATACGGAAATACAAAATATTTTGGATAAAATAGAATGAAGAACAATGTGATTATTGTTGCCGGAGGCAAGGGCTTACGCATGGGTAGCGATTTGCCTAAACAGTTTATTCCTGTAGGGGGTAGGCCTGTTCTGATGCGGACGATAGAAGCTTTTTACAATTTTGATAATGATATAAATATTATTCTTGTTTTACCACTCTCGCATCAAGACTATTGGCAACAGCTTTGTAAGAAATATAATTTTACTGTTTCGCACAAAATTGCCACAGGCGGCGAAACTCGTTTTCATTCTGTCAAAAACGGATTGGCTATAATAGTAGAGGAGGGGATTGTCGGTGTTCAGGATGGAGTAAGACCTTTTGCCTCGAAAGAAATGATCCAACGATGCTTTAACGCTGCCCATGACTTTTCTGCCGTTGTTCCTGTAATAGATTCTACTGATAGCCTTCGTCAGATGAAAGACGACGGAAAGAGTGAAATAATAGACCGATCTAAAATACGACTTGTTCAGACTCCTCAGGTTTTTGATGTTAAGATTCTCAAGAAGGCATATGAGGTAGATTATAAAGAAACTTTTACGGATGACGCTTCGGTTGTAGAGTCTATAGGTGTTGATGTTCATCTTGTGCAAGGTGAAGTAACTAATATCAAGATTACGACACCTCTCGATTTGAAGATCGGAACACTTCTTGTTAACTCTATTTAAACAAAGTCATCTTTCTCAGGATGTTAATTTTTTGTACCTTCGCAAACTATTTTTACGGATGGGAGAGCACTCCTTAACTATTAAGTTTTCAAAATGTTAAAAACAGCGAATGTTGATGAACTAGAGAATAAAAAGATCAGCAAACTACTTTGGCAATATGCACTTCCTGCTATTGTGGGAACAATGGTGAATGCTTTGTATAATATTATCGACCGTATATATATCGGACATGGGCCCGATCTGGGAGACCATGCTATCGGTGGATTGGGTATTGTCCTTCCTGTGATGAATCTCACTGCTGCTGTGGGTATGCTTGTGGGAGCCGGGGCTGCCAGTCGTATATCTATTTGTCTAGGAAGAGGAGATAAAGAAACTGCTGAAAAGATTATCGGAAATTCATTTTTGATGACAATAATTTTGACGGGAACTTTGGTTACCTGTCTTTTTATGTTCCTTGATCCTATTCTGATGCGTATTGGTGCGACGGAAGAGACGTTTCCTTATGCAAAAGAGTTTTTACTGTATTACTTACCCGGAAATATATTTCTTACCCTCTGCTTCAACTTCAATAGTATGATGAGGGCTTCGGGTTATCCTCAGAAAGCAATGTATACAATGCTGATAGGTGTTGTCGCAAATATTATTATTGCGCCGATTTTCATTTTTGTTCTGAAATGGGGAATTAAAGGAGCGGCCATAGCTACTATTATTTCGATGTTCATTGGTTTGTGCTTCGTAATGTACCATTTCATGAATCAAAATAGTATGTTGCGCCTTCGAAAGAAGTATATAGCCTTGAATCCTAAAATAGTATGGGCTGTGGCTAGTATCGGTATGTCTCCCTTTTTTATACAGGTTGCCGCATCGGTAGTTGTGTTTTTTATAAATAATAAACTAAAAACATACGGAGGAAATATAGCTATCGAGGCATATGCTATTGCAAATACTTTAGTCATGATTATTATCATGGTCATGGTGGGTTTGACACAAGGTATGCAACCGATTGTCGGATATAACTATGGAGCCAAAAGAATAGCACGTGTAAAAGAAACGCTTTTCTATACGATCAAAGTTGGTATTGCTATTGGCTGTGTTGGTATGCTTATAGGCTTATTGTTGCCCGGTGTTATTGTTCAGCCTTTCAATCCGTCTCCACCTTTAGCTGCCGAAACAACCAAAGCCTTGCATATTGTGACTCTTATGCTTCCATTGGTCGGTTATCAGATAGTGGTTACTAATTTTTTCCAGTGTATAGGAATGGCCGGTAAATCTATATTCTTGAGTCTTACTCGTCAGTTTCTGTTTCTTTTACCAGCACTGTTTATTCTACCTTCTCTTTTTGGCGTGAATGGGGTTTGGTACTCTTTGCCGACGGCAGACTTTTTAGCAACAATGTTGACCGCTATTCTGTTTATATGGCAAGTAAATAAGTTTAAGAAAATGGAGGCTGCTGAAAAATTATGAATAAACAAGACATTCTACAACGATTCGCTATTGCTGAGTCAGATCTGTTAAAGGTAATCACCGAAGCATTGAGCAGGGGAGGCGATTATGCAGATATCTTCTTCGAACATACATTTAGCAATAACATAGCCTTGCGTGATGGCGAGGTAAACAGGGCTTCGTCTAATATCGACTTTGGCGCAGGAGTGCGGGTTGTATCCGGTGATCAGACAGGATATGCTTATGTTGAAAATACAGAACTGAAAGATTTACTGAAAGCAGCACAAACTGCAGCCAGTATAGCTTCAGTGCCTTTTACACAGAAGAATCCGATTGAAATAAAAGAAACTCATTTTAAAGATTACTATAAGATACAAAAACCGTGGATAGATGTATCAGTAGCTGATAAAAAATCTTTTGTGCAAAGGCTGAATGATCGGATATTTGCACTTGATCCGCGTGTTATAAAAGCTTCTGTCAGTCTCAATGACTCTACGTCTTATATCCTTTACTTTAACTCAGAGGGTGTCCTTACATGGGATTATCGTCCCATGTGCATCATGTATGGTTCGTGCACTATGGAGCAGAATGGAAAGATAGAGAATGGGGCTGCTTCGCGGGCATATCGTAAAGGATTTGAGTTTCTCACCGAAGAGTTAATAGAGACATTGGCACAAGAATCTGTTGCTCAGACATCGCTTATGTTTGAAGCTATAAAGCCAAAAGGAGGCGAAATGCCTGTTGTTATGGGAGCCGGAAGTTCGGGTATTTTACTGCATGAAGCAATAGGGCATACTTTCGAAGCTGATTTTAATAGAAAAAATATCTCCATATTCTCCGATCAATTCGGTAAAAAGATATGCTCATCCAATATAAATATAGTAGATGATGGTACACTGGAATATGCTCGTGGTGCTGTCAATTTCGATGATGAAGGTATCGAAAGTCAGAAAACATATATTGTGAAAGACGGTATTTTGGAAAGCTATTTGCACGATAGAATCAGTGCGAAATACTATAATGTTGAGCCTACCGGAAACGGTCGTCGTCAATCGTTCCGATATGCACCTCTTCCTCGTATGAGAGTAACTTATATGGAACAGGGAAATACTCCGGAAGCAGATATGATAGCTTCGGTGAAACAGGGTGTGTATGTCGATAATTTCACCAATGGGCAGGTTCAGATAGGAGCAGGAGATTTCACTTTCTTTGTCAAAACAGGTTATCTGATAGAAAACGGAAAGCTAACACAACCGATAAAGGATATTAACATAATAGGCAATGGGCCGAGAGCTCTTGCAGATATTACGATGGTTGGCGATAATCTGAAAATAGACGAGGGGGCTTGGACTTGTGGCAAAGACGGTCAGGGAGTTCCTGTCGGTCAGGGTTTGCCTTCTGTTCTTGTCAGTAAACTTACTGTTGGAGGTGTTTAGATCTTATTTTCTTAATCTCACGTAGTCTACAATATGGTTTTCTCCTTTATGTAAGATGAGGTTTGCTCGTTCGCGTGTAGGGAGAATATTCTTGCGGAGATTTTTACGGTTGATTTCTCTCCATATTGACTTTGATGTTCTTATCGCTTCTCGTTCTGAAAGTTCAGCATAGCTTCTAAAGTAAGACTTAGGATCGGTAAACGCTCCTTTTCTGAACTTCATGAAGCGAGAGATATACCATTCTTCCAGTTTGTCTTCATCCGCATCTACATATATCGAAAAATCTACATAGTCGGAAACGAAAATACGCGGCTTTTCACCGGGATAATCCATGCCGCTTTGTAGGACGTTCAACCCTTCCAGAATTAAAATGTCAGGCTGGTTTATGATCTCATACTTATCTGGAATGACATCATAGATGAGGTGCGAATATTTAGGTACTCTGACGTCTTTAGCTCCTGATTTTATTTCAGTTACAAATTTTATCAGATTTTTTATATCATAAGATTGCGGAAACCCTTTTTTGAGCATAATACCCTTTTCTTCAAGAACGGCATTCGGGTGCAAAAAGCCGTCTGTTGTTACAAGTGCAACTCGCGTGTTCTCTTTCCAACGGCTCAAAAGAGCTTGCAATACACGTGCTGTGGTACTTTTACCGACTGATACACTACCGGCTATGCCAATAATGAATGGTATCTTTTGTGCATCTTGTTTCAGGAATTTCATCAATACAGATTGCCTGCTTGTTCTGGCATTCACATAGTAACTTAAGAGACGAGAGAGAGGCAGATAAATGTCCTCAACTTCATCTATCGATAGTTCATGATCTATGCCTTGCAGGGTAAGTAGCTCATCATAAGTGAGCGTCATTGGCTCAGAGTCGCGTAAAGCAGCCCATTGTTCACGGGTAAATTGCATATATGGACTAGCCGGAAGAGTCTTCATCTGTCAGTTTTTATGATGAGGGGGTAAAGGTAGAAAAAAAGTAATAAGGCTTGTCTTTTAAATCCCATTATTTGAAAGCTAGATGTGTCCAAACGGGATAATGGTCTGAGTATTTTATTTTATCTACAGTGCAATTGTAGGACTGTAATCCAAGAGAATGCATGATAAAGTCTATCCTGAACCAAAACATATTCTCGTGATAAGTTATTCCCTGTCCAAATCCAGTACTTGCATAAGAATCTACCATATCGCCTTTGATCGTATAATATGCATATGAAATAGGCGTGTCGTTGAAGTCCCCACATACAATTGTTACATCCGACTTTTGTTTGTTGAGAATGTCTCTGATTATTTTTGCCTGAGATTCCCTTTTCTTATATGCTGCCCCCAGTCGGGATTGTATGTTCATGGCCACCTCTCCTAAGGTTTCCCTGTCTTTGTTTTTGAAAAACTCTTTGTATAACTGCTTGTCCTCCGATGTAATTCGATTCGACTCTAGATGGTTATTCACGAGTGTGACATCTTTGCCCTGTATTTTTAGTTCATACATAGCCGACCCGTTATAAGAGCTTTCCAGTGGCAATCTGATTGCCTTGGTGATGGGGAATTTTGAATAGCATGCCAGCCCATAGGCCAAGTCGCCTTTCGATGTTCCGAGTTTTATTATTTCATGATAAGGATATTCCTTGAGTTTTGCTCTTAACTCTTTTTCTGTGATAATATCTTTTTTACTTTTTCCCGTGGAAACGGCAAATTCTTGCAAACAAATAATGTCAGCATCACTGTTTACAAGATACTTTATGATCGGATTGTTCCGCGCTTTTTCGCCTTTAGCCCAATTGAAAGCACGGACATTATAAGTAAGGATTTTAAAGCTGTTTTCAGGAATATCTTTAACGCTTGTCCGGGTGTGTATAGGGAAGCAAGTCAATATCGGTTGCCAGCATATTGTTATAGCAACCATTTGTACCAGAGCATATTTCCATCTGAAAGAAATGACCCATAATATAAGGTACAGGATGTTAACAAACAAAATGATGGGAAAACCAAGTCCCAAATAAGCTATTATTGTTGCTTTTGATGGTACTGTTTTCCATGCAAAAGTAGATAATACCAAAATGATAATGGCAAATATGTTAGTTGCAAATATCGTGTACTTAAGGTATTTTCCTATTTTTATTTTTGAGAGTTTATTTTTTACTTGCATCAAATAGTCTTTTTTTCTCCTCTGTATTAAGGCTACTGTATCCCGACGATTTTATCTTGTCGAGAATGCGGTCTATTTCCTCTGTAGCCTGATTTTTACGTTGGTTGAACTCATAGTCAGCCTCCCGTTTTTTGTATTTCACCTTCATCTTCTTTTTATCAGAGGGCTTGGTGAGATTAACAATCCAATCTATAATTTTGTTGATCCAACGAGTAATATCTTTCCCCTTCAAATATTGTTTGGCGAATACATAGCCTACTATGGCTCCTCCTATATGTGCCACATGTCCTCCCGAATTAGTATTGCTATCTAGCGAAATGAAATCAATGACAAACATAAAAATCGCGATGTAAACGACTTTTATTCGGAATAACATGAAAAGGCTAACCTCTGCATCGGGTTTGTAAAATGCTGCCGCAAATATGATTGCCATGACCGACGCCGAAGCTCCGATCATAGGCGGATGATTCATGTCGATATAATATGGTATGGTATTGAATGTTAATGCATAAAGTGCTGCTCCTGCTAGTCCTCCGAGTAAATATATACTTCCTAGATTTTTTGGACTAAAATACCTCAGAAATAATTGACCAAACCAGAATAGCATGAGCATATTCATCAATATGTGCAAGAAGTCTTTATGTGCAATCATATATGTGAATACTGTCCATGGCCTTTTTATTAGGAGATGCACATCGGATGTGGTCCCAATGTAAGGTATTAGGTCTATTGATGGAAGCTTGAACAACTTTCCTATCATAGCCGCAATAACAAAAATGAAGAATACAACTACATTGATAATTATCAGTTGTACAAGTATGTCTTTTTGTTTAAACCTGTGTTTTATTGTATCAAAAACGCCCATTTGATTTTGCTTTTTTCCTCCAATAAAGAATAATAAAAAATCCTGTAATCAGTCCCCCTAAGTGAGCAAAATGAGCAACATTGTCACCTGCATTATCCAGTACGCCTAAAACGAGTTCCATAACACCATAGCCCATGACAAACCATTTTGCTTTGATCGGTACAGGGAAGAATAACATCATTAACTCTACATTTGGAAATAACATGCCAAATGCCACAAGGAGTCCAAATACCGCTCCCGATGCTCCAACCATCGGAATATTTAATAAGTCGTTTAGTTTGGCGGCGAGTGGATCGATGAAATTTTTGCTTTGAGCTAAAGCATTTGCCCCTTCGGCATATACTCTTGCCACAAGGTCTGCTGGTAATTCTGCTTCTATAGCATGTATCCTTATGTAAGTGATAAGTAGCTGAAGTGCTGCGGCTCCTAACCCGGTTAATAGATAGTATACTAAATATTTAGTTGATCCCCACGTTCTTTCCAAGACACTACCAAACATAAAAACCGCAAACATGTTAAAAAATACATGCGAGGTACTGCCATGCATGAACATGTGGGTTATTAACTGATGTGGCATGAACAATTCCGATGTCACAAAATGCAATCCTAAGAGATTGGCAAGGTCAATACGATTTGCAAAAAGAGATGTTATTACCCAAAGAAGTACGTTGATTATTAAAAGGTTCAGGGTAACAGGAGGGATGGAACTTGCGAATCCCGAATTATTTCGATTCATTTTATTTTTCTTAAATATTGCATTTAACGTTCAAAAATACAGATATTTTTTCTTTTATGTGTGAAAAAGGCTTCTGCATTTAGATATTTTCTTATTTCATATGAGTTTTTCTACTTTTTTTTTATGATTATTAAATAAAACACTTATATTTGAAACCTAGAACTAGAAACGTAATTTCGGTTATATAATGTTTAATTAAATCATTACATTCAATTATGAACAAGACAGAACTTATCAATGCAATTGCAGAAAAATCAGGCTTGAGCAAGGTTGATTCAAAAAAAGCTTTAGAAGCGTTTATCGAATCAGTAACAGGAGAAGTTAAAACTGGAGGTAAAGTAGCCCTAGTTGGTTTCGGTACATTCTCAGTAACTCAAAAAGCTGCAAGAAAAGGTATAAACCCTAGAACTAAAGCTGAGATTAACATCCCTGCTAAAAAAACAGTTAAATTTAAACCAGGTGCTGATTTAGCTGCTCTGTAAAAAATTAACAAATCAAAGAATAGAGAAGCGGGGAAGAATCTTTCCCGCTTTTTTGTCTTATTATAATTCGGGTCTTGTTGCTTTTTTTATAATTTTGCAGCCTGATAATCAATCTCAATATGAAATTAGAATCGACATTACAAAAATCGGTAATTAAAGCTATTCACGATCTTTACGGACACGAAGTGACGGCTGAACAAGCATCTGTGCAGAAGACGAAAAAAGAGTTTGAAGGGCACTATACATTAGTTGTTTTTCCATTCTTAAAAATATCGAAGAAAAATCCTGAACAGACAGCACAGGAAATAGGTCAATGGCTCGTAGAAAACACAGACGAGGTAGTTCGCTATAATGTGATAAAGGGATTTTTGAACCTTTCCATCGATACAATTAGCTGGTTGGATCTGCTGAATGATATTCGCAGTTCGGTAGAATATGGAATTGTAAAAGCCGGAGACAACTCCCCGTTAGTTATGGTTGAGTATTCATCGCCGAATACAAACAAGCCATTACATTTGGGACATATAAGAAATAATCTCTTGGGTTTTGCTTTATCTGAGGTGTTAAAGGCGAATGGTAATCGTGTTGTTAAAACTAATATTGTAAACGACCGGGGTATTCATATTTGTAAGTCGATGCTTGCCTGGAAGAAGTGGGGGGATAATGAAACTCCTGAATCCAGCGGTAAAAAGGGAGATCATCTGGTTGGAGATTATTATGTTTTGTTCGATAAACACTATAAGGCTGAGTTAGCCGAATTGCAAACAAAAGGTCTTTCTAAAGAAGAAGCTGAAGCCAAATCTTCCCTGATGGAAGAAGCTCGTGATATGCTTCGTCTATGGGAAGCAGGAGATGCGGAAACCGTTGCCCTTTGGGAAAAGATGAACTCATGGGTATATGCCGGATTTGATGAGACCTACAAGCGATTGGGTGTAGACTTCGATAAAATATATTATGAGTCACAAACCTATCTGGATGGAAAAGATACTGTTCTTGAAGGTTTGAAGAAAGGTGTCTTTTACAAAAAAGAAGATGGATCGGTGTGGGCAGACCTTACGGGTGAAGGCCTTGATCATAAATTGTTGCTTCGCAGCGATGGAACTTCGGTTTATATGACACAAGACATTGGTACCGCTAAGTTACGTTTTGATGATTATCCGATAGACAAGATGGTATATGTAGTCGGAAACGAGCAAAATTATCACTTTCAGGTACTCTCGATTCTATTAGATAAATTAGGTTTTGAGTTTGGTAAAGGTTTGGTTCATTTCTCTTACGGAATGGTCGAGTTACCCGAAGGAAAAATGAAGTCGCGTGAGGGAACGGTAGTCGATGCTGACGATATGGTCGATGAAATGGTTGCTACAGCCAAAGAAACTTCTCAAGAGTTAGGTAAACTTGATGGTGCAACAGAAGAAGAAGCCAACAATATAGCCCGTATAGTAGGTATGGGTGCGCTTAAGTATTTTATATTGAAAGTAGACCCTAAAAAGAATATGACTTTCAATCCTAAAGAATCTATCGATTTTAACGGGAATACAGGGCCTTTTATTCAATATACATATGCACGTATACAATCTGTATTGCGTAAAGCAGTAGAGCAAAGAATTGCAATTCCTGATTTACTGAAAAAGGATATTGATCTCAGCGTTAAAGAAGAAAACCTAATACAACTGGTTGGAGATTATGCTGTGATTGTAAAACAAGCCGGAGACGAATATAATCCCGCATTGATCGCAAATTATGTTTACGATTTGGTGAAGGAGTATAATCAATTCTATCACGATTATACGATTCTCAAAGAAGAGAATGTTGCATTAAGAAACTTTAGGCTAGTTCTTTCCGAGGAAGTCGCTAAAGTTGTAAAAAGTGGAATGTCTCTGCTTGGGATTGAAGTTCCCGATAGAATGTAAATTATTCGCCCGTAGGTGTATCTTCTATTATTTCGAGTCCGAGTTGTTCATACAGCTTGGACTTATTTTTTTCTCTATTGTCTAATATTTCTTTATACTTAATTGTAAGTAATGCAAGCTCAGATGAGTTTTTTTGTGGAAGTAGCCCGAATGCCACAGATATCCACTCCAAAGCATTATCTATATCGTCAAGGCACTCGTTGGCTAGTGCCAGATTTGAAGCGAGTTTTATTCTCTTATTTATATTGCTTTCTTTATCATATAATGTGCTCCATATATCAGCTGCCTCTTCCCATCTCCCTTCTGTAACATATCTTGCTGCTTCTTTCATCTCGGAAGAGTTGTCTGAGAAAAACCAGCGTTCTTGTGTTTTCCAAGAGGGTATAAATGCTCCGGTAAGATTATCTGCCGCTTTCACCGATATCTCGGAGATAAGTCCGTTTAGCTCGTCAAGGCTACTTTTCTTCCGGCTCCAATCCGAAGAAGCCTCCAAGAAGAGGCTGTCCATATAGACTACAGGAGGGGCTATTGCAGTGCCATTGGCTTCATATACTCTTACGATGCTACCTATGTGTGCGTTTAGTAGACTGTAATCATTAAAGAAATATACATTCTCCGACTCCACCCCGGCCGATACGAGATGTAGATCGAATGAGATGATTGCATCAGCTTTGTTAATTCGGCATAGAGACCTTATTTTCGAAGGGCTTAAAGGTTTTGTTTCTCCAGCAGAACCATAGTTGTTGATCCGTTGGGCGTATACCTCTACTTTGTCAAAATATTTTTCTTCATTCATGAATTGCTTTAGTGAATTGATTGTGATCGATTTAGCACTATCGGTAGAGATGATGGCAAGTTTAGAATCAGTGTTGCTGTTTTCTGCTTCTTTGTCCGACACTGTGTTATCTACAATAAGAACATTCTTTACATTGTTGGGAAATGTAACTGATGCTGCTTCTTTGATTTCAATTGTCATATAATTTGTCGTGGCACATGACGACGCTAAAGCAATAAGGAATGTGAGAGTGAAAATATATTTCATAATAGATTAATTAGTCTGTCAATACAAAAATAATCATATTTAAAGATTCTAGGCAACTTCTTCTTCTTTTTTCAATTGCCTTCTGTTTTGTTCCCATAAATGTATAAAATTAGCTTTATATTTGTAATGAATAGAAGAAATCTGTATTAATGAATAATGTTTTTAATTTAGCCTCCGATATTGTTTGTCATACATCTCGATCTGTTTTTTTGACAGGAAAAGCAGGTACAGGGAAAACTACATTTTTGCATCATGTACGGAAAACTACCGATAAAAACGTTATTATTGCAGCACCAACCGGTGTTGCAGCCATAAATGCAGGAGGGGTTACTCTTCATTCTTTGTTGCAACTCCCATTCGAACCATATATTCCTAATTTTGAGGGGAAAAAGAAGTTGGATTTTCATTTTAAGTTGCGGAAATCGAAGATCGAGATGCTTCGTGAGCTTGATTTGCTGATCATAGATGAGGTGAGTATGTTGCGTGCCGATATGCTCGATGCAGCCGATTATATGCTACGCCGATATAGGAATAGTCAACAGCCTTTTGGAGGTGTTCAGGTCCTTCTTATCGGAGATATGTTTCAGCTGCCACCTGTTGTTCAGTCGGCGGAGTGGGAGGTAATGAAGCATCACTACCCTTCTCCGTTTTTCTTTCATGCGCAAGTCCTCGAAAATTTTCCGCTTATATATATTGACCTGAAGAAAATATACAGACAACAGGATCAACGATTTATTGATATTCTCAATCGTGTCCGAAATAATTGTACATCTTTTCAGGATTTGCAGTTGTTGAATCAGAACTATAATCCGTCTTTTAAGTTGCCTAAGGAAAATAGGTACATCGTCCTATGCACTCATAACTATAAAGCTGATAGGATAAATAGTGAAGAAATTAAAAAGCTTTCAGGAAAAGAATTTCGGTTTGAAGGGAAAATACATGGCGATTTTTCCGAGAATGCTTTGCCAGCCGAACATGACCTTGTCCTGAAAGAAGGGGCACAGGTTATGTTTGTGAAAAATGATATTGGAGAGAGGCGGCGATTTTATAATGGGAAACTAGCGACGATCAATAGCCTGAAAGCGGATAAGATAGAAGTCTGCTTCGAGAATGGTGATTTGATGGATTTGGAGCAAGATACCTGGCGTAACGTCCGGTATAAACTGAATGAAAATTCGGGCGAAATAGAAGAGGAAGAACTTGGTTCGTTTACTCAGTATCCTATTCGCTTGGCTTGGGCGGTAACTATCCATAAAAGTCAGGGCTTAACTTTCGATCGGGTAGTTATAGATGCAGGACAGGCCTTTGCTGCGGGACAGGTCTATGTGGCTCTTAGTAGGTGTACATCTCTCGATGGAATCGTTCTTTTTTCGAGGATTACTCAACAAAGTATAAGTACAGATCCGTATGCGATAGAGTTTTCGAAGAATGAGCAATCAATTAATTTTTTAGAAGAAATACTTGAATCGGAAAAGCCTCGCTATTGTGCTCTCCAGTTAAAAAAGTACTTTGATTGGATGCCTTTTATCCGAAGTTTACGTTCGTTGTACGAACTTGCTTCTGAGAAAAAGATTCCCGATCAGGAAGAAGTCCAAGCGATGTTTGCCCAGATGTGCAGTCGAGCTCTTGAACAACAAGAAATAGCGCAGAATTTTATAAAGGAGCTTGATCGCATATTGTCTATACCCAACCCCGATATATCACGGTTAGAGGATAGAGTGGAAAAAGCTGTCACATACTTTCATAAGGATATATCGGAAAATATTCTTCTTCCCTTGAAATTACACTTGGAAAGATTTAGAACCAAGTCAAAGGTTAAAGCATATCTGGCCAAAGTTACAGAAGTCCACAATACTTTACTAAGTCTATTGTCCCGAATAGAACATGTAAATTATGGGGGTATCAGTCTTACCCGGAATTTGACTTTTATAAAAACGGAAACCCCAAAAGAAGACATTCTTCCGAAAGAAAAAACCAAACCTCAAAGGGGGGATAGTCCTAGACTAACACTTTCTCTTTTCAATGAAGGTAAATCTGTAAAGGAAATAGCTACAGAACGAAATCTGGCTACTACTACTATAGAAGCGCATCTCGTAAGTTTTATTCTTACCGGTGAACTGGATATTCTGCAATTAGTGCCAAATAGCAAAGTGCAATATATGCTTCCATTACTCAAAGATAGCAACCCCAAAGCCTCATTATCTGCTATCAAAGAGATGCTCCCGAAGGAGTATACTTATATGGATATAAAAGCTATATTAAATTATATTACGTACCTGAATTTAAAAAACTAGAGGCGCAGACAAGGTGCTTGTAGGTCAACAAAACAAAATGAAGCATATTAACTATGGAAATGTAGAGTTGACGGCAGATTTGACTTTTGAATAATGAAAAAGAGAATGCTTATTCCCTTTTATGCCATAAAATAATTTATACTATGAATAAATTCTACGGATCAATTATTTCATTTATCTTACTCTTCCTATTTCTTTTTACCTCTTGTCATACAACGAGTCCAAACGATACTGTAGTATTCAACTTTAAACCGAATTTGTTGGTAATGACTCATTAGTATCTTAAAAACGACAGTCTTACGCTCAGAATAGTAAAAAAGGAGTGTTTTTTAGAGAATCTGTTGTTGAAAGAAGAGTATTGTAACGATTATATGAGTTCAGAATATGACGGAACTGCTAATGCTGAATACCTTTATAATTATAATAAAGAAAAAAGATTAATAAGAAAGTATTGTATAGAGTCTTTCATGGATAATGATACTGTAAGATATGAATATCTATATTCTAGAAATTCTAACGATGTGAAAATTTTGATTTCCGACTATAGAAAAAGACTAAAAAGAAAATCTAAAAATAATTGTATAGTAACAGAGGAGGATTATACTACTAATCGAACCTGGAAGGATGAGAAAATATGGATAAAAAAATATGATGATAAAAATAGATTAATTGAACATTATGAGCCAACTAACGACATATATAGCAACTCGCAAAATCGTTACACCTATAAGTATGAAAACGATAAACTTGTTGAAAAGAAATCTTTTTTAAGTGACAACACGCTTTACTGGACTGAAATATTGAAATATAAGGGAGATTTAATTATAATGACGCATACCAATGAGAACCATTTTCCTATACCATTTTATACGGAAATACAACTCTTGGATGAAAACGAAAATACTATCTTGTTGGAAAGATTCAATGACAAAAACATTCTTATGAGAAGATATAAATATGTTTATGATTCGCAAAATCGTCTAATAAGAATGCAATGTTTCAATGAGAAAAATGAGTTAATGGTAACTCATAAACTAACCTATGAACTTTTAAAATAATTTACTCCACATACAACACTAATCCCTTCAGGTATTCACCCTCTGGATGGTAGATGTTGATAGGGTGGTCGGCTGGTTGATTCAATTGATCTAATATCCGCACCTTTCTGCCCGAAATAGCCGCTGCACTGAATACTGCCAGACGAAACATTTCTTTTGATATCACTTGTGAACAAGAAAACGTAAAGACAATACCTCCCGGAGCAATTTTGTCAAATGCTGCGGCATTCAATCGCTTATATCCCTGTAAAGCATTTTTGATAGCCCCCCTGTGTTTTGCAAAAGCCGGAGGGTCGAGAATGATAAGATCGTAATCGTTAGATTTTATATTCCCCAGAAATTTAAAGGCATCTTCGGCAAAAGCCTCGTGGCGATTGTCATCAGGGAAATTTATATCTACATTTTTATCGGTTAGTGTAACCGCCTTGGCGGAACTGTCTACCGAGTGAACCAATTTTGCGCCACCACGCATCGCATAAAATGAAAATCCTCCTGTGTAGCAGAACATATTCAGAACATTGCGACCCTTTGAATATTTCTCGAGCAAAGACCGATTGTCTCGTTGATCGACAAAGAATCCGGTTTTTTGACCTTTTACCCAATCCGGATAAAATTTTAGCCCATTTTCCAATGCAATTTCCGAAACGTCTTTTCCTCCGTAGAGATATTCGTTTTCTGCGCCAAGATCGGCTTTATATGGTAAAGTTGTTTCCGACTTATAATAGATGTTTTTCAACGTTTCGCCCATTACATCCTTTAGAGCCTCACAAATCATCATGCGTGATTCGTGCATGCCTACCGAATGCGATTGGATAACGGCTGTTTCTGCATATACATCAATGATCAATCCCGGTAGAAGATCTCCTTCTCCATGAACGAGCCTGTATGAATTATTTTCGGAAGAGAGCAGACCTATCGATTTTCTCAGTTCCAATGCAGAACTTAAACGTTTTTTCCAAAATCTGATATCAATATCTTCCTTATCAAAAGATAGTACGCGAACTTCTATGCTTCCTATCTGATAATGACCAACAGCAATAAAGTCATTATTGGCAGTATATACATTCACAACTTCACCTTCGGTCAGGTTGTTATCTTTCAGCTGTACTGCTCCTGAGAAGATCCAAGGGTGGAAGCGTTTCAGCGATTCTTCCTTTTTTGGCTTAAGTTTTATTTCTTTATAATTCATACTGGCTATGTGAGAGGCACAAAATTACAATTTTATTTTCACAATGAAATAAAATGTCAGACTGGATTGCTTCACTACATTCGCAATGACGCATGGTATTTATTCTTTTCTTCATTGCGAGGGCTTGACCTGAAGCAATCCAGGAAAAATAAATTCCGAGTTTGCTCTCATTTAAACAAAAGCTTTCTTCTATTCGTTCTATGAGTCTATGAGTGATGTAAAATATTTATAAAAGCAGATTTAATGCAGAGAATATCATATCTTTGCAAAATAAAATAAGCTGTTGATGAATAGTAAACAGCTTACAATCGAAGAAGAATACTAACAGTTGATAGCCAAAGGCTATCGGCTCAACAACAAATTATAATGCAAGAAGATCAAGATAGAATTTTAGAAGATGTTACCTCCGGTGATTATAAATACGGGTTTGTAACAGATATTGAAACAGAGGTTATTCCTGTAGGATTGAACGAAGATGTTGTTCGTTTGATCTCTGCCAAAAAGAATGAACCGGAATGGCTTCTCGAGTTTCGTTTAAAAGCATTTCGTCATTGGCTGACAATGGAAACTCCTAAATGGGCACATTTGGAAATTCCCGAGATAGATTATCAAAGTATCAGTTATTATGCTGCTCCTAAAAAGAAAGATGGGCCTAAGAGCCTGGATGAGGTAGATCCTGAATTGCTTAAAACATTCGAAAAACTGGGCGTGCCGTTGCACGAACGCGAAATTTTGGCAGGTGTGCAGACTATGGCTGTGGATGCTGTTGTAGATAGTGTTTCGGTGAAAACAACGTTTAAAGAAGTGCTTGCCGAAAAGGGTATTATCTTCTGTGCATTTAGCGAGGCAGTACAGGAGCATCCCGAATTGGTGAAAAAGTATCTGGGTTCGGTAGTCCCTTACAGAGATAATTTCTTTGCCACTCTAAACTCCGCAGTATTTAGTGACGGTTCGTTCGTCTATATTCCTAAAGGTGTACGTTGTCCGATGGAGTTGTCTACCTATTTCCGTATCAATGCAGCAAACACAGGACAGTTCGAGCGCACGTTGATTGTTGCCGATGATGATTCCTATGTGAGCTATCTGGAAGGTTGTACGGCACCTATGCGCGACGAAAATCAACTTCATGCCGCCATTGTAGAAATCGTTGCTCTCGATCGTGCTGAAGTAAAATATTCAACCGTTCAGAACTGGTATCCGGGAGATAAAGAAGGTAAAGGCGGTGTTTACAATTTCGTAACAAAACGTGGTATCTGTAAAGGTGTCAGCTCAAAAATATCGTGGACTCAGGTAGAAACAGGGTCTGCAATCACATGGAAATATCCTTCATGTATATTGTCCGGTGACAATTCTATCGGTGAATTTTATTCCGTGGCGGTGACTAACAACTTTCAACAGGCTGATACCGGAACAAAGATGATACATATCGGTAAAAATACTAAGAGCCGTATTGTATCGAAAGGTATTTCTGCCGGACAGAGCCAGAATGCATATCGCGGATTGGTGAAAGTTTCGCCGAAAGCGGAGGGGGCACGTAACCACTCACAGTGCGATAGCTTGCTTCTTGGTGATAAGTGTGGAGCTCATACATTCCCTTATTCAGATATAGCTAATCCTAGTGCAATTATAGAACACGAAGCTACTACTTCGAAAATCAGTGAAGATCAGATTCTTTACTGTAACCAACGCGGAATAGGTACGGAAGAGGCTGTCGGGCTGATTGTAAATGGATATGCCAAAGAAGTGATGCAAAATCTTCCGATGGAATTTGCCGTTGAAGCTCAAAAACTTTTGCAAATCAGTTTAGAAGGTAGCGTAGGATAAAACCATAAGGTTTGTAGATGGAAAAATCCCAAAGTTTCAGCATATGGAAAATACTCTTGCCAACCTTTATTGGGATGGGGGTTATTATCTATATGCTGACAAGGGAATTTAACTTTGCCGATCTGAAGCAAATCTCTATTACAAGCCATACTATTTTCTGGATATTTATTGCTTTTTGTTTTATGTTGGGGCGCGATGTGGGATTTACCATCCGTTATCGCTATCTTACAGAAAAGCAATTGTCGTGGAAGCAATGCATTAAAGTTACATTGCTTGCCGAGTTTGGAACTGCAATAACACCTTCATCGGTTGGAGGCTCGAGTATGGCGGTTCTTTTTCTTACCAAAGAAAATATTCCTGTCGGTCGGAGTACGGCGATGGTATTTGTTACGCTGTTGCTAGATGAAATGTTTTTTGTCGTTACATTTCCTATTTTACTGTTGTTTATTCCTTTTCACACCTTGTTTTCTGACAGTACGGCTTTCGAGTCTGGTGTCCTGATATTGTTTATTGCAGCATATATTATTAAAATGTTGCTGTGCACTATCCTTATTGTAGGCTTATTCTTTAAACCTCAGGTCATACGCTGGCTTATCATAAAACTGTTCAGGCTGTCATTTCTTCGCCGTTGGCATAGGAGTGCAGTAAAAGCTGGAGATGATTTGGTAATAAGTGCAAGAGAAATCCGTGGAAAGAAAAGCTCTTATTGGTTTCCGTTAATTACAGCGACTATTCTTTCATGGTGTTCACGATATCTGGTTGTGAATGCTATATTCATGGCTTTCTTTCAGGTGCATGATAACTTGCTTATTTTTGCCCGCCAATTCATTATGTGGATAGTGATGGTTGTTAGCCCTACTCCGGGAGGGAGTGGTTTTAGCGAATTTATATTCAAACAATACTTAAGTGAATTTATTCCGTTGGCAGGTGTTGTTCCTCTTATTATCCTGCTTTGGCGTCTTCTTACTTACTACAACTATCTGTTTGTCGGTGCTTTAATTGTGCCTCGTTGGGTGAAGAGGTCTTTCGGGAAACAAAAAGAATCCTGATATTTCATATTTTTAATAAATATGGTAGCATAATGACTAAAATGTGCCACTTGAGCCATGAAATATTGTTATATATTTGTATCTAACAACCTAAATAAGTACTAATATTTAACTGATAATATCATGCAAACAGATTTAACCAAGTCGGGATTATCTCCTGCAAACTTCTCGGGAAAAGTAGACGGACAAGATGTCCAAATGTATGTTCTTGTTAATAATAAAGGGGTAGAAGCATCCATTATTAATTATGGGGCAAAAATAGTATCACTTTCGGTTCCCGATAAGAATGGAAAACTAACAGACATTGTTTTAGGTCATAATAATCTCGAAGAATACTTAGGTTCAGAAGAACCATACTTCGGAGCGGTATGCGGACGTACGGGGAACCGTATTGCTAAAGGTAAATTTACACTGGATGGGGTGACCTATCAATTGGCAATTAACAATGGCCCCAATAATTTGCATGGAGGGCTTAGAGGCTTCAATGCCGTAGTTTGGGATGCTAAACAAACAGATACTCAAACATTGGAATTGACTTATCTATCGAAAGATGGGGAGGAAGGTTTTCCCGGAAACCTGAATGTGAAAATCACATATCGCCTGACTGATGATAATGTATTCGAGATAGGCTATGAAGCCACAACAGATAAAGCAACAATCTTGAATCTTACCAATCATTCATACTTTAATCTGTCGGGAGAAGGAGATGCCAGTGTTAATGATCACATCTTGGTAATGCATGCTTCCACTTATTTGCCAAACCGATGATACTGCAATTCCATACGGAAAGCCTGAGACGGTAAAGGCACACCATTTGATTTTATTTCTGAGCATTCGATAGGAGAGAGAATAGAAAATGATTTTGAACAGTTGCATTTTGGTAAGGGCTATGATCATACATTTGTCCTTGATAAAAAAGATGGCGAACTGGCTTTGGCGGTAGAATGCTATTCGCCTAAAACTGGTATAAAAATGGATATTTCTACAACTGAGCCGGGAGTACAGGTATATACCGGAAACTGGATGAGCGGAAACTTTGAGGGAAAGCATGGACACCGTTATCCGGCACGTGCTGCGGTTTGCTTTGAGACTCAACATTTCCCTGATAGTATAAATAAACCGGAATATCCGAGTGTTGTTTTACGTCCGGGGGAAGTCTTCAAGAGTAAGACTATTCATAAATTTACAGTGAAGTAAAGAATATAATAAACCTTGACGGGAAGTTCCGTCAAGGTTTTCTATACCATAACACTATTTGCAAAGTAATGAAAGTAAAGAAAATCGAAATACCCAAAGATAGTCTTGCAAATACTTTTTTGCCGACAAATTATTCCGATGCATTTTCTTGTGACTTTAATACAACTAAAGAAATAACAGCCGATGATATACAGGTTGCGTTTTGGACAAAATGGCCTAAGTGGATAGAGCGATTATTTAAAATCCGCAACCTTATAGTGAAAGTGGTTGGTCTAAAAGGAGATAGCTCGAATGCTGGAATGATAGAGGACTGTATCCGAAACAATAAAGAGTATAAAGAATTCTCTGTTGTAAGTAAATCCAAGGATGAAACTGTAATAAAACTTAGCGACAAACATCTGGATGCATATATGTCTGTATACTTATCGGATACGAGTGATAAGCAGAAGTCAATTGCTTGCATAACTGTTGTTGATATTCATAATTGGCTGGGATATATTTACTTTTATTCAATTTGCCCTTTTCATAAAGTTGTAGTGAAGGGTATGCTCAAAGAGGTAATTAGAAATATAAATTAATAACCTTAAATTATATTTGAAATGGCAGAAGACCAAATGCTACTGAGAGATCCGGATATTCTTCCTTCGGCAGAAGTTCTTGAAAAAAAATTGGGTAAAGATGTTTTCGATGTTTTTGAAGAACTGATGACGGAGATATCAAAAAAAGAGTTGAGTGCAGACTGGAGATATTATAGAGATGGTAAATCCTGGCTTTGTAAAGTTATAAATAAGAAGAAAACCGTCTTTTGGTTATCCATTTGGGATGGATTCTTCAAAACAAGCTTCTTTTTCACTGCCAAAAATTGTTTAGCTGTTGGAGATCTTGATATAGATAATCAGATAAAAGAGGAATTTGTTCAGACTAAGGCTATTGGAAAATTACGCCCTCTTATTCTGGATATCCACAAAAAAGAACAATTAAGTGATTTATTAAAGATTATTGAATACAAGAAAAGCCTGAAATAATCACGGTTGTAGCGTAAATTGTTGTGAACTAGGATGAACAGTGAATAAATTAACAGATAATACTATATAAATATCAAATAATCTTGTACTTTTGGGCGTTTTTTCAATAAATAAAAACAGAGATGAAGGAATGCAATAAAGTTCAGTTTAGTGCCTTAGGCGTTGCCCTTGCAATAGGAATTGTATTTGGCGACATTGGTACATCGCCTTTGTATGTGATGCGGGCGATACTAAATTCGCTTCCTCCCGGACAACTTACTCGTCCCGAATATATTTTGGGAGCAGTATCTTGTGTAATCTGGACGTTAACTATACAGACTACTCTTAAATATGTTATAATCACTCTTCGGGCGGATAATAAAGGTGAGGGTGGTATCCTTTCCCTTTATGCGCTTATTCGTCAGAAGTATCGTTGGGCGTATATCTTAGCTGGGATTGGGGCGGCGACCTTATTAGCCGATGGAATTATAACTCCGGCAATGACCGTAATGTCTGCCATTGAAGGATTAACTCCTATTATACCCAATATACCAGTTATACCTATTACCGTTGCCATCGTTTTAATATTGTTCTTGTTGCAACCTTTTGGAACAGGTTCTTTAGGTAAATACTTTGGCCCGTTAATGATTATTTGGTTTACTATGATGGCTGTTATGGGAGCCAATCAGGTAATGCAGGATTTCAGCGTGTTGAGAGCGTTTAATCCGATATATGCCATTCATTTCCTCAGAGAAGTGCCACATGCATTGATTATGTTGGGTGCAATATTTCTCTGTACTACGGGAGCGGAGGCCTTATATTCCGATTTGGGACACTGTGGACTGAAAAATATACGAGTATCTTGGATATATGTAAAATCAGCGCTTATAATTAATTATTTAGGACAAGCTGCATGGATTCTGAATAGTCATCATGTAACGCGTGATATAAATCCGTTTTTTGCAATGATGCCCGAGTGGTTTAGCCTAATAGGTGTAATAATGGCGACTATTGCGGCTGTTATTGCCAGTCAGGCTCTTATTAGTGGGTCATTTACCGTTATCAGCGAAGCCATCTCTCTGAATATATGGCCAAATGTAAAGATACATTATCCTACAAATATTAAGGGGCAACTCTATATTCCTTCCATCAATTATATGATGATGGTAATTTGTATCATTATTATTCTCACAATGCAATCTTCTATGAAGTTGGAAGCTGCCTATGGTCTTGCAATTACGTTAAGTATGCTAATGACTAGTGTACTGTTATTCCTGTACTTCATAAAGACAAATAAACCGTTATGGTTTAGTATTCCGCTCACATTGTTCTTTGTCATCATAGAATTTAGCTTCTTTATAGCTAATATGCAGAAGTTTGCACACGGAGGATTTGTGCCTATTATCATTGCAGGTGTATTGGTATTCCTAATGTATTCGTGGTACAATGGACGTAGAATCAAGCGGCATTACACGATTTATGATCAGGTTGATGAAAAATATGTAAATCAGATATTACGTATCAGTGAAGATACTACGATTCCTAAATCTGCAACTCATCTTGTTTATATCGTAAAAGCAAATAATAAGTTTTTCTTAGAAAGTAAAATAGCTTATTCCCTTTTTAAGAGGACACCTAAACGGGCAGATACATATTGGTTTGTACGTATTAAAAGAACAGACGAGCCGTATGAATTTAGCTACGAGACTACAATGTATGCTCCTAAAAAGATATTCCGGATAAATATCAGAGCTGGATTTAAACTAGGGATACATACCGATAAATATGTAAATCTGATAGCGAATGAATTAGAGCGTCATGGTCTGGTCGATCTAACGTCGCGCTATCCATCGATGCAAGCTGCAACGGATAAACGGGGAGATTTCAAGTTTATAATCGTAGACCGTATATTCAGGAATGTGCATATGAATCCTTCGCGACAGATTATTCTGGGATGCTATAATTTTGTAAAAAATCTGACAACTTCAGATACTCAGATGTATGATATCGATCCTTCTTTGGCAGTAGTAGAGACTGTCCCACTGAGACAGGTCGACCATACCGAAGAGCAATTGAAAGAACTGCTTCAACAATCGGAGAACGAATCTTAGAGACGTAATCCGTCCAATAATTTTACATATAATTCTATCGCTTCTCGTATTTCGCTTAGTAAAATATATTCGTTAGCAGTATGGGATCTTGCAGAATCTCCGGGACCCATTTTTAGCGTTGGGAAGGGCATAAATGTCTGATCCGATAAGGTCGGGGATCCATAAGGCGTTTTTCCTATGAGAATGGCGCGTTGAACAAATGGATTTTCCAGTGCAATCCGCGAAGAGTTCAACCGGAAAGAACGAGGCTTCACCTCACACGCTGTATTTTTATCTATTAAGTGATATAATTCTTCGTTACTATACAACTCATTGCTTCTTACATCTACTACAAAGTCGCACTTATCGGGTACAACATTGTGCTGTGTGCCTGCATTTATCATGCTGACAGTCATTTTTACTGGACCAAGCAGTTCGCTTACTTCAGGGAAAGCGTATGTTCGAAACCATTCAATGTCTTTTAGTGCTTTATAGATGGCATTGTCTCCTTCGTTACGCGCAGCATGTCCTGCTTTTCCGTGAGCCGTACAGTCGAGGACTAAAAGCCCTTTTTCGGCAATGGCCGGATTCATTTGTGTTGGTTCGCCTACAATTCCGAATGCAATTTCGGGTAATTCGGAAATCATTGCTTCGGCTCCGCCATTACCCGAAACTTCTTCTTCGCATGTAGCCAGAAAGATGAGGTTATAGTCTTGCTTCTTACCTGTCAGAATCAAAAAAGAATGCATAAGCGAGACTAAGCTGGCTCCTGCATCGTTGCTGCCCAATCCGTAAAGAATATCACCGTCTTCTTCCGGTGAAAACGGCTCTTTTGTCCATCCCGATACAGGCCGTACGGTATCCATGTGCGAATTGAGTAGGATGGTTGGCTTTGCCGGATCAAAATCTTTATTCTGTATCCAAAGATTGTTTTCTTTCCGTTTTGGTTCGAAGCCATATTTTTTGATATATTCTTCGATAACCTGAGCAACATTATGTTCTTCTCTGCTGAACGAAGGTGTACTTATCATTTCTTTCAGCAAATCGATAGCGTTGTAGTATAGAGCGTCAATATCAGGAATCATATATTTTATTTCTTATTGTTATGTTCATATTCAAGGCTAGCCATAATAAAAGGGCCTATTGCCTTGCCTTCGTTTTGTGTGATGGAAACATCCTTCCCGCAAAGGTAATAGTTTACAGTTCCCGTTCTGGACATATCTTTTGCTGGCCCTAGTCCTGCCGATGCACAGGATTGAACGATGCTGATTCCGTCCGTATCTTCTTTTATGAAAGTGTCTAATAGCCCTTGATAAGCTTTGTTGGCAATAGGTTCATATTTGTTCTTATCAAGAATACCTATGCGTATCCCTTTAAAATAAGCGTAAGTGAACATTGATGAGGCAGATGCTTCCAGATAATTCGCTTTGTCACACTGATTGTATACGTTATTATTTATACTATCACCCTTATTGTCTGCTGTTTTAGAATTGTCGTATTGTAATAGTTGATACCAGCATCCCGATTCTTTATCCTGATAACTGGCCAATCCTTCGGCAACCTGATTCGCTATTTCTTTTAGGTTTGCATAGTCAACATGATCTTGTGGCATTATTTCCAGAACATCTACTAGGGCTGCAAAGTACCAACCCATGCCTCTTCCCCAGAACTCAAGCGAACAGCCTTTGAATGGTTCTTCTTGTCGTGCCCAAAAAGAATTTGCGTCGGTCGGATCGGCCGACCAAGCATGATAGTTCAGTTTTTTGTTTTCATCGTAAGTATATTGATGGATGATCTTGAATTGTGAAGCGATATCTGTCCACGACTCGGTATCTTCATTTGCAAAACATTTTTGCCATTCGGCATAGAATGCCGCACCCATGTACAGACCGTCGAGCCACATCTGGTTCGGATATTGTGCTTTGTGGAAGAAACCTCCGGTTCCGGGTTTGGAGGAGTCTATACGGCTGTGTTTATACTTCAATATGTCTCTCAGGTATGTGGCGCATCTTTTATAACGTTCTGCATCGGCTGTGTTGCCTTTCTTAAGCTCTTCTTTGTAAAGAGTGAAAAATATTTTCCCTGCTGCCAGATCATCTACATTACTTGCTCCCACTTTAACCGTGTCGCCACCTTGAAGGCAATGGTCTGCATATTGTTTTACGATGTTATAATATTCTGTTTTTTCAGGATATTCTTCCCATGCTTTCAAAACACTAAAAGCTACTAGTCCGGGAACGTAATCCCAATGTGCAGTAGCAAGCTGTTGTTCTTTCGTATTACTCAGAAATGTTTTCAACGCCCTCGATTCCGTCATTTTTTGAGAATATATGGTGTTGTCTTTCTTTTGTTTTTCACTACAAGAGATGAAAGTCAATAAAACGATTATCCAGTAATAATTTTTCATGAGAAATAATTTATTAGAGTCACAAATATAGCGTAAATAGACAAATGAACGGGCTTAGTCTGCTAAAATAGCTTTTTTATATGTAAGAGCGAGTACATTTTTTATATTAAATCGTTTTCCTTATAAACGCTTAATAAAAATTGAATGTATATTATGCAATTCTTCCATGTTCGAATTATACTAGGGGAAATTTTTTAAAAAGAAGAATTGCATAATTGAAAAGTAAGAACACTGCTTATTTTTTTAAATTTAGAAACAAGTGGCTAGAGATTGGTCGCTTGTTTTTATTTTAAAATATTCGTAGCCAAATAGTAACAGTTTTGTAACCGACTGGTGCGATATATTAATTAATTTTATACAATTGATAGATGCTGTAGTTAGAACAATCTCAGCGAGGGCGTGTTATTGAAGTATATAAAACTGGTACGATGATAAATAATAGGGATTTAAGTTGGTTGGCTTTCAATGAAAGAGTTCTCCAAGAGGCTCAGGATAAGAGTGTTCCTTTGATGCAAAGATTGCGTTTTTTGGGTATTTTCTCCAATAATCAGGATGAATTTATAAAGGTACGGGTGGCTAATATTGTCCGCTTGAGTCAGATAAGAGGGAAGAAAGCTCCTTTGTTTTCGGGAGGCTATACCGGGAAGGAATTATTACCTCTTGTTAATTCTCGTGTATCCGATAGTCAGAAAAAATTTATGCAGACGTATGACGAAATACTTTCCGAGATGGAAAGTCATGGAGTTTATGTTATCAATGAGAAACAATTAAATAGGAAACAAAAACAATTTTGTCGTGAATATTTTTCATCTGTAGTTAGTCCGCGTTTGGTGCCATTGATCTTGCGAAAGACGACTCAGATTCCTTTTTTGAGAGATAATAATATCTATCATGCAGTGAAGATGCATTCGGGTAAAGATCAAACCCCGCGCTATGCAATTATACAGATACCGGCAAGTAGCGCTTGTCCGCGTTTTGTCGTTCTGCCGCCATCCCAAAAAGATCGGAGTGAGATTATATTTTTGGACGATATTATAAGGCTCTGTCTCGATGAAATATTTTTCATGTTTAATTATAAGCAGATATCAGCATATACATTCAAATTGATGCGTGATGCCTTACTCACAATAGATGATGATATATCCAAAAGTCTGGTAGAAAAAATGGAAGACGGTTTGCAGAATCGTTTACATGGACAGCCTGTTCGGTTGATATATGACAGGGAAATGCCCGAAGATTTGCTGGATATTATAGCCTCTAAGCTTAGTCTGAGGGGAAGTGATGGTTTGGATGCCGGAGGAAGATACCACTTGATGCGTGATTTGATGAAGTTTCCAAAGGTGCGGCCGGATCTTGAAAGCATAAGTCATGAACCTTTACAGCATCCCGATATCAAGCCCTCGTCAAGTATATTTAAAGTGATTAACAAAAAAGATGTTCTATTAAATTACCCATATCACACATTTAATCATTTTATTGATTTTCTGCGTGAAGCAGCGATAGACCCTAAAGTAGATAGCATATTCATTACATTATACCGTGCCGCAGAACATTCCAAAGTGATAAATGCATTGATAAATGCCGCGAAAAATGGTAAAAAGGTAGTTGTGTTGCTCGAACTTCTTGCCCGTTTCGATGAAGAGCAGAATATAGAATATTCCGAAGTGTTGCAAAAAGAAGGGGTTAAGGTTATTCACGGTGCCAGTGGCTTGAAAGTTCACAGTAAAATAGTACTCGTCGAGCGGAAGGACAAGGGCTATGTGTATGTCGGAACAGGCAATTTTAATGAGGTTACCACCCAGATATATGGGGATTTCGGACTATTTACTTCAGAGGTTCAGATTGCTACAGATGCAAGAGCTATTTTTGATTTCTTGCTCAATACGCATAAGCATTTTGTATGTAAGCAGTTGCTGGTTGCTCCATATTACATGCGCAAACAGTTTGAATCGTTGATTCGTCGAGAAATCAAGAATGCCCAAATGGGGAAGGAGGCATATATTTATGCTAAGTTCAACAGCCTGACCGATGAGGCTATGATTAATCTTTTATACAAGGCAAGCAGGGCAGGAGTAAAAATCCGGCTTATTGTGAGAGGTGCTTGCTCTTTGCAGCCTCAGGTAAAAAAACAAAGTGAGAATATTCGGGTTATAAGTATTGTAGACCGTTATCTGGAACATGCTCGTCTTGCGATTTTCGCTAACGGCGGCGAAGAAACGGTTTATATAATGAGTGCCGACTGGATGACACGTAATCTCGATCGCAGGGTGGAAGTGGGCATACCTATCGCGGATGAAAAAATAAAACAAACGCTCAGAGGTTTTTTTGATATACAATGGGCAGACAATGAAAAGGCTCGCGATCTCACTATATTGGGAAGTAATAAGTATGTGGATAAAGGAAATAATCCTCCTTGTCGTTCGCAAATTGCCTTATACGATTTTTATAAAAAAATGAAATAATGAAGAGTGATATTTTTGCGGCTATAGATATAGGTTCTAATGCAATCCGTTTGTTGATAAATAATATCGAGAAAAATGGTGGAGAGCCCGATTTTAAGAAAGTTGCATTTCTGAGAGTTCCTATTCGATTGGGTGAAGATGTTTTTACTAAAGGATGGATCAGCGACGATAAGAAGCAGCGATTGATAGATGCTATGCAGGGATTTTCATACATAATGAAGGCGTATTCTGTTGCCGATTACCGGGCATGTGCTACCAGTGCCATGCGCGATGCTAGGAACGGAAAGGAGATAACGGACGCCATCCTCAGAGAAAGCGGAATCGATATTCAGACCATTACAGGCAAAGATGAGGCTGATATCATATGCGAGGCCGGTGGTTTAGGCGATATGATAGATAAAAGGGATAACTACCTTTATGTGGATGTCGGAGGTGGTAGTACAGAAGTGGTTGTTTACGCTAATAAACGAAAAATTGCTTCGCATTCGTTCCAGTTAGGTACAGTGCGTATGCTAGTGGATGCTGTGAAAGAGGAGGAAATAGATTTTTTCAAATCGCAGCTCAAAGAAATATATCGTAAGTATATGCCTGTAAGTATCATTGCTTCGGGGGGAAATATAAATAAAATCCATAAAATGTTGGGCAAAAGAGAGAAGGAAGTTCTTGCCTACTCTGATATAAAGAGCCTGTACGATTCACTCAGAGATTTGAGTTATGAGGAACGTATTCAAAATTTTAAGTTGAATACATATCGTGCCGATGTTATCATTCCGGCGTTGAAAATATTTCTCACCGTTTGTAAAAACTGCAAAGTAAATGAGATATATGTTCCTAAGGTAGGACTTGTAGATGGAATAATCCATCATTTATATTCTGAAAGAGAGAACAGTAAGTAATAGAATATATTATTTTCTTAATGTCTAAATTGATTGTGATATGATGTAAAATAGTACTTTTGCACATCCAAGTAAAAATGCTTGCAAATAAGATTATGGGGACAAAAGTAAAGGGCTATCTGCTTGCAATTACTACATCTGTTACATTTGGAATGATTCCACTGTTTGCTATACCGCTTAAGCAGATCGATTTTTCGTTTGACAATGTACTTTTCTATAGATTTGGCATTAGTGCGTTGATGATAGGGGCATTTCTTTTATATAAGAAAGTAGACTTGCGAATCTCTTTAAAAGAGTTTGCTACTCTGATCTTATTGGGAGTAGTTTATTCATTTTCTTCGGAATTTCTTTTTCTGGGTTACGACTATATGCCGGCAGGAGTAGCTTCAACCATTCTGTTTATGTACCCTATTCTTGTAGCCCTTATAATGGGCTTGGGCTTTGGCGAAAGATTATCATGGATAGTCTGGGGTGCCATACTGTTGGCCTTTGTTGGTGTTGGTGTGCTTAATGGCGGATCGGGAGGAGAGGTTTCTACTATCGGCGTTTTCATTGTTTTTATTTCAGCACTTGCTTATGCTGTGTATATGGTCATGGTAAATAAGTCATGTGTCAAAAATATGCAGGGAATGAAGGTCACATTCTATTCTATTGCGTTTAGTGCGATCTTCTTTTTCTGTAAAGCTGCTATTGGAGGTTCTCTTGAGTTTATACCATCTACGAAAGTCGGGATCAATCTTATATTCTTTGCTCTTATAACAACGGTCATCTCCCTTATAACTTTGATATATGCCATTAAATTTATTGGTTCAACTCCTACTGCTATAATGGGCTCTTTAGAGCCGATGGTAGCTGTGGCTATAAGCGTACTTTTGTTTAATGAAGCATTTACTGTTAATCTTATGATAGGAATAGTGTTGATAATGAGTGCCGTCGTTCTGACAGTCTTATCAGATAATTTGCAGAAATGGATGTCACGAAAGAAGATCATTCATAATATTAAATAGCTCCAGTTACTTATATAAAAAAGAGCGACTCTAAAAGTCGCTCTTTCTATTTAATATTTAAGCCTTAGCTTCAACTTTTTCTGCTTCCTTTTCTGGAATCCGCATTCTGTAGAACGACCGCCATACAAATACTAATCCTAGAATTAAAAACGGGATGGCAATATACATCGAGTAATCACTGTCAGGATTGGCTCTCATTTCAATACATATTTCGGTTGCTAACAGACCAAATAATGTGGAGAATTTGATAATAGGATTCAGTGATACAGATGATGTGTCCTTGAATGGGTCTCCGACTGTGTCGCCTATTACAGCTGCTTCGTGCAAAGGAGTGTTTCTCTCTTTTAAGTCTACCTCTACTACTTTTTTTGCATTATCCCAGCTTCCACCGGCATTCGCCATATATATTGCCTGAAACAGCCCAAATACAGCGATAGATACCAAGTAAGCGACAAAGAAGTTAGGATCAAGAAATGCGAAAGCAAGAGTAAGTGAGATAAGTGCAATAAAGATGTTCCACATACCCTTTTGGGCATATTGCGTACAGATCTTCACCACAGCGATAGAATCGTCTATATCGGCTTCTTTCTTGTTTATATCGAATGTCCGCTTGATAAACTCAACAGCTCGGTAAGCACCTGTAGTAACGGCTTGCATAGAAGCTCCACTGAACCAGAATATAACTGCACCACCGCAAATCAATCCGAGAAGTACCGGAGCGTCTGTTAATGATAGTTGTAGCAGTCCCACTTTTTCGAGCAACAGAATTATGGAGAATATCATCGTAGTAGCTCCTACTACTGCTGTACCTATCAATACAGGCTTTGCCGTAGCCTTGAAGGTGTTTCCTGCCGAGTCGTTAGCTTCCAGATAATGTTTTCCGTTTTCGAAATCAGGAGTGAATCCATATTCTTTTTCGATAGATTCGCTGATATTAGGTATAGATTCGATCTGAGATAACTCGAATACCGATTGAGCATTGTCTGTTACCGGGCCATAGCTGTCTACTGCAATAGTTACCGGACCCATGCAAAGGAATCCGAAAGCAACTAGTCCAAAGGCGAAGATAGAGGCGTGAGGTCCCAATATAGAGTCTAAGCCCATCTGAGCCGTAAAGAATGCTGCTGTCATCAAAGCAACGATCAATAAGCCAGTCCAGAAAGCTCCGAAATATCCGGCAACAATACCGGAAAGGATATTCAGAGAAGGGCCTCCTTCACGAGATGCTGTGACGATTTCTTTTACGTGTTTCGATTTCGAACTTGTAAATATTTTAGTAAACTCAGGAATCAAAACAGCAGCTAATGTTCCACAGCTAATTATAATTGCTAACTTCCACCACAAAGTAGTATCAGCCATATCACCTAATAATAAGTGGCTCATAAAGAAGCTGGCAGAGATACAAAGAACGGCAGCAATCACGATAAGGCGCATCAAAGGAGACTCGAAGTCGAAATGTTTCTTATCACCATATAAAACTTTAGATATACCTTGATTGATAAAGAATGCACAGCCTGAAAGGAAGTCCATCAAGAAACGCATACCAAATATCCAGACAATAAGTTTAGCTTGTATATGTGGGTCAGGAACAGCCAAAGTAATAAAGGTAATCAATGCCACACCTGTTACTCCGTATGTTTCAAATCCGTCCGCAGTAGGCCCTACACTGTCTCCGGCATTGTCTCCTGTACAATCGGCGATAACTCCGGGGTTGCGAGGGTCGTCTTCTTTTACTTTGAAAACGACTTTCATCAGGTCGGAACCGATATCTGCAATCTTTGTAAAGATACCTCCGGCAATACGAAGTGCACTCGCTCCTAACGATTCGCCTATTGCAAATCCGAGGAAGCAGATACCTACTATATCGCGAGGAACAAACAATAGAATAACAACCATCAGTACAAGCTCGAGAGAGATGAGGAACAGGCCGACACTCATACCAGCCTTCATCGGTATATTGACAACATCCAATGGACGTCCTTTGAGAGAAGCAAAAGCGGTACGCGCATTAGCGTACGTATTTACCCTAATACCATACCATGCCACAATGTACGATCCTGCCATCCCTATAATAGAGAAAGTCAGCACCTGCAAGACTACCCCAAGGCTTTGTCCTACCAGTCCGAAGAAATATATGCATAATACAATGGCTATAAGGGCGAATAACATCAGGAGGAATTTACCTTGTTGAATCAGATATGTACGGCAAGTAGCATAAATAGTAGAAGCTACTTTAGTCATAGATTCGTGAGCAGGTAATTTTTTAACCTGATTGAAGAGAAGTAAACTGAAACCAAGGGTTCCAGCAATGATCAGAGCACCATAGAATAAAAAATCCCATGAAGTGACAGCCGTTCCGAAGATATGGAACGTTCCTTCATGGAGATCAGGAATCGCTAAGTCCGCTTCGCTAGCTTTAGTAGTTACAACCAAACCTAAAAACAGACCCATTAATAGACCAACACGTTTTAAATTTTTCATGGTTAACTAGTATTAATAAATATACATTTAACAAATATTGATCGGCTACACTTAGCCGAATATCTGTAAAACTAATTTTTGCTCTAAAAAAATATTTTTAAATTTACAAAATTATGATCGATCCAGATGGATCTTTAAGTCACTTATTTTGTGTCGAAAAGCCCATTTAAATAAAATTTAACTATATCGTGTTAGATTTTATCTATGTGGAAAACTCAAGAAAATTGAAGGTGTTAATTTTTAATTAAGATGGTTTTATAATAGAGTCGATCTGACCGTCAGAAAACAGAGTAGTGATTGAATCTCCGGCTTTTAAATCTTTGCTTAATTTTACAAATTTCCCATTTTTCATTGTCAGGGTATATCCTTTTCTTAGGATATTGTTAGGTGACATTAACTCCAGATGTTTTTCTGTTATGTTCAGTTTGTTTTTCTCCTCTTTGAGTAGTTGCTCTGTCCTTTTTCTTAGATTGATTTCTAGCTGATCGAAATGTTCTTTGTTGCTCCTGAAAGACTGTGCAGATTCTTTTTTTAGAACTTCTTCAAATGTGGCAAACCTGTTTTTATTCTCTCGAATTATTCTTTGCATTCCATTTGTTAAAACATTCTTTGCTGAGGTTAAGACGATTTCTTGTTCTCTGTACCATCCTTTCAATGCGAAAGAGTTCTTTGTTTCCAAAAGATCTAATTGTATTGCTTCTTCCTGAATCCGTTGAGTGACCAACGTAACTATATTCTGTGAGAGACTATCTAGTTCATAGGCCGTTTCCGAGAGGTTCGCTATAAGGAATTCCGCGACTGCTGTCGGTGTTTTAGCTCGAGTATGTGCCACTATATCGAGTACGGTTTCATCGCGTTCGTGTCCTATTCCTGTAATTATAGGCAAAGGAAATTGGGCACAATTAGCGGCAAGCATGTAAGAATCGAAACAACTTAAATCTGAAGTGGCTCCTCCTCCTCTTATTATGACTACTGCATCAAATAGCTCAGCATACTCATAAATATGTTCGAGTGCTGAGATTATTGAATCTTCTGCCCGATCTCCCTGCATAATGGCAGGAAACAATTTGGTGTAAAAGACAGATCCATATGGATTTTTGCTTAATTGATCGAGAAAATCCTCATATCCGGCTGCTGTGGGGGATGAGATTATGGCAATGCGATTTGTTGGAATTGTCAAATCTAGCTCTTTGTTGAGGTATAGTACACCCTCCTCCTCCAGTTGTTTCAGTATCGCCGCCCTGTTTAGGGCTTGATCTCCGAGTGTATAGCTTGGGTCGATGTCATGAACAGTCAGGCTGAATCCATACAGTTCGTGAAATTCCACACTCACCTGTACCAAGACTTTCAGCCCTGAGGTAAATGGTTGTTTTGTTGAATTTTCGAAATAGGCTCTGAGTAAATGGAATGTATTTGCCCATATCATTGCCCGCGATTTGGCTATTAGATTCTTTCCACGATTATCTTTCTCTATGAACTCAAGGTAGCAATGACCATTCTGGTTGACACGCACATCGCTTGTTTCTGCTCTGATCCAGAACCTGTTGGGGAGCGCATCGTCTAGTACGTTCTTTATTAATACGTTCAGTTCATAGAGAGATATCGCAGCATTATTCATTTTTTCTTTTTCTGGTCGGCTATTTTTTGAGCAATCTGAGCTGCTTTTTCCATATTCGGAATGCCATATCCATAATCTCGGTTGGGATCTTCGTATCTGTCTCCCGACTCGCGTACGGCTTCCAGTATTTCTTTGTTTGTCAGGGTAGGGAAAGCTTGCCACAGGCAAGCAACCATGCCGCACATTATGGGTGAGGCAAAAGAGGTGCCGCTTTTCATCGTTACATTTCCACGGTCATCAACTACAATAGATGCATCGCCTAATGCCATAACATCGGGTTTTATTCTGAAATCGGCACTCATGCCACGAGAACTAAAAGCAGTTACTATCGAGTCTCGTTTGATGGCTCCCACTGTAAGAACATTTACTGCGTCAGCCGGAGGGGTAATCTTTTCCCATTCAGAATCTCCTGAATTTCCACCAGCAATCACAAGAAGTATTCCTTTGTCGGCGGCTTTATCTGCGGCACGTGAAATGAGTGCTGTTTTACCATCGAGTACATCATGGGTATAATCTTCTGCAGGATTGTCGAAGTCATTGTAGCCTAACGATGTATTGGCAACATCAACGCCTAAGCTATCAGCAAATTCAATTGCTGTTGCCCAATAATCTTCTTCAATAGGAAATTCGGAACGTGAATCTTCAGAACTTAGTAGCCAAAAACTAGCTTCCGGTGCTGTGCCAACAAACTGCATGGGCTTATTAGTGCCAATACAAGACAATACGTTTAGTCCGTGCTGTCCACCATTGGAATAGATGCCTTCGTCTTCGTAAACAAAGCTCTTGGAACCTTTAATATCTACGTTGTCTAGCATTTCTATTTGTGGCAGATGATTAAATCCCGCATCAATAACAGCTATCAACATACCTTTTCCTTTGTATCCTGCTTTGTGCAGATATTGACCGTTATTAGGCTTTATATTATCAATGCCTTTTCCGTAATTGTTTCCAAACGAAACCATTTCTTTAGCCGGATAGAATTGTTCTTTCTTTTCTCTTGGCTCTCCTTTTGGTTTGCCTTTCCAAACAAATAAGGCATCACTGACAAATGGTAAAGCTTTATACTGTTCTACCATAGAACTATCGGAACAATGTACGGCCACTGTGCCTAGCCATTTACTTTTTGCCACAACCTTTCCTCCGACTTTTTCAATAGCTGTTATATAATCCTGAGATATAGGGAGGTCAGATTCGTCTATTTTTATTCCCTGTTTTTGTCTTCTTTCTATTGCTTTAAGAGAGAGGAATTGTTCTGGTTTATTTATTTTATAGGAGGTTTTTCCCTTGTCTTTCAATATTAGGCGAAATTTGTAGTTGTAGTCTTGTGCAAATATAGCTGAAACAGCTATAAAAAGGCTTAGTAGTAGTGCGGTTCTTTTCATATTTGTTATATACGTGTTAGTTGTAGGCTGATTTATCCCAATGGAAAATTTTAGGGTTTTCTAAAAGAAAAGGTTCTATTTTTTTATAATCTTCTTCGCTCAAATATTTTTTAATATCGTAATATGCCGATATAGAGGTGTCTTTTGGAGATAATTCCATCTTTATTGGATTCATATCCAATGCAGCATAAGCATTTTTAAACTCTTCGCTGTTTCTATCGACGCCAGATTTTATAAACCAATCTTTATCTTTTTCAGGAAATAGATCTCCTTGATTGATAGGTATCCATTTTGTTGTATAAAACTGTAACTGGCTGTCGCAAACATCTGCACATACAGTTCTTATTACGCATATAATTTGCGAATCGTTGATCAGGGGTAAAAGTTTGATCTCAATAGTTCCGGCATCGGAAGTTTTAAATGATACAAAGTCGGAGGAAACCGCCAATCTTGTTATCTGTCCTAATCTGCCCCTTTCTACGGTTAGTTTGGTCGTGTCTCCAAGTCCTGCGGCAAGAAGATTTTTCTCACTCGCTTCCAGTCCGTAAACGATGCTCTCGGGCATAGATAGAATAATACTTTTCATATCTTGCGCTGAAATGGAGATTGCAATTGGAAGTAATATTATCGCGAATAGTATTTTCTTCATTATATGTATGTAAGCTATTTAGTTCCCAAATATAGGAAAAACATTGCAACGATTATTAAAACGAGATCGATAGCTTTTCCTTTTAAGTTTTTTTCATGGAAGAATATCACACCTCCGGCAAAAGAGACCAATACGCTGCTTCGGCGAACCATAGATACGATGGATATCATTGCGTCAGAGTCTGTGAGTGCGTAGAAGTATACAAAGTCTGCAATAGTAAGGAATACTGAGACCAATATGATGCTCCATCTCCATTCGAAGGAAGTAGTCGTTTCCCGTTTAGGATACCATAGTACGATCATTACAATTAGCATCAGAAGGCATTGATAAGAGTTGAACCAGAACTGCACCGCAGTAGAACTGAATTGTTGCATCAGGAACTTATCGTATAACCCGCTTACAGCTCCGGCTATTGAGGCAAGAATCATAAAGAAAATCCATTTGTTTTTATGGAAATTGATTCCCTCTTTTTTCCCCGACAAGGATAATAGGAAAAATGAAATAATGGTTATAATAACCCCAATCCATTGATATAAATTAAGTCTCTCGCCGAAGATAAGAAGAGCTCCTACTAATGTCATTACAGGGCGGGTCGCATTTATTGGGCCTGTAATAGTAAGGGGTAAATGCTTTATGGCGAAATATCCGAATATCCACGAAGTGAGAACTATTATCGATTTGATGAAAATATAACCATGGGTTTCAAGAGATACCGATGGGACATATCCCATTGTGCCAAACAATATATCCGGTGAAAAGGTTGAAATAAGGACAAGGGGTAATAATAACAGGGCGCAAAAAAATGTATTCAGAAATAGCACAGGGATCACTGCATTCTCGTGAACCGATTTCTTTTTACAAATATCATAGCAACCCAGAAAGAAAGCTGAAACAAACGCAAGAGCTAACCACATTTTATATAGCTCTCCTTTCTTTTTTTAATACATAATTCAGCCAAGTGTATCCAATTATACCTGAGGCTAGTGATGCTAGTAATATCATTAATTTTGATTCATTAATATAATGTATGTCTCCTTTGAATGCAAGCAGTGTAATGAAAATAGACATTGTAAACCCTATGCCGCCCAATATACCAACCCCTAAAAGACCATTCCATTTTACATTTTTAGGTAAAGAGCACATCCCTGATTTGACGGATAGAAAACTAAATAAAGTAATGCCCAGCGGCTTACCAATAATAAGTCCCAAAAGGATACCTAAAGCAAACGGTTCTCCGATAGATTGATCCCAATTGCCTTCTATTGCTATTGCTGTGTTGGCTAATGCAAACAGTGGTAGTATAATGAAAGCAACGGGATAATGCAGGGCGTGTTGCCATTTATTTGATAAACTTTTTGTATCCCCTTTTTTGATGGGAATTGTTATCGCTAACAATACTCCGGCTATAGTTGCGTGCACACCCGAATGCAACATGAAATGCCACATGGCAATGCCTCCAATGATATATGGAATCATATTTGTTACATGGAATTTTTTATTCAATGTGAGTAGAGCTATAAATATACCTAGCGCGATGAGTAGACTAGTCCATGATAGAGAAGTGGTGTAGAAAATGGCTATTACGATAATTGCACCGAGGTCGTCTATAACAGCCAAAGCTGTTAGAAAAACTTTCAGCGATGTTGGTACTCGGTTGCCTAACAGCGAAAGAATACCTAAAGCAAAAGCGATGTCTGTTGCCATCGGTATACCGAAACCGGCATGGGTATCCGTGCCAAAATTTAAAGCTATATAAATTCCGGCAGGAACTAGCATTCCTCCCAAAGCTCCGGAGATAGGAAGCATCGCACGTTTGACATTCGATAATTCTCCCTCATGAATTTCTTGTATAAGCTCTAAGCCCACCAAAAGGAAGAAAATGGTCATTAATCCATCGTTTATCCAATCTGCAACAGAATGTCCTCCTGCATGAAAATCCCATACAGAAAGATAATTGTCACTTATGCTTGAGTTAGCTATCAGAATGGAAATGAAGGTACATGCTATCAATACAAGACCTCCGGATTTTTCACTTTCCATGAAAGCCCTTAGTGTTCTGCCGCTAAGTATCTTTTCAATTTTCATTGGATGAATATTTCGCTGTCGTATTCTATTTCTTCCAAGAATAAAGCATGTCCGGGGACAGAGATTCCGGCAGCACACCGGTCTTTCTGCTCTATAATGCGGCGCATACCTTCCATATCTAGTTTTCCACGTCCTGCGTCTAGCAATGTTCCAACTATTGAGCGCACCATATTTCGAAGAAAACGATTTGCCTTTATTGTGAAAATATAATTATTTCCCGATTTCTCCCATTGTGCACGCATTATCCGGCAATTGTTTGTCTTCACATCTGTATGTAATTTGCTGAAGCTGGTAAAGTCTTCATACTCGAAGAGTATATTGGCGCATGCATTCATTGCATTCAGATCAAGATCTCCGTGTACTTTATATTTCAGATGATGCAGGAATGGATCTTTCTCTGTTGTAATATAATATCTGTATAGTCTGGAAGTGGCATCGAATCGTGCATGAGCACCTTCTTTTACTTCTACTATTTTGTATATAGCTATATCTTTAGGCAGAATACTGTTTAGTTTGTTAGTCAGCAAAATCGGATCGACATTTCCTTGTTCATCATCGAAATGTGCAGTCATCATTCTGGCATGTACGCCTGCATCGGTACGACCGGCTCCCACAATTGGGGTAGGGGTGCGAAGCAGAGTTGCAAGAGCGTTCTCTATTGTCTCCTGTATCGAAATACCATTCGGCTGTGTTTGCCATCCACAATATTTCTCACCATTGTATGCCAGATATATAAAATAACGTTTCATCGTACAGTTATGTGAAAACACGATTGTTTTCGTTCGTGCTTGATGTAGCATCTGTCCCGTTCTCTCAGGTCGTGTAACACTTGTCCTAAAATAGCTTTGAGTCTGCCATCATCCATGGTTCGAGCATCAGATGAATTAACCTTGTCAAATCTTGTCCATGCTATATCGAATGTTGTTCCGTATCTATGTACAGAGTTGTCGCTGGCATTTCCATTTCTTCGTGCAAGGCCTTTTACATCGTCGTTTGTGCGTAAAATGCTTGTCACAATCGGTTTGTAAAGAGGCATCTTTTTGCTGATGAGCGAGTCCCTAAAATTCAAAGCGATATCTGATAATAGTGAAGCAGCCTTGGGTACCAAATAGGGCATGGAGTGTGTTAGTTTGTCTACCCGGTATATATCCAGTTCTCCGGGTATTTTTACTAATTTGTCCATATATAGAGCAGTGTCTGCTCTCGCCTCGAGAGGGCCTATGCCGTTCTCATTGGCTGCTTCTATGTGCAGATCGGGCAGATCATCGAATGTCTTATTGTAATTTCCATTGAATTGAGTATATTTTTTCGGCTCAACATCAATTTTTTCTTTTTTATTATTGTTGCCGTCAGAACCGCAGGCAGATACGGCAAGAAATCCCAATATTAATATCCAGATATATTTCATACTAAAATAAAAATTCAGGCACAAAGGTACAAAATAAGGGCTTTTGTCTGTAATTAATATCTACTTTTGTGCTTGAGTATAACTTGGTCAAAGATGGAAAAGATAACTAGCCTTCAAAATTCGAGAATAAAAAATATTGTCAAGCTTTCCAAGAGTAAAGAAAGGCGAGACCAAAACCTGTTCTTTTTTGAGGGTGCACGCGAAATGAGTCTTGCTCTTTCCTCAGGTTATGAAGTTGATTCTGTTTTTGTTTGTCCCGAATTGTTTGAGAAGACTGATTATCCTGATGTCTTGGACTCAATTGGTGAGAATAAACTATTTGAGGTGTCTGCTTCTGTTTTTGAAAAAATTGCTTATCGTGAGGGTTCAGATGGTCTGTTGATTTTGGCAAAACCGAAAAATCATGGTTTGCTGGATATGAAGCTATCAGATAATCCGTTTATAATAATTTTGGAGGCCGTTGAAAAACCAGGGAATTTGGGCGCAATACTTCGTACGGCTGATGCTGCTCAAGTGGATGCGGTAATTATATGTGATCCGGCAACTGATCTTTATAACCCAAATGCCATTCGTTCCAGTGTGGGATGTTTGTTTGCCGTTCAGACAGCTGTTTGTAATTCGCAAGAAGCATTAGCTTTTTTAAATAAGAAAAATATAAAATCATTTGCTGCTGAATTGCAGGCTTCACAGTGGTATCAGGATACAGATTTTACGCACCCTTCTGCAATAATAATGGGCACAGAGGCTGATGGATTGACCGACTTTTGGCTGAAAAATGCGGATGCCCGTATCAAAATTCCTATGCGTGGAAAGATAGACTCGTTGAATGTTTCTGTTTCGACCGCTGTTCTTACCTTCGAAGCGATGCGGCAGCGAGGCTTCTGAATAAAAAAATATAAGGTTTAAATCTTTTTAGATGTGGTGATTGTTATCTTTGCAAGGGTTATAAAAATCTTGTGAATGAAACTATACTGGCAAATACTTAAGAAATACAAATACAGTCTTCTCCTTAGTCCTTTTCTGGTTCTCATTTATGTGTTGTGCGAAACGATACAGCCTTGGTTTATGGCAAAGATTATCGATAATGGGGTTCTGCTCAAGGATATGTCTGTCATTACGGAGATCGGTATCTACATGATCGGTATTTCTATTTTGGGATTGGTTGTAAGTATCGTAAATACTTACGTCTCTTCCCGGGCAGCTATTGGTTTTGGCACAGACTTGCGAAGTGTATTGTTCAATAAGATACAACAGTTATCTTTTTCAGAAATAGATCAATTTAACTCAGCCTCGCTTATTACCCGCCTTACAAATGATATAGCCCGCATCCAGCAGGTTGTACTGATGTCTATGCGCCTCATATTGCGGTCTCCACTTATGCTTGTAATGGCTGTGTTTTTTGTTGTTCAGATCAATACAGATTTGGCATTGGTTCTTATCGGGGTTATTCCTGTATTGGGTATAAGCGTGTATCTCATCCTTCGGAAAGGGATGCCTCTTTTTGTTAAGGTGCAACAAAAGTTAGACAAACTGAATGGTGTTGTTCGCGAGAATTTGATAAATATACGTGTTGTAAAGTCTTTCGTTCGAGAAGATTTCGAGTCGAAACGGTTTGAGAAAAGTAGTGAGGAATTGCGAGATATGGTTATCAGAGCATCTAATATTGTTGTATCTATATTTCCAGTAATGCAGTTGATAATGAATATCTCTGTTATTGCTATACTGTGGGTCGGTGGAGGAAAAGTAATAGTCGGTAACTTAAAAGTGGGAGAACTGATTTCTTTCGTTAACTACCTCATGCAGGTGTTGATGGCTCTGATGCTGTTGTCGATGGTAATTATGAATATTGCACGAGCATCTGCCTCATCCGAGCGTATTCTTGAAGTGCTAAATACAGAGCCTTCTCTGGCAAATACGGCTGAGGGCTTATCAGGAAAGCATATAATAGCAGATGGAGAGGTTTCTTTTCGGAATGTATCTTTCAGATATAGTGGAGGCGAAAGTGATGTTCTTAAGAATATTAATTTTCATGTCCGCAAAGGAGAAACTGTTGCTGTTGTTGGCGCAACGGGTTCGGCAAAGACGTCTATGCTTCAGTTGATTCCTCGTTTGTATGATGTTTCGGCGGGAGAAATAACAATAGATGGTGTAAACGTAAAGGATTATAATCTTGATGAATTACATGCCAAAATAGGAATGGTGCTTCAGAAAAACGAACTGTTCACAGGGACTATTATCGAAAATCTTCGCTGGGGAAAACCTGATGCTACAATGGAAGAAATAGTTGAAGCGACAAAGGTTGCTCAGGCTCACGATTTTATTATGTTTTTCCCTGATGGATACGACACCCTGCTTGGACGTGGAGGGATTAATGTGTCAGGTGGTCAAAAACAACGGATATGTATAGCTCGTGCTTTGCTTCGGAAACCTAAGATTATGATTTTGGATGATAGTACCAGTGCCGTAGATTCCGAAACGGAGTTGAAGATAAGGAAAGGTATGAGTGAACTTCTTTGCGATACAACGGTGTTTATAATTACGCAACGGATAAATACGATGCAGTCGGCAGACCGGGTGATTGTATTGGAGGATGGAGAAATAGACGCTATCGGCAAGCCTTCCGAATTGCTGGGCAAATCCGAAGTGTATAAGGAAATATATAACTCTCAACAAATGGTCTTTTGATATGGCGCACGGAGATAAATATAAGGCTGACGGAAAGCCAGTAGAAGGGCGGAAAACTTTTCTGAGATTGATGTCGTATTTGGCATGTGATAAGAAGCTTTTATCAGTAATAGGCTTTTTGATTATACTCAGTGTTGTGTTCGGCTTGTTAGGGTCGTATATGATTCGTCCTATTATTAATGATTATATTATTCCCGGCGATTACACCGGTTTAATAAAAATCCTAGTTCTTTTAGCTGCAATCTATCTTGTTGGTGTAGTGGCTACCTATATACAATACAGGTTGCTGAACAAAATAGGGCAACGTACCGTAACCCGTATGCGTACCGATCTGTTCCGGAAAATGGAGCGATTGCCCATCAAATATTTTGATACACATCAGCATGGAGATTTAATGAGCCGATATACAAATGATATAGATCAGGTGAGTAATGCTCTTACTGATAGTTTGTCTGATATGCTTTCGAGTGCATTGATGCTCGTCGGTATTTTCTGCCTGATGATATATATAAGTCCTATATTGACCCTAGCAACCTTGATTACTGTTCCGTTAATGTTTCTGAGTGCTAAGGGCATTGTTTCGCGGAGTAGGAAGTATTTCAAAGCTCAGCAAGAGGTGCTGGGAGAAACTAACGGATATGCCGAAGAAATGATTAGTGGGCAGAAAGTAATTAAAATTTTTGGGTATGAGAAGACGGTTGAGGCTGATTTTGATGAGTTAAATGAGAGATTGAGAGAGAAATCACAAAAAGCTCAATTCTATTCGGGGATGATGATGCCTTTGATGCAAAATCTGAATACGCTGAATTATGTAATAGTTACGATCGTAGGTGCTCTTTTAGCTATTTTCAGAGGGTTTGATGTTGGGGGATTAGCTGCATTTCTTCAATATTCGCGTCAGTTTGGTCGTCCGATTAATGAGCTTGCCAGCCTTTATAATAGTATACAAGCTGCTATTGCGGGAGCAGAACGTATTTTTCAGATAATAGATGAAGAACCTGAGTTGGAAGATGATCTAGACGCTTTAGCTTTAACGGATGTGAAAGGTGATGTGAAAATGACAGATGTTTATTTTGGATATAAACCTGAAAAATTAATCCTTAAAGGAGTTTCTCTTCATGCTAAACCGGGAGTGAAAATTGCTTTAGTGGGCGAAACCGGGGCAGGGAAGACAACTATATTAAATATGCTCCCTCGTTTCTTTGATATTCAGTCGGGCGAGATCACAATAGATGGTTATCCAATTCAAAAAATAAAAAGGGAGAGCTTGCGAAAGTCTATGGCTATTGTTTTGCAGGATACGCATCTTTTTACAGGCACGGTGTGCGAGAATATTCGTTTGGGGCGACTCGATGCTACAGATGAAGAAGTAATGCAGGCTGCAAAGCTCACGGCCGCACATTCATTTATAAAACGTTTGCCGCAAGGATATAATACTTTATTGGAAAATGATGGCGCTAACCTTAGTCAAGGGCAACGACAGTTGCTGAATATAGCAAGGGCGGCAGTAGCTGATCCTCCTATATTATTATTGGATGAGGCAACAAGTAATATTGATACCCGTAGTGAGCTGCTTATCCAGAAGGGTCTTGATCAGTTAATGGAAGGGCGTACGAGTTTAATTATTGCTCATCGGCTGTCTACGGTTCGCAATGCTGATAAAATTTTAGTGTTAGATCAGGGGCAGATTATCGAGCAAGGGAGTCATCAAGAGCTTATCGATCAGAAAGGTAAGTATTACTCCTTATATCAAGAGCAGTTTGAGGAATTTAGCTAAAGATGATTCTTTATTTAAAATTTCAATGTTTTTGTTTTGAAATATAAAAAAATGTCCTACCTTTGCACCGCTATAAGCAAAACGGGATGTAGCGCAGTCCGGTTAGCGCACCTGCTTTGGGAGCAGGGGGTCCCAGGTTCGAATCCTGGTATCCCGACGAAAAAAAGGAAGAGTTAGATGAAAGTCTGACTCTTTTTATTTTTAGTTGTCTTTTAAGAGTGTTTGTATATTTATTATGGATAGCTTTTTGATCTCCGAGAGAGTCTGAAGTGGAGGGTTTGTTCTAAGCCTCTTTTTTATAAATTATCGAAAAATAAAAAAAAGAGACCGGGCCCGGTCTCTTTCAAAAAGAATGTATCACTACATTGGTGCATTTGTATGAATAGATGCAATTTATAAAGGAGGTACTTTTAGCCTCCTTTATGCTTTTAATAATATCTTTAATTACAAGTCGCCTGTTCTTGTGTATGTTTCAATGAGTCTATAATTAGACGGGCTAATAAAAGAGTATTCTACTTCGAAAGTTAAATTGTCTAAGTCATAGCTACTATTGAATACCTGGACAGCTCGTACACTACCAGAGTAAACAAATGGAAGAACGGTTCCATCTGGGAGGTGTGTATAGTTAGTATATCCACTAAACCAAGCTCCAACATATTGAGCTTGAACTACTCCTGGACCGACAGTTTTCAATTCGATACCGGTTTCGTCATATTCAATATCCGTAGTTGGGGCCGCGCCTCCTCGTACTAACCATTTGTAATGGACATCATATTTACCTTGCCAAGGGCTTTTTACCGGTAAGGTGTAAACTCCTGCGGAATAATTACTGCTGACCGTACCAGCAGAGGCACTCACTATCTTTATACCTAAAGCATATGATTTGGTCGTATCAAACAAACGAGGTTTTAATTTGATCGTATAGGTTGCTGTTTTTTCCCCTTTGGGTATAATAATCTTGTTTGATGCCGGAAGCTCGTAGTTGGCGGCAGGCAAAGCCAAGTATTCATTGCTGGTATCGTAGGCATCATATTCTACTACAATATTGTCATCGATAGCCAGTGTAACTTCTACGTCATTAGGAGCACCATCAACACCTGTAAAGTTAACTACTACGGGTAGGAGATATTCATCTTCCAATTCGAGGGTAGTCGATCTTATTGCATATGGGGTAGAGCTAGTACGTGCTGCAAGCGAAAGTTCAACAATACTGTTCGAACCATTATCCTTAAATACACCATCCTCATCAATACAAGAGCTTAAGCCTAGGAGTATTGAAGTTGCAACAACTAAGTATTTTATATTTATCTTTTTCATCTTATATCTTTTTTAGTATGAGTAAATAGCGTTAGTCTTTATCCCAAAATATTGGTGAAGAATAAGTATCTTGTATTTTAGGCACATTCGCTCCATTTAGGTTAACTTCGTCTTGAGGGTAAAGCAGCCTGCACGGTAGTTTGTCGGCACGAGTTGATCCTGAACGTATGGAAACAAAGGTTGTTTCTGCATTTGTTCCACTAATCTTCGGATAAGCTGTTCTGCGGAACTCAGTCCATGCTTCACCAGCATTTATAATGTTGAGTGCAATATACTTTTGGGTAATGATAGCTTCCAGCTTTTTCGCTTGCGTATCTGCTGCATCAAAATCGGCTAAATAGTTACTACTGTTTGCGGCTATATAACTTGCTACATCTTCCTCTGGGTCGATAGTTGAAGCTGGAGTAGTTGCAATTCCTGAAATGGATAAATAGTTGAAAGAGGCAGTGATTCCATTCACAAAGTTGGTCTTAATGTCACCATCCAAAACATGTCCGGTAAGTGCTGCTTCAGCCAATAAGAAATATGTTTCAGATGCAAGAAAGAATGGTAGAGATGCTGAACGATCTTTGAGTATACCCGTGGATGCTGGAGCAGAGGTGCCTGCGGTTCCCAATGGATACCATAGGTAGATAGTTGAAGCCGGGTTATTATCCTCATCTCCCATCTGTCCGGAGGGTGTGTTAGGGAAGCTTTTGTAAGTCAATTCTCCACGAACATCATCTGTTAGTTTTTTTCCATTATAGAAAGTCATAATGAATTTTGACGGGATGTAGTATTGGGATGCAGTAGCTGTGGTTCCTGTAAGATTGCTGTGGAAATAAGTCCAAATCGGATTTTGTGCAGAACTGGCATTATAACCTGGATTAACCAAAACATCTTCTTTCAGAAATCCTTCTGATGAGAATGTATTATAGGCACTTTGCACAAATGAATCGATTTCTGTTCCGGCTGCTCTTACCAATATTCGAAGTTTTATATTGTTAGCAAACTTAATCCATTTAGAAATATCCCCACTGAAAACAGGGTCGCTAGCTTTGTTGAGTCCAAGGACTTCGACACCGACTTTATCTTTATTGTCTTTCAGTATAGTGATGGCTTTATCTATTTCACCAACGAGAAGTTTATACACTTCGGTTTGGTCGTCGTAAGCTGGCGTAATGAGTCCAGTTGCGCCTTGCAATGCTTCGGTGTAAGGTACATCACCATAAGCATCTACTAACAGCTGATAACTATAAGCTTTCATTAAATGAGAGATTCCTCCATATAATGCATATTTTTGGTCGGCTTCAGCTTTTTTGATTATAGTCTGATAATCTCTCAGATCCGCAAATATACTTGTCCATGCGCCTGTAACAGATGAGCTTGTATAATTGTATGTGTATGTGTCACCGTATCCTGAGATTCCTTTGCCAGGTAGCATATAGCCTACAAGGAATGCGCCCCATCCATAACCGTAATAATAAAATTGATTGGTTGCAGTAGCAGTTAATACAGCAGGAAGTGTAAGGTCTGGTGTTACCACAGCTCCCGTTGCATTGTTGGGATTATCATTTATATCGAGGTCTAAGCTACATGAATTTAAGATAAAAATTGCAGCCAACAGCGTAAATATTGTTTTTATACTATATCTTTTCATTTCTGTTATTTTTTATAATTAAAATGTTACTGATAGTGTTCCTCCAAAATAGCGTGTAGGAGGGGTTTGATCCAAAGAGGCTACACCAATAGCATTATTATCGTTGGCACTGTAATCCGGATCGGTATACTCATTCGATTTTGGTGTCCAAAGGAACAAATTGCGTCCTTGGGCACTAATTGTTATATCTTGTAGATAGCTAGATATTTTTTTGACAAATTTTTGTGGCACTTTGTAGCTGATAGCTAGCTCACGCCATTTCCAGTAATTACCTGAGTATACATAATTGGTGCGGACTCCACGGTTGTATGTGCTGTTTGTCCAAAAACCTGTACCCCCATCGGATATTGTAACACTCGTATTTTCGATATATTTTCCCGGATTGTCTGGGTCTTCGTAAGAAGAATTAGGGAATACAAAGCGTTCGCGGTTGTAATAAGCCGATCTGGCCGATGCACCGGTAAAGTCTAAGTTGGCACCCAAGTTGTGAGCTGCGTAATAATATCCACCACGATACTCAAACAGAGCACTTACTGTAAGGTTTTTCCAACGTAGACTAAAGTCGAAGCCTAGTCGGTCTTTTGGTGTAGTGTTACCGGCGTGAACAGTTGAGGTGGCTTGAGAAGGATAACCTGTGTTGCGATCTACGATAACACGGCCTTGATCATCTCTCAAATAATCAGTTACAATGATCTGATTCAATTCATAGCCTTCTTCGGCGAAAATAATACTGCTTCCATTTACTCCTATGCGGCTTACACCCGGATAAAGAGAAACCAATACATTCTTATTGTGCGTATAATTAGCTCCTACAGTTAAATTCCAGTCTTTTGTGCGTATTGGATTAATTCGTATAGATGATTCTATCCCTTCATTAGTCACTTCCCCTGTATTGATTAAATAGCTTGTGTAACCCGATGAAGGAGGGATAGACGCGGATATAGTTTGTCCTTTAGTGCTGGTTCGGTAATAAGTGAATTCGAAGTTAACCAACTCTCTCAAGAACCTTAATTCTGTACCTACTTCGTGTCCGGTAGTAATTTCGGGTTTCAAATTAGAAGAAACCAAAGAGCCTCCTTCGCGGAAATAAGTACCATTGGTAAATCCAGACGTAGTGGGATATATAGAACTTAGTGAATAAGGGTCAATGTTTACGTTACCCGTTCTGGATAAGGCAGCACGTATTTTGGCATAAGTTAATACTTTGCTGTTTTTCAATGCCGATATAGCATCGGTAGGGATAAATGATGCGTCTACCGACGGATAAAAATAAGATCGGTTTTCGGCAGCTAATAAAGAAGTCCAGTCATTACGTCCTGTAATATGCAAAAATAGATAATTTTTATATCCTGCAACAAAGTCACCCCACGCACCGTAGTTGCGTTGGTTATAAATAGGACTGCTTCCTCCTAGTGTATTGGTCCTATTATTAGCAGGATTGTAAAGCCCTGGTATTACTATACCTTCTGCAGAAGATGTCCCATACTTTTCTGTCTTATTTATGTGAGCTAAGCCCAGTGTTAGATTCAATGAAAAGTCGTTTATAGATTTCTTTGCAGATAACTGAAGGTCTTGAGTGTATATGTATTTGTTATAACTATTATCGCTTGCACCGCCTGCAATATTCTCTTTTTTTATAACATTTAAAGAGTAATCACTCAAATTAGTTTTCTGGAGGCTTGACCTGTTCTGGTAGTAGCGGTTAGATAAAGATCCTCTGTAGAGTATCGACAGCCAAGGCTTAAGATCATATTTCACTTCTATTTTTCCACTCAGATAAGTATTCTTTGTGAGGCTTCTTCCGTTATCTATATACCAATAAGGATTTTCGTACCATGGGTTGAACCATCCGTCAGGAGTAGCAAATTTATTGTTTTGCCAATCTTTATATGATGTCACTGGTACATTGGCCGGAATGTTTTGCAACAAGTCGTATATAGTACCTGTATAATTAGTTACATCATAATTGTTTTCCACATAATTGGCGTTATAAGTAAGATTCAGATTGGGTAGTATTTTCTGAGTATTATTAAGACGCAAAGATATTTTCGTGTACTTGTCATTTGGAGTTGTTCCAGTAGCATCAAGATATTGAGCCGAGATATACGATGTAGAATTATCAGAACCTAAACTTACCGAAACGTCGGTTTGATTTTTTACACCTGTTTCCCAAAAGTCCTCACGATCTGACTTTGCAGAATAAGTTGTATACTGTTGTTCTCCATTCTCCAAGGGGTTGCCTAATGGTCTTAGTGTGCCATCGAAGGCCGGACCATATTGTTGATTTTCTTGAGGATCAAATATTTGGGCATCAGCCGCAGTTCCTTGTCCGAATCTATTTTGTAATTTAGGGTAGAAGCTTACTTCTTCGAATGTCGTTGTGTGAGAAAATTTTATCTGAGGTTTTCCCTTTGTACCCCTTTTGGTCCGCACAAGTAAAACTCCATTCGATGCATCCGAACCATAAAGTGCAGCTCCGGACGCTCCGGTCAATACTTGTAGTTCTTCTATATCCTCTGGGTTAATATTATTAAGAAAGTCACTGGATACAATTGCATCATCCACAACTATAAGGGCTTGATTATTACCTGTAATGGAGCGATTTCCACGCAACACCAAGCGATAGTTGGGATTTACTCCACTAGATATAGCATTGACCTGCAAGCCGGGAATCTTTGCCGTAAGTCCCCCTGCTAACGAGGTTGATTTCCCTGCTGTTAATTCGGCATTTGTGAGTTTAGTAGTAGAGTATCCTTGCTCTCTCCTCGCCCTTACAATACCTCCGGCGGTAATTACTATTTCGTCAAGGGTTTTATCATCTGTTTTCAGTATGATACTTAAAGGCTTACTCGCGTCATTTACAGTGATCTCCTGTGTTATAGAACCTATAAATTTAACGACTAATTTAACCGGAAGAGGTTTTCTGGTTGTAACAGCGAAGCTACCGTCAATATTTGTTAAAGTGGCCTCGTTTGTATTAGCCTCTACTATGACACTGGCTCCAATAACGGGTTCTCCGTTTTCATCAATTACTTTTCCTTTAATGGAAGTTTGCCCATAAAGTTGAAAAGATCCTGCAAGAACTATTAAAAAACTGCAAAAAAACTTCTTTTTAATAGAAAAGAAGACTGCATTACTGGATAAATTCCGTATTTTTATCATATTCTAATTTATTAGATGTTGTTTAGTGCTCCTGCTCCGTCTGCAAATGGTAAGGGGCACTTACTTTTAAAAAGTGTTTATTTTTCTTCGAACAGAAGAATAGTTTAGTGTGAGAATGGGCAAATTTTACATGCAATTACACATGCAACAAGAAGAAGTAATAGTTGAGATAGGAAAGTAATGAGATAAATTTTCTGAGGCTGTGCGCCTGACATCTAGCCTAGTCTTCATACGCTTAATACCTGGATTTTTCATAAATTTAGTTTTTAAACATTAATAACAGTTGCAAAATACTATATTTTTATTTTAGCGTGAAATACCATATTTATGGTATGTTTACTTCTTAGAGGATGATACGTTGAGATAAATTGATTATTTATTGGCAAATATAATACAATATTTCTTTTAAAAAATATTATTATTGATAAAAATGATTTTTTAACATAGAAGATAGTATCAAATTGATATGCCCCTCTCTTCGTGCTATTAAAACCGGAAATGTTATAATTATTTACAAATTTACTACGGTATTAACATACGTTAATATCAATAAATAAGCCCTCATATAATAAGATATGAGGGCTTTTCAATAAGTATCGAGCTTAATTAATCAATTGTAATATTGTAAGAGTAATTATATTTTTTCGCTTGATAACGGTATTTATCAAGAGGTTGCGCTCCCCAAGTATTTGTGCCAGCTACTCCTTTTTGGAACAAATCTACAGTTAAATATACTTCATCTCTTGGATATAAGTCAGAAAGATGCTGTTGCTTCTTGGTTAAACCAGGGTCCAAGTCCTCAGATTTATAGTTTAAGGATGAGAAAGATAGAGGCTGATCTCCTGTAATAATTATCTTATCCCCGCTGTCATTCGATAGTTTAATCCATCTCACTTCTGTTCTGTTACCATTTTCTTGTGGGCGAAGGTAAGGAGTAAACATATCTTTTACCGTAGTGCCGTAAATACCAATCGGTGTACCGGCACATCGGTCAACATAGTTTTCTGCCGGACCGCGGCCGTAGTATTCTATTAGATTGAACTCTTTCTTTAGAGCATATAATAGTCCCAGACGTATCATCTCAGGAAGATTATCACGTTTTGGTTCAAACTCAACTGAGATATTAATACTGCCATCGGCACGTAGGGTATATGTTTCAGTAAAATTGCATGCTACATCGTTCAAAAAGTAATTGATTTTCACTATTTGATCGTTGCCGTTTTTAGTTACTTCAGGTTCGTTTGCTAATGAGCGGTTTATTCCTGCTGTTCTCCATATATTGAGCTTTTTATAAGAGTCATTGCCAAAATCATTATCGTTAGGCGCTCTCCAGAAGTTGGGCTCAGATGTTGCAGCAAAATACTCCTTCTCACCTTTTTTCAAAGATTTTAAACCCATATTTCCAAATGTAACCTCTATATCTCCACGCTTCAATAAAATATTATTTTCTTCATTTTTAATGACTTGGAAAGGTGTACGTCCTAATATCTCTTTTTTAGCAAAGAACTGGCTGTCTCCTATCAGAAACTGATCAAAAGCTACTGGATAATTTTTTGTTACCAGAGGCTGTGTCTTAGATGTAAATGCTGTAACACTCAAGAAATATTCTTCGCCTTGCTCCTGATTTATTTTGGTCGTATATGGAATATTTACCTTCTGATCAGTCATGGCTGGTGTTTGAAGAGTAAATGTGCCTTTCTCAATCGTCACACCATTTTTCTTTAATTCCCATACAAAATAGTAGTCGGAAAGGTTTATAAATGAGAATTCGTTTTTCACTAAAATATCCCCTTTTAATAAATCAATAGGTTCGAAATGAATATTTTGATATGCTTTTTTTACTTCGGGCATTTGAGGCCCGGCAACACGGTTTGGCCAAATCAGACCATCATTACAGAAATTCTCGTCCGAATGATAGTTTCTCGAATTGAAGTCGCCGCCATAAGCATAATACGCTATGCCGTCTTCGTTTTTGGTCAGTAAACCCTGATCTACCCAGTCCCAAATAAATCCACCTTGCAATACTTTATATTTACGGATCAGCTCCCAATATTCTTTCAGGTTACCCGTGCTATTACCCATCGCATGATTGTATTCGCATTGTATAAGTGGTTTTGTGATGTTTTCGCGTTTCGCATACTCTTCCATTTTTTCAATGGTCATATACATCGGGCAAAAAACATCTGTGCCTTCGCCATCTCTGGCTTGTTCGTATTGTACGGGACGGCTTTTGTCTCTGTCTTTAACCCATGCGTAAGTTTTCCGGAAAACAGGGCCGTTGCTTGCCTCATTGCCCAGTGACCAAATTATAACACAAGCATGGTTTTTATCACGTTCTATGGCTCTGTATGTCCTGTCGAGGTGCATAGCATCCCATTCCGGGTTGAAAGCAACATTCTCTTTTCCATACCCTAATCCGTGAGATTCGATATTTACTTCATCGATTACATAGAATCCATATTTGTCACATAATCTATAAAATTCTGTAGATTGTGGATAATGACTTGTGCGAATAGCATTCAGGTTGTTTTGTTTCATCAGAGTGAGGTCCTTCATCAGCATCTCTTTAGCGTTGGCATGCCCGGTTATAGGGTGGTGTTCGTGAAGGTTTGTTCCTTTTAGGTAAACATATTTCCCATTAATTAACAAAATTCCATCTTTGATTTCTACACTTTTGAATCCCAGTGGATATGAAGTAGTTTCTACTGTTGCTCCTTTTTCGTCTTTCAACGTAACAAGTAGTGTGTAAAGATTAGGAGTTTCGGCAGTCCAAGTCTTTACATTCGGAATGCTCCTTGTGTATTTATAGTCAGTAGTTCCCGCGGCTTTTAAAGAAACTGTGGCTTTGTTTGTAAAGATGGTTTTTCCATCGGCAGCTATCAGTTCCAGTTCTAAGTTTCTTGAAAGGGTGTTCTTTTCAAAATTTTTAAATTGAATATCTACATCTAACTCTCCGTTTTTGTAATTTTTATCAAGGCCTGCAATCGCAAAACAATCCTGTATACGGGTTTGAGCAGTTGAGTAAAGATAAACGTCACGATCGAATCCGGATAAACGCCACATATCCTGATCTTCGAGATATGAGCCATCGCTCCAACGGTATACCTCTATTGCAATCAGGTTTTTACCTTGATGTACATAGTCCGTAATGTCAAACTCTGTTGGGCTTTTAGTTACCTCACTGTAACCAACCTTTTTGCCATTAACCCAAACATACATTGCCGATGTCCCTGCTTCGAAGTGAAGATAAACTCTTCGTCCATCCCATGAAGCGGGTACGTCCACATATCGGCGATAACATCCTACGGGGTTGTCTTCGTGCGAAATATAAGGCGGATTAACAGGAAAAGGATAAATTATATTTGTATAAATAGGTGTGCCATATCCATTTGTTTCCCAATTGCCGGGAACCGGAATTGTATTCCACTTGAGGTCATCAAAATTTTCAAGTTGAAAGTTTTTAGGTACTGCGTCGGGTTTTGTCACCCAATAGAATTTCCAGTCTCCGGAAATTAGTTTATAATACGGAGATAAAGAATATTCGTTTTTCAATCCTCCTTCTCTGTCTGCATAGGGGAGAGCCGATGCACGGGTATATTCATTATTTATTGCGAAAACTTTTGGATTTTCCCAGTCTGGAATCTCGTTTTTACCTTGTTGAGCAAGGCAAAAGAGAGGCAATAAAAGTAACAAATAAAGACTTTTAAAATTTCTTCTCATGATATATTGATTAAAAGATATAATTCCTTTTCATTTATTTTCCGGGATTGTACTTGCTGCAGAGCGCATCTTTTCCAGAACTTTCTCGTTTGCAGCTAGTAGTTTATCCATATCTCCGGCTAAATGCCATTCAGTCACTCTGTCTTGCGTGTAAAATGGTTGAATAAACGTTTCATTTTCTAACAAGGCAACCATATTCGCAAAACTGGCATCTTTCTCCGATGCGACAATCATTTTGGCACGCAACATATTGTACTCTTTTATCTGCCTGTTGAATATTTTTACATATTCTTTAGACACATATGTCTTGGAAGGTTGTGTCGCCAGCATCTCTTTTACAAATCGACCACTTCCTCCGTTTGTTTTGTAATTTTCAACATTTGTTAGCCCTGCAATCGTTGGAGCTATGTCTGTATGTTCAAAATAAGAAAGCTTGTGTCCTTTGGCAATACCCGGCCCAATGAAGATCGTCGGTGTTATCCAGCTTTCTTCTTCGAAAAGAGGATGCCATCCGACCAGACTCTGACCGTGATCTGAAGTGACAATGAGTAGTGTATTCTCCCATTTGTTGCTTTCTTTCAGATATTTGACTAGCAAGCCTAATGCTTTATCGGCTTCCTCTATTGCTGCAACATAAGGAGACTGCTTTCCATAGATGTTTCTGTAATAAGGTTTGTCGGGCGTAGCTTGTGCTATTTTGTAACCCTCAGTACCTGCTGGTTGAAGATGAATCCGCATAAAAGACGGATCATCCTGTTTCAGCACCTCTATAGATTTTTCTACAGCTTGACGATCCGATAAGGAACCATCCATAATTAAGGTAGAAAACCCTCGCCCCAAAGAGCGATAAGCAGTTGGCATGTTTACGATAAAAACGGTCTTTTTTGCCGGCCAGAAATACTCCTGTATCATTTTATTTTCGGGACTCAGAAATAAAGTCCCTTGTTGCATAACAGGATTTGGAAAAGAACTGGTATTGTACTTGCTGTAATCGCCCGTAGTCGGATGATGAGGGATAATTACATACGATTTCTGAATATAAGTTCCTTCTTTTGTCAGGCTATTGAAGACCGGCATATCTAATTTGTCGGGTGCTTGCCAGTGGATTCCGTCTATAATAAACAGAATTGTACGATCAATTTTAGATTGTTGAGCTTTAAGAGACAGGGCTGCACCGATCATAGCTGCAAGTAATAATATTTTTTTCATTTTAAAAATAGTCGAAATAATAAACATTCAGTGTATTTCACTAAATGGATTTTCTATATGACCACTGATCTTTTATAATCATTTTGCGCTCCACTCTCTGTTTATATCAAGAGGATAGCTTTTCAGATCAACATTTTTGAAAGGCAATGATGTCATTTCCAAATTACAGAACCCGGAAGTCAAAGCCATTAGATGTTCAGGCGCAAGATCTCGGAGTTCAGGATATAAATAGCCTAGTTTAACTACAACTATCTTATAATCGAGTGGGTTGAGTTTTACTTCTTCAAAATCAACTTTCTTTACAAATGAGCGGCGAGCTTTCATCACTACTAGCTTTACTCCATCAACATCGAGAACTGCCGCACCTCTCTCCGTTTGCATGATAGAGTCGGGCGAAAGAAATTCTATTTTTCCTTTAATCGGTAGTGCAAAGCCGAAAGTCTTATCTTCTTTGCCTCCGATGGTAGAGCTTATTTCTTTACCTACGCCCAGAGCAGCACATTGAGACAAGAAATCTGCATCGACAATTCCTGCAAATAAGGCTCTTTTGGTTTTATTTTTAAGGAGTGCAGCTAATACCTGAGGATTGTCACCCGGAGCTCCGGCTGTCGTATTGTCGCCTGAATCGGAAATAAATACAGTTTTCTTTTCAGACTTATTTGCCAGTGCAATCATTTCATCGATGCTTCCCGAAGGTACATCGAGTTTCATGTCGGCTCTCTTGTCCCAGATTTGTTGAGCTAAGTTCTGAGCTTCAGCTTTGGCCGATTCTGCATATTTGGCATCGTTGGCCACTACAAATACCCGCATTGCCGAACGTGGAAGATCTGCCCATGCATAGCCAACAAATATAGAAGCATCCATCAGCCCGTCTTTTTTTGCTACCTCGGGTATTTGCGCATATATTGAGTGTAAAGGTTCTACTTCGGTTATCCCTTTTTCGCCCGGTATTAGGATCGGTATAATAACCGTTTCGATGTGCGGTTTCAATCCTTTTTTCAGGGATTCTATCAGCATACTCATTGCTCTGGCTTTGGTTTCTGCTCCATCGCGGTGAGGAGCTGTGCGGTAGCCTGTAAGGATATTGATATTTTTTACAAAGTCAGGTGATAAGTTGCCATGCAGATCGAAGCTTCCGCTAATCATTACTTTATCGCCTACAATGTCTCTTATTTCTTTGATGAATGTGGCTTGTGCATCGTCATAACCTTCAACATGAAGAGCACCGTGCATATCGAGGTAAATACCATCGAGGTTTCCGGCTTTTTTCAGATCCTCGAGAATTTCATTTTTGTATTTTTCAAATATGCTGCGTTCAACAACACCTCCCGGCCAGGCATAAGCGTGAAGGGAGGGGATCAGTTCTACTCCCTCTTTTTCTGCTACCTTAGCCCATTCCTGATCTTTAAGTACGTCCGCACCCCGTGCAATTGTGAAATTGGCTTCCGAAGTTGGTAATGTTGAAAAGGTATTGGACTCATGGCGGATGCCACATGTAAATATCCTTATTTTCTCATTTTCTTTTTTACATGAAAATAGCAATAACGCCAATATGCTGAATACTAATAATTTTCTCATGATTCTTTCTTTTTAGGCTTTGAAACTCAATATTTTCTTATAATTCAAAAAGAACGGTGCAATGATTCCTGTCATATTCGAAAGCGGAAGAACTTCTTCCGGTAATGTAAATCCGAGTTGATTAATCATAAACTCACGGCGTGCCATGCATCTTCTGTAAACATCTGGGTACTGTTCTTTCAGTTGAGAACGAAGTTTGCTGTCGGCAATTACGATTCCGTCTTCCATTCGTGTAGAAAAATAGTTTGGAGAACGAACAATAATGTCTACCTGCATATACATACCCGACTGTATTTCTTCTTCCGACCCTGCATATATCGGGGTGCTCAACCATTCGTCCATGTGGATAAGGTGTCCCGGATTGAGGAAAACGGCGAATTTATCGAAAGGAAGATATTCGTCTATAAGTTCACGGAATACCTTTCCTTTAGTTCCTATTTTCATGCTTTCGAACCACTTGGCGCAAGCTCTGAAATATGCAGCCACATAGTTGTCTACATATCCTTTAGCCTTTTCCGGCAGATCGTTTTCATCCTCGGCAACCCATCCTGCACGGCAGATATTACTACCCCAGTACCCGATATTGGTAGAACAAGGGTCTCCTTTCCGGATCTCTGCACCTATGGGACTGGATAGTCCGATATGCTGATTGCCGCTACTCTTAATGCCTATATGGCAATTAAGAGGATAGCCTGTATATTGATATTCTTTGATCAATTCATAATCGGTAACACCTGTACGGAAATTCCGAAGCAAATTCTTCATGCCTTCCGATGCCATCACATTGGCAAACTCAAATACAGCAATCTCATATGCTGAACATTTTGCGCGTAAACCATCAGATGGAGCCATAAGGATATCTGAAGCATTTACCACATTGGCGTGCCCGCAAATAGCACGAAGAGCATCGACAATGTATGCCGGAATTTCTATTTGGAATTGATAATCGGAAAACTCTTCTCCGGTAAAGTATTTCCATCCAATGCAACCAACATTAGAGGCTTCATTAATTCCTTCCGATTTTAAAATAGTATTTAAAGATCGACTGTCGTCCCGTGGTTGTCCTAGTAATGACAATGGTTGGTATCTTTCGTAACGAAGCTTTTTTGCATTGTATAGCGGAGATACAGTTAAATGACTTACACACTCATTTCCCACCAGTATTAATGGTGTATCGGTCTGATTCATTATCAAAACAGCATCTTCAAATCTGGGGTCGAAATGAGTGAGATACATCAGATTCGCAAAATGTTCTCTGTCGCCGAATACTACCAGATGTGTAAGATTGCGTTCTTTCATCATTTGGCGACATTTGGTGATCCGACTTTCCATTTCCTCAACAGATGGTGCCGGCAATGGAGCTGCAACTCCTATTTCCGGCCAATCCATCTCTTTTAAGAATACTTGTTTATTCATTTCTTTTTTATTGTGTTAGTTATCTTTTTAGTTTTATTACTTCACTTGCAGCAAGCAGATAAGCTCCTGTACCAAATACTTCCCAACTGTTTTTGTTGAAATTTTGCACCGGATAGTCCCCGATCGGTTGTACCCAACCAACTCTTCCTTTTTCGTTTACATTGTTATCCAAGCCTATCCAAGCTTTTTCGACGACAGGTAAAAACGTTTTCTTATCAAGCAATCCGTTATTGATACCCCATGCTAAAGCATAACAGAAAAATCCTGAACCGCTAACTTCTCCGCCCGGGAATGAAGCAGGATCGAGCAAACTGGTACGCCAGAGCCCGTCTTCTTGTTGTATAGAAGCGATTTTGGTACACATCTCTTTAAATAATTTTTCGTAGAAAGGACGTTCCGGATACTTAGCCGGAAGCTCAGTGAGGATTTTTGCCAATCCGGCTACTACCCAGCCATTGCCACGCCCCCAGAATACTTTTTTACCGTTAGCTTCATATTTGTCTTTGCCGTCGCCTTTTATTACATACATATTGTCGCGTGCAAAAAGGTGTTCTTCTTTATCATATAGAAGATTGTAACATTCTTTGTATTTCAGGTCATTGTATTTCAGAAATTTGTCATCGTTGAGAGTAACCCCCAGTTTTACCAATGTAGGAGGTTCCATAAATAAGGCATCGCACCACCACCAAGTTTGTACTTTGTGTCCTCTGGGATTGTAAGGACGAGACATAAAAGCCTTTAAGGTATCAGTAAGCGGGGTAATCATCTCTTGATTTCTATCTATTCGATACAGATCAACAAATGTTTGTCCTATGGCAACATCATTCGCTCTATCCATTGGTCCTGTATCGCAAGGTCTCCATTGTGATGTTTTTCCCATATACATCATTGCATCATAGATGAAACTTTCTTTTGTTGTTTCCCATGCTGCGAATAGCCCCGGATAAAAAGCGCCATTAGTCCAGTCGCATAGTTCGTGCCAAGGATTATTTAATTGCCAGCGCGCTGTTTTAATCATTTGAGCTTTTATGTAATCCGGCTTAAATTTATCCTTCGGATTTGATGCAGAAACACCTAGCATTACCAAGAATGCACTTAAAAACAGTATACCTTTTTTCATTTCTGTCTTATTTTGTTGTTTATTATTTTATTTTTTTTACTGAAATATCAATTGTTATCTTTCCTGTTAATATTTCTTTTATGTCGAAGACTAATATCGAGATTTTGTTACCCCATACTTTAGTCAATTTTTCATCGTCAATGTTTTTATACTCAAGGCGTACATTCTGTACGTTATTGTCATATCTCATTTGTATTGTGCAATCTTCGCCTTTCAGGTAAACTACACCCGGCATTTCAGTATTGCACTGTAAAGGAGTTATGAAATGCAATTCAGTTTTACCTGATATTTTTTTAAGTTTGAAGATGTCTGATATTGTAATCTTCTTGCCTCTTTCAAAAATATATTCCCTTTCCCAGTTCTCAACATTAGCTTCCTGAGGGTAAGCATCTGTTATGTTTGTGGTGAAAGTTACTTTTGATTTGCCTGATTTAAACTTAGAATCTTTGGCTTTAAATCCCCTGCCTGGGCTTTGAGAAACTCCATTTATCAAAGGTAGGTTGTGATAGTCAGATTGCATTGTCCATATCTTATATCGTTCGTCGCTGAATGTCTGCTTCGTGTATGTACCTACGCCAACATCTACTATTACAGGTTTCCCATTGTAAAATATGATACACGAGCCTACATCATTATGATTGTGCTGCTCGTCGTTATGCCCACCTTTGGCCGCCATAAAAAATCCATCGGATGAACCTTTCTTATCCCTAGCTATAGCTACCTGAAGATCGGGGAAATAATATTCTCCAATCAAGGGTTCGTTTGCAGCATACTTTTCCCATCCATCAAGGGAAAATAAATTTGCTAATACCGGCTCTAGGGTTGTTATTTCGGGTTCTTCACCGTATTTTATTTTTGATAATTGAAATGCTCCGAAATCGATTAGCGTTTGATCCTTTATTTCTTGTCCATATTGATATATGACTCCTGCTCTGGGTTGTCCTTTTGGCGAAGAATCGGCAAAATTGATAAAATATTCCCCTCCTGCAATGTAAGCGCGATAGACATATCTGCCAATTTCTTTGACCAAAGGGTTGTCGAAAATAGATATCTTTCCATTCGACGCACTATTCAGTAAACTTAAATACTCAAAAGCTTTTCCACCTGCATAACCCCAATAAGTAGGGCCTTCGTCGCATCCTCCGTCATTGGGATATATGTTGTAAAAAAGATCGATCGACTCCATCGTTTTATATACGCCTGTTGCTTTTTTTACGGGATTTTCTTCCACGAGCAGTATGCAGGTAAGCATATTGTAATTACACCATGGTGTCCAGTTATTCACCTTTCCGTTATTTCCTCCCCTGATCCACCAAAGGTCGTTCCTGCTGTAATAGGGTTCCAGTACCCTGTTCGTTAATTCGTATTTTAATCTTTTGGATACTATCGGACTAATTTTGTTAAATTCATCCTTGAAAAAATAGTATATCCACGCTAGGTCAGAACCTATTTCACCTACCCAAAGATCTATAATTGGATCTTCGTTATTAGGAAGATTGGGTTTAAACTTTTTTCCGTTGTCGAGATCAATATTTTTGTATAAATAGAAACAAGCCGAAAGCCCCCAATAGGTTTGTTCGCAAAAGAGGAATGTGCCATTGATAATATCGTCCATAAAGCGTCCTTTTCCTTCCACCAGTTCCGCCAAAACGAGACTTTGTAAGGCTTTCATGCGTACGGATTGCGGATTTTCCATAACCATACGGTCGCCTGTCCTGTCGAAAGCCAGATATTCTGTTGCTCTGACTACAGGCCATACGAAGTCAAGGTACTTTTCGCCCTCTTTAATGTACTTCTCTCTAAGTTCCTTTGGAAATTTTTCCCATCCTGCCCGATCGTTATAATTGGGATATCTAACCCAACTATCATCATTAACTAATGCCTCAGTTACAAAAGATCGGGAAAAAGTATTAGTCAATAGATTTCTTTTTTCTTGAGCAAAGACTGAAGAAGAAATTAAAATTAAATATAGTAGGAGACTGAATTTCTGCATTTCAAGTTATATCTTTCAGTAATAAACGGAAAGGATGACGGATACAAATTATATCCGTCATACCTTTCTTGGTTTGTTGTTATTCCCAACCCAGATTGTTTGGTAATAAATTAGAGTTCATTTCTATTTCCACCGTAGGAACTGGCCACAGCATATCTTTGTCTTCAAATTTATGCGTGTATAGCGTTTTTCCATAGATATTTGCCACAGGCTTGTTGTTAAGTACGCTTTTTGCTATACCCCAACGGCGCAAGTCACTGTAACGATGACCTTCGCAAGCTAGTTCTACCGCTCTTTCTTTGTAGATACGCTCTCTCATTTGCTCTTTGCTTGCTACTGCTAACCAGCTCGGACCCGAATTCAAACCCGGCATATTTACACTGGCTCTGGCTCTAACTTTGTTGAACTCTACAATAGATTTATCCAATTGATTATTTTCATTATAAGCTTCTGATAGCATTAATAACACATCACCTAAACGGATAAGAGGGAACTCGATAGGTGTATGGGAACGGTCTGTCAATGCTCCGCCCAGATTCGCTTCAGGAACAAATTTTCTCCAGAAATAAGTCGCCCAATTATTATTGTTTCTTATAAATCCGTTCGATTCATTTGGGGAGCCTCCGGTTGTTGAATGTAGTGCAAACTCCATATCTTTTGCGGCATTCGAAAACCAACCCAGATAAGTTGAATATGGGGTAATAACAGTGGCAACCAAGCGTGGGTCACGATTTTCGTAAGCAGCTTTTATTTTGTTGATATCAGCATTTAATGTAGATTCTATCTTTTTTCCATCAGTCGATAATTTTATATCTAAATGACTCCGGCGGTTGGCATATTGCGTATCAGGATCTTGAGCATTAAATCCGGGAAAAGCATCTTCCCAGTTGAAAGGCTTCCCATCAGGATAATCATACATATCGACCAAGTCGCAAGAAGGCATTCCATTATTCCAACAGCTACCATAAGTGCTTCTTGTTCCCAGATAAAACGCAAATCTCATACCATTGGCATTGGACGTTCCTCCAATATTCTGAATGGCGAAAATCATCTCATTACTTTTCTTACCACCATATAGATTGAATAGTTCAGCATAATCTCCATATAGCTGGTATCCGTAATTGTTACTTTTATTGTATACTACTTCTTCGAAGTCGGCTATAGCTTTTGTCCATTCTTTATTGTAGAGGTACACTTTGCCTCGTAGAGCATAAGCTGCGCCTTTGGTTGCTCTTCCATATTGACTGTCTTCCCATTTTACAGGTAGTTTATTTATCGCAACATCCAAATCGCTAAGTATGTATGAACGGATCTGCTCTACCGAACTTCTTGGATTGAACAGTGTTGCATAATCTGCATTAACGTCTGTAGTCTCGTCATAGTATGGTACAGCGCCAAATATGTCCATCAATGAGAAATAAAACATTCCTCTTAAGAATTTTGCTTCGGCAATATATGTATCTTTCTGTTCCGCAGTAAGGAAACTTACATTCTGAGTATTTCTGATAAAACCATTTGAGCGTTGTATAACTTCATACATCGCCTGCCATCGCCCTTCAACTATATCAGTTCTGCCGGTATAGTTTCCGTTTGTTGCATCCACATATGATTGAGAGTGATATCCGATACCCAATTCTCCTATATTATCGTACATAAACTGTAATCCATATACGTAATCGGCACGGAGAACAGAATAGATCCCAATTAGTCCTTGCTTTACTTCCGATTCGTCTTTCCAGAATTGTCCTTGATTAACCTTATCTCCGGGATAAGTATCCAGATCATAGCAGCTTCCGAACGAGGAAGTTAAAACTATGATGGATATTATGTATATAATCTTTTTCATAAGTATTCATTTTATTCTTTGATTGTTATTCTTTTATTAGAAACTTACATTCACGCCAAATGTAACTTGTCGTAGAGGAGGATAACCTACACCGTCTATCTCAGGGTCTAATCCTTTGTAGTTGGTAATTGTGAAAAGATTATCAATGCTTCCGTATATACGAAGATTTTCTATCATTATTTTCTTTGTCAATCTGCTAGGGAAAGTATAGCCCAGTTGAATATTTTTCATTCTCATGTAAGACTTGTCTTGCATCCACATTGTACTAGGCAGGGTATTTCTTGTATTTCCGTCTTGAAGTAGACGCGGATAACTAGCCGGTGTGGTGCGTCCGTCATACCACCTGCCGTCTGTTACGTCTTTATTGATATTATATCCTTTGCGCAGTACTGACGTATAGCTGTTGCCTAGAGTATATGCCTTTATTCCTTCCACACCTTGCAGCAGACAAGAGAAATCAAGTCCCTTCCAGTTAAGAGCTAAAGTAACTCCATAGGTAGTTGTTGGATTCGGCCCGTGCCCATACGGTACTTTATCATCATCGTTTATTTTGCCATCTTTGTTGGTGTCCAGATAAAGGATATCTCCCAATTCGGGTCTTTTATAGGAAGTGCCATTAAAGGCATTCGGGTCATTGTCTATAATTGATTGTACATATGCCAAGTCCTCGCTTGTTTGTACAATGCGGTCTACCAACAGGACATAGTTCACATTGATAGGTTGCCCTTCTAAAAGTAGAGTCGCTCCACTGATACTTTTGATATCCCCTTTGAATTTGGTGACTTTATTGGTTACATAGGTTAAATTTCCTGATATGCTATATCCTACATCACCGATTTTGTCATTCCAGCCTAGATTGACTTCAAAACCATTATTTCTTACACTTGCAGCATTTGTTTTTGGAATAGTTGTCGTTCCGTGAACAAGCGGAGCAGGTATATCCATGAGGATGTCATTCGTGTTTTTGATGAAATAGTCGAAACCTCCATTCAATCGTTGTCTCAACATAGTAAAATCTAACCCAAAGTTGGTTGTGTATGCCGTTTCCCATGTCAAATTGGTATTTGCTAATGCAAGTTGAGCAATACCTTGATTTATCTCGTTATTTAAAGGGTAATTTGCTTTTCCATAAGTTGGGATATAATCGTAGTTACCTTCATTATTAGCATCACTATACAGTGCATTATTACCCAGCGTACCCCACGATGCTCTTAATTTTAGTGCGTCGAGCCAGTTCATGGTAGACATGAAATCTTCTTGATCGATACGCCAAGCTCCCGAGAATGATGGGAATACTCCCCATCTGTTGCTCCCTGCTCTGAAACGGGATGATCCGTCTCTACGAACATTCATCTCCAACAAATACTTTTGTGACCATGCCAGATTAAGTCGTCCAAAGTAAGAGTGCATTGCCCAGTTTGCATAGTTTCCGGAGACAGCATATCCTGATGTTGCTCCATCTATTTCTGTGATATTCGGAGACAGAAGATCTTTGGCACTTGCGTTTACCCATTGTTTACGATAGGATTCTTGGCTTGCTCCAAGCATTGCTGTAATCTCCAGTTCGCTTATTTTCGTATTATAAGTGGCAACAACATCGGCCAGATTGCGATACCATTTATCGTTGTTGTTTGTTACAGAAGTCTGACTGTCTATTGTACTTTGAACCGCATCGCTGTAGAAATTCCACAGTGTGTGTTCAACGGGTTGTGAGTAAGTAAATTTATCAGTAAAATCATAAGTGTATGAAGTCTCAATACTCAGACCTTTTATCGGTTTTAATCGTGCATAAAAACGTGAGACTATTTTATTTGTTTTGATGTCTCCTTTCTGTCTGTACAATTGATGAATAGGGTTGTTTGCACCTGCTTGAGCATCGTCTTCAGGGTTGTTCATCCCTCCATATCTACCATCGGAAGCACGCAAATACATACCCGGAGTAGTAGCTAAAGCAAAACTGTACACTGTACTCATCAGATTTGTGCCGATATCAGCTTTTCCCTGATATCCGTAGGCACTAACCCCTACTGTTAGCCATTTTTTTACGTCCGAGTCCACATTTACGCGTGCGCTAAATCGTTCGTATGTAGAATTTTCCATTACTCCCGGATTGTTGAGGTAATTGCCCGAAAACAAATATTTTGTTTTTTCGTTTCCTCCACTTATCGAGAGGGAGTGATTTTGCATCCATCCGGTTTTAAAGACTTCATCCTGCCAGTTTGTGTTTGGATATTTCATCGGATTACTATTTCCGGCATCTCTCCATTCCTGAATTATTCCGGCACTGAATATAGCGGGCTTTTTGTCATTAGTGAAAGACTCATTCATAAGATCCATATAGTCCGCATAGTTTGTTACAAGATTCAGCTTATTGCTAACGCTTTGTGCTGTAAACTGTGCGTTGTAGGTGATTCTGGCATCACCAGATTTACCTCTCTTGGTAGTAATGAGGATAACTCCATTCGAGGCTCTTGAACCATAAATAGACGATGATGCAGCATCTTTTAGAATAGAGATGTTCTCCACATCCTGAGGGTTGACATCTTCCATATTCCCAACGGTTCCATCTATTATAACCAGAGGGTCGGAGTTGTTGAGCGTTCCTTGTCCGCGAACGCGAATTGTAGCGCCATCTGCACCCGGACGCCCGCCGCCACTTTGAGTAACAAACACACCCGGAGAAAGACCGGATAGACCAGCTGATACCGAAGTTATAGGTCTGCTTTCGGCCGCTTTGCTGAAATCTACTGCTGAAACTGCTCCGGTCATATTTACTTTCTTCTGTACGCCGTATCCCACAACAACAACTTCTTCCAATAGTAAGTCATCTTCTAGTAGCTTTATGTTAAAATTATCTTTTCCACTCACCAAAATTTCTTGAGCGGCATGCCCTACTAATGTGATTTTTATAGTACTGTTTTCTGGAACTTTCAATTCAAAATTTCCATCAATATCTGTCATTGTTGCTATCGTTGTACCTTTGACAGAAACTGATGCTCCGGGAATAGGTTCATCTATTTTATCTACGACTTTTCCCGTAATTGTCTTTATCGGATTGGCTCCCGGTTGGGCTAAGGTATTTCCCATGAAGATAGCCAACAGAAAGACGATCAAACTTATCTTTATAGATTGTTTTCTTTTCATGTTTAGTCACTTTTTAGATTTTTATTAACTTTATTCTCAATAATAGCTAGCATCTCACCCCGACGCACAAGCTGTTATTGAAGTGTTTTTAATGCTTCTACACGGAGCTGACTCTGATAGGAAGGCTCCGTTTTAAGGTTTTTCCTAGGACATAACTTTTCTGCAATTTTTAATGGTTAGTAAATTACTTTCTTTGGGAGATTTTTTAGTTTGATTATATCACCTTCTCATTCAGGTTGAGCGTCTATCGTTTAATTGCTGTATGGCAAAAGCATATGCTCCACACATTACAGCCCGATTAGTGCCAATCTGAGATGTGATAATTCCGGTTCTTTTGGCAATGTCGTAATTGGCATAGCCATCGCTCTGTATTATTTTAACTTGTTTACAATTTGGTTTAAGAAAAGTCTCTTTTTCTATACTATTGGTTAGATCGAAGATTTCATTTTGCATACGGGGAAATGTTGTTCCATCTGCCATTTTTGTATTTTCCCTTAAGGTTTTGAGGATGCCAGGCAAGATGTATTTAGATGCGCCAGAAAGTCCTCCTCCAATAACTAATAACCCATCGATTAAAGTCAAAGCTCCTGCAATAGCTTCGGCAGCTAATACGCCTAATTCTTCAAAGCTTTTGATAGCTGCATCACGGTTGCCTTCTTTGGTTCCTTCTGCTATTTCAAATATTTCTTTCGGTGAGAGATCGTTTTCGGTATTGGCAATTTCTCTATATACTCTCTTTATTGCTCTTATGCTAACACTTTCTTCAATAATCCATTCCGGATATTTAGGGTTTTTCCAACACCATAAGTCTCCACCCGACCCATTGTCTCCTGTAAGTAAAGTTTTATTGATCACTACTCCTGACCCAAAGCCAGTGCCGAGAGTTATTCCAAGCAAATTCTGATATTGTTTTGGATTTTGAGCATCTTTCAGCCACTTATTTACCATAGGTAAAGCTCCATACAAAGCTTCTCCGTATGCGAAAAGGTTTCCGTCGTTATTTATAAAGACCGGGATTCCAAATTTGTTTTCGAGGAAGTCTCCAAGAGCAACACCCCCGCGAAAAGCCGGAAAGTTTGGCAGATCGCCAATTATTCCATTTTTGTAATCGGCTGGGCCGGGAAAGGCAAAGCTAATGGCAACGGGAGAGTAGGGTAGTTGGGATTTTATGGTCTCAAAACCCTTAACAATGCTATTCAAGCAAGCTTCAATGTCGTTCGGAATTGCCGGTAGCGACAGAGGTTGTGTTATTTCTTGAAAGTTTTGTATTGCAGAAAATACAAAATTAGTACCTCCGGCATCTAATGTCAATACGATTTGTTTATCTGCGTTGTGCATATGTTACCTTTTTGAGAGTGTGAATGATAAGTAAAAAAGATAGACAGAGCAGAGTAAGAGGAGTCCGAAACCTCCGGCCAATCCGGATTTGTCGGCAATCAGACCAGCCATAGGTGTGACTATGGCTCCACCAGCTACACCAATAATCATGAGAGAGGAAACTTCGTTCGTTTGTTCTTTTTTGTATTGCAGTGCAACTGTAAAAATGATGGAGAAAACATTGGCACAAGTGAATCCAACAAGTATAACTCCTGCGAATAAAGTCCATTGTTGTGCTGTAAATATTAATATTAGAAAGGCTACTATGGCGGCAATCATGTTAGTCTTAAGAAAGGAAGACGGGCTAAACTTCATCAGTAAAAAAGCCCCAAGAAAAGCTCCGATTGTTCTGGATGCAAAATAAAGACTCGACCCTAACGCTGCGTCATTTACGTGCATACCTAATCTTTGGTCGAATAAGGTAGGGGTATAGGTATTCATGCAAACGTCTATGCCAACAATGAGAAGTATTCCTAAAAACAGTTTTAAAATGAAACTGTCTTTTAATAATTTCAATGTGTTTTGGAAAGAGGACTGTATCTTTTCTTTTTCTTCATTTATAGGAGTGAAGCTGATCCAGATTAGTGTCAGTAGCGACATTGCAGCAAAAGCGATAAAGGCCAATCTCCAATCTCCGAATTGTTTTGCGGCAAAACTGGCTACGATAGGCCCCATGAAAGATGCGACTGCTTTTACAAATTGTCCGAACGTGAGGGTGCTAGCCAATTTATTGTTAGACACAATGCTTGCCACTAACGGATTTAAGGAAACTTGCAATATCGTATTTCCTATTCCCAGAAGTGCAAATGCAATGATAAGTACGTAATAGTTATAATACAAATATGGAATAAGGAGAGCAGTGATGGTTATAAGAATTGCTATAGAAACAGTCTTCTTTCTACCAATACGGCTCATCAAAAGCCCTGTCGGTATAGAGAAAACAGCAAACCATAAGAATACCATCATCGGTAAAATGCTGGCAGAGAAATTGTCAAGCGAAAAATCATTTTTCACATAATTGGTAGATACCCCCACCAGATCGACTAATCCCATTACAAAAAAGCTCAGCATAATAGGGATTAGAATTCTCAGACTATTCGATTTTTCTTTCATCGTATTCGATTTTTAGTGATTTTATTAATCAGGTTCGAACATATGCTTTGATAGTTACGCACTCTTTCCCTACGGCTTCACCATGTGGTGTGATGGTATATTCTTTTATCCAAGCGGGAATTATAAATGTCTCAGCATAATGAACGATGAACGGTTCAAACTTGTTCTCCGGACTTTCTATTATAGCCTCTTCCCCTTCCAGAAGATTGAAGACACTTACGCTATTAGTCGTTTTGTGGAGAACCTTTTTGCTAAAACGATGTCGACGGGTTTCAATAAATTCATTGGCGTGAAGCCCTGTTTTTTCCTCTATCCATCCATCGCCTTCAGCAACTTTAGTAACAGCATTTACTAAATACTTATTCGTGTAATCAGTGTCGCGAGTCCAGTCTATCACCTCTTTACCCCGCTCTATGTTGATTGGGCGAGGTTTGCCGTCTAGCCCAAGCCTTCCCCAATCCCATAATTTGAAAGTGAACAGATTGGGTGTAGAGCTGATTTCCAGAACCATTCCTTGTGGCCCTGAACAGTGTACGGTACCTGCCGGAATGAGGAAATGATCGTGTTTTTTTACCGGAATCTTATTTGAATATTTGTCAGCGTCAAATACTATTTTTTCTTCCTGAGCTTTGCGAAGATCATCGATCATTTCATCCTTATTGATGCCCTTCTTCAAGCCAAGATAGACGGATGCATCTTCTACGGCTTCCATCATATAATAGCTTTCGTCCTGCGTATAAAACATTCCAAAGTTCTCGTGAATGTATTGTGTTGTAGGATGAACTTGCAGGCTCAGGCTTCCCCCTCCGATCGTATCCAAAAAATCGAAACGTATAGGGAATTCTTTTCCAAATCTCGATTCAACAGGTTCTCCTAATAGATCCTTGCTTTTTAATAAAACCAAATTGACGGATGGCATTTCAAATAAAGTCCCATTGACATTGAATAACAAACTATTTTCTTCCGGAACGCAATCGAAGCACCATCCGTAGTTTTTTTGCTCGCTGTCCAAATCAAAGTTTTCCTTCATCCATTGTCCTCCCCATGGAGCGGGATCGAAAAATGGAACGACACGGAAAGGTCGGGCTATTGTTGTTTCTATTCCTCTGAAAAATGTTTCTTTATCTATCATTTTTGGATTGTCTTTGATGTGCGTGTCAATCCAATATGATATTTTGTTGAAAATAGAATCTTTATGCCTGTCTGCTATTTTCCAATCGATAAAGTATCCTCTTTTATATTGTGTAGAGGTTGGCTCTTTTCTGTCATCAACTCCCAGTCCTCTTACTTCCTGCTGGCGAAAACGTTGTATTATTTCCCAGCGTGCCATATCAATATATATAATGCTTGCTGATTCAGGTACGACAAGCGATGCTCCGCATCCTACAACGATAGCTTTTTTTTCTTTATTGTTTGAAATTTCTTTTTTAACAGCATCTAATTTCTTTGTGTCGAAATAGTCGATCATTCGTAGTGAAGACATATATCCAAATAGCTGATCATCGGTCATGTATCTCTTTGTCATCGATGTAATCTCTTGTTCCGATTTGAAGATATCTGATCTGGTATTATAAAAAAGATCAGGCTTGAGCCTTTGTATATTGGTTGTTATTTCTTCTTCGATTACTCCGGGGTAAAAGTCTATCGCAATTATAGGGCTATTTTCTAGCAGTTTTTCTATTTCTGTTAAGATTTTCGTCCATCCATTCACGGCGAATCCACTTATTGCGGTTGAAGGATATTTGTCGTAATTAGATTTTCTATTGAATTTTGTGTTTTTATTCATGTCAGATTAAATATTAATAAATGTATATGTTCATACATATGTAATATGTGCAAATATATAAATATTTTTTAAACTCAAAAAATTATTGTGATTTTTATTTATATAATTCTTATCTTTATGTATGAAATGTATTGATAGTTATATATAACAGAAAGTGTAGTATATTGCGCCCAAAACATAATACTCTGATATATAAATAGTATGGAGATAAAAATAAATCACAAGAGTGCTACTCCTTTGCATCAGCAAGCAGAAGAGCTTCTTCGAAAAATGATTGAAGCAGAAGTGTACAAAAACGGTAAGTTATTACCGAATGAAGTTGAATTGTCTGAACAATTAGGGATATCCAGGAATACATTGCGTCAAGCTATTAATAAATTGGTATTTGAGGGGCTTCTTGTTCGGAAGAAAGGTTTTGGTACAAAAGTAGTGCGAAAAGGGATTGCGAGTGGAATCAAAAATTGGCTAAGTTTTTCGCAAGAGATGGAAATGCTCGGTATAAAAATTCGCAACTTCGAACTTTATGTCGGATATAAAAAAATCAAAGAAGAGGTTGCTAACTTTTTCGGATTGGATACAAATGATAGATGTTTGGCTTTAGAAAGGGTGAGAGGCAAGCAGGAATATCCGTTTGTGTATTTTATCTCTTATTTTAATCCCAAAGTTCCGTTAAATAGCGAATCAACATTCAATATGCCTTTGTATGAAATTCTAGAGAAAGACTATAACATCATTGTTAAGACATCGAAAGAAGAGATATCTGCGTCATTGGCCGGTGATTTTATCGCGGAGAAGCTGGACATTAAACCTACGGATCCTATATTGATAAGAAAGCGTTTTGTATACGATGTTAACGATGAACCTATTGAATACAATATAGGATATTATAGAGCAGACAGTTTTACATATACTATAGAAGCCCAAAGATAGTACCTCGATCTTGGGATGAATGAATTGTTAAAAGAGGTATTCCATCTAACAGCAATTCACGGATAGCGACATAATGAATATAAATCTGAACATGCTCTTAATTCTTTCAGATTGCTTTTCTTGTTAAAAAACGCTTTTATTGTGATATTTTATTATAAATACGCAAACTACATTTCTTTTCTATTTATCTAAATGCCCCATCGGTTACTACAAACTTCTTTTCAATGTCTATATGTTAAAAAAACTCACTCTCTTAACTTACTATTTTTTTACATCAAACACATATTAAGGCTAATTGTGCTTTTGTAAAGGCAGAGTCTGGATACCTATAATACGGTATTTATTGGCATCAAAATACCAAGAAAATGGTATTGAAAATTTTTCTCTAAACATTTACATTTGCAACTCTAATATTTTATAAAATTAATGAAAAAGAGTTCATTGCTCTGTCTTCTTTTGTTATGCGTAATACAATCCGCGTATTGCCAATTCTATACAATCTCCGGGAAAGTATTAGAAAAGAAACACAAGTTCCCTGTAGAATATGCTATAATCTCGATTCCTGACCTTAGTTTGGCGGTGTCGTCGGATATTAATGGAAGATTTACACTACAGAATCTTCCTGCTGGTGTGTTCGATCTGAATATTTCCATTTTAGGTTATCAAAAAACTGCCTTTAAAATACAGGTTGATAAAAATAAGGACGACCTAATATTTTATCTGGCCGAAGACAACCTACAGTTAAATGAGGTAGTCGTTACTGCTGAAAAGAAAACGGAAGATCTTACAACGGCCTATACAATAGAACGTGCGGCACTAGATCAGTTACAAGTATTAAATATTACCGAAATATCTGCACTCCTACCGGGAGGACAAACCAGTAAGATAACGCATTTAGCTAACTCCAGGAGTGGTGCTGACCGCTTCACTCTTCGTTCTAACGGCACAAGTGAGTTGGGTCTGCCTTCCTTTGGAACAGTAATAGAAGTAGACGGTGTACGATTATCCAGTAACAGTCAGTTTATTGAAGATGTAAAAGGTGCAGATACTCGCAATGTAGCCGCAAACAATATCGAATCTGTGGAGATAATAACAGGTGTTCCTTCCGTTGAGCATGGCGATTTATCGAATGGGATGATCCGAATAAATTCAAAACGAGGAAAATCACCGTTAAATGTTGAATTGATGACCAGACCGAATACCAAATCCATTGCATTCAATAAGGGTTTCGATCTTGGAAACGAACGCGGGATACTCAATGCTAGCTTTGAACATGCAAAGTCTAATTCCGATATCGCCTCTCCTTATACTACCTATGCCAGAAACAACCTTTCTCTCATCTATTCCAAAACCTTCGATACCCACCAAAATAACCCTTTAAGTTTATCTTTCGGACTTACCGGAAATATCGGAGGATATAATTCACAAGGTGATCCCGATGCCTTTATTGACACCTATTTAAAAGAGAGAGACAATACACTTAGAATGAATCTTAAGCTAGACTGGCTACTAAACAAATCATGGATTACCAAGCTCGAGTTCTCTGGCACTCTCAGTTATTCGGATTTATTGACAGAGAAAAAAGAAAACAGAGATAACGGCACATCAACTGCCGCTATTCACTCCTCAGAAGCAGGCTATTTTATCGGATCTTTATATGACATCAATCCAAATGCCGAAATCATTTTGATACCCGGAGGGTATTGGTATCAGACCAAACGAGAAGATAGCAGACCTCTTGTTTATTCAACCAAATTTAAGGCAAACTGGACTCGAAAATTCGGAAATTCGATTAATAAAGTTATGATTGGAACGGATTTTAACCGAACAAGCAATTCAGGAAGAGGCTTATATTATACTGACATGCGCTATGCTCCCACATGGAGAGAATATAGATATGACGAACAATCCGCTGTCAATAACCTGGCAATTTTTGCAGAAGACGAAATAAGTATTGTTCTGCCAAGAAGAACTTCGCTTAGAGCTTCCGTCGGACTTCGTAGCGATTTGACGCATATAGGCGATTCCGATTATGGAACAATCAGTAGTTTATCTCCGAGGGTTAGTGCAAAATATACATTCTGGAACAGGCCCGAAAACATGCTATCTCTAATGAGTCTGCGTGCAGGGTTTGGAGATGCTGTAAAGCTTCCTTCTTCATATATATTAAAGCCAACCCCTAGTTATCAGGACAGATTAGTATTTGCGTCAGATGAAACCCCGGATAAAACAACCTATTATGCATACAATACAACGCCAAGTTCAACCATCTATAATCCCGATCTAAAGTGGCAAAGGAGTCGTTTGGTAGAGTTGGAGTTCAACGCCCGCATCGGACAAGTAAGCGTCTCGCTTACGGCTTATAACAATAAAACCATTGATCCTTATACTCTAGCATCATTATATACTCCCTATTCATATAGATTTACAGATAACCGGACAGCTTTGGAAAATAGTGCCATCCCATCTGAAAGCCGGTCATACGCAATTGATAAAATCACGGGTATAGTAACCGTTTCGGACTTAACAGGAAACGTGCCTAGCGAACAATTAGCATACACAGAAAAAAAGACTTTCAAATCGAGCAGCTATTATTATAACGGAAATAGTTTCTCGAAAAGGGGGCTGGAGTGGGTTGTCAACTTTGGGAAAATCCCAGCTATCCACACATCATTTCAGATAGATGGGACGTATAATTATTATAAAGATTTAGAGACCGGATTAGTGGCAAGTATGCCAAATTCTAGCCAGAACATGGCTGATGGACAACCTTACAAATATATTGGTCTATACGAAGGTTCTTCAAGTATAGCCAATGGCAGCCTGTCAAAGAAAATAACAAATAATCTTTCCATCAGTACCCATATTCCTGCAATACGGACAATTATATCCCTCCGTTTGGAAAGCACATTATACAATTATAAGCAAATGCTTAGTGAGTCTGCCATAAGTACACGCGGATTTGCCCTGGACAATAAAGGAGACTTCTTCCCCTCTAGCTCGGTAACAGATATATATAAAGGGGAAAACTTCGTAGCTCTCTATCCCTTATATTATATAAGTATGGATGATCTGAATACCAGAATACCGTATTCGGAGAAATTATTATGGGCAAAAGAAAACGATACTGCTCTTTTCAACGAACTTGTAAAAATGATAGTCCGCACAAATACCAATTTTTATTTTAAGCCAACAGATATATCAGCCTATTTTTCAGCCAATTTGAACGTAACGAAAGAACTGGGAGACCATGTTTCGATCTCTTTCATGGCTAATAACTTTATTAATAGTGTGGCCAAGGTAAAAAATAAACAAAATGGGAACGAATATTCTTTATATGGATCAAGCTATATACCTGAATTTTATTATGGATTGACCCTCCGGATAAAATTATAGTAAACTACCGATAAGATTAAATCACAAAAGAATTCAAATACAAATACATAAAAAAGCAAGTCATGAATCTACAAAAATTATTTTTTTTACTTATAGCAGTTTTGTTAATCGGAACTTCTTGTAGCGATAACGATGATAACGATGGATATCAAACCTATGATGTAACTATTAAATTAACTTATCCCGAAAGTTATAATCCAGTCGAAAAAGTAAGTGTAGTATTAATTAATAAAACTACAAATACAACATATACAAGTTTGACAAATACCTCTGGTGAAGCTACATTTAAAGTAACTACAGGTATTTATGATGTAACTACTACTGAGAGCAGAGCCATTGACGGAAGCTCTTTCTTGCTGAATGGACGTCAGACTTTCACTGTGGGAGACAATTGGGTTAGCACTACACCTGTATCACTCTCTTTGACAGCTTCTCAAAAAGGAGGCATAATTATTAAAGAATTATATACAGGAGGATGCCAAAAGAACGATGGTTCAGGTAAATTTCAGAATGATGCCTATGTTATTCTTTATAATAATTCAGACATAGAGCTAACTCTTGAGAATGCAGCATTGGGAACAACAATTCCTTATAATTTTACAACCGCTAATAAATACTATACAGATGGAAAGCTTACTTACGAAGCAGAAGGCTGGATACCTGCAGGTGCAGCCATTTGGTATTTTAACAACCCGGTTTCAATAGAAGCAGGAAAACAGATTGTAATCGCACTGAAAAATGCTGTTGACAATACTGCTACTTATAGCAATTCGATTAATTTTGCCAATTCAGAATACTATTGTACATACGATGTTTCAGGACAATTTACAAATACAACTGTTTATCCTTCCCCGTCTTCAGCCATCCCATCAAGTCACTTTTTATCAGCAGCTATTTATGGGGCAGGTAATGCTTGGTCAGTAAGTACAGTTTCTCCGACGTTCTTTATTTTCACAACAAAAGGAACTACCCCAACAGCTTTCGCCAGCGATGCAAATAATAAAGATGATTATTTTGGCAGCACGGCGCTAATCAGCCTGAAAGTATCGACAGACTGGGTTCTAGACGGAGTAGAAGTAAAAGGACAAGGCGTAAACGGACTAAAAAGATTAACTCCTGCTGTAGATGCCGGATATATACCGATGATCAATGGTTTTGGGTATTCAATATACCGTAATGTAGATAAAGAAGCAACAGAAGCCATAGACGGAAATGCTAGTAAATTGGTTTACAATTATTCTTTAGGAACAGCTAACGAAGAGGAAGGGACAACAGACCCTAGTGGAATAGATGCAGAAGCTTCTATTAAAAATGGAGCACATATAATATACAAAGATACTAACAACTCCACCAACGACTTCCATCAACGTAGAAGAGCCTCACTAAAGAACTAATTGATTAAAAGGCATAATACAATGATAAAAAAAGTACAGATTCTAACTATCATTTTATTCCTTTCGGGACTCTGGTGTCCAAAAGAATTGGTTGCCCAATCCGAAAAAACAGGATGGGAGAGTTATGAGTATGTACATGAATCTAATCCTTGGCTGCATTCCGATAATGCAGCCGGGCTTTATTCGTTTACCATCAACAGCCTCTCATACGCAGAAATCTATTTTGACAAGAAGGATGGCAAGCTGGTCAACTATTATCAATCCGACAATAGTCTCGAATACGGAGGAAAAGTAGAATCTCTATACCGATTAAATCCGAAAACAGTCTTCTATGGAAATATAAACTATGGTCATTTTGAGGGCAAGAACATGGGTGGTTCTTCTTTCCTAGACCCCTACAAAAATCCATTCAACATAGTCGAATATGCAGATAGCACACGCGGGAAAAAAGCACTGGATATATATTACCTTACAGGGGCCTTCAGCACCGAACTTTCACGAGGTTTTAATCTTGGAGCAAAACTCGATTATAAAACATCCAACTATGCCAAATCTAAGGATTTGAGGCACGACAACAAAGAAATGGATTTAATATTCTCATTAGGCGTAATTTACCGTATATCTCCATTTTTGGAAGCAGGGGCTAATTATTCATACCGACGTAGGCTAGAAGAAATACGCTTTGAGTCATATGGAAATAAAGATCAGGATTTCAATTCATTAATCGATTTTGGTGTGTTTTTTGGGTATCAGGAGCGATTCAGTACTGGTGGCAACTACACCGAAAAGGGAGTTCGCAAACCATTATTTGAAGAATACCAAGGAGCATCGCTTCAATTCAATTTTACGGTCACTCCTCGCATCCAATTTTTTAATGAACTTACTTTGAAATGGCGTGATGGGTATTTTGGAAAACGCGGAACGACTAATGTAGTTTATACAGAACACGACTCGAAAATAGTTGAATACCGAGGAAATTTATGTCTACAGAACAAGAAAGACAAACATATGCTTTCGTTTGGTATAAATAAAGAATCACTGGTCAACAATGAAAATTCCTATCAGAAAAACAACCTGCCTAACGGTGGCTCTGTTATCAATTATATAGGACAAACCCAAATGCTGGATAAGACTATATGGAAAGTAAAAGGAGGATATACAGCATATCTCGGAGTGCAAAATTATTTACCTGCATGGATATTAAACGTCAGTGCCGAAACAAATAACATGAAGCAAACAGTTTCTATTTATCCTAATTACCGCAAACAGGATATCAATCAATGGAATATAGGAGCATCGGCCAGCCGCAATATTACAAAATTATCGAATCAGTATAACCTGACTTTTGGATTGAACTATATCTCAGGAAGCGGAAATGAAAAGAAAGAAGGGACTTACGACCCTTCTGCTCAAGGAGAGTCCAAGGCCGCCAGTTTAGACCGATATATTTATCGGGAATTTGAATATTTGACAACAGAACGCATCCGCGGAAATGTAGGTTTTCGTTATTCAAAACTATTCTCAGGTAAAATGAAAGGATATGCACAGTTAAATTATGCTTTGACAAACGCCTTCTCTACCGAATATATCGGCAAAACTTTTAATGAATTATCCCTATCGATAGGCATTGGTTTTTAATAAGAAAAATATAGAAAAGGAATCACTAAAAAAACAACTATCATAAAAGAACCAGTTATGGATACAATTATTCAGTGTGACAAAATAACACACTATTACGGGACAAAGCTTATCTACGAAGATTTAAGTTTTGAAGTCAAGAAAGGCAAAATTCTCGGTTTGCTGGGAAAAAACGGAACCGGAAAGACCACAATTATTAATATACTCAACGGATATCTTCGCCCACGCTCGGGCGTTTGCCGGATTTTTGGGGAGGAGATGCAACACTTCACGCCACAGACCAAAGCCCGTATTGGTCTTTTGCTCGAAGGACACATCCAACATACATATCTCAACGTTGTACAAATAGAGAAATTCTACAGTAAGTTTTTCCCTAACTGGAACAGAGATGCTTATTACGAATTACTGAAAAAGCTACAAGTAACCAAAACCCAGAAAATAAGCACAATGTCTTGCGGACAACGTTCGCAGGTAGCTTTAGGTTTACTGTTTGCGCAAAATCCAGATCTGCTTATTCTCGACGATTTCTCTATGGGATTAGATCCCGGCTATCGCCGTTTGTTCATCGAGTACCTGAAAGAATATGCAACAGCCGAAGATAAAACGATATTCCTCACCTCCCATATTATACAAGATATGGAAATGCTGATTGACGATTGCATCATTCTCGACTATGGTAAGATCCTGCTTCATCAGCCTACAAGTCATATAATGAATAAGTTTAAGCGGTATCGTTTTACGGCTGAAACAGATAAAATTGACACCGTAGAAGGCCTTTGGAATACGGAAAAAATCGGTTCGGCATGGGAAACTTATTCCTTCGACGGAATAGAAGCCGTGAGCCAGAAGTTAGCTCTCTTTGCCGCAAGTGATATTAAAGAAGAAGCACTTACATTGGAAGATGCATTTATAGGTTTGACAGGTAAATATTAATAAGAAACAGAATATAATATGATACAAGCTCTTTTATTTAAAGAATGGATTAAAACCCGACGTGTAGTCACTTTAATCGGGATAATCTTCGTTGCTCTGATTATTTACACGCTGATAAACACAGGACAACAATTTCGTGTTGGAGGTGCTGTACAAACATGGTCAATCGTCATACTTAAGGATATGCCTATTCTCCCGAGCTTTGCACAATGGGTCCCGATCTTGTCTGGTCTTTTACTTGGCATTTCGCAATTTGCACCAGAGATGCATGATAAGCGACTGAAACTGACGTTGCATTTGCCGTTGGCAGAAACAAAGATTATGACAATTCTGCTTTTCTTTGGTATCGGAATCCTATTGTTTATCTTCCTGCTAAGCTATCTTATATTATCGTTTTCTTTTTCGTTCTATTACCCAGCAGAAGTCATAGAGGCTATGGTATGGAGTAGTTTGCCGCATTTGTTTGCAGGCATATTCGGATATTTATTTACTGCTTGGATAAGCTTGGAACCTGTATGGCGTCATCGAATAGGATATACATTAGCTTCTATCGGATTCCTTTACTTTCTGTTTATACGTGCCATTTCCGGAGCTTACGCGCCATTTGTCCCATATCTGACAATCTTACTGATTCTATGCTTTTTCTTTCCCTTCTATTCTATGTATCGATTTAAAGATGGGGCGCAATAAAGGAATATTAATCTATAGAAAGTTACAGAAATGAAGTTTAAAAATATCATCTATATCACTATCCTGCTGTTCATCACATTAATTGGGATGTGGGCTGTTCCGGCTTTGGTAAATAAAGCAACATATAATTCCGACCAATATCCTTTTGTATATTACAGCACAGTGCTGAAAGATATCGGTCTGATCGACTACAAGAACAAAAAATTCCCAATGGAAGACTTGAAGGGGAACAAATATAGTACAGCAGAGTTCGACTCATTGATGCCGATGTTGAACTATCGTCAATTAATGACTGACGGTAAATTGCCGGACAGCATTAACGGACAAAAAATAACTCCGCAGATACTTCGTGCAAAGTCGGTCGTTTACAAATACAAGCCATCCGATATAAACACGCCTGTCAATGGGCTCTATATTTTGTTTGAGACTATGCCTAAGCGTGTAGGACTTGAAATTCCGGACGATGTATTCCGCCTGAAAAACAATATTGAGTTTATCGATGCACAGTCCAATACTTTAGTGACAGAGAAAAGCCTGCTATTTCAACAAGCATTGGATAAGGAGGGTTTTCAATATCCGGCCCAATGGCTTTCTGGAAATCCGAATCCACGCAAACCTTACGATGAAGGTTACTTTGTATTGGATGCCAACAATCAATTATTCCATATGAAGATGGTAAATAACCGTCCTTATGTAAAAAATACAAAGATCGGGGAAAAGATTCAAGCTTCTTATTTCTCAATGCTGGAAGTTCCAGATAAGCGGTTCTACGGATTTCTCTTCAGCAAACAAGGAGAAATATTTATTATCGAAAATGATGGATCCAACTATAAAACTGTACAGCTGGATATTGATCCGATAGATATGCAAAAGGACGAAGTAATATTGATGGGTAATATGTTCGATTGGACAGTCTCAGTAGTGACGCCTCTTACAAAGAAAAGCTATGCGTTAGATTCCGAGACCCTGAAACGAATAGGTGAAAACATTATCGATCGTACTCCGGGCAAGTGGGATGCTGTATCGAAATGGGCATTTCCGCTCTACTTAACTTTTGAAAAATCGGAAAGCAGCTATGTACAGCCCTATTTCCATTATACAAGCTTTTACGGGTTTGCCATAAATATAATTTTAGCATTATTAATGGTCATTTTTGTTGCAAAATCTCCAAAAAGAAAAATCTTTTGTGGAATATATATTATTTTAACTGGTATTGCAGGAATTATAGCCTTACTGATATTGCCTAATTTAAAAAATAAATAAGTATATGAAAAAAATGATGTTTTTAGCCATTATGGCTATTTGTCTCTCTTCTTGCACAAACAAAAGTACAGAAGAGAAAGGAAATAACAGTGATTCAACCACTGCTCAAGTATCGGATATTGCTGTTTATCGCTTAGATAATCTGCTTGCTGTGGCTGACCAATTAGTTGATAAAAAAGTAACAGTAAAAGGGAGTGTGACGCATACCTGTAAACATTCTGGTAAACGTTGCTTCATTGTAGGAGACAATGAAAATGTATCTATGCGTGTAGAAGCAAAAGGAAATATCGGAGGCTTCAACCGTGAACTGGTAGGATCAGAGCTAGCAATTACAGGTGTGGTAAAAGAACGCCGTTTGACTAAGGAATATATTGATCAGTACGAAAAGGATGTAAACGAAAAGAAGGTAAAAGAAGACGGTTCTGCCGAAACCTGTCAAGCTGAGCTTGCCAACATCAACGAGATGCGCGACTGGATGAAAAAAAACAATAAAGATTATTATGCCATTTACTACATGGATGGAGAAGAGTTTAGTATCGTCGAGAAGTAAGACTTTGCGCCGTTGGGCGCGGATTATCCATCGGGACTTAGGGTTCCTGATGGTGGGTGTCAGTCTGGTTTATGCCATTTCAGGAATTCTTTTAAACCATATGAATGGTAAAGATCCTGCCTTTCACACCGAAGAGGTAACATTACAGGCTGAAAAGGGATTAAATTCGCAAGAATTGACATATTGGTGGAATGACAAGAAAGGCGTGCCTCCTTTGCGAAAAATACTGCCGATAGACGATCAGCATCTTCGTTTGATGCTGGACGGTGGTGTTGGAGTCTATAATTCGGCAAGTGGGACGCTAGATTACGAGAAGCATAGCAAACGCCAGTTTGTTTATTGGATAAACAAGCTACACTATAATCAAGTGAAAGGATGGAGCATAATGGCCGATTTCTTTGCCGTATCTCTTATTTTCTTTGCATTGTCTGGACTTGTCATGGTGAAAGGGAAAAGCGGTATTGGTGGGCGTGGTAAATGGTATTTGTTACTGGGACTTGTAATTCCGGTTCTTTATATCATGCTTTCTTGATTTTTATATTTTAAAATGTCTCGGGCTAAAATAGGTTGAGAGGGTTTATATTAAAAGATACCATCTATATACATTGATGTACTAAAACTATTGTAAAACTTTATGATGAAGTTTTACATTACCCAGTATTTCTAGATATAGGAAGTGCTCATTATTATTGAAAGTATCAGTAATAAAGCCTAAATTTTCGAGGAGAACTAGGATAGATAGTCCAGTAAGAAGCCAAAATAAAGAATTTAGTATTGAATTTTCCTTTTGTCGTGGGTATAAACGAACACCCATTATAATAAACAATATTAACAATGCTCCACGCATCATACTAAATAAGTTCCCTGCAAATAATTCTAAAGATTGGTTCATGTATGTGTCTGGCAATAATTTGAAGTGCAAGGGTAAGAAATTTAATTATTCTTGAAAAAGAAGATGTCAGCCTCTGTTTATGATGGGCAGTATGGAAAGAAAGAAGCCGGAAACGCTGCTACCTCCTATGGATTGGTAGATAACCTGACCATGGACCATAACGGCAACCAGTTGACATGGACTGGCGATGCAGGGGTAAGTGTGAGTCTTTCCGAATCGGCAGACTTTAAGGATAAGTCCACAACCAGAGAGACAATAGAATATACCTACAACAAAAACGGAGCATTATATTCAGATTTAAAGGCAGGGAAATATACAATGAGTAACGCAGATAAAGCAACTCTCAATCAGGCAAGAAATACAGTCAATGATGAAACAATCCAAACAGGATTAAGTATAGCTGGATCAGTTTCTCAAAATGCTATAAATGGGGCAGGAAAAAGAGACTACTCCAATATTACATTACCCAATGATGCAATTAAGAATAATACTCCAAATTTACCTAAATTCGAATTAAAAATAAATAATGACAAAGAAGGATATAACATATTTATCAGCGGGTTTCATTAGCATTGCTTTTTTAATACTTATTTTTGGGTATGCATATAAAATGAAATCTGAAATAGATAAAAAGCCAGGCTACGCCAAGGGTGTTGTATATAACTATACTTACAGAAAAAGTATGGCGTTTGTTGGATATAAATTTCAAGTGAATGGAATTGAATATACAGGATCTCAAAGTTATTCATCAAATTTACAAAACATTAATATAAGAGATACTTGTTATGTTCAATATGCTATTACTAATCCCGAATATAATAGGTTATTATATGCAATCGAGGATAATCGTTTGTTGAATATTAAAAAAAAGAAAATTCATATTCTCTTCCTTGCATGATACAATAACGTGGAAAAATATCCACTAAAAAGAGTTTTGGTCAATGGTGGAAAAATTTGCTGAATTTGACCCCATCCCGCCAATCCAAATTGACCCCTTGGTTGCAGTTTAAATTGACCCCGTGAAAGAAGAGTAAAACAGAAGCTTGTCAGTTTTGTTTTAAAGTGTTAAAATTTTTGTTACTTAATCTCTGAGCAACAAAAATTTATCATCATGTCTAACAAAACCATTAGTGTGTTAAAACTACGACAAGTAATCCGTCTTTACAATCAGGGCAAAGGCTCCAAAGCCATTGCCGGTATGTTGTTTATCTCACGCAACACCATCAAGAAGTACCTGCACATATTTCTTAGTTCAGGTCTTAGTTATGATACATTTTCCGCGATGAGCGATCTAGAGCTATCCCAGAAGTTCCTGGTTGCCGCCCATCCGGAGAAAAGCCAGCGCCAGATAGATATGGAAGCTCTGCTTCCGGGTATATGCAGGGAACTCAAACGCAAGGGTGTCACTAAAGAGATGCTCTACAGACAATATAAAGAGAAATACCTCCGGGTTGGCACCACCTTATATAAGCTGGTGCATCGTCCCCTTATCAGTGGAGACTATATTGAAGAGAAGATTCCCTGGAGCTATGAAGTCCTTCGGCAGGATTACGGAAAGAACAATCTGCCCGACATCGAAAAATATGACGGTTTCTGTATTATTCCTAACCATACCGATTACAAGCAACAAGTCCAGAACAAGCACACAACAAAAATGAACTTGTAGCCAGATAGATAAACTACTGCGGTTACCTGTGTTGGGAGCCTGTTGACCGTACAACTCATTTATTAACTGTGCAATAAGGTTATTGCACGACAAAACAACTAAAATTATGTCATTAGATAAGATAAAACAAATAAGTATCAGAGAATACTTAAATAGAATAGGAGCAAAACCTGCAAGGGAAAACTCCCATAGAGGTATGTATCATTCCCCGCTTCGGGAAGATAGGAATGCCAGCTTTAGTGTAGGCTACATTCGTAATGTATGGTTTGACCATGGGCTTGGCCAGGGAGGAAGTGTCATTGATCTAGTAGTCCAAATTGAAGGTTGCTCTATTGGTGAAGCTATATCCAAACTGGAAAACCAAACCGGAGATAAACAATCCAATACTTTTTCTTTTCACCGGAATACCACTCCTGATATAAAAGTCAATGAGAATAGTACAACAAAATCGAATATAGCTATACAAAAGATTGTACCACTGTCACACCCATTGTTACTGCAATACCTGAAAGACCGGCATATAGATATAGACATCGCCAAAAAGCAATGTGAGGAGATGTATTATGTTGTAGACTCAAAGGGATATTACGCTGTCGGCTTTCAGAACGACTCCGGAGGGTATGTTCTGCGTAACAGGTATTTCAAAGGCTGTACCTCCTCCGATATAACCACCCATACAAGTATCGATATGAGCATTAAGGAAGCATGTCTTGTTTTCGAAAGTTTTACCTATTACCTGTCTTATCTGACACTGAAAAATCAGGATCGTCCCAAACAGGATACCGTTATACTGAACTTAGTGCACAACCTGTCCAAAGCAATGGATTTTATTAAATCCCATAAGCAGGTATATACCTATCTGGATAATGATGAGGCCGGACGCAAAACTACCGAAGCAATAAAAGCAAACTGCGGGGAGAATACCGTCTCGGATCAATCGGCACACTATGCCAGGTATAAAGACCTGAATGACTATTTGTCCGCAGTAAAACAGGCTCAAAATCCTGTGAAAAAACAATCGAATCCGGGGATGAAACGATAAGTACACCTGCGGCAGATGTTCCGCATGCGACGACAGGAATTTAGCGTAGCAAGTTTATGTTTCGGACATACCGAAACCACTTGCTTTCCGCTTCCCTTGGTCGCAGAAAGGGAAATATCCCGCTGGTCTGGGAAGTGTAATAATTTACAACAAAAAGGAATAAAGTAATGAAAGATTATAATATAAATACGAAAAAAGGAGGCCGTCCTCCAAAAGCTTTCGGACAGAAAAGGAGTTACCGTGTCAACCTTAAACTGATGACCGAAGAATATTATTCATTGATCGCCAAGGTCAGGAAAGCCAATACGACTATCAGCGGTTTTATCCGCAGTTGCCTTCAAAAAGGTTATGCAAAAGAACGGCTATCTCTGGAACAGACCGGATATATCCGTCAGCTTTCAGGCATGGCAAATAACCTGAACCAGATAGCCCGACAGGCAAATGTACAAGGCTATACCTCGGTCAGGACAGAATACCTTGATCTGGCCGGACAGATAGATGATATTATAAAAATGATAGCCCCATGATGGCAAAAATTATAAAGGGAAAAGGATTCAAAGGCTGTATCAATTATATCCTGGATAAGCAGAAGGAAACGATTCTGCTGGATGCACAGGGCGTAAGGCTTAAAAGCAAAGAGTCAATTATTAGAAGCTTTGTCGTACAGGCAAAGCTGAATCCTAATCTGGCCGTAACCGTCGGGCATATTTCCCTGAATTTCTCAGCACAGGATAAGGATCAACTTAGCAATGAAATGATCGTAAAGATTGCCCGGGAGTATATGCAGCGAATGGGAATAAAAGATACCCAGTATATTCTGGCCCGTCATTTAGATAAGGAGCATCCCCATGTACACTTCTGCTTTAACCGGGTGAACAATATGGGCAAAACCATATCCGACAGGAATGACAGAAGAAGGAGTGCCGATATCTGCAAGATACTGACCCGTAAGCACGGCTTGTATTTCTCTCCGGGGAAAGAGAATGTCAAAATGGACAGGCTCAAAGAGCCCGACAGTACCAAATATGAGATATACCATACGCTGAATGACCTTGTACCGAAGTGCAAAGATTGGAGCAAGCTGCTGTCCGAATTGAAAAAGCAGGGTATTGAGACTAAATTCAAGTATAAGGGCAAGACCGATGAGATTCAGGGTGTCACCTTTACCAAGAACGGTTATTCTTTGACCGGATCTAAAGTTGATAGGGTGTTCAGCTACTCAAAGATTGATTACCAGCTAAAGCAAAATAATCTAAGCCCGAATATAAATAACAGCTTGAATCAGCAGAGCCAACAAAGTCAAATCAACCAGCCCAAAGGTATTATCGAATCAGCTCTTGACGCCCTATCTGGTATTGGAAGCATTGAGCCTCACGGTGAAGACTACGAAGAAGAAGCGTTCCGTAACAGGATGGAATATGAAGAAAAGAAACGCCAGCGGAAAAAGAAAGGGATAAGAAGATAAGAGTATTAACTTAAAGTCGAAACAAGATGAGTGAAATATCAATGATTAGTGCCATGTTTGAAGAAATCAAACAGTACTTAAAAAAGCTTGATGCTAAAATTTCCAAAAGTGAGACAGAACAAATTGATAACGCGAAAGGCTTGGATAAAGAAGATATTGCCGAACTGAAAGAAATCATCTACGGAAGCGGAGATAACATTCTATCTGCAATGGACGATATGAAACAGTCTTTCCGAAATGAAAAGCGTAAGGTTGAACATCGTATATCCTTTGATATAAAATCATCGTGGGAATTTGTGACGATGACAGGCTTGGTTATGTTACTGATTGTTGCCTTGTGCCTTTTCTATAAGCAATGGGAGCAGAACGGCAAGTTCAAAGACAATGATCTGAAATACCGTTATGTGTTAATGAAAGCCGGAACAACACCCGATAGATTGAAATGGCTCGAAGAATCATTTCTGGATAATAGGGACAGCATCCAAACGAAGGTATTGGAATATGAAGATGCCGTTCACAAGCAGGCGCAAGCTATAGTACGGAAGAACCTGAATGATGAAGAAATGAAAAGCCTGAATGAGAAAATAGATAAATTAAAAGAATAGCTTTACCTGAAAATAGTGAACAGGAACAGTCCCCGATAAAAAATATACGGGGGCTATTTTATTATTAGCCGGATTGTGAAAGATATTGCTTAACCTTGAATAAGAGAAGTTTAATGATTGAAAAGTATGAAGTAAGATGCTTTATCGTGAGTTGATTGATTGCAAAACAGAATAACGTCATTGACAAAAAAGATAGAGTATGTTTTACAACACAAGTTCCATTAACGAAAATTCAGTTAATTAACTTAATTTTAGAATGGAAAACAAAACATCAGCCCACACTCATTAATAAATATCCGCCGCATTCCTGAAAGGGATATGGCTTTGTTGTTATACTTAACATTAAATTAAAAATCGAAGACCTCAGAAATCAAAAGGAATTTAACGCAGTATAGAATTAACAAACTCAGGTTACTTTATCAATACTTATATTATTAACGAACTAAACATATCTGATTGCATGAAAAGAATTACATTGACCTTATTAATGGCCATCGGTATGGCATATCCTGTCTTCGGGCAGTTGAATACCCTTCACAACCATTTCCGCCCCAGTGATGTGTTAATCAAACAACAGGTTGAGTTTGCCGATCCCGGACAGCCGGGAGAGAACAAACTCTGGGACTTTAGCAAAGTAAAAACTATCAATGATGAGTATACTCTTGTCTACAGTCTTCCACCCTTACTGGATGATTCCATTTACATTATGGGAGACATGCACTTCTTAAAGAAAGATATTCATGACAATGAACTGGTGGTAGGTACAGAACATAATACGATGTACTATTACCGCTTGACTAATGACAGCCTTTTACAATTAGGGCATGAGAACCCGACCATCAAGCTGGAATACACCTCCCCGATGACTTTGATGAACTTTCCGTTGAACTATGGGCAAACAGTTGTATCTGACTATAAATCCAAAGGACTTTACTCTTCGACAGTAGATATGCAGTCTCAGGGACAGATGATCACCTCAGCCGATGCTTATGGCAAGATGATTCTTCCCACAAGAGACACCTTAAGTCCTGTCCTGAGAGTAAAGACTATCCAGACCATACTAGATAAATCTGCTTATACACAGAACCCCGAGAATATAGATATAACAACAGAAGACCAAAATACAGGTATCCTGTTGGAAACCTGCCGCTGGTACAGCAAAGGCTACCGCTACCCTGTCTTTGAAACCGTAAGAAGTACCAAACTCAATGACAACAGTGAGATCTTTTCCACAGCATTCTTCTTTCCACCACAAGATCACTTGTATCTGGACACCGATCCTGACAACTTGGCCTTACTGGATGAACTATGGAAGGAAACCGAGAACAATAACACAGAAAACATAAAAACAACCGATCCTACAACCAAGACAGTCACCTTGGAGAACTTGATGACCTGTAAGATTTATCCGAACCCTGTAGAATCACAGATGAGCTTGGAGTATGAACTTAAGCAGGATGCCAAAGTAAGCTTTGAGTTGTATTCGATTGAAGGCTTACCAATAAGGAAGATCAAGGCGCAATCAAAGGCCGTAGGTACATACACTGAAACAATCGATTGCTCGTCTCTCAGACCAAACAATTATGTGCTGAGGATTACAGCGAACAATTTATTTGTAAATGAAATTATTATTAAAAAATAAAACGATATGAAAAAATTAATAACATGTATAATTTTTCTTAGTTTTTATTTATATAGTCAATCTCAACAAGATGTGAAAATACTAACTCCAGAAGCTTCTGGGTTAGCTAAATATGTTGAAATACCTGTTGGGTATTTTGGCGGAGTTCCGCAGATAAATATACCCTTATATGAAATAGTTGACGGAGATATTATAATTCCTATAACTCTTAGCTATCATGCCGGAGGCCACAAAGTTAATGAAGAATCCAGTATTGTTGGCTTAGGTTGGTCTCTCAATGTTGGGGGCGAAATCATATTAGCTAAAAGAGGTGGAGGCGGTAAAGGACCTGATACTATTGTCGAGGATTTTGACGATAATATTCCTATGCCAACTTCTACTGACGATATGAATCCACATTATCATATGCTTGAGGGATATAGTGATGGGCGTTACCTTGCTGAAAATGGAGAATATAAAAATTATTTTTGTGATGATTGGCTTGGATATAATTTTAAAGAGCTTGATGGAGAGCGGGATTTATATATTTTCAATTTTCATAATTATACGGGCAAATTTATGTTTGTACGAAAATGGGTAGATAATAGTATAAAAATAGTACCGGAAGTAATAGATAGACAAAATATAAAATTTAAAAAAATAGGGGCATCCCCTAATATTTCAGACCGTGCCTACGGAGGAAAATATATATATGAAGCAACTACCGAAGATGGTTTTATATACAGATTTGGAGTTATGGATTTTTCCAGATCAGTAATTAAAAAGGTTTATAAGTCAGGAGGGATTCTAAATGGAGGTGTTTATCCTGATGTTGTCTCATCTTACAAATTAACGAGTGTGCAATCACCTACCTCGAATAGGCTTATAACATTTAGTTATCTTACGCCAACAGGAAGAAGTGTACATTCTCCCTCATATGATTATCACCTAAAGAAAAGAAAATATTCTAACTTCCCTACATCGCTAACTGATTGGCACGATAGCTACGAACAATTTAGCTATGCAGAAAGCCAAAACAGGTATTTAGAACATATTGTGTTTTCAGGAGGCACAGTTAGTTTCTATTATAGTGACAGGCTTGATATCTATAATGGGAAAAAACTTGATTCAATAATAGTCAGGAATAAGAATAATGACATAATAAAAAGAATCAGCTTTAATACACTTCTACCTCAAGATCAAAGTTATTTCACGTCTCTCAACTCCTATCCTGACCCCTATCCAAGCAGTATTGATAACTCTACTTTATTTTCAGAGATAAAAAATCGTGCTGGTAAAAGATTGAAATTAACAGATATAAGCATTGGTGCTGATTTGTATCAATTCAAGTATTATGAAGATGTAATGCTGCCCCCTAAAACATCACAAGCAATGGATTATTGGGGATTCTATAATGGGGCATCGAACTCAACCTTATTACCAAAACCTATGGATCTTCAGTATTATGCATCTTATGTACCTCAAGAACTTGGAAATGTTATCGGGGCGGATAGAAAACCCAATGCTAATTTTATGCATGCAAATATCCTAAAAACAATAATTTACCCGACAAAAGGAGAGAGTTCTTTTGTTTATGAGCCTCACAGTTTTAAGAGTATTGGACAAACTGTTGAATATAAATCTATTCAAGCCTTGGACAATAATGACTTTAGCTCATCAATACTCCCCGGGAAAGATTTTGAAATAGAAAATACTCAAACCGTAACGGGAGGTTTTTGGCTACAAAGAAAAATGCCACTGAACTCTTACTCGGTTCCATTAGGAAATGTTTGGGTTGCAATACAAGAATTCAAAAATAATACATATCAAAATTTATATACATATCAAAACGGAAGATATACAGAGTGTCTGTGGGATCTTCACAAAGAGTATAATACTTATAAAGAAACAAGTAAAATGCCTACAGGTTGTGAGATAAGTGAAGATGGATTCCAGTTTCATGGAGATTTTAGCTTAACATTAACGACCGGTAAGTATAGAATAGTAGCTTATTATTCTAATGATTATGGATTCGATGTGAAATGTAAATCTAATATATCGTTAAATTATTATTTGGCAGATGGTGATCGAAAAGATCTCATTGGAGGGGGATTAAGAGTAAAAGAAATTAGGGTTGACGTAGAAAAAGGTAAACCTATAACCCGCAAATTTTCATATGAAGATGGAGTAAATCTTTCAATACCAAAATTTATTAGAGAAGAAAAGTTACCATCTGTATCAATGTTACAATTTTGTCCAGAGAGTGGTATGACTCCTACATATTGGGCTGATAGATACAGACTCAATGGACAAGACCCTTATTCTTTTCCCGGATTTTTACACGGTTATGACCTTTTTTCAAGTAATGTTTATGATTTCTCGAATTCAGCAAACGGTTCATTTGTTGGCTATAAAAAAGTTACCGTCCAATATTCTGGCGAAGAAAATGGCAAGAGTGATTATTTTTTCAATATTTCTAATCCTTCCCTTAATGGTATAAGTGCACCAAGAGGAATACCGGATGTCAATAATATAGATATAGGTTTATTGACATCCGAAAAGCATTATAAGTCAATGGCCAGTAATATATTCATGCTAATAAAAGAAATAACGTATAGTTATAATGCTGTTTATGACCGATTTGTAACATGGAATTGGATAGCAGAGGAAAAACCTTATTATGCAAAAGATCCGAGAGAACCGGAAATGGAAACAGTTCCCTCATGGATATTGACTACTGATGATGTGATACATCTTTATCCAGTAGTTTTCGGTAAAAAACTTTTAGTTTCTAAAAAAGAAACTTTTTTGGGTAGCCCTGATATTATTTCTGAAACAGCATATTTATATAACAAAGATGGATATTTGAAAGCGGAATCTTTTGAGAATAGCTCAGGGGAAAAAATAGAAAACGAATATATATATCCTAATGATTATACAAGTATTGATGTTTCTAATGAATGGATAAAGCTTATGAAAAATGCGAATATCTTAAAATATCCTATAGAAACAGTGCAAAGAAAGAATGACAAAGTAGTCGGTGCAACATTCAATGAATATAAAAGTCCTTATGGGTTAAGTTTATCAGATAGTTATAAAACTGATCTTAATGAATCACTGTCAAACTTCAATTTTTCAAATGATTTTGCCGGAAATAAGGATAGTCATTATTCATTAAATGCAAGTTATAAATACGATAAGAAAGGGAATATTACAAATCTTATTCTAAAAGAGTCAGATAAAGTCGTTTACCTTTGGTCTTACTGTAGCCAATACCCTATTGCCGAAATCAAGAATGCCACACTTAATGAAGTTAACACGATTCTTAATTCTGTTTTTGGAGTAACCGATATAGATGCCTTATCTGCTTTGTTGAAACCTAATGAAACCAAATTAAAAGACGGTAGTTTACAAAGAGCCTTACCAAATGCCCTAGTCACCACCTATACCTATAAACCGTTAGTCGGCATATTAACAGCTACCGACCCGGCAGGTATAACTACCTATTATGAATATGATTTGTTTGGACGATTAAAAGAGATTTATATCTATAAGGATGATATTGTCAGTCTTGCTAACAAGCAAATCATCCAGAGTTATGATTATCATTACCAAAACCAATAAAAACAACGTTATGAAGAAGATATTCATATACATATTTCTATTGTTGGGACCGGGTATCGCAAACAGTTATTCCCAGACCACCAGTCAGAATTATATCCTTACCCGTACTTATACAAATGATGACGGTACGACCTATCTAGATGCTATCGGATATTTTGACGGCTTGGGTCGTCCTGTACAGACTGTACAGCGAGGTATCACCCCCGATGGCAAAGACCTTGTATCCATACAGGAATATGATAACTTCGGCAGAGAGTCCAACAGCTGGCTACCCGGAAAGGTAACCACCGCTAACAACGGAGCCTTTGTCGCAGTCGAAACAGCCAAAGGATATATTAAAACATCCAATGCTGCAGACCAAAGACCATACTCCATGCCTGTCTACGAAGCATCACCCCTGAACAGGGTAATGGAACAATATGGTCCTGGTCAGGAATGGCATAACAACAATAAAAAAATAAGCACAGCCCATAAAACAAATATATCAGGTAATGCGACACTCAACTGCAAGCTGTATATAGCCGGGGGTACCAACCAAAGCCCGACCCTGAGCCAAACCATAAATTATACTACAGGACAACTCTATGTAACAGAAATAAGGGATGAAGACGGTAATATCTCCTACGAGTTCAAGGATAAACTCGGTCAGGTAGTACTTACCCGCCAGATCAATGACGGGCAGAATTATGATACTTACTATGTATACAACGACTTCGGCCTACAGTGTTTTGTCCTTCCCCCTAGGATTCAGGAAGAAGGGATCACGCAGGCCAAACTCGACTTACTGGCTTATCAGTATAAATACGACAACCGTAACCGCTGTATCGCCAAGAAACTACCCGGTTGTGATTGGATATACTATGTCTATGACAAAGCCGATCGTCTGATCTTTACCCAAGACGGGGAGCAATATAATAAAAGCCCGAAAGAATGGACATTTACCATTCCCGATGCCTTTGGACGAATAGTATTGACGGGAACATGCAAAGACACTATTTCTGTTAGCAATAAAGTAGTAAAAGGAGTATATGCAAGTACAGGCAGTTATAAGCGGTATAATATACTGGTGGATGGAGTAGCAAAGAATTTCACTAATACACCATCCATCCTTTCTGTCAACTTTTACGATAATTATGATTTCCGTGGTATGGCAGAAATTCCGAGCTCAGGAACAGAATATACAACAGAAAGCGGCTATGGGACACAATATGCCGGAGGCTGCAAAGGTTTGTTGACAGGAGCACTAACTGCCCAGATGAATTCAGAAGGAACGGTATCATCCTCTTACCTTTACTCGGTGATGTACTACGATAACCGAGGCAGATTGATTCAAACCAAAAGCAATAACCACTTGGCAGGAGGTATCGAAAAAGAATATATCGCCTACAACTTCACCGGGCAACCCACTCAAAGAAAACATGTTCATTCCGTAACGGGCAAGAATACCCAGACAGAAGTCTATGCTTACACCTACGACCATGCCGGACGGCTACTGAAAACCACCCACCAGCTGACAGACGGTACAACGGTAAAAGATCAGATAACATTAGCCGAAAACAGCTATGACGAATTAGGCAGGCTGAAGGCCAATAAGAAAAATAATCAGACAAACCTGAATACCACTTATACTTATAATGTCAGATCATGGACAAGCAACATAACCAACACCCATTTTAATGAAGCATTAACCTATAGCTATAACGGTAACATCTCCTCCATGCAGTGGGGACAGGCCGGCAAAACCCGGAGATACAGTTTCACCTATGACAACCTCTCCCGCCTGAAAGGCGCAACCTATATAGGCGATGGCAACTTCAACACGGCCTATAGCTACGACAAGCATGGCAATATGATGACTATGCAGCGTTACGGGCTGACTGCTGCCGCAACCTACGGAATAATTGACAACCTGACGATGACCTATACAGGTAACCAGATGAAGACCGTCAATGACGCAGTAGCCGATATAGCCCTGAATACCTCGATGGACTTTAAAAATTACAGCAATGTAGCTACCGAATATACCTATAACAAGAACGGAGCAATGTCTCAGGACTTAAACAAAGGTATATCTTCCATAAGCTACAACAGCCTGAACCTGCCCCGGATGGTGGACATCAAGAACAAGACCACCGAAGGACGTAATGAATATACCTACTCCGCATCAGGACAAAAGCTGAAAGCTGTGCAACGATGGAACCCGAACTACAGTACCACCCCTGTGATTGGCTCAACGATCAACACGGCGGCACTGACTCAATCCGAAACAACGGATTATGTAGGTAATATTATCTACGAAAACAACACATTGAAAAGAATATTAATCGATGGCGGTTATTATGAATCGGGAAATTATTACTTTTACGTCACTGACCATCTGGGCAATAACCGGATAGTGACCAATGCAGCGGCATCGGTGGTACAGAGCACGCAGTATTACCCTTTCGGGAGTTCGTTTGCGGATGCTTCCGGCACGAGTACTCAACCGTATAAGTACAATGGCAAGGAACTGGATGCACGTAACAGATTGAATATGTATGATTATTCTGCAAGATGGAAGGATGACTGGTTTTTCCCAACAGTCGATCCCCATGCCGAAAATTATTATAGTTGGTCGCCGTATCATTATGCAGCAAATAATCCAATTAGAATTACTGATCCAACTGGTATGGACTGGTATGAGGATGATAAAGGAAATGCGAAATGGATGCGAAATCAGACTAAATATGAATATACAGATGAAAATGGTAAAATCTGGACTCGTACAGGAGAGACTAGAACAGTTGTGACGGCAGATAATCAGGCTGTTGTTTTTGAACAAAAGACGGATAGAGAAGGTAACCAGACGCTATCAAGTACAGTTTTTTCATTTGGAGAAGAAACAACGGCTCAAACTGAAAGTAATAATCCATACTTCGATGCTGCAGGAGCTCTTATGAATGTCTCGCTTCAGAGTAATAATAGTCCACTACCTGGAGATCAGGATCTCAAAATGTGGATTGGTGCTGCGGGCCTTGCTTTATATGGAATTGTTCACGAAGGAGTTTCCTTATTTTCAAAAACTCCACGAGGAAATCATCGAGATGATGGACTTCGGGACTGGACAGATGCAGATATTGCAGGAGCATTAAGCGGATTGTCAGGGCAACTGGATAAAGAGCAAAAAGCATTAAAGCAAAGGCTAACCAAAGAACAAAAAGTCAGAGGTAATAGAAATGTTCAGAAAAAAGGAACAGAAAAGGGAATAGGTACTGGTAGAAAATAGATAACGAGCTATGAAACAGAAGTATATAAAGGAGTTGTTTACAAAAGGATCTTTCCAAGATCGAATTGATTTCATTAGTAATAATGTATTTGATATAGATGAAACGAATTATCTTACTAAAGTTATTATTGACACGAAAAGCTCAAGTAATGAATGGTATCTTATTGCATTAATTGATTTAGCATCAAAAATGCATATCGTTGATAAATGTTTACTTGATAGATATTTGAGGTATTTAATAGAACCAAATAGTTTTTACTTAAAACTGACTGTTTTAGACTATATTACAGATACATATGAGTTATATAAACATCATAATATCTCTTATTATTCAGTTAGACAAATTCTCGATAAAAGGCAAGAACGACTCATCACAAAAAATCAGGCTTTGTTAAATCTTATTTTATTATATCCTGCTGAAAAAAAGGATTTTATGAAAAAGCTAAAAGATAATCTTCCTAATACCAATGATTATAGAAGTCATATACGAATATATAACAATATACTTGATACAAAGTTGATAGATTATTTATCGACTACTTACATTAATGAATTAATAATAATATCTGAATCAATGGATTTAGGTAAAGGAGTAGTTGATGTTATTTATAAGTTAAAAAAAATTATTAATTAACATAAATATTTTCAGTCTGCTATAAAAAGACAAACCCCGCCAGTTCTACTGTGCGGGGTTTGTCTTTTTATAGTCGCTATCTATTCTCAGAATTTCCTCAATATACCTATCACAAGACCAATGTTGTATATATCTTCTTTGAGTATTTGGACGTAAGGATATAGCTCTTTATTAAAAATGCGGACACATTGCGGACATGGATAGTAAAACAAAAACGCTAAAGTTTTACAAATTAAAGCTTTAGCGTTCGAAATCCGTACCCAGAGCCGGTACACAACCTGTTAAACAAAGTAAATCAAAGACAAATAAATTGCTATATATCAATATTTTATATTTATTTATGTTTTAGCTAATTATACCTATTTTCTTATTATTTTCAACTTTTTGTCCCTATTTTGTCCCCCGTTTAAAATCTTTTATTACCTTTGAAACCAAACAATAAGAGTGCATAATAAACACAGAAAAGCACAATAAAAACAAATAATATGAGAAAAGGGACAAAAAAGAATAATGTTACGTTAAGGGAGAAAGCCTTATCCAATGGCAATATATCCCTTTATTTGGATATTTATCGGGATGGTGTAAGAGTTAAGGAATACCTTAAACTTTACATTGTAGATAAACCAAAGAACACGTTTGAAAGACAGCAGAATAAAGAAACGCTCCAATTAGCAGAAGAAATAAGAACAGCCAGAGAAACGGAATTAAATCATTCTGCTTTTGGCTTAGTAAGTCCGGTGAAGAAAAGAATTAATTTTCTCGAATTCTTTCAAAACTATGTAGATACTTATACAAAGAAAGATTTGAGAATGATGCAGGGAAGTTTGCAACGTTTTAAGGACTTCTTAGCTGAATCATACCCGACAATGAAAAATTATATCAAACCTGAACAGATGGATAAAGATATGATGGTAAAGTTTGTCGAATATCTGCAAAACCGTTCGATTGGAGAGGGTGCAAGAGGATATTTCCAGCGTTTTAAGAAAGTTGTCAAATATGCTACTGAAAAAGATATATTCCATAAAAACCCGACCAATGGAGTGTCTTGCGTTGTAGATGATACAGCTTTAACTAAAGATGTGCTGACCTTAGAAGAAATACAGCAGCTTGCTAAAACTCCCTATAAGAATGGTGATATAAAAAGAGCATTTCTATTCTGTTTATATGCAGGGCTAAGATATTGCGATGTGGTAGACTTGAAATATAGCAATGTTGATTATTCTGGTAAAAGAATAAAATTTGAGCAAGCGAAAACGAAAGGGCATTCAAAAAATTCTATTGTTATTATTCCTCTTAGTCAAACCTTATTCAGTCTTATTGGAGAGAAGCCAAAGAAAGATGATTATATATTCAAATTACCGAGCCATACAGGGTGTTTAAAAGCTCTTAGAACATGGGTGGCTCGTGCAGGGATAGATAAACATATAACATGGCATTGTGCCCGACACTCATTTGCTGTTAATCTTTTAGGTGAATGCCGGACAGATATAAAAACTGTTGCATCACTTTTAGGGCATAGTGGATTGAAGCACACCGAGAAATATACTCGTGCGGTGGATTCGTTAAAAGAAAAAGCAGTAAATTCATTGCCGGAAATTAGTTTTGAATAAAATCAAATAACCATGAATAAAGGAGAGATTATAATATATCAAACACCTGATGGTAATACACAATTAGATGTTACTTTAGAAAAGGAAACGGTATGGTTAACACAAGCTCAAATAGCTGATTTATTTGGCACAAAGCGTCCTGCTATAACGAAGCATCTAAATAATATATATAAATCTGAGGAATTAGATGAAAATAGCACATGTTCCATTTTGGAACATATGGGTAATGATGGTAAACAGCAATACCAAACTAAATTTTATAATCTGGATGCAATTTTATCTGTCGGATATCGAGTTAATTCAAAAAATGCAACTCTATTTCGGATATGGTCAAATAAAATTTTAAAAGAATATCTTGTAAAAGGTTTTGTCGTTAATCAACAAGCTAAAGTAAAACAATTACAAGAAGCTTTGGATTCAATAAAGGTATTGACAGGAATTGCGACCAGAAGTGAAACTACTAACAAGCAAGCAAATGATATTCTGCAAGTAATTAGCGATTATACTTATGCTCTCGATACATTGGATAAATACGATTATCAATCTCTTGAAATAAATAATACTACCGAACAAGAGCCGTTCCATGCGAATTATGATAATGCAATAAAAGCGATAGAAACATTGCGGGACAAATTTGGTAGTGGGGGACTTTTTGGAAATGAAAAAGACGAATCATTCAAAAGCTCTATTAATACCATTTATCAGACTTTCGGAGGAGAAGATTTATATCCAAGTGTAGAAGAAAAAGCAGCAATGCTGTTATATTTGGTTGTTAAGAATCACTCATTCAGCGATGGGAATAAACGGATTGCAGCTTTTCTTTTTCTTTGGTTTTTAGAGAATAACGGTATTTTATATAAACCAGATGGTTCAAAATTAATAGAAAATAATACTTTAGTTGCTCTTACTTTGATGATAGCTGAAAGTAGAACAGAAGAAAAAGATGTTATGGTAAAGGTTATTGTGAACCTTATTAATAGAAATAATTAAGAGATAGAAATATTATTCATAGTTTTAATGGAAAAATTAGTTCAAACATATAAAAGATTACTTCAAGAAAGATTAAATACAAAACCTCTTGTTTCTATTAGCGAAGATTGTATAAGATATGATTTTTTTGCAGCAATAATAGAAAGATATAATTTTAAGCCAAGTCAAATTCAGATTGAAGTCCCAATTAATGAGCAAGCATTTATTCCCGCTAAAGAAAAAATTTCCTTTCGAAAAGAAAAGCCTTTGGTTGATCTGGTTGTAAATGAGGATAACTTGAAAATTTCAGTAGAATTTGGACTATTTAGACAAAATAGTAACGAAGAAGGGGGTATAAATACTACTGCAAGATTGATAAAAATGCTAAATGATATGATTCGTGTATCTTTAGAATCTCATTTTACTAAAACAAAAGGATTTTTTATTTGTGTTGCAGATAATAAAATGCTAGGCCATCAAATCAGAAGTCGCGTCGTAGGCTCATTTCCTTCTGATTATTTGATAACCAATGACATTGTAGGCTATCTATTAAAACAGAACACGAATAAATTTGACAAAAGATTTTTAGGAGTTTATAAAAATTTAAATTGTAAAATTTCAAGTAAGTTGATTTTTGATGAAATATTAAGAGCTTCTTTTGTAAAAAAAGAGACAAGGCTATTAATTTGGGAGGTAAAAATTATATAAGAATAATTTAAAAAACATGAACAAACTCGCTTATATAAAATATTCTCAAAAAGAAGCCAATCAAAAGATATGGCACTCTTTCATGGATAAATATAAGCTGCTGAAAAAGAAAAATACGGTAATAGCATTTCTCTGGTTCTTTGTCGCTTGTATTCTTTTCGGTTTTATTGCTATATTCAGTTGGATAAGTTTTCTTACTTTATTATTTAAAGACATTCAATTTACTCCTCATTATATGAGAACCGTTATTGAATATAATAAAATGAATAATGAAGAAGAGAAAGAATATCTTGATAAACAGTTTACGGATTATAAAAATCGGGTTTCTTATGGAAATTTTTCAATGGAGAAACAAAATCAAATAAATGCGACATTTGATTTACTCTATAAAGAGAATAAAGACAAATTTGACATGACACCAACTCCTCCACCACCGATACAACAACCAGAAATAACAATTAAAGATTTTAAGTCTAATCTGAATGAAGCACAAATAGATATTCTTGTGAAATGTATCAATGAAATAAAAGTGCTGGAGTCAGATGTAACTATTGATACCATGAAACAAATTCTTACATGCACTACAAAAAAACCGATAGAAATCGCAAGTAAGAAAAATAAACTGCTAATCTATCTGTTTAATGAATTATACAAAAAATACTATATAACAAGTAGCTGGCAAGCTGTATGTGCCCAAAATAAAATATTCCTCACATCCGAAAAGAAGATTTTTTTAAATCAGGATATTATTTCTACAACAGTAAATACTTTTCAAGATTTCCCACCGAAAGATTCTCATATCATAGACAAATACATCGAAGAACTGCAAAAACATTGAGAATACATTGAGAGTTTCGCCCTCTCAGACATAACTCCTTAATATCCAATATATATTTGCCCCGTTAACAAAATTTCGGGGTGTGCGCAGCCCCATTTTATTAATTTCAAAATTCATATTGATTATGGAAGAAAATCTTGAAATGAGGGTTTCCGCATTAGAGAAACATTTGTATGCTCTTAAAAAAGTTCTGTCTTTTGAAGAAGCAAGTAAATTTCTTAACCTATCTAAGAGTTATTTATATCAACTCACATCAAAGGGAATTATTCCACACTACAAGCCACAAGGCAAGATGATTTACTTTGAACGTGAATTACTTGAAGATTGGTTAAGGCAAAATCCCATTCGTACCAAACAGGAGTTGCAGAACGAAGCAGCTAATCGGGTAATCTCTCCCGTGAAAAGAAAATAATTCTTTTTCGCTCGTCGGGAGGAGTGGTCTCCCCCCTTGCCGCGAGGGCGATCCCCGACCAATGAGTTATTGGTGTTTGGTTGACTCGGCTCTGATGGTTTAGTTGGTAAATTATCAGGGGTAAAGTCCCGGGGTTTGTGTATTGGCTCCTGAAAATCCTGCTCATCTGATGGCAAGCGAAAGCCCTTTGTGAAAGTGTGTGGCAAGGTTATGGAAATGTATACATTTCCTACCTTGCTCCGCCTTTGGCGGAGGGGAAAACCGCTCCCGATGGTCGCAGTTTTTGAGAGAGATTTATTAACAATAAATGTAATTAAGTTATGCTATATAATAAGATTATTTCAAACCAAAATACGGCTAAAAGAAAGCCGAAAGAGAAAGTAATCAGTACCCGGATTTCGGGTATTGAATACCTGGCAATAAAAAGAAGAGCAACGGAAGCAGGTGTAAGCCTGAGCAAATTTGCCCGTTCAGTTTTACTGACAGGAAAAGTAGTACAGCGTATAAGTAAATCCGATGCGGATATACTTCGTAAACTTTCGGGAGAAGCGAACAATCTGAATCAGTTGGCAAGAGCAGCTAATAAGGAAGGATTTAAGAATGTAGCTTCGGATATGAATGATCTTCGGATCACAATAACAGGTATTATTAAGCAACTCTCAAATGATTGGAAAAGTTATGAAAAGAGCAGCATTTAAAGGATGTGTCAATTATGTACTGAATAAGCAGGAGGCTATACTATTAGCAGCTGATGGCGTATTGCTGGGTAATGCCAACAATATTATCCAAAGTTTTAATACACAACGCCTGATGAAACCAAATATAAAACATCCTGTCGGGCATATATCGTTGAGCTATTCCCCAGATGATGAGGAAAGATTAACAAATACAGCTATGATAAAATTGGCTAAAGAATATATGCAGGAAATGAATATTACAGATACCCAATTTATCATAGTAAGGCACTTTGATAACGGCAATCCGCATGTTCATCTGGTATATAACCGTATAGACAATAACGGTAAAGTTATCAGTGATAAAAATGACCGTTATCGGAATGAAGCGGTATGTAAAAAACTGAAAGACAAGTACGGCTTAACTTATGGAAAAGGAAAGGATAAAGTAAAACAGCAAAAACTTAGAGGTAAGGACAAGAATAAATATCAAGTTTATAATGCGGTTAAAGATGCTTTATCGAACTCTACTAATTGGGATGAACTCAAAGAACGGTTGAAAGAAAAAGGAGTAAGCATATCTTTCAAATACAAGAGTAATGATCCTAATATTATTCAAGGTATTTCCTTTAATAAAGAAAATATAACTTTTAAAGGTTCGGATATCGATCGAAGTTTTAGTTATTCCAAACTTAACACTAAGTTGGCGGAAAATAGCTTAAAAACTCAACAAATCACAAGATTAGAACAATCCAAGCAGAATCCTAAACGTAAATTTAAAAACGGTATATAATTATGAAAAATAATAATCAAGATAATGACGAGTTGCAAATTGTATTAGAGGGTTTTGCCCAGATATTGCAAGAAATCAAAGAGGCGGTAATGAATAATACTCATTCAGGACTAACCACAGACCTGCTAAACAAAATACAAAATACAATCGATCAATCGAAAAAAGGCATTACAGCCGAAGAACTGAAAACATTCAGAAATGATCTGATAGACGCAATCAAAAAGATGCAGGCGGATGCGAATGAATCGTTTATTGGGTTTCTTTATGAAAAGGTTGAGGAAATGAGCCAACTCTCCAAACGACCTACTATCGTTGAAAACAGATACTCTATTGATTTTAAATCGAGTAGAATGTGGATAGCTTTGGTTGTTGTTATTTTTCTTTTAATCGGGTCAGGTGTTGCGAATTATTATCAATATCAAAATAATTTGCAGTATAAAGATAATGACCTTAAATACCGATACATCAAGATGGTAAAAGGCATAGATTCAAATACTCTTTTTCGGCTAGAACGTATATTTGATTCACCAGATAGTATTAAGACTGTTAAGAATATTCGAGTACATGTTACCGATTACGAGCAGCGGTTAAAAGAAAAGATTCAAAAGGAAGAGCAGAAAGAAACGCTTGAAAAAGAGATTGATAATCTGAACATAAACTAACATGAAATACAGGCTGTAATTTTACTTATTACAGCCTGTATTAATTTTGAAACATTGAGTAACTGCGGTGTTTATTAATCTGGAAATTGGTAAGCTTCCGTGCAAATGTTTTCTTTGATGATACAGGATAAAGTAGAATTTTCCAATCGGATTTCCAAAATGAGGGATTCTTCTTCTTTACAGCAGTAAGGAATTCCTTTAAACTTTGGGTGTTCGGAAGTAATCTTTTCGAATGTTTTACCTATATATTCAGGTACAGAGAAAAACACAGGTTGTTCTTTTAGATAGATTGCATTTAATAAATTTGTCATGACTGAAATCTTTGTATAGTTTATGGGCGCAAAGAAAACAACGACTTGTTAAATACCCTATGAGTTATAATTATAATATATTTAAAGGGCTATTAGAGTTATTAATAACCTAATTGTTAAAATATTATGGGGCTAAATAAAATATTAATGACATTAAATTGTTATTTTTGCATAAAACGAAACATATATAATTTATGGATACAGCAGTAAAAAAGAATAATCATGGTGCTAATGTGCGTCGTTGGAGAGAATGGAGAAACATCAATCAGGACGTACTAGCAGACCAAATCGGAGTATCACAAGCTACACTCTCACTTTACGAAAAGAAAGAAAAATTAGAGTCTGAAATCTTAGATAAGATTGCAAAAGCTCTTGACATTCCTGTTGAAGCTATTACTGAACTTGAACAAGGTACAGCAATAAATATCTTTTCCGGTACATTTTCAGATTTTAAAGATAATTCTGCTATATTTAATTCATATCCCACATTCAACCCGATTGATAAGGTCGTGGAATTATATGATGAAAAGATTGCTCTATATGAGAGAATGCTGAAAGAAAAAGAGGAAGCTATTTCTTTGTTGCATGAGGTGTTGAAGGATAGGAAATAGATAAAGTAGATAAATTATAGTATATTATAATTGAGATAGCATAATGATTTAGTCGTAAATATTTAATAAAAATTAGCAATAATGGAATTTAAGAAATTTCACATAGAAGGACTTTTTGGATTATATAATCACACTATTGATTTCTCCAAAGCAAAAAAATCAAATGAAAATGCATCTATCATTATGATATATGGGAAAAACGGTATAGGTAAAACTACTATTTTACGTATGATAGAAGGTTTAATGAAATTAGATTTTTCTGTTTTTAGGGAAATATATTTCATAAAGGCCGTCTTACATTTTTCAAGTATGAAAAGTATATCTGTCGAACGAATCAAAGATGAATATAATATTTTTGATCATTTGTTAATCATATATGATGGATATACAGCCAAGTTAAACACTGAACATCCAGGAGCAAAAGATGTTAGTGATCAATTTGATGTAGATACTTTACGTGCTAAATTCAGAGAAGATTTACACAGTTTCAATTTTGATTATATTGATACTGAGAGATTAATGAAAGGAAGTATAAAGAATGAAATATATAACAAAAACATATTGCTTCATGCGCAGATACAGGGAAAACTGTTAGAGGAATATCAATCTCCAAATGAGTCTTATTTAGCTGAAAAAGTAAAAAAATTTATTCTCAATTCTCAAGTTTGGAACTCTAAATATTTTGTAAATGATGAACCTGATTTATTTGCTAAAATAATTACAAACATAGAGAAACCTGTCAAAATAAATATAACAGATTTGGAATGTAGAATAAAAAATATTAGAAAAAAAGAGAAAGACTATCATTTAGAAAGAATAGGAATTCCCATAGAAAAATGGGATAGTAAAAAATTAATATTTATTTTAGATAAAGAAAAGCTAAAGAAAAAGACTACCAGCCAAAAATTAGTTATAATAAATTCTTATTTAGAAGTCTTGGAAACAAGATATAGTGAAAAAATAAGTTTAGCAGAAAGACTACTTACATTTGAAAAATCTTTAAATGATTTTTTATTAGATAAGCATATTGAAGTTAATATTCAAAATGGATTTCTCGTCATTAATACACATGGTGATATTATCCCTGAAACCAAATTAAGCACAGGAGAATATCATTTGTTATATTTAACTGTATTAGCATTGTGTACTCAGGTTATGGGTTCTGTCATTGCAATTGATGAGCCCGAGATGTCCATGCATATTAGTTGGCAAAACATGTTAATAAATGCTTTATTGATGATATCGTCAAAAGCCAATCCTCAATTTATTTTTGCTACTCATTCACCAGATATTGCAGCAAATTACAGAAACTCACTTGAAACTGAGATTTATGGGTGATAAAATAAGAAGAAAACCAGAGGCTATTATAAAATCTTTAGAAATGTATCCTGAAAAAAAGGCTGTTTATGTTGAGGGTGATAGAGACAGATTATTTTTTGAATATATTTATGATTATGATAGAAGTACTCAAAGTACATTTTTTTTTGGGATAGATACTGTTGATATTCCAGAAAATGTAAACGGAAATAGAGGAAGGTTAATTGATTTCGCTAGTACAGTTCAACAGCATGGAGTAAATAGAATAAAATGTTTTATTGATGCTGATTATTATCATGTTTTAAATAATGAAGTATTTCCAAATTCAATTATTAAAACAGATTTTAAAGATTTAGAGAGCTATCTTTATGAAGCATCTTATTTTTTTAAGTTTATAAATATTGGTTTATCAACAGAAAAAATAAATCCTCATTTCATTTTTGATAAAATATCTCATGCAAAAGAAATTGCTCTTTTAAGAATATGTTCTTTTGAAAATAACTTTGATTTACCTTTTCAAAAGATGTATAAAAACTTTTCAAGATATTATAATTTAGATAAAGGTTTAGATATTGAGAAGTATTGTCAAACTTTGATACAAAATTGCGATAAAAAAATTACTATACAACAACTAAAAGCTGCATTAGAAATTACAAAAAATAAATATAATGAGAGTCCAATAAGATTGTTGTTGCATGGGAAAGATGTTTTAGAAATTCTTAAAGAAATATCAAAACATTGTGGAAAAGACAAGATAAACATAGATTCTGTCTTTTGGATGAGTTTTGATAAAAAAGATATAAATAATTATTCAGCATTAAAACAACTAAAAGAATTTATTGAATTATAATAATATTACTCATATCGTCTAATCGCTATTTGTCCCTATTTTGTCCCCAGAAAACATAAAAAGAGCTGTAATCTTTTAATTTACAGCTCTTTTCTTTCTGGCTGGAGTACCCAGAGCCGGGATCGAACCGGCATGGAAGTGAATCCACTGGTGTTTGAGACCAGCGCGTCTACCAATTCCGCCATCTGGGCTTGTGCGGTGCAAAAGTACACATATTTTTCATAAATCAAAGAACCTTGCTTAACTTTTTTAAAAAAGTCTTATTTATTTTTTGTTGTTATTACGATCTTTTGTTTTGTTTGTATTTTCGTATGATGTAACTTTGCGTAAATTCTGAATAATATGGATAATAAAAACAATTATTGTGTTATTATGGGTGGTGGTATTGGTAGCCGATTTTGGCCTTTTAGCCGCGAAGCCAGACCCAAACAATTCCTCGATTTTTTCGGAACAGGACGCTCCCTCTTGCAACTGACAGTTGATCGATTCAAAAAGATTCTTCCTGTAGAGAATATATACATCGTTACCAACCAAGAATATGCTCAGATGGTATTAGATGAACTACCTGAGCTAAAACCTAATCAGGTATTGTTGGAGCCGATGCGTAGAAATACTGCCCCATGTATAGCCTTTGCAACATATCACATCAATTCGTTTGCTCCTGATGCAAATGTAGTTGTGGCACCGTCCGACCATCTGATTTTAAAGGAAGATGAGTTCTTGAATATAATTCAGAACGCTTTTGCTTTCGTAGAAAAGCATAAAACCTTGCTTACATTAGGTATTCGTCCGAGCCGTCCGGAAACCGGTTATGGATACATTCAGATGAGCGAAAATGAAATGGATGGAGTTCATAAGGTGAAGGTATTTACAGAGAAGCCTAATATCGATTTAGCAAAGGTGTTCTTTGAAAGTGGAGAGTTCCTTTGGAACTCCGGTCTTTTTATTTGGAATAATAGAGCAATATTAGACGCCTTTCATAAATATCTGCCGGAGATAACAAATCGTTTCGATCAGGGATTGAGCGTATTTGGTACTGAGAAAGAAAAGGCTTTTATTGATGAGAATTTTCCGTTTTGTCCGAATATTTCTATTGATTACGGTATTATGGAAAAGGCGGATAATGTGTATGTGCAAGCAGCAGAATTTGGATGGTCCGATTTAGGAACATGGGGTTCGTTGTACGAAATATCAGACAAAGATGAAAATGCGAATGCTTCCTTGATTGCCGAAACGTTATTTTTCGATAGTTCGGAGAATATTGTCACATTGCCGTCAGGCAAGCTAGCCGTTATTCAAGGTCTTGAGGGATATATCGTGGCAGAGGCCGATGGTGTACTTCTTATATGCAAAAAAGATGAGGAACAGCGTATTAAACAATTTGTAACTGATGCCAAATTGAAGTACGGAGAAAAATATATTTAATAATTACAATAACAGATGTCTAAAGAACTTAAACCAAACTTGCCATATTTAGTGGCAGATATATCTTTGGCCGATTTCGGAAGAAAAGAAATCGATATAGCTGAGCATGAAATGCCCGGCTTGATGGCTCTGCGTAAGAAATACGGAGCATCAAAACCTTTGAAAGGAGCCCGTATCATGGGGTCACTCCATATGACTGTACAAACAGCCGTTTTGATCGAAACCCTTAAAGAACTAGGGGCTGATATCCGCTGGGTTAGTTGCAATATTTTCTCCACACAAGACCATGCCGCTGCTGCTATTGCCGCTGCAGGTATTCCGGTTTTTGCATGGAAAGGCGAGACCCTCGGAGAATATTGGTGGTGTACAGAGCAAGCTCTTTCTTTCCCTGGAGGAAAAGGACCGAACTTGATTGTTGATGATGGTGGAGACGCAACATTGTTGATTCATTGGGGGTATAAAGCAGAAGAAAATCCTGATTTCTTGAACCGTAAGGCAGGAAGTCATGAGGAGCAAGTTATTCTAGATACAATTTCACGTATACTCAAAGAAGACGATAAGCGTTGGCATCGTACAGTGGCTGAATGGAAAGGTGTTTCGGAAGAAACAACTACAGGAGTTCACCGCTTGTATCAGATGATGGAGCGTGGAGAATTGCTTATCCCGGCAATCAATGTTAACGATTCGGTTACAAAATCTAAATTCGATAATCTGTACGGATGTCGCGAATCTTTGGCCGACGGTATTAAGCGTGCTACTGATGTGATGATTGCTGGTAAAGTAGTCGTTGTTGCAGGATATGGAGATGTAGGTAAAGGATGTGCTCACTCTATGCGTTCGTACGGAGCGCGCGTTATTGTTACTGAAATAGATCCTATCTGCGCTTTGCAAGCAGCTATGGAGGGTTTTGAGGTAACAACAATGGAAGATGCTGTTAAAGAAGGAAATATTTTTGTAACTACAACAGGAAACAAAGATATCATTACTATCGAGCATATGGTTCGTATGAAAGATCAAGCTATCGTATGTAATATTGGGCACTTTGACAACGAAATACAAGTGGAAAAACTAAAAGGTTTCTCTGGTATCAAGCACACGAATATTAAACCTCAGGTAGATAAATATACATTCCCTGATGGACATTCTATATTCCTATTAGCGGAAGGTCGTCTTGTTAACTTAGGTTGTGCAACTGGACATCCTTCATTTGTAATGAGTAATTCCTTCACTAATCAGACATTGGCTCAGATTGAACTGTGGGTAAACGACTACGCTGTGGATGTTTATCGTCTACCAAAACACTTGGATGAAGAGGTGGCACGTCTGCATCTGGAGCAAATAGGAGTTAAGCTTACGAGGTTGTCTCAGGAACAAGCTGATTATCTAGGGGTTCCGGTAGAAGGACCTTATAAACCAGATCACTACAGATATTAATGAAAATATATATATGTAAAAAGCTCAGGATAACTCCTGAGCTTTTCTATTTTGATTCATCATACTTTTAACTTGACAGAGGGAATAATAAATCTTTCTTTAATTTAGGCTTATACTTATCTTTTTACCCAAACATGCCTGATTTCTCCAAATAGATATCTGCGAAAGTCGCTTGCTTCTTTATAAGCTTCCTTTAAATAGTCTTTAGCTTCTTGGCTGTAAAAATCATCCATATTGGGAGTCGTTAGTTGTGTCAACCTACATTCGAAAACAAGTCTTGCTTCTTCGAAAGATATATTTCCGCTAGGAGTTTGAGTACTTGTTAATTCAACTTCTTGCATTTTCTCATTATTTCTCCCTGATTTACTTCCCAAAAAGAGCATTTGTTCTTTATATTCATTTGGAAAGTAGGATAACGTATAGGCTTGTTCCTTTTCAATCATTTCAAGGGTGTAACGATCTGCGCGAAGAAGACACCAAGTGGTAGGTTTCCTGAAAAGCATTCCGAATCCACCACCACTACCTATCATAGAATTGTAATGATCTTTCTTCCCCGCAGTGATAGCAAAAAAATCTTTCCCTACCAATGTAAAAACATTGTCATGTATCTCTTCAGGTGAAATTTGTTTGAATAGCTGATCAAAATCCATCTTCCCTTGTATGATAGATTACTCGAATTCAAACCCGAAAGTTTTTCCTTTTTCTGTCGCCGGAACACCTGTTTTCATCCATACTGGCATAGGGGCTCCTTTCAGATAATGGTCGAAGAATTGTTGTAAGCGTATACTTAAGTCTTTACTGTTTTTGCGCTCTTTCAGGTTGTGAGCCTCTTTGTTGTACTGAAGCAACCATACAGGTTTTCCTAAGCGGCGTAAAGCCATGAAGTATTCTATTCCCTGATACCAAGGCACAGCTCCATCATCGTCGTTATGCATGATAAGTAGAGGAGTTTGCACTTTTTCGACAAAGAATATAGGCGAATTTTCTTTGTATAATTCAGGAGCTTCCCACATGGTTGCACCAATGCGAGATTGCGTTTGCTCGTATTGAAATTGACGGCTCATGCCACTTTCCCAACGGATACCGCCATATGCGCTAAACATATTAGAGACTGGTGCTCCTGCTCCTGCGGCTTTGAACATATTGGTGCGTGTTACCAGATAAGCAGTCTGGTATCCACCCCAGCTTTGCCCCTGTATAGCCATATTATCTTTGTCTACCCATGCGTTTTTAGCTAATTCCTGAGCTCCCGATACAATCGAATTGTATGCGCTTTCTCCCGGGTGACCTGTTGTGTATTGAATATCGGGAGTAAATACGATATATCCCCTGCTGCAATAGAATGGTATATTTATAATGGAGCGACTTGGAGCCGGAGCAAAATATTGATATAGATTATCCGTATGTTTTTCGTAGAAATAAATCATTACCGGATATTTTTTGCTCGGATCAAAGTTTTCAGGCTTATAAACGATTCCTTGTGTCGGCTTTCCGTCAAATGTTGTCCATGACATCAACTCCGCTGTTCCCCAGTTATAATCTTTCATTTGTGGGTTTACGTCAGATAGCCTTGTCTCAGTCTTCCACAAATTCGATGTTACATAAAGGTCAGGGAAGGTGTTGAAATTTCCTTTCGTAAAGCAATATACATCTTTATCCTTTGCTTTCACTGGGGGGGAGTATGTATATTTTCCCATTACCAATGGTTTTACTACTCCTTTTACCAACTCATAGTAGCCGGTCTCTTTAGTTGTTTCATCAAAGGCCGAAAGGAGTAACTTCTCGTTTGGTTTTATAAATCTGCTTTCCGGATCGGTTTTTATATAGCGTAACTTTACTTTTTTGTCTCTTCCTATACTTTTTGTTATGTTTTCAGGGGCTTTTACTCCATTAGGATCGAGTTTCCAAATGTCATATGCGTCATACACAAGTAAGGCTTCGTCATTTTCCATCCATGCGGCATAACCATATGGACTGGGGACAGACGGTGTATCATTTTTTTCATCCCAGAAGTTGATATTTAGTTTGTCTGTCAGGCAAACTTCTTTACCTGTTATCGTAGAGTAAGCATAGTATTGCTTGTCTTCGGCATTATACCAAGCTATATAGTTGCTCAGAGGGGAAAGCATTAACATCCCTTTTAGGCCTGTTTTGACGGGCTTTTTTGTGTTGTCAGACAAATCTAAAATCCAAACGTCATTTTGTATGTTTGCGCTATAGTCCCATTGTGTTTCCAATCTGTATTCCAGATCAGATAATCCTAACGCAAATCTGCCATTTTTTTCATCCGAAAGTCTAATTTCGGGTATATCTTCTGTTGCCAGTTGATAAAACTTATTTCCATTGGTCAGGTCGATATACGAGAGAAAAGTTTCTTTCAGTTTCTTGTTTAACTGAACTAGCTGTTGGGGCTGTATGAGTGGCTCTTGCCAATGCCATATATCGAGTTGAGCTTTTTCGAAATCGGGAATGGTTGTGTCTTTAGGTAAGGCAATCGGAGCCGTTCCTAGAAATAGTCTGCTTTCGTCTTTGCTGAACGATGGGTTGTAGTTTTCACTAACGCTCCATTTGTCGGGCATACCTGATGTATTCTTGTCGGCAACAATAAATGCAGAGTCTTTCGCATTATCGAAATAGAACAGGTTATAATCTTTGATTTCTTTTTTCAAACTATCGGCAGTGGCCAGAAAGGTAAGCTTGCTGCCACTTTCGGAAAGAGAAAGACCTTTATATGTTTTCTGATTTACAGAGACGATTCTTTTGTTCAGATTGCTTAAATCTATGAGTCCTACTGAGGATTTGTTAATTGTGTCTTTTGCTCCCGGTTTTAGTATGTATGCCAGGCTTTTTCCGTTCCGGCTGAAAATATATTCAGTTGTATGCTTAATCGTATCTTCTTTTCCTGAATACAAGTTGCGCAGAACCAAAGTACTTGCTTTGACCTCCTTTTTGTCTTTTACTTTTACCGAATCATCTAAGATATAAGCCACGTAGTCAGAAAAATCTTTTCCTAGTTTGTAGCTTTTTACATTTGGAATTTTAAATACAGAAAAATTATCAAGAGAGATGATTGCTAGTGAATCTTTTGGCATTTTCTCTTCGGCAGTTTTCTTTATTTTCGCCTGACGGGTAACTGCAAATGGTGCTTTTATCTGTGCTACTATGTACTTCTGATCTGGAGTAACAGTGTAAGTATATCCGCGAGGTACGACTAGATCTTTTTGCGTTTTCAGATTCTTTATCATCAGATAGTCATCCCCTTCCTGTTCTTTTACCAGAATAGCGGAATATTTTCCGTCATTACTTATGTTGATATTGGAAATGCTTTTCCATGAATCATAAACACTATGGTCTAAGACCTTTTTTTGAGCACTACCTAGTACTACATTTATCAATGTAAAACTAAGGATCGCAAATCTTAAATATGTTTTTCTACTCATAATTAAGGTTATTTATATTAATAAACAAAGAGGCTTAAACTAAGCCTCTCCTCCAAATTCCATTAAGTATGCTTTGATGAAATCATCGATATCACCGTCCATTACTGCGTTTACATTCGATGTCTGATGGTTTGTTCGATGGTCTTTCACTCTGCGGTCGTCAAATACATAACTGCGTATTTGAGAGCCCCATTCTATTTTTTTCTTTCCGGCTTCTACTTTCGACTGCTCTCTGCTTCGGCGTTCCAATTCCAATTCGTATAGTTGCGATTTCAACAAACGGATGGCATTGTCTTTATTGCCAAATTGCGAACGGCTTTCAGTATTCTCTATTACAATTTCTTTGTCCTCTCCGGTCTCGGGATCTTTATATTTGTAATGAAGGCGAACACCTGTTTCTACTTTATTTACATTCTGACCACCCGCTCCGCTCGAACGGAAAGTGTCCCATGTAATATCTGCCTGATTGATATCTATGTCAATGGTATCGTCAACGAGTGGTACAACAAAGACAGAAGCGAATGATGTCATACGTTTTCCCTGAGCATTAAAAGGCGATACGCGCACTAAACGATGTACTCCGTTTTCAGATTTAAGATACCCGTATGCATAATCTCCTTCCACCTGCAAGGTTGCGGTTTTTATTCCTGCTTCATCTCCGTCTTGCCAGTTGGTAACAGTTGTTCTGTAGCCTTTCGATTCGCACCAACGTTGATACATCCGGAATAGCATTGAAGACCAGTCTTGCCCTTCGGTTCCTCCTGCACCACTATTGATTTTAAGTACAGCCCCGAGTTTGTCTTCTTCTCGTCGAAGCATATTCTTTAGCTCCAGATTTTCTACTAGCTCTATCGCATTTTTATAGGCTGTATCAACTTCTTCTTCCGAAGTTATTCCTTCTTTCAGAAAATCAAATGCCAATTGTAGCTCTTCGGTCGCACTTTTTACTTCGTTGTATCCTTCGAGCCATCCCTTTAGTTCTCTGATAACTTTCATTTGCGCTTCGGCAACTTTTGCATTATCCCAAAAACCGGGAGCATGTGTTCTTAGCTCTTCTTCTTCGAGTTGTATTTTTTTTGCATCGACGTCAAAGATGCCTCCCCAGCGCGTGCTCGCGCTCCAACACTTCTTTGAGTTGGTCTGCTGTAATCATAAGTTTTTACTTTTTTATTGAGTTGCAAATGTATGAAAAAAAGTGCTAAGAATATATCTCTATTTTGAATAATGAGTAGAGTTTTATGATAAATAGATTACAAAATCAGATAGATGGCGATTATATGACAAATGCTTCCTCCCAGAACGAACAGGTGAAAAACTGTATGCATATATCTTCTTTTAGTCCATGAATAAAATAAGGCTCCTGCAATATATGAGACTCCTCCTGCAATAAGCCAGTACAGAGCGGCTATTCGCCCCGTATCCGACAGAACCTCATATAAGGGTTTGAATGCGACTAATATCGCACATCCCATGAGGACAAAGCAGATAGTTTCCAGATTACTATGGTCTTTCAGGTTGACGAAGCTAACTATCAGTCCTGCAATAGCGGCAAGGCATATGAATGCAAATAATCCCCAGCCCCATACTCCTTCATTGCGTAAAACGATCAGCGTGAAAGGGATATATGTTCCTGCGATATGCAGGTAGATAGCGCTGTGGTCGAACTTTCGGAGAAGTTCTTTTCGCTTTTCGTGTGCGCATCCATGATAGCAAGTAGAGGTGATGTATGAAGCCAGCATTCCGAAAAGATATGCTGCAACGCTCCCTATAGCCCAGTTGCTTCCACTTTTTATGGCCATAACCAGTAAAATGTATCCGCCTGCAATACCTAATATTATCCCAAAAGCATGTGATATAGTGTTTGCGATTTCTTCTGTTTTAGTATAATATTTGGATCTCATTGGATTGGAATTATTTTGCAAAGTAATGAATTTTTTATCACTACATCTAGTGATTGACCAATTATATGAAAAACCGTTCCTTTGTGCTTTCTAATAAATATTATCTATGAAACTGAATAGCCTAATAAGAAAAGTAATTTTTACTCTTGTTTTATTTATTAATTTTTCATATTCCAACGCTAAAGAAGGAATCCCCAAAGATACATTATACACCGAATTAAAGAATGACATTGTTATATTGTCTTCCACTAAAGAAACTAATAGTTTGAAATCGTTGCCTGCCGCAGTTTCTGTGTTTTCTCCCAAAAATCTGGAATCGTTACAGGCTTACTCCTTGAAAGACTTGAGCGCTGTAGTACCAAACTATTTTGCCGCCGATTACGGTTCTAAAATGACTTCACCTCTTTATATCAGAGGAATTGGTGCCCGTTCGGGAGATCAGACCGTAAGTATTTATGTCGATAATATTCCTTATTTCAATATGACGTCTTATGACACGGAGTTGTTCGATATTCAACGCATAGAGGTTCTTAGGGGTACTCAGGGTACACTTTATGGGCGGAACTCTATGGGGGGTATTATAAATATTTACACGTTTTCGCCTCTGACATATGAGGGTACAAGTGTAAAAGTTGGTGGTGGTAATTATGGACTATTCTCCGGAAATATCTCTCATTTTCAAAAGCTGAACGATAAGATGGGTTTCTCTGTTGGAGGATATTATAAGCAAGATGATGGTTATTTTACAAATCTTTATACAGGGAAAAAGGCAGATAACCTAAAGAATGCTGGAGGTCGTGCTAAATTTGCATGGAATATTACACCAAGATTTTCAGCTACTTATTCGGTTAGCTTCGACTATGTTGATCAAGGGGCTTTTCCGTATGCGAATGTAACAACAAATGAGATTGATTATGATTCGGAAGGCTATTATAAAAGAAAGTTTCTTGCCAATGGGCTTGCTCTGCGTTATGTGTCCGATAAATATGAAATCAATTCTACCACAGGATACCAGTATCTGAACGACCAGATGAATATGGATCAGGATTATACTCGCCAATCTCTTTTTCAGATCAATCAAAAACAAAGACAAAATTCGCTGAGTCAGGAAATAACGGTGAAGTCGATAGATTTCTCTGATTATCAGTGGTCGTTTGGGGCATATGGATTTTATGATTATCTGCATACCACGCCTCCGGTTTACATGATGAAAGACGGGATTAAGCGATTTCTGCAAGATCCGCTTACTAGCGTGGGTGCTCCTATTACATTTACTGATGATCAGATAGACTTGAACGGCCAATATAAGCGTCCTGCATATGGAGCTGCTGTTTTTCATCAGTCTACCTTCAATAATATTCTCGAAACAGAAGGTTTGTCTTTGACCTTAGGTCTGCGTCTCGATTATGAGAAGAATAAACTCGATTATGAAGCACGGACGGTTGCTAATTTTGATGTACAAGGACGCCCCGGTACAGCTCCCATGAAATTGGATGCCGATACTGCTATTGTTGGTTCATCATCAAACGAATTCTTTGAATTGCTTCCGAAGACCTTGTTAAAATATCAGATAAATACTAATTCGCATGTGTATGTATCTGCTTCGCGTGGATATAAGATTGGTGGACACAATATCCAAATTTTTGCCGATCTTTTGCAGGAGGCACTCGAAGCTAAAATGATGAGTCGGATGCCCGGTATGGGTGGCACTAATGCGAATGTTACACCTGTTAATGATCGTATCTCATATAAACCCGAATATAGTTGGAACTATGAATTGGGTGGTCAGTTGGATATCATAGAAAACACTTTGTCTGGTAATTTTGCATTCTATTATATAGATGTTCGCGATGTGCAAATTACTCAGTTTGTAAAGAGTGGGGGCGGACGTATGGTCAGCAATGCGGGAAAGGCAGCCAGTAAAGGGTTCGAACTGGGGTTGAAAGTTCGTCCTTGCAGTGGGTTTTATTTATATGCTAATTATGGCTTGGCTGATGCTCGTTTCAAGGATTATGAAATTGAACAAACCGACAGAGCCGGAAATAAAACAACTGTAAGCTATAAAAATAATCGTATTCCTTTTGCGCCTGGATCTACATTCAGCGTTGGGGGAAGTCTTTCGTACGATTTCAAAAAGAAAACTATTCTGGATAGATTAACACTAGATACCAACTTTGCCGGAGTAGGAAAGGTGTATTGGACAGAAGATAATAGTTTGTCTCAAGGCTTTTATGGAACGTTGAATGCTCACTTAGCTTTGGAGAAAAGTATTTTCACGATCGAATTTTGGGGTAAAAATATTTTAGACAGAGATTACAATACATTTCTTTTTGAGTCACTAGGTGATCATTTTGCCCAGAAGGGGAAACCTGCACGTTGGGGCGCATCTTTAAAAATAAACTTGTAGTTAATCGAATGAAAGATAAGGTGTCAGCCGCCTGATGTCATCCGGGGAGAATTCTTCCAATAACGAAAGGCGGTTGATCGATTCTATATTTCCTTTGCGCTCTTTTATGTCGGTTATCACTGTTGCTTGTTTGTAGCTGATGTAAGGGTGTGCTTTCAGTTCCTCAAAGCTTATCCGATTTATTCTGATTTTCTTTGCGTCAGGAACTAAAGTGATGTATGTTATAATTCTATCGTAGAGTTCATCGTACATCCCCCAAACTTCTTTCAATTGTATAATATTGGTATATCCTCCTAATAGAGTTCTGTATTTCACAATTCGGTTTGCGTATCCGCTGCCTATTCCCGGAATCTTTTTTAACGCAGAAGTATCGGCGCTGTTTAATTCTATTGTTTCACCTTCCGATAGTTTTGTCGGGTATTTATATCTGTTCTCGTTTTCCTTGCTTTGCTGTCCTTTATACACACTGTTTTTAGAGTAGGAAATTGTGTCTTTATTACTCAGTGTAGATTGAAATGCCTCAAATTCAGATTCAAATGCGTTTTCTGTGTACGACTTGGTTGAAGGAAGGGTGGTTATATATATAATTCCGCTAATAGCTATCAATATCAGCAGTACACTAATCGCAATTCGATCATTTTTTTGAAAGAAAAAGTAGTCTTTCCAGTTCATGGTTGTTCGTTTTGTTTTATGCAAAAATAGATATTTAGGTTTAGGCGTAAGCAAATTATCCTGTCAATTTATTGGTGAATGTTAAACTTTACGATCATCTCTTTTTTGCTAATAAATCAAAAGGATAGGGTACTTCTTCATTTATTCGTTGTTCTAAACTTTTTTCTGAAATATATTACTTTTATTTTTGTAAAAACAATTCTCTAAAATTTAGAAATGAAAAGATTATATATTCCAGCTATAACAATCCTGCTCTTGTTACTTTGTTCATTCGATATAAATGTAGTTGGAAAAAAGATAACGCCAAATCTATACAAAACTACCAATCAGGCACTGATGTTTCAATGGGTGGATTCTGTTTACAATCAAATGACAGTAGATGAGCGTATCGGTCAGTTGTTTATGCCTATAGTTGCCGGAGATAATACTGAGGCAAATAAGAAAAGAATACAAAGTTTTATAAATGATCAATATGTCGGAGGCCTTTTGTTCTCGGAAAGTACCCCGCAAAATCAGGCTGAATTGACTAATATGGCACAGCAAAACTCAAAAGTGCCGTTAATGATTTCTTTGGATGGAGAGTGGGGGCTGTCTATGAGACTGTCAAATACGACTCAGTTTCCTCGGAATATGATGTTGGGTGCTATCCAAAACGATTCTCTGTTATATTATTATGGATTGGAAGTTGCCCGCCAGTGTAGGCTGATGGGAATACATGTTAACTTTGCTCCATCTGTGGATGTGAACAGTAATCCCGCCAATCCGGTAATAGGCACCCGTTCTTTTGGTGAAGATCCTGATCTTGTAGCCAAATTAGCGATTATGTATGCAAAAGGCTTGGAAGCTGGAGGTGTAATGGCTGTAGCAAAACATTTTCCCGGTCATGGCGATACATCAACCGATTCGCATAAGACATTACCGACCATTACTCACGATCGCAATCGCTTGGATGATGTTGAGCTAAAGCCATTCAAGAAATATATAAAGTCAGGTTTGTCAGGTTTGATGGTAGGGCACCTTAATATTCCGGCATTGGAAACAAAACGACAACCAAGTTCTCTTTCAGAATCTATCGTTACAAATCTGTTGAAAGAAGAGTTAGGCTTCTCAGGACTTATTTTTACCGACGGGCTGCAAATGAAAGGTGTTTCGGGAGAGGATAATTATTCGGTAAGAGCTCTTCAGGCAGGCAATGATATTCTTTTGGGGCCGGTCAGTGTTGTGAAAGAGTTTAATGCTGTGAAGAAGGCCTTTGAAGAGGGGGGGCTTACAGAAGCGCAAATAGAAGCAAAATGTAAGAAAGTGCTCGCGTATAAATATATTCTAGGAGTAAATAAATTTAGCCCGATAAAAACAGATTCTCTCGTTCAAGATTTAAATACATCGTATGCCGAATGGGTAAACAGGCAATTACATAAAAATGCGATAACACTCTTGAAAGACGATTCCAAAATTATTCCACTGAAAAAACTAGATAAACGACGTATTGCAGCGGTATCTGTCGGTGAATCTTCGGGTAATGTATTTCATACAACCTTGTTGAAATATGCAGATATTGCTTGCTTTAATGTATCCGACAGTGATGGACTATTGAATCTTAAAAAGACTTTAGAGCCTTATAATACAATTATAATATCTATTCATGGAAATAGAATTAATGCAAATACAGCTATTCAAAGCATAAGTCAAGGTAAAGAAACTATCCTGTCATTTTTTATGACTCCATATCGTATGAGCAATTATGCTACCTCAATTAAAAATGTTGATGGAGTGATATTAGCTTATGAGAACACTTCGCTAGCTCAGGAATACGCAGCCCAGGCCATTTTTGGAGGAAATAAGATAGAAGGTAAGATTCCTGTGACTGTGAAAGGGGTATTTAAGGAAGGAAAAGGTCTTGAAACAAAGAAGGTAAGATTGAGCTATTCTGTCCCGGAAGAGGTTGGGATTCAATCATCTCGTTTAGATGGGATAGAATCAATTGTACAGGAAGGGATAAAAGCTCAAGCATTTCCCGGTTGCCAAATTTTGATAGCCAAAGATGGAGAAGTGATATACAGCAAATCGTTTGGGACATTCACTTATGACGGAAAACAAGCTGTTACTAATGACAATATATACGACCTGGCTTCCATGACTAAAGCGTCGGCTACGCTTCCGGCGATAATGAAATTATATGATGATTCGGAACTGAAACTAAGTACACCCTTGAGTACATATGTTAAACAGTTGAAAGGAACGGATAAATCTCATATAACAGTTCGTGATGCATTGTTTCATGAGAGCCGATTGCCATCGTTTATTCCTTATTATCTGATGGCTATCGATCAGACTAGCTATGAGGGGAGATTGTTTAATTCAACTCAGACGTCTCTTTACTCAAATGAATTTGATACAGGTACATGGACCCGGGGCGATTATAAGTATAAGTCAAATATTATATCTACTACTGCAAAAGCGGGTTTCCTCCCATTGGCAGATAATATGTATGTAAATAAAACATATAATGACACCATTATAGCTGCCATAGCCAATTCTAAATTGACAAAGAGAAAAGGCTACTTGTATAGCTGCCTTAACTTTATGTTATTAAAGGAGGTAGCCGAAAAAGTCGCTAAAGAGAATCTGGATACTTATGTACAGGAGAATTATTTTAGTAAGTTAGGAGCTATTACGACGACATACAATCCTTTGACCAAATTTGAGAAAAACCGAATTGTTCCTACCGAGAATGATGGCTTTCTTAGAAAGCAACTTGTTCAGGGATATGTACATGACGAAGGAGCTGCCTTTATGGGTGGAGTCTCAGGTAATGCCGGATTGTTCTCGAATGCCAATGATCTCGCTAAGCTTTATCAGATGTGGTTGAATAAAGGAGCTTACGGAGATGAAGAATATTTATCGGAAAAGACATGTTTGCTTTTTACGAGTGTCAAGAGTTCTATTTCGCGCCGTGGATTAGGTTTTGATAAACCGGAAATGCGAACAAGTAAATCGAGCCCTACCAGTTTGAGTGCACCAGCCTCTACTTATGGGCATACAGGGTTTACAGGAACTAGCTTTTGGATAGACCCTGACAATAATCTGATCTATATATTCCTGTCGAATCGCGTATACGACAAGCGGACACATAAGGAGTTAATGAGTCTGGGAATCAGACAGCGCATACAAGAAGAAATATATAAGGCAATGAGAAAAAGTGTCTCTTCGCCGGAAACAATAACCATAAATACAAAAAACAATGGAGAACAGGCTGACTCTGAATGATGAAGTTAAAACATTTTTAGAAATCGATAACAGACCGATATGGAAATTAATTATTGAAAACAATATAGACAATCTTTTAGCTTTGCCGGAAGAAGATGAAGAAGATGTTTTGGATGTCGCAAAAGAATTATTTTCTAATGGAGAAAGCCAAATACTCAAAGAGTATAATTTTAAAACGATAAGAGAATCCAATGGAGCCTTTATTCGTGATTTGGTACGTCTGATATTTGCGTTGGATATTAATGGTAGTCAAGATGAGGTGTTGGGCAAAGTTGCTGAGCCGATATTTGACTCTTTGCCTGTTTTGATAGAACAAATTCAAAAGGAAACATTCGGTTATCCTGCACGTATGGTAGATAATTATATTCTGTCGGAAGCGGCATTAGTTCGTGCGGCTTTGATGAATTTGATCTATTATTATAAAGTACGTCAGGATATTGATGCGCTACATTTTGTTACGGTGATGCGTACAACTATCACCTTGGCTATTATGCGCAATTATAAGAATGTAGTGGGACACGATATGGTAGAAACTGCCAGAATAAAAGAGAAAGTAGGGGAGATTGAGGCTGCTTTGACTTTTTACAATGGTGCGTGTGATAATTTGAAAAGTGAATTGCAATGGTTTGTGGAAAGCCCTGAAATGGGGCCGAATGAAGATGATGTAATTGTTTTGAAATCGCTGAAAGAGGCCTACATGTCTATCGATAGATTAAATAATACCGATGAATATACCAAAGCATGTTCTCTTATAGACGAGGTCTTGACCAGAGAATATGTCGAGTTTGATTTTGATGAAGACGATGATGATGAATAAAAGCGTCTTTTGTTGTTTATTTATTCTTTTCCCTGTTTTATTATTGGCTCAAGGCAGGGTGTCAAGATTGGAAAACTATTTACAGACTCAACATCTTGTGAACATAAAACATTTAGATCCGACTATATTGTCGGATCTAAAATATGCGACGACTGATAATTTTACAAAAACAGTTCTCTACGATACCTTGTCGAATGTATATCTACATCCTGTAGCGGCAAAGAAGTTAGTAAAGGCTCAGCAGTATCTAAAACAGATAAATTCGGGTTTCAGCCTTCTGGTCTATGATGCTGTCCGCCCGTTGAGGGTACAACGGAGAATGTATAAAGTAGTGCAGAATACTCCTTATGCTGCGTATGTGGCAAACCCTGTACGTACTGGATTGCACAACTATGGTATGGCAGTAGACCTGACTATTTGCGATAGTCAAGGTGTTCCTCTCGATATGGGTACAGCTTTTGATTTCTTTGGTAAAGCTGCCGGAATAAACAGGGAGCAGGAGTTAATAAAAGAAGGAGTCTTGACCAAGCAACAAGTCAAAAACCGAGATTTGTTAAGAAAAGTGATGATTCAAGCAGGATTCTTAACTATTAGGGGCGAATGGTGGCATTTTAATGCTGTGTCGTTAAATGAAGCTAGACGATCATATAAAGTAATAGAGTAGATCTCCATTATTCAGCGTTTTTTTCCATAATAGTCATATCCATAGCTTCGCATAGATGGAGTTGTGGGTTTAAATGATTTTTCTATTATCCTAACACCTGAACGGAAATCGTCAGTGTTGAAATCGAGAATTAAGCCGGTTTTTTGTCCACAAAGTTTGATGTATGTTTCAACTTTTCGTCTGAACATACATTCTTGTATATTTTCCGGTTTTATTCCGACAACGAGCTTTTCTTCTACAAGTATATCTACGATGAATGCTTTTTCGAATTTTAGTTCCTCAAACTCAACTGAAATTGCTTTTTGTCTTTCAGCTATGATGTTTTTCTTGGACAATTCATGTATTAAGCACTCTTCGTATACCTCGTGGAACAATCCTGCTCCTAAGGATCTATGTATTTTCGAACCTGCAATTATAATACAGGTTATGAGTTCATTATTAGTCATAAATGAATAATACTGCTTACTTGGTTTTAATAAATAGATTAATATAAAAAAATGAGTGCTTCCTAGTCGAGAATGTCTTTCAAAAGCAAAGATATATAAAAAAAGTAAACAATATTATAATTATTATGAACTCTTTGTGTCGTTTGTGTGACGATTAATTTCTTTTTGTTTAAAGTGTTTTTACCGGATGTATATTGCCTTTGTAACTTTTCAGAATAGCACGGGTAGAACCTATATTTAATTTTGAATCAAGACGGACCGGTAATCGATTATCATCATTTGTGATATAGACTCTCATTGCCTCTTTTTTGTCACTAAAAGCATCATCCATGATGCTAAGTATGAGTTTGATACAGCTGTATTTTTTGTCATCGTTGGCTTCGACGGTTTCTATTCCCCCGTATTCAATAATCATATTCACTTTTTTCCTGCCTGAAATAAAATCGGCTTTGGAGGTATCGCCTTTTTTCATTCCTGTATAATTTAATGTACGGGCATAGAAGACAACACTCATCATATCATATATGCATGTGTTTGATTTGACGGTTTCTTCAAATCTGAATTCCCCATTCTTTACTCTTCTTGTATTCAAAGAAATACCTTGACTGCCATAGGTATAAATCACTCTTTCTACTGTGTGGCTCTTCCCTTCACGTGCATTTTTGAGGTATGCCAGAGGTACAATATCCTTCGTTGTATAGCAAGTCAGTGTATCGTTTAGACTGAACAACTTACGCGCAGTACCCGAAGACTGAGCCAATAACGTCATTTTGTAAGCATCTGTATTATTGAACTTTTCAGCAGTAGTCTTTAATGAAGATGTTCCGGCTTTAGTATTTACCAATCCGTATTTAAAATAAAGATCATATGTTAATTCTTCTCCTGCCTGGAAAAAAGTATTATTTACTTTACATTGGGCTCCGGCATTCAGACTGAATAAGACTGAAATTATAAGCACAATCCATGTAGTTCTTTTCATAATCAGTTCGGTTTAATAAACAACAAACTAGTACTCACTTCCTACATTGTTGTTTAAGTTATTACTATTTGTGCCGCTTTGGTTATTATTCCTTTCGCGGGTTTGGTTGTTTTTAGCCTCTCTTTCTTCAAGCTTTTTTCTGCGCTCTTCTTTGTCTTTTGGTTTTTGTTTTGTAATATCCAATGGCTTCTGGCTTGCTAGAGTTGATACATCAACTTTCCAAGGCGGGCTATTTTCTTCATGTTCGAAGTTTGCCTTTATTTCCAAGGCTTTTGGCAAGTAGCATACCATTTCAGGTTCTAAGTCTTTATAAAAGTCTCCGGTATCCCAAACTCCGTTGTTATTTGCATCTAATGTAATTCGTGCATAATAAGTGCCTGGATTCACATCTCTAAATACAGCTACTTTATCTATGACTCGAGCTTTTCGAATTGGTTTATCCGACTTATCTAAAAGTTCTATAAAAGAATGAATACTGTCTACTCCTTCTACCCATATGGCTTGTTGACCATACTCGTCCTCATTTTTTACTTTTATTTTTTGATCTAGTTTGTTGTTCCAGAGTCCATATATGCTATGAACCGAAGCAGAATCAATTTTTATTCTGTATTCCGTACCGTATTTCCATCGATGTTTTATCGAAAACTTTCGTGGATTAATGGAATCCATAAGTAGCTCGAACGGAATATCGGTAGATAAGCTGTCTTTTATCTGTTGAAGAGAAATTTTACTCTTCAGTGAATCTTCTATTGGTTCGGCAAATTCCAGCTCTATATTCTTGTATGTGTCCCACGATGAGGTTAGATTTTGTTTAATCTCTAGGAATGTAATTGCGGGTTCCTCTCCTTCCTTATGTTTTTTCTTTTCTTCTTTTTCCTCCTTCTTCGTGTCTTTTCGGCGCATTCTATCTACAAACCTCAGTGTGTCTGTAACAGGTATGTCTTGATTTAGAGAATCTGTTTTCAGATATGTGACTTGCAAAGCAATGGTATCCATCGCATTTATAGCTTTATCTTTTATCCAATAAATGAGCGTGTCGTTTTTAGGGTATTTCTCAAGTATCGCCCAGTCTTTATCACCTTCAAAATTTAGAGGCTCTATCTTAGGCATTGGTGTAGGAGCTCCGAAAAATACAAATAACTGATTACCCTTACGCTCGTAGTTTTGTAAAAATTTTCGTTGAAACGAAGATTTGAACGACCTCAATACTATGTTATCCGGTAAAAATCGGGTATATTTTACTGTTTTAACAGTGTCTATTATTCTGGGTGCATCAGCAGGCTCATTCCCTTTTCTTATAGTATACACGGTATCGTTGCGTGTGGCACCTTCGGATGTTGGTTCGATAATTGCATCCATGAAAGCTATAGGACGAGTGGGGTCGATATACATGTAATCCCTATTAGGATCGTCCAGCGCATATATTTTATATTTACCCGGAGCGACCCCTCTGATGGAGAAAACTCCACTCTCATTTGTTCGGGAAATGCGTTCAAACCGGGTTTTTGTAAAGGCAGTATCACTCATGTTAGAATGCAAACCTACATAAATTCCTTTAACAGGCTCTAAATTATTTGCCGCCAAAACTTTTCCTGATATAATCAGCGAGTCTACAACATCTCCTGTTGAAAATGAGTATGAAAAATTTTCTAATGGGTTTTCTTCGTTATTGTCGACGATAGCATCTGTAAAGTCGATGGTATAAGTCATGTTTGTCTTCAATGTATCTTTCAACTTCACCGTCACTTTCCTATTGACAGCCTGTATAATAGGAAATGCTTTCTGTGGAGGTGTTATGATAACATTCTCCGAAGGATTTTTTATAGTTACATTTTCGTCAAATTCGATAGTAACTTCTCCTTTGGTTATATTTGTTGCGTTAAATCCCGGAGAACTTCTTACCACTTTTGGAGGATCCAGGTCAACTTCCCCGCCTGAGGGTGTTGCCATGTTGGCGCATGCTGCAACTAATAATGCAACAGATACTGTGACAAAAGACAGGATAATATGTTTCCTTGCAAACTGTAACATCTTCTTCGTTTAAGAATTTATCGCAAAAATACGATGTTTTATATATAAATTCATTGAGAAGTATATAAAATACTTTAATATCGGGTTATCTTCGAATTGAATTCTTTAATACGATAAGGCTCTCATTCCCCATATTGAAGAGCAGATCTATGATACTCATATTTTCTATGAAACCAAATTTCTGGTCAAAAACCTGATAATACGGGCTAGGGCAGAAATGGGGATCTGTTTTCCAATCTTTTTTAGGATGGATGGCTTCTCGCATATCTAGTTCTCCATCGGAGAAATCAGTTTTATAGTTGTCTGTAAAAATTATATCCGGTGTTTCTAGGTTCAACAATTTCAGAACCAAAAAATGCAACTCGATATTAAAGTCAAATAGAAAGTCTATCTTTTTGTGAAAAAATGGATGGAAATCATCCTGATAAAACTCAAAAAACGGGGTTGAATTATAGGCTGAAATAATTGCATTCCAGTGCATGTGTTGCCAGTTGCCATGTTCCGCAATACGGATATCTTTTGTCATTGTTTTTTCAGACGACGAATGTACTACGGGTATGGATAATGATATAGGGCCATTGGCAGACACAATAGAGCAGCGATTCCGATAGGTTTGCTTCACATAATTATCATTTTGTTCGATAACGATTTTTGGGTCTGCTACAAATTTAGTATAATATTGTACAGGAGGTAGATAGGCTGTTGTAAGATATGTTGTCATAATCTTATTTGATTGTTGAGAAGCTTCGGCCTTTAACAGGGCTATACCAGATGAAACGACCTTTGCCAATAATATTCTTGAATGGTATAAAGCCAAGTGAGCGAGAGTCGGAAGATTTTAATGTATTATCAGACAGCATCCAATAGTAGTTGTCTGTGAATGTATAACGTCTTTGTTCCTCACCGAGTATATATAATTTATTGTTCACGATCTTAGCCTTCGAGCCTTTTTCCATCAATATAACCTGTTTGTATATTGCTATAGTTTCAGTGTTCAGATCTATGGTTTTGCCTTTACCCGGAATGAGGAATTTGTAATTGCTTATAGTATCCATTAGCGTTGTTAGCCGCATTGAATCAGGTAAACTTTTATTCAGGATGAATGCGTCTAGCTTGTTTAGCTGTAGAAAGACAGTGTCAGCCTGCTCTCTTGACGATGATGCAGATATTTCCAGTTCATTTATTACCTCAGTCAGATTCTTTCTGTTTGATGTTTTAATGAAATATTCGTTCATTACATCAGGAGAGCAGACATAGTCTCTTTCGTTTATTCTAAAAATTCCATTTTTTACATGAACACTATCTCCCGGTAAAGCGACGCACCGGCTTAGCAATAATTCTCCTTTATCGAGTGGCTTTAATGTGTCTAATGGATTGTTGAATAAGACGATATCGTTGCGTTTTACGCTACTTTCAAATATTCGTTTGTACGGCAATTCTATAATGCTGGAATATTTGTCGAAAGTGAAAGGAACCGTAAGTATCGTTATTGGCATGCGAATGCCATAAGCTGTTTTGTCTATCAGTATCCGTTCCTCATTAACAAGGGCTGTTTCCATCTGAGTCGAAGAAACTGTATAAGGCTCTATAACGAAAGTTCGTATACAAAAGACAATGAGCAAAGTGACTAATATCACCTTGCCCAGAAATATATATATGTTTTTTTTCTTTGAAGACATATTTCAATCCTCAAACGGATTAGTTTATTTTTTGTTTCCCGAAGTGAACAAGCGTCCCCAACGTATTTTTCCACTAAACCATCCTTTGTCTTTGTCTAAAGACAACCAGATAAATAGAGGTTTACCCACAATGTGATCTTCAGGAACGAAGCCCCACGCACGAGAGTCGGCAGAATTGTCACGATTGTCGCCCATCATAAAGTAATAGTCGAATTTGAATGTATACGAATCAGCCTGCTGTCCATTGATGTATACTTTTCCGTCTTTATATTCAAAACTGTTATGCTCGTAGTTCTTTATGCATCGGCTATATGCAGCTACTTTGTAGTCCACATTCGTGTCGAATTTGATGGTCGAGCCTTTTGCCGGAATCCATAGGGCAGGGAAGTCACCAAAATCAGATGCCTGATCGTAGGTAATAGGGTATTGTTCCTGTTGAACACGAACATGATTATCTATTTTATCCCAATTTTTAAAATACTCGTTTTGCTTCAGGACTTTCGATACAAAAGGCTTTTTCTTCAATATTTCTACTTTATCTTTCGTTAAAAATACGAGTGAATACAATATGCTTGGATTACCACCTGTAGGTACTAATCCGGTTTTAGCCATAAACATTGAATCTTTCTTGCTAACCTCCTCTGATCTAATTGAAGCCATATCTTCCGAACTCATTTTTAGCTCGTCAACCCATACACTCTCGGAAATGAAGGTACCATTAGTTTGTACCACATAAGCTAATTGCTCGTTTTCGGGAGCGGCAATAGCTTTACCATCGATGAAGACGGTGTCATTCCTCATCGAAATGGTTTCGCCGGGAAGACCGATACAACGTTTTACATAATTCTCACGTCTGTCTACCGGGCGATAAACAATTTCTCCATAGATATCTTTCCTCGACCAAACATAGCTTCTTCCACCTTCCGGCTGTGCTTCTTTACAGAGTGCATAATAGTCCCGGTTTTGAATATTAGTCGCAACTGTGTCTCCCGAAGGATAGTTGAATACAACAATATCGTTACGGGTGATTACACCTGTTCCTTTGAAGCGCTTATATTCCAGTTGAGGCTTTTCCAAATAAGATTTGATGTTCAATCCGGGAAATGTATGTTGCATCAGCGGTAGAGAGAACGGTGTCATAGGCGAGCGTGCTCCGTAACTTACTTTACTCACACAAAGGAAATCTCCTACCAGCAAAGATTTTTCGAGGGATGATGATGGTATCTGATAATTCTGGAAAAAGAATGTATTGATAAACCATACTCCTATGAGAGCAAAGAGAATGGCATCTACCCAATCGAGAATACTTCTCACCTTCGGATTCTTAGCTTCGCGCCAAGCTCCCCAACGGACAAATTTTGTGATATAAATATCAATGAACACCGGGATAAGTATCAATACTGCCCAATATCCTGTCCAGAAAGCGAACCAGATGCAGAAAGCACAAATCAAAATGGCATATATCCATTGTCTGATTCCCGGCTTGTTTTTTTCGCTTTTGTCGTTATCTTGTTTTGCTGTATCTTTTTTCATATTTCGATTTAAAATTTAAGCAAGTCATTCATTCCAAGGAATCCTTTTTTACCCTTTACAAATTCGGCAGCAACAACTGCGCCCAGAGCAAAGCCTTTGCGGCTTTTGGCATCATGCTTAATGCTGATTACATCAGCTTCCGATTCGTAAATAATCTCGTGTATTCCCGGTACCTCTCCCTGGCGTATGCAATGGATTGCCAGGTCTGTAGCTTTTTCTTCTGTTTCCAGATTCCAGCGATCTTTCCTGTCTATATTTCCGATTACACCTTCTGCCAGAGTTATAGCTGTACCACTCGGAGCATCTAGTTTGTGAATATGGTGAATCTCTTCCATTTTCACATCGTAGTCTGAGTAGTTATTCATTATGCGTGCGAGGTATTTATTTAGGACAAAAAATATATTGACTCCCAAGCTATAATTGGATGCATAGAAGAATGTTTGGTTTTCTTCATCACATGCCTTTTTTACTTCATCCATATGCTCTAGCCATCCTGTAGTTCCGGCTACAACAGGAACGTTGGCGGCAAAGCATTGTTTGTAGTTGTTTAATGCACTGGCAGGAGTAGAAAATTCAATAGCAACATCAGCACTTTTAAATGCCGGAGAGTTGAAATCATCCATGTTATTTACATCTATGATTGCTACAATATTATGACCTCTTTCTTTGGCAATCCTTTCTATTTCATGGCCCATTTTACCGTATCCGATAAGTGCTATATTCATATCTGGCGTTTATTTTATTTATTTTTATTGAAGATACAACTAGAATTTGTATCCCAAAGATACATTAATGTTGAAGTTTCTATATTTTAAATCCTCGTATTCCTGTGTATTCGCAATGTTAATGATACTAGAGGTAATTCCTAATCCTAAAATATATTTGCAATACTCCAAATCAGCCTTGATGCCTGCACCAAAGTCAAATCGGTTTAGAGATTCACCATGAAGCCAATCACGATTTTCGTCAAAGACACCATCTCCAAAAGTATCCCATTGTATCTCGGTAACACCATTACTCCATGTGCCGTTATTTAATTTTTGCTTTGTTTTACCCCCTATGCCGTAAGCAAAATATGGGCCAAATCCTAAAACAAGATTTGTTTTATCTGAAATCGCCATTCTATAAGCAGCATACACAGGTAGTTCTAGATATTGTTGATTGAATGTGTGAGTGTAATCGGGAGTTCCTCCAACGTAATTGTTAACCCTCAGATCTTCTTGTTTTGACCCTTTAGTTGAGAAGAATAATCCGGATTGAATCGAAATTTTTTCTATGAGAGAATATTCAACCGTAATTCCTGCTTGATAACCTGTCCTGAATTTGCTTTCGGATACATCGTTTACGAATGCCGTTGATAAATCTACTCCGGCTTTAATTCCAAAGCTTAATGGCTTTTTTTGCGCAAATGTATTTTTCGCAAAACATACTAGCAAACAAATCAAGATAAATGTCGCCCGATTTTTCATTAGCGTTATTCTTTTAAGTGATTAAAGCTTACAAATATACATAAAATCTATTTCGAGAAGCCTTGTTTCTAAATTATAAGTTTAAAGAATAAGTCTAAAATCACAGGAATGGCTCTGTTTTAGAATTATTTTAGATTTGAATGTCATTCAATTAAAAAAGGTAGAAGTTAACTTCTACCCTTCTATATTTTCTTTCAACTGCCTTATGGTCTGATGTAGCGTTGGGTGTACCTGATCCCCTGCTATTTCAGATAGGGGCAAGAGAACAAACAGGCGCTCGTGTAGATGGGGGTGGGGTAGCTCCAGATTTGGTGTTTTTAATATTACATCATCATATAATAAGAGATCGATATCAATAATCCTATCCGTATATACCTTGTCCTTTGACTTTATCTCTCTACCCATTTCCTTTTCTATTTCCTGAGTGATTTTTAGTATCTCGAGCGGTTGTTTTTTAGTGCTTATATTGCAAACTGCATTCAAAAACTGATTTTCGGAATCAAACCCCACAGGATTGGTAACGTAAAAAGCGGAAGTGGAGATTATATTTCCGATCCGCTCTTCAATATGGCTAAGTGCACTGTCTAGATTTTCGCCTCTGTCGCCTAAATTCGAGCCAAGGCTTAAATAAACATTGTGCTGACTTTCTTTTTCTGGCATTTTAAATTATCAACATAGCATCGCCATATGTACCAAAACGGTACTTTTCTTTTATAGCGAGTTCATATATATCCATTACCCGATCGTATCCTCCAAAAGCTGCAGTCATCATCAGAAGGGTTGATTGTGGCAGGTGAAAGTTTGTTACCATTGAATCTGCAATTCCAAAATCGTAAGGAGGGAAAATAAATTTATTTGTCCAGCCCACGTTTGTTTTCAGATGTCCGTCAGTGCTAACGATTGTTTCTATGGCACGCATTACCGAAGTGCCAACGGCACATACTCTGCGTCCTTTGTCTTTGGCATTGTTCACTATGTCTGCGGCTTCCTGAGTAATCTGTAATTGCTCAGAATCCATTTTGTGCTTTGTCAGATCTTCTACGTCTATATCGCGGTAGTTGCCCAATCCCGAGTGAAGAGTGATATAAGAGAAATCCAGACCCTTTATTTCCATACGTTTTAGGAGTTCTCTACTAAAATGTAATCCGGCAGCAGGGGCAACAACAGCTCCTTCGTTTTTAGCAAAGATGGTTTGATAACGATCTTTATCGTCCGGTTCTTCTCCGCGGTTCAGGTACTTCGGAATCGGAGTTTCTCCCAATGCGTAAAGAGCTTTTCTGAATTCCTCAGATGGCCCATCATATAGAAAACGGAGAGTACGTCCTCGTGAAGTTGTATTGTCTATTACTTCGGCTACCATCGAATCGTCATCGCCGAAATACAGCTTGTTGCCAATACGTATTTTGCGTGCAGGGTCTACCAGTACATCCCACAAGTGGAACTCTTCGTTTAACTCACGTAGCAAAAATACTTCTATTGTAGCTCCTGTTTTTTCCTTGTTGCCATATAATCTGGCAGGAAACACTTTGGTGTCATTGAATACAAAGACATCTTTTTCGTCGTAATAATCGATAATGTCTTTAAAAACTTTATGTTCTATTTCTCCTGTTTTCCGATTAAGAACTAATAAGCGTGATTCATCTCTGTTTTTAGCTGGATGAGTTGCGATCAACTTATCAGGAAGATCAAATTTAAATTGAGATAGTTTCATATCTAAATGGTTATTGTTTTTAAATTACAAGAGCATCGACAAATTCTTCTATTTGCGCACCGTCGATACATTGGTCTAAAGTAACGTCTCCTATACGTGTGCGTTCAAGCCCTATGAGATGTCCTCCAGAGTCCAAAGCCTGTCCTATGTCTCTAGCCAGCGCTCTGATGTATGTTCCTTTACTGCATACAACTCTGACCTCTATGACCGATTTGTCGTAGCTCAAGAGTTCTATTTCGTCTATTACCAACAATTTTGGCTTTAGTTCGACTTCTTGTCCCTCTCTTGCCAGATCGTAGGCTCTTTTTCCTTCTACCTTACAAGCAGAATAGGCTGGCGGTACTTGTTGTATTTCTCCAATAAACTGATTCAATTTTTCCAGAACCAGTTCCTTTGTTATATGTTCTGTAGGGTAGGTTCCATCTATTTCTGTTTCCAGATCGAATGATGGCGTCGTTGCCCCTAGCTTTATGGTTGCTATATATTCTTTGGTTTGGTACTGAAACGATTCTATAAGTTTCGTTTTTTTTCCCGTGCAAATAATCATAACTCCGGTTGCCAGCGGATCTAAAGTGCCTGCATGACCAACCTTCAATTTATTAACACCCAATTTTCGACAAAGTTTATTTCTTAACTTTCTTACCAAGGTAAACGATGTCCAGTTTAGTGGTTTTTTTATGTATAAGACCTCTCCGGAAATAAAATCCATGTATTGTTTATTTTACAAAAGAATATATAATGGCAATTATTCCCACAACTGCGCAGTAGTAGCCAAAATAAATTAATTTCCCTTTCTTCACCAGATTTATCATCCATTTGCAAGCAATGCAGCCAAAAATGAATGCTGCGATAAATCCTGCAATAAGGGAAGCGGTTGGTATGGAGCTTCCTTCGGCCGAGAAGTCTCCTTTTATCAGGTCTAGGAAAGCTTCTCCTAAAATGGGAATAAGTACCATCAAGAAGGAAAATTTCGCTACTTTTTCTTTGTCATTTCCTAATATTATACCTGTTGCAATGGTAGAACCTGAACGGGATAGACCAGGGAAAATAGCCGCAACACCTTGAGCCAATCCTATAATAAACGAGTCTTTATAAGAAATGTTTGGTTTGAGTTGAGGTTTTGCATAATAAGAGAATGCCAATAGGCCAGCTGTTACCAGTAATGCAATACCTACAATCAGTAGCCCCGAACTAAATAAGCTTTCAACATAATCTTTTAGAAAGAAACCGACAATCATAACCGGAATAAGGGATAATCCTATCTTAGCTAAATATTGAGTTTCCTCGTTCCATTCAAATTTTAATAATCCCTTTATTAAAGTCCATATGTCTTTGTGAAGAATCACGATAGTACTTAAAACCGTAGCGGCGTGTACTGCTATTGCAAATGTCAGGTTTCCCTCGCCTTGTAGCCCTAATAGTTCACTGCCAATGACAAGGTGACCGCTACTGCTTACAGGTAAAAACTCAGTTAGACCTTGAATTATACCGAGTATAATCGCTTCTATTATTTCCATTTATATCTTATAAAGTAATGTGTTAGTTTTGAGCTTCGTTTTCTTCAGTCAATGCTTTCTTTCTCGGATATAATATACCTACTATCATCAGTAGGAATCCTGCAAAGCAAACCATTGGTGCGACTACAACTCTTCTTGTGCTGAAAATGTCAGGCTCGAAACCTCCTTCTACACTCGAAGACGGTCCGGTCATAAGAATAAACCCTATAACTATGAGCAGAACGGATGCTGCACAAATAATATAGTTTAGTTTATCGAAGGCGAAATTTTTCTTATCCATATTTTTTAGACGTGATAAAGTTTATTTGTTGTCATTTTTAAATATCTGTTGACTGCCCAAGCCGTAGCTACGGATGAGATTGTTATCCCAGAGATAAGTACCAGTCCATATACAATAATTAGCTCGTGCATCTTTACTATTGATATAGCTTCGGGTATAATACTTGTAACATAGTATATTACTCCTGTGATAGCCAGATTGGCAAAGATGGCCGCTATAATGCCACTCAATACCATCTTCCATATGAAAGGTTTCCGGATGAAGGAGTTTGTTGCTCCCACAAGTTGCATCGTATTGATGAGAAATCTTTTCGAGTAGATATTTAGCTGAATGATACTCCTTATCAGTGTAAAAGAAATAAGTGTCAGCACTACTGCCAATATAATAAGGGTAGTGCCGATAAGCGACAGGTTTTTATTTACATTCGTAATATCACCTTCGTTATATATAACGTTATTTACAATACTTCCTCCTTGTAATTGCATACTAGTGAGGCTGCTCTTGACTTTCTGAAGGCTATCGGCCTCCATGTATTCTGCCTTGATGAATACGTCAATGTATGCGTGTGCAGGATTATAGCCTTGTACCTCTTCTGGGTCGCGCCCCAAATCGGCAATTAATTTCTTTTTAGATTCTTCCTTGCTGATATAGGTCGTTGATTTCACATAGGGATTTGCATCGAGTTCCTTTTGTATCTTGTTGATAGATGCATCGTCTATATTATCTGTCAACTCGATGGAGATTCCCATACTTTCTTTCAGAAAATATCCCATTCCTTTAGCCGTAAATCCTACTAAGAATGTTAGTCCCAATAAGAAAAGGACAAGAGTAATACTAATTGTTGTAATTACTCCTGCCGTAAACAGGGATATGGTTTTATACTGATGCTTATCAGACATTTGTATACGAAGGATTAAGAGAGATATTTACCGTTTGGATACTAAATACCCAAATTCGGTGCAAAGAAACAAAATAAATACATCTTATAGTAGTATTTTTGTTTTTTTTAATAATAAAGTCGAGTCGGGAAATAAAAAAAGAGGATTCCTTTAGATGAAATCCTCTTTTTGATATTTAGATCAAATATTATTTCTTATTCTTCAAGATAGTAGCTTCGTCAATATATTTGTCGGCTTCCATGAAAGCTTGAGTGTTTTTCATGTATTGGTTTTTGACAGTGGTAAACACTTCAATTACTTTGTCATATTGTCCCAATTCACGATATATTAGCCCAGCTTTCTTGTATAAGATCGGACTTTGAGATTCATTGTCGACTCCTTTTGCAGCCTTAATATAATACGAAATAGCTTCATCTTTTTTGCCTAAGTTGTCGAGGCAGTCGCCAATGGCTCCATCTACCAGATAAGATACGATTTCGTCGCTTCCGCTATATCCTTTCAGGTAATCAAGAGCTTTTTCGTATTGTCCCATGTTTGCATAGCAAATACCAGCATACAATTTTGCTAATTTACCAGGTTTAGTAGAGCTATATTCATCCATGATGGACTCGAAGCCTACATAGCCATTTCCGTCACCAAATACAGCGAGAGAGTCTTGTCCGGCTCCAAAATATTGTTGTCCTTTATATATAGCTATTTGGGCTTCTTCAGCTTTAGGCTTTACGATGAAGTGGTTGTATCCTAAAAATCCACATACGACAACAACAACAGCTCCGATGCCTATCAATAATTGTTTTTGATATTTCTCGATAAAGCGCTCTGATCCGACTACTGCATTGTCTATGCGTTCCCAGTCTTTCTCTTCGCTCAATTCAGCTTGTTTCTTCTTAGACATCTTTTAATTATTATAAGTTATACTTTTATTCCTGTAAATTTAGCAGCGACAAAAATAGTTGTTTTCTGCTTATAAAGAAAATCTTAACTATACTTTTTTTATTCCGTATAGAATTTTACGAGTTCTTCGATGGCATTTTGGCAGGCGGGACAAAAATCTTTGCATGTGTTTGTTTTCATTCGGCAGTCAGCCGCTGGGCGGTATATGCCCTTGGCGGAATAGCCACCACCCTCAAAAACGCCTATCGGATACTTGTTTGCCAGATTGATGTCGGTTGGTACAGGAGTCTGAGGCTTTAGTAACTTTTCCCACTTCGAGGCAAAGTTTACAAGTGTTGTTATATTCGGTTCCCACGGTTCCAAAGACAAGGGATATGTGTCACTGAAAGAGTCTCCACTGTAAAAATATTCATCGGCCAATCCACCGAAACTATGTCCGAACTCATGTACAACAACAGGTCTGAAGTCTTTGTGCCCGGTGGTGGTAAGGGTGTAGGAGTTGAATATGCCTCCACCTCCATATACATCAGTATTCGCCAATATTATTATATGGGCATATGGAATGCCGGCTATGGCATCGTGTATATCTTTTACATTTGTAGTAGTAAGGTATCTATCGGAATAGAACGTATCGAAATGGGAATGAAAGGCTGTTTCGTTCCATATGTTTTCGCGCGGAACACTTACTCCTGAGTCTTCTGATGTTGTTTCCACGGCAAGGATGTTGAATCGATCTTGTAGTTTATCGAATGGACTGTGATTGAATAATGCCTCACATGTTATTTGTGCATGATTTCTGAATTTATCCATTTCTGAGGACGTATATCCTTCTGCTAGAATGACAACATTGATACATTTATTTATATCAGAGGAAGCTCCTTTATGGACGATTGTGTAATTAGGGTTATTCTTTAGACCTTTTTTCTTTATTAATATATCTCTTGGGTCTACTGTATGTTTTATGGCTGTTACATAAATGCCGAGTTTGTTTCTTAGGCTTACCTCTATGGAGACCTTCTCTTTAGGAAATGGTATGAGTAGCGTGTTTTCAAAACTTTTTTTTACCGTTTCGGCCTCTGGGGTATCGAGCCATTCCTGAAATAGAGTACTGAAGGAATCTTTATAAATGCATTTTCCGCTTTTGGTGTCGGTGACTTTGATCTGTCCATTGCCTTCTCTTAGTAATTCGGCTAAATTATGCTTTCTGCCCGCCCATAGAGGAAGCTGGGATAGCTGATCTAGCGATACAGTCTGGGTTTTATTATTCCCGGAAAGAGAGTAGTCGATTCGCAATGTTTTGTCGGTGAAATAATTGTCGTAATCTTGTGCCTCAATTCCTATTGTAAGCATGCATAAAGAGAATACCAATAAAAAATATTTCATAGAAAGATCCGTTAAAAATGTAACAATGTCGTAAAAGTAATAAAAAGAAAGAAGATTGATCGTCAGCAGTGATATTAAAATTCTTTACAGAGGCTAGTAATTTTTATACTTTTTTTGATTTTTCGTATTAGGCATTCGTGTTTAATTCATTAGCTTTGCACCCAAATATCTAAGTCCGATATCTTGCAAATGAGAAAGATTAGATTCTTTATATACATATTCTTATTTATCTTGTTTTCTGTGCCGTTTTGGGGTGCACAATTTGCAGGTAGAGGGCATTATACAATATTATCGTTACAAGATACATTGCCTCGGTCGGTTGCAGACTCTTCTCGTATTGCGCCCGATTCTCTCTCCAAAGATAGTGTTCCAAAGAAAAAATCTGCATTAGAAGCCATCGTTGATTATACATCCAAGGACTCTATTGTGATGACGGCCGATAACTGGGGATATCTATACGGAGATGCCGAAATAAAGTATACCGATATTACCCTGAAAGGCGAAAAGGTATTTATGAATATGGACAGTAGCCTTGTTTATGCTACTTTCGGACTCGATTCGATAGGGAAAGAATTTGGCTTCCCTGTCTTTGCGGATAAAAGTTCAGAGATAGAGTCCAAGACGATGAAGTATAACTTCAAAACTAAAAAAGGATATAGTACGCATCTTATAACCACGCAAGGTGAGGGATACATTATAGCAGACAAGGCGAAAAAGAATGCTGATGATTCTTATTTTACAGAAGATGCTAAATACACGACTTGCGACGATCACGAACACCCACATTTCTATCTGGCTTTGACAAAAGGTAAGGTTCGGCATGGGAAAAATGTTGTGGCGGGTCCTGCATATCTGGTGATAGAAGGGCTGCCTCTTTATCCTATTGGTTTGCCTTTCGGCTTTTTTCCTTTCTCTAAGAAATATTCTTCGGGCATAATCATGCCCTCTTATGGTGATGAGCTGGAGAGGGGATTCAATCTTCGCGATGGAGGATATTATTTTGCTATTAGCGATTATATTGATTTGGCTGTCACAGGGGAGATATACACGAAGGGGTCGTGGGGGCTTAACGCTCGTTCTACTTACCGTAAACGTTATAAGTATTCAGGTTCATTTGATGTGGGATATTTGGTAACTAAAACGGGAGAAAAAGATATTGATTATTCTGTTGCAAAAGATTTGAGGCTTAGTTGGACTCATTCTCAAGATCCTAAATCGAATCAGTTCAGAACTCTATCGGCCAGTGTGAATTTTTCCACTAGCTCTTATGACAGAAATAATCTGAACAGTGCGTTTACTCCTGCTGCTACTCAAAACACAAAAAGTTCGACTGTAAATATAACACAGCGGATACCGAATTCGCCTTGGAGTTTTTCTGCATCAATGAATGCTGCCCAACGAACATCAGACTCGACTATCTCGCTGACTTTGCCAAACATGACTATAACGATGAGTCGTGTAGCTCCTTTTAAAAGAAAAGAAGCGGTTGGAGCAGAGCGATGGTATGAAAAAATTCAATTGAGCTATGCCGGAGATTTAAGAAATAGCATACAAACGAAAGAGGATCAGTTGTTCAAATCGAATTTAATGAACGATTGGGAGCATGCGATGAAGCATACCATCCCGGTCTCGGCTACATTCAACGTTCTTAACCATCTGAATATAACGCCATCTTTCAATTATACTGAGCGTTGGTATACTCGTAAAATAACACAGACATGGGATAGAGAAACAAATAGAAGCATACCCAAAGATACTATTAATGGATTTAATCGAGTTTATGACTTCAATGCTGCATTAAGTTTCCAGACTAAGGTATATGGAATGTTTACTCCTGTTTTCTATGATAAGGCACAGATCCGTCATGTCTTCTCCCCGAGCATAAGTTTTAGTTATGCCCCTGACTTTGGAAGTTCTAAGTTTGGTTATTATGAGACTTATTATCATTATGATGCTCAAGGGAATTATGTGTCCTATCCCTACTCTCCTTACCAATATGAAATGTTTGGGGTTCCGGGACGAGGCTCTCAGGGGGCTATCAATTTTCAGTTCGACAACAATGTGGAAATGAAAGTTAAGAAAATAGAGAATGATTCTGTTAAAGATAAAAAATATAGTCTTATCGACAACTTAGGCATTGGTTTCAGTTATAATATGCAAGCCAAGCAGTTTAAATGGAGTGACATCAATACCAGCCTTCGTTTAAAATTGAGCAAATCTTTTACCATAAATGTAAATGCGGTTTGGGATCCATATTTGTATAAAGTTACACAATGGGATGATGACGGGAATCCAACAAGAGTTGAAAGAGTAGACGAACTGCGGATTTCTAAAGGAAAAGGAATTGGACGTTTGCGAAGTACCGGATATTCTATTTCGCCTTCTATCAATCAGGATACTTTCAAGAAATGGTTCGGAAAGGATAAAGGTAAAGATTCTGGCAATGAACAGTCGGGTGATGGGCACTCTGCTGAAGGAGCTTCTGGTGACGAACAGTCTGGAGAAAGGAAGAGTTTGCTGTCTGAGAAAAAGGATGACAATGAGTATGATGAAGATGGATATGTTAAGAATGAAATAAAGTGGAACCTGTCATTCAATTTCTCAATGAACTACAATCTGAATTCGAGTCGTTGGACAGAGCCGGATAGGGAGGACTATGCTGAATTGAAAGGGCAGTTGACAAAGAACTTCGGGTTTAATGGAAGTATACAGCCTACCAAAAACTGGAACTTTAACTTCAATGCCAGCTATGACTTTGATAATAAAAAAATATCATATCTGACTTGTAATATTACCCGTAATCTTCACTGTTGGTCACTTTCGGCTAGTTTCAATCCTGTTGGCCCATATAAGACATATTATGTTTCTTTACGGGCAAGTTCATCAATGCTTCAAGACTTGAAATACGAAAATCGTGGGCGCTCGTCAAGCTACGACCCTGATTGGAATTAAATCTCTCCTTTTCTGTGTAATACGCAATAAATTTGTAAATTGCGACTTCTCTTGTTTGACCTGATATATACTATATTATTATGGAAAGAATCAGCACATTTCTTCTGATTATTGTATTACTGTTTTCCGCTTGTTCTTCTGATAAGCATTTTCTTAAAGATGAAGATTATAGAGCACAAGTACATGAGCAATTTCTGAAACGGAAAGAGTTAGCCGCAGGACGTAGCCAGCAATTGTTCAAGATTTTTGATAAATCTGATCTTAGTATAGAGCAGCGTGAAGCTCTCGAATTTCTTTATGCTTATATGCCCCTTTCGGATTTGGCCGATTATGATGGAGATTTCTTTCTTGGTCAGGTGGATGCCGCATTTAATGCCCGCGAATATTTTGATTGGGGGAAGAAAATACCGGATGATATATTTCGACATTTCGTTTTAGTTTACCGTGTTAATAATGAGAATCTCGATACTGCCCGTCAGGTGTTTTTTGAAGAATTGAAAGACAGAGTAAAGGGTCTTACCATGGAGCAGGCTGTGTTGGAAGTAAATCATTGGTGTCACGAAAAAGTGACATATCGGGGCACGGATGGTCGGACATCCTCTCCACTAGCCTTGCTTAAAACTTCATGGGGGCGTTGTGGCGAAGAGTCTACTTTTACAACGGCAGCCTTACGAGCGGTAGGTATCCCTGCCCGCCAATGCTATACACCGCGTTGGGTTCACACCGATGATAATCATGCATGGGTGGAAGCATGGGTAGATGGTAAATGGCACTATATCGGTGCTTGTGAGCCTGAAGCGGAGCTTGATGTAGCATGGTTTTCTGCTCCTGTAAAGCGAGCTATGATGGTACATACGAATGTTTTTGGGCTGTATAATGGGCCAGAGGAAAAGAATGTGCAAACAGAGCTATATTCTGTTATTAATTTGCTTGGAAATTATACGGATACACGCGATGTCAAGGTGAAAGTTGTAGATGAAAAAGGTCTTCCTGTTGAAGGAGCGACAGTAAAATTTAATGTTTATAACTACGCCGAGTTTTATCCTGTTGCTACTATTACAACAAATAATGGAGGAGAAGCGTCTATTGTTTCCGGAATGGGTGATTTGTTTGTTTGGGCGAATAAGGAGAATTTATATGGGTACGCAAAATCATCGTCGAAAGATGCCGAAATAACTGTGACTCTTGGAAACGATCAAGGTGGTAATTTAGAAGAAACTTTTGTGATGCTGGCTCCTGTCGAGCAGATGGTTAAAGAGCTTCCTTCTGAAGAAATAGCTCAAAATGCCAAACGTTTAGCATATGAAGATTCAATCAGAAATGCTTATATGGCTTCTTTCATAAATGAAGTGGATGCCCGAAAATTTGCAAAGGATAATGGTTTAGACTCTGATAAAACATGGGATTTGCTTTTCAGATCGCAGGGTAATTGGAAGGAAATATCGGCTTTTCTTGCAGATAAAAAAGATAATGTTTTTTTGTATCCGTTTATGTTGTCTCTCAAAGATAAGGACTTAAGAGATACTCCTGCTGCGTATCTTGCAGATCATCTTGTTCAAGGAGATGGAGTAGACTTTAATGGGATAACAGAACATGAAACCAGATATGCACAAAGTGTTCTTTCTCCACGTATAGCACTGGAATTGATTCACCCATGACGCAGCTTTTTTAAGAAGAATCTTTCTGAGGATTTTATCAATAAATCGAGAAGCGATATTCAGCATGTTGTCAATTATGTGAGAGATAGTATAAAGCTAGATAGCGATCAGAATTACTTCAAGTGCCCAATCTCACCTCAAGGCGTTTTTGAACTGAAAATGGCTGACAGCCAATCAAGGAATATATTCTTTGTGGCATTGTGTCGTTCTATGGATATTATATCTCGTATCGATCCTGCAACGGGACGCCCACAGTATCTGAGGGCTGAAACAGGCACATGGACTGATGTTTTCTTTGATAAGCAAGCTGACGAAAACCCGAAAGGTGCGGTTGTATTCAATAATGGGAAAGACAATATCGTAAAACCGGGATATTATACTCATTATACTTTAGCTCGCTTCGATAATGGTAGTTTTGTAACTCTCGATTACGAAGATCAGATAAAAGACTTGCCCGCTAAAGTCTCTGTCGATGCGGGGTATTATCGCTTAACAATCGGGGCCCGGGCAAATGATGGGTCGGTGACTGTAAATACTAAATATTTCACCGTAAAGAAAGGTGAAACAGTATCATTGGATATAAACCTGCCTAAGGTGGAAGCGGGTATTCAGGTGCAAGGGATTGTCGATCCAAATACAATTATCTCGTTGAAGGATGGTTCGAAGAGAACTATTAAAGAATTAACCAATAAAAAAGGGCTTGTCATCTGTTTTGCAGATCCCGATAAAGAACCGACTAAACATATTTTTCAGGATTTACCAGCAGTGCAGCCGTTTCTCGAAAATTGGGATGGAGGCGTCTTGTTTGCTGTTCCGGATGATAAGTTAAGTTCTGCCTTTGATGCTTCTGTTTTTAATGGTTTGCCTAAGCAGTCGTTATGGATGATCGATGATAATAGAGTCTTGTTGAATGCAGTCACGGGAGCTTTGCAGATTAATTTCTCTAATAATTTCCCGCTGATGATTTATCTTTCAACAAATGGAGGTATCTTGTATTCATCCCAAGGTTATAAGATTGGAATAGGAGAGGAGATAACTAAAACAATAGAGTTAGAGAAAAGTACAAAATGATAATTCCCTTTTTTATAAAGGAAAACACCTTATGATGGTTCTCATCATAAGGTGTTTTATATTTTTATACAAGCCTTTTATTTATTTTCTGCAATTACTTTTAGCAGCTCTGCTTTGGTGCGTAATCCAACAAGGCGTTTGATTTCTTTGCCATCTTTGTAGATAACGATCGTTGGCAAGGCCTCAATTTTTTTCTCTACAGAGAACTTTCTGTAATTATCAGTATTGAGCTTTCCTATTTTAACTGAACCTTTATACTCTGTTGCTATTTCTTCTAAAATAGGAGCCATTTTGCGGCATGGTCCACACCATGGAGCCCAAAAGTCTACAAATACAAGCCCTTTGGCTATTTCAGCATCAAAATTTGATGATGTTAGTGTTACTATTGGAGAACCTTTCTTTGGTTCGTCAACTGTGTTGTTACCTAAAATATCTGTACTGAAAATAGACACAAACAAGAGGAGTGTTACTATCTTATTCTTCATAATTTCCCTTTATATTTAATTACATGATGAAGATGCAAATATAATAGCTTATATTTATTAAAAGCTATGTGCTATGATATATATTACCACTTATTTATGCTTTTTTTTAATAACGTAAGTATAGATAATTTAAAATAGACTATTTTTGTATTTATATAAGGTCTATTTTGAATTCAGGAATGGATAAACAACCCCTACAGTTAGATTTAGATAAAGTCTTAAAAGAAAAAGCTCCGAAGATTTATAATAAGATACCTCGCTTTATTATAAACTATCTGAAGCGTAAAGTTCATATTGATGAGTTAAATGAAATTCTGAGAATTTATGCAGATAAAGAGGGTGTGGATTTTATGCAATCTGTGGTTGGGTATTTCAATTTATCTCTTGACGTTACAGGATTGGATGGCATCCCGAAGGAGGGGCGGTATATATTTGCATCGAATCATCCTCTTGGCGGCCTTGATGGCATATGCTTATCTGCTGTGATTGGAGAAAAATTTGATAAGAAGATCAAATATGTGGTAAATGATGTTCTTTATTTTATCAGAAATTTGCAGCCTATATTTCTTCCTGTCAATAAGTATGGGAGGCAATCGAAGCAGGTGACAATAAATATGCGGGATGCTTATGAATCGGACAATCAAATAGTAACGTTTCCTGCCGGCCTTTGTTCCAGAAAAGAAAAAGGTGAAATATACGATCTTGATTGGCATAAAAACTTCATAATAAAAGCTATTGAATCGAAGCGGGATATAGTTCCGGTTTATTTTGAAGGTGGAAACTCGAATTTCTTTTATAGATTTGCAAATATAAGGAAGATGTTAGGCGTAAAGTTTAATGTGGAATTAATACTTTTACCCGACGAAATGTTTAAAAATAAGAATTCAGGTTTTTCTATTATATTTGGACAACCTATTCCGTATACATTTTTTGATGAAACCAAAAGTGTAGCACAATGGGCTGAATATGTAAAAGAAAAATCTTATACTTTGGCGAAAAGAAACAGTTGATGGAAGCAATTATCTCTCCGATCGAAAGGAGTTTGTTAAAAACAGAACTGACTAAGGATAAATTTCTGAGGCGTACCAACAAAGCCAATAATGAGATTTATATAGTTACTCATCACAATTCACCCAATGTGATGCGGGAAATTGGACGCTTACGGGAAATTGCTTTTCGTTATTACGGAGGAGGAACGGGTAAGGATGTAGATATCGATGAATATGACGTTATGGATAATCCGTATAAGCAACTCATCGTCTGGAATCCTGATGCAGAAGAGATAATAGGAGGATACCGATTCATTTGCGGCCCTGATATTTGTTTCGACGACAATGGAGAGCCTATTTTAGCAACATCGCATTTGTTTCATTTCTCTAAGAAGTTTATAAAAGAATATTTGCCATATACATTTGAGCTTGGTCGGTCTTTCGTTACGCTTGAATACCAGTCTACTCGAGTAGGTTCTAAGGGGATTTTTGCTCTAGATAATCTTTGGGATGGTTTAGGAGCATTGTCTGTTGCCGATCCGTCAATGAAATATTTTTTCGGAAAGGTAACAATGTACGATACATACAATACCCAAGCACGGGATATGATCTTGTACTTCCTCAATAAATATTTTCCCGATCCCGATACATTGGTGTGGCCTAAACAAGCTTTGGAGATAGAAACCGATAAGAGAAAGCTGAATCGGCTATTCGACGGCGATAACTTCAAATCTGACTATCGTATACTAAATACATCTGTACGCAAATTGGGATTAAATATTCCACCTCTTGTAAATGCGTATATGAGCTTATCTCCTCAGATGAAGGTGTTTGGAACAGCAGTCAATGATACGTTTGGTAATGTAGAAGAGACTGGTATATTGATCAATACCGATGAAATATTAGAGGAGAAAAGAAAGCGGCATATCGAATCTTATCTGAGCGACAAGCCTTCTAAGCGTTTTTTGAAGCGTTTGCGTCAGATGATAAACTGGAGTTGGACAAAAAATGAAGTTAAACCGAAGAGAAAGAATGAAGGCTTTTTTACAATCTCCCGTCGGAATTATAGAAATAGAGGAGAATGAAGGTTATATCTCATCAGTTAGGATTATGTCCTCTGTTTCAATATATCTGATAGAAAAACAAGAAATAAATGAAGTCTTGAAGATGGCGATTATGCAATTGAATGAGTATTTTGCCAGAAAAAGAAAAGACTTTGATCTTCCACTCAAACAAGAAGGAACTCCATTTCAAAAACGAGCATGGGATTATTTATCTACCATCCCATACGGACAAACAGTGTCTTATAAGCAAGAGGCTGAGGCTATAGGTTCACCTAACGGGAGCAGAGCTGTCGGTTCTGCAAATGGAAGGAATAATATTGCAATTATTGTTCCGTGTCATCGTGTCGTAAACGAAGGGAAAGGTTTAGGCGGTTATGCTTACGGTCTGGATGTGAAGAGGAAATTATTAGAACTGGAGAGCTTAAATTTATTTACAAATGCTTGATTTATCAAAATACAAAGTAATACTTGCTTCGAATTCGCCTCGTCGTAAAGAATTGTTGACCGGATTAGATTTTAACTACGAAATAAAAGTTCTACCGGATGTAGACGAGTCGTTTCCCGATCATCTTCAGGGTGCGGATATTGCAGTTCATGTAGCAAAGAAAAAAGCAGATGCTTATTCTTTGGACGATAATTCTCTTTTGATTACAGCAGATACCATAGTTTTACTTGAAGGTAAAGTCTATGGTAAGCCTAAGGATGAGAATGGAGCAAAGCAGATGCTGAGAGATTTATCGGGTAAGACTCATATTGTGGCTACCGGTGTGTGTATTACTTCAAAAGAAAAACAAAGAGTATTCGGAGTTACTTCTGAAGTTCGATTTGCGGAACTAGAGGATGATGAAATCGAATACTATGTGACTAAATATAAACCGCTGGACAAAGCCGGAGCCTATGGCGTTCAGGAATGGATCGGCTATATTGCCGTTGAGTATATCTCGGGATCTTATTATAATATTATGGGATTACCTATACAACGGTTATATCACGAGTTAAAGCAGTTTTAATATCAATCAATACATTGTATAGTTCTCTTTATCAAGATGTACTATATACCCAAACATGTCATTCTGCCCAATATTAATAATATTTTAACTGGAAAGACATAATGCTTAACTACATTTGTGCAAAAATAGAGGAGGGTATTATGTTAAAACGTAAAAAATAACAATTCTGTTTATATATTTTAAATTATTATAACTTATATTTGTACAGAATTGTCGCATCATAGTATCGTTACTGTTTAAATGATTCTTATTTATTCTTTTATTGTAATAAATCTCGCTGTAATTATCCTAATAACGGCCGGGAATGCGAACATAACGCCTCACAATATTCTCCTACAAAAAATTAACTTCTTAATCTGAAAAAAAAATGGGAAAAAAACTATCTTTTCTATTGGTAGGTATTTTATTCTGTGCCCTTACTGCTTTCTCTCAGGTAACAGTAAAAGGTGTGGTACTGGATAAAGATACGAAAGAACCATTAATTGGTGTGACTGTATATTCCGAAACAGAAAAAAAGGGAACAGCAACTGATATCGATGGTAGCTTTTCACTTAACTTATCTTCTACAAAAGGAAATTTAAAATTTACGTATGTTGGCTTTAAGACTCTGGCATTGCAAGCATCTCCTCAAATGGGTACAATAGAGATGGAGTCTGAATCTTTCGGTTTGAATGACGTTATTATTACATCTACTATTGGTGTAGACCGTAAAACTCCTGTTGCTATGTCTTCAATAAGTGCTGAAGTCATAGAACTCAAAGTTGGAACAAAAGAATTTCCTGAAATCTTGAAATCGACTCCTAGTGTATATGCGACTAAAGTGGGGGGTGGATATGGAGACTCTCGTGTAAATGTGCGCGGTTTTGATTCTCCGAATGTAGCCGTGATGATAAATGGGGTGCCTATGAATGATATGGAATGGGGTGGACTTTATTGGTCAAACTGGGCAGGACTAGGTGACGTTACTCGAGTTATGCAAGTACAACGTGGTCTTGGAGCTTCAAAAATTTCATCTCCTTCTGTCGGTGGGTCAATCAATATTATCACTAAATCTACGGATGCAAAGAAAGGTGGTTCTGTTTATTATGGAATGGGAAATAATGGATATAATAAGTTGTCATTCAATGTTTCTACCGGATTGATGGAGAATGGATGGGCAGTGACTCTTCTGGGTGCTAAAACATGGAGTGAAGGATATATACAGTCTACAGATTTCGAAGCTTATTCTTATTTCTTGAATATCTCAAAACAATTAGGGGCAAATCAATCATTGTCATTAACTGCTTTTGGAGCGCCACAATGGCACAATCAGCGGAAAGACCAACTTCTTATTTCTGAATGGGCAAAAATGCCGGAAGATTCAAGGTATCAGTATAATGCTGGTTATGGATATGATGCATCAGGGCAGTTTAAGACTTTTAACCGAAACGAATACCATAAACCTCAAATCTCTTTAAATCACGTATGGGATATTAACTTGGAATCAAGTTTGTCTTCAGTTTTATATTTATCTCTTGGCTCAGGAGGTGGATATTCGGGTGTAGGGAACAATAGAGCTCAAGCTTATGGATCTACAAATGGTTTGGTAAATCAAACTTATAGAAGAAACGATGGTTTGGTTCCCGGTTTCGGAACATACGATTTTACTAAACTGGCAGAAGAAAATGCCGCAAATCCAAATGGATCTCAGCTGGCTATTCAAAATGCAATTAATAATCATGTCTGGGTTGGGTTAATTTCTACATACAGTAAGAAAATTACTAAAGAAATAGAATTACAAGGCGGAGTTGATTTTCGTTACTATAAAGGAATACATAAAACAGAACTGGTAGATCTTCTGGGCGGACAGTTTCTTATAGATCCACAAAGAGCTATCGATGGAAAATATAAAGACAATCCTGAATGGGTAAATGCCAAACTAACGCCCGGCGATATTGTATATCGTAACTATGACGGATTTGTAATGCAAGAAGGTGTTTTTGGTCAGGCAGAGTATGCAAAAGATAAACTGAGCGCATTCGTTGCCGGTTCACTCAACATGTCTAATTACTGGCGTGTAGAGAAATTCGCTGCTGATAATGAAAAGTCGAAAACAAAGGACAAGGCCGGATTTGGACTTAAAGGAGGTGCAAACTATAACTTAGATTCAAATCACAACGTGTTTGCTAATATTGGTTATTTCTCTCGTACTCCATTTTATTCAGCAGGTATCTTCCTTAATAATCAGAAGAGCAATGCAATGAATGAAGATGGTCGGAATGAGAAAATTTTCTCTATGGAAGCCGGATATGGTTTTGTAAATAGTTTTATGAATGCCAAAGTAAATATTTATCGTACAAATTGGATGGATAAAACCATGGTGAAAGCAATGGATTCAAATCGTCCTGAAGAGGGAGTCTTGAATCTGTCGGGAGTAAACGCTTTGCATCAAGGGATCGAATTTGAAGTAAAAATTCGTCCGTTTAAAAATTTGGATATAAGTGCGATGGCTGCCTTCAATAATTGGAAATGGGATAGCAATGCTTCAGGTTATGCTATTAATGCAGAGGGCGAAATCGTAGAAAAAAATGGGGTTCCTGTAACTGCAGATGTGAATCTGAAAGGTGTGGCAGTAGGTGATTCTCCTCAGACATTTGCTTCAGTTAGTGCTGACTATCGTATTTTTAAAGGAATGACTATTGGTTTGGACTATAACTATTGGGGACGAAATTTCGCAAAGTTCGATATAAATATAAATTCTTGGGGTGCTAATAACTATTATCGTCCTTGGCAAATACCTGATGCTCATCTATGGGACTTTAACTTTAACTATAAATTCGATATCCTGGGATTGAGAACTACGTTGAATGCAAATATTGATAATATATTCAATGCTGTGTATATTGCTGATGCAAAGGATACTGCAATAAATAACCCTAATGCAACAGAAGATGATAAAGCGAAGGCCGCTCAGGTTTATTATGGATTTGGCCGCACATGGAGCGTAGGGTTAAAAGTACATTTCTAATCTTTTATAAATCAAGAATAAAGAAAATATGAAAAAAATATTATATATACTGTTATCCGTTTTCATTGGTTTTTCTTGTAAAGACTTTAATGAAGATAATTTTGATTGGTATAAGGATGCAGAAAACCCTACGAATGTTGCAAATTATGAATTTGCAATGACTGATGCTGATTATGCAATCATTGTGAAAGCATTGAGAGCAAACAAGAATCATGAAGATTCTACTCTGGCAACAAAACTAAACACTGCCAAAATGTTTACTACTGAGCTAGATCCGGCAAAATTGATTCCTTATTTGTTGGCGGATAAATATAAGGCAATGGATGTTAACTCTGCAGCTAAAGTGAGCCACTTATATATGGAGCGCGATAGTGTTGTTGCACGTCTAAGCGATAAAGGGTACACACTGTCAACAGCAGACTATGCTACTGTATGGGGTTCAGCACCACTTGTTAGTTCGTTGACTCCAGCAAAATCTCCGGATGCTCAAATTCCTAACTTGCTGAAAAAGAATTTTCCGAATGCAACGAATAATAGCTATAAGACTGTAGAGTATAATTATTCAACAGACGAGCCCGTAACTACAACGGTAGAGAGCGTACTTTTGCAAGAAACATTTGAGGGTTATTCAGCAGGATCAGGCGTAGCTGTAAGTATTCCAGGATGGATCAATAAAGATGTGATAGGATCCATTTTCTGGCAAATGCGTGCATACAATAATAACTATGCTCAAGTGTCAGCTTATTACAAAGATCCGTCACCAACATTGAATGAGGCATGGTTGATTGCGCCAAAAGTAGACTTGTCCGAAATAACCACCACCTCTAAATTTTCGTTCGATATAGTAACGGGAAATTATAACGGTGCAGGTTTAAAAATTATGATATCGGAAGATTTCGATGGAATTCAAGCAAACATCTCTACTGCCACTTGGACAGATGTAACATCCAATTTTACTATCCCTGCTCCAGCAAGTGGATATAGTGCATGGGCTACTGCTGGCACAATGAATATATCAGCGTATAACGGCAAGAAGATATATATTGCTTTCAAATATAGTGGCAACAACACATCAGCAGGAACAAAAGTAACCACGACATACCAGCTCGATAATCTAAAAGTTTGGAAAGAGGTTACAGGTACCGATGTTAAGAGCAAAACGAAAATGTATGCTTCCTATCTGTATACAGAACTAGATAAAACTTGGAAGAAAGTTAGCTCAAGTATAATTAATTTTCAAACAGCAGACATGGTTCCGTTTGGTATAACAAATGGTATTATGACTACTGTTTTAGCTGCCGATTATCTTCCTCAATTCCTTACTAAAAACTATCCTGGTAGTGAGGGTGTTGAGAAGGTAATAGTATATCAGTCTAAAGCAGGAGAGTTTTATGCCGATCGTTTTAAATTTACGAAGGGAGCATGGAAACTCAATACTTTCATAGAAGAAGTTGTAACTCCGTTTGCATATGCAAACAAGGATGGTAAAAAGCAGTGGATCTATGACCCTACAATAATAATACCTATCTCAAAAGCCGATTATCAGTTGATCGTGGATTATGTGAAAGAACATTATTATGAAGGTAATGAAGCAGTCTGGGATACTCGCGGTAATGCTGAGTACTATTTCGGATTTAGCCAGTATTACGGTAATATAAGTTATCGTGAAGCAGGCTATCGCGATAAGGATAAAACATATCCGCTAAGTGGAACTCAAGAAGAGAAAGTTAAATTTATGAATGATCGTACTAAGGAAGCATTCTCTATATTACTTACTCTTAAATATCCGAATGCTGTTCCTATGGTTAATGGAGTCGATCAAAAAGCTAGATTCGATAATGTTGTAATATATTATGAGCCGGATGCAGTTACTAATGTAACATGGTCTTATACATTCCAGTGTGTTGGTGATAAAGAATGGAAATTCGTTAGTCGCGAATCGAACGACGGACGCTCTGAGGTTGCTAAATAATATAACATCAATTAAATAGTAAAAAGCTGTGGATTTATTTCCGCAGCTTTTTTGTTTTTCTATGCGATATATATTAATCCGACATGACTTTTTTAGCTATAATTGTTTTATATTTGAGGGTTAAAACTTCGTTTATGAAAAAGGTACTTCTTATCTCTTTATTAACCGCATTATTTCTCCCTTGTTTTGCTCAGCAATATGTTGTGACTTCGATGAAAGGAGAGTATATTCCGGTTGTCGATACTAAAAATCCTGAGAAGACAATGGCTGATACTGTGGCTTATTATAAGCATCACATGCAGAAAGTTATGGATCAGGTAATAGGGACTTCTGCTCAATACATGATTGTGGGTAAACCTGAAAGCTTACTAACTAATTTTACTTCTGATGTAATGCTCGGTTTGAATACTAAATATACAGACGGGCAGCCTGTCGATCTGACAATGATGAACGTGCATGGTCATCGGGCTCCTATTCCCGAGGGGGATATAACTGTCGGAGATGTTTTTAGTACATATTCCTTCGAAAATGAACTTGTCGTTGTTCGCATCAAAGGCAGTAATCTGAAAGAAGTGTTCGATGGCTATGCCAGTATTGGCGGTGCAGGGATATCTGGGAATGTGAAACTTGTGATAAAAGAGAAGCAATTGCAGGATGCAAAGGTTAATGGTCTTCCGCTGGACAGAAATAAGATTTATACGATAGTTACTCTCGATTACTTAGCCGAAGGTAACGACGGGATGAAAGCTCTGAAAAAAGCCGAATCTGTTACGAATACGGGTCTGACATTGCGCGATTATATAATGGATTATATAAAGGAAAAAACGAGGAAGGGAGAAAAATTATCCTCACAGTTGGATGGTCGTATTGTAATCGAATAATTTTATAGAAATGAGACAGAAATATATATACGCGCTTCTTATACTTTGTTTATCTCTTAGTGTTTCGGCACAGAAGAAAGTTGTTATTCTCCATACAAATGATACACATAGTCATCTGGAACCCTTGCCGATGTCAGATAGAAATAATCCCGGGCAGGGTGGTGTAGTCAATAGAAAAGCTATTATAGATAGTGTTCGTAGTGTGGAACAGAATGTGTTGTTGATAGATGCCGGAGATTTTGTGCAAGGCACGCCATACTTTAATATGTTCAAAGGACGAGCAGAAGTTGATGCTATGAATCTGATGAAATACGATGTGACGGTTATAGGCAATCACGAATTCGATTACGGTTTGGATACAATGAAAATGATTTTTGAAAGACTCGATTTTCCTATCCTTTGTTGCAATTATGATTTTTCACAAACTGTTCTTAAAGATATGGTTAAGCCATATGTTATATTGAATAGATTTGGTCTGAAAATAGGTATTGTAGGTGTTGGCGTCGATCCCGAAGGTCTGGTGCAAAAAGATAAATACACAGGAATGACTTTTAGCCCGATAATAGAAACCGTGAATCGATATGCAGAGCTATTGAAGAAAAAAGAAAAATGTGATCTCATTATTTGCGTTTCGCATGCCGGATATGGTACGGATCAAGTAATAGCCGAAAAATCTGAATATCTGGATATAATCATTGGCGGACATTCGCATACATTTATGAAAGAGCCGGACATGCGAAAAAATATTTTAGGAAAAGAAGTGATGGTCTATCAAACCGGCAAATATGGCGTCAATGTAGGTAAAATTGAAGTGGAATTAGAAAAAGCAACAAGGTAATATAAATAACTAGAGTACTATGGGAAACGTAAAGAACCGTTTAATATTCATGAACTTTCTTCAGTTTTTTATTTGGGGAGCATGGATGATCACAATAGGCAATTATTGGTTTAGTACAAAGCATTGGCAAAGTGAAGACTTTGGGATTATCTTTTCCACTATGGGGATCGCATCTATATTTATGCCAACTTTATGTGGCATCATTGCCGATCGTTGGATCAATGCCGAAAGATTGTACGGAATATTACATTTGCTATGTGGAGCCACTTTCCTTTCTTTGCCTTTGGTAAACGATCCTACTACGTTCTTCTGGATTATATTACTTGCCATGATTTTCTATATGCCTACTCTGGCTTTGTCTAACTCGGTTGCATATAATGTTTTAAATAAAAATAATCTGGATACCGTTAAGTACTTTCCACCGATCAGAGTTTGGGGTACTGTCGGGTTTATAGCAGCTATGTGGTTGACTAATCTTACTGATAATAAAGCATCCGAAAATCAGTTTTATATAGCAGGAATTACTGCTCTGGTTTTAGGTCTGTATGCATTCTCTCTACCAAAATGTCCTCCGCAGAAATCTGCTAGCAAGAATAAATCTCTGACAGAGATGTTAGGTTTGGATGCCTTCAAGTTGTTTAAAGACTATAAAATGGCTTTGTTCTTCTTGTTTAGTATGCTATTAGGTGCGGCTTTGCAGTTGACAAATGCTTATGGCGATACTTTCCTTGATGATTTTAAAAATAATCCTGAATATGCCGATTTATTTGTTGTGAAGCGTTCAACTATTATCTTATCAATTTCGCAAGTGTCCGAAACCCTGTTTATTTTAGCTATACCTTTCTTCCTGAGAAAATTCGGAATAAAGAAAGTGATGTTGATAAGCATGTTTGCTTGGGTTCTTCGCTTCGGATTGTTTGCTTACGGTGATCCTGCCGGGGGACTGTGGATGATAATCCTTTCATGTATTGTGTACGGTATGGCATTCGACTTCTTCAATATATCGGGATCTTTATTTGTCGATAGATCTACCGATTCAAAAATACGGTCGTCAGCTCAAGGGTTGTTTATGATGATGACAAATGGTTTTGGGGCTGTGTTGGGTAGCTGGACTAGCGGTATGCTTATCGGTAAATTCTTTACTGATGCCGATGGAGCTAAAGACTGGCATTCAATCTGGCTTTGCTTTGCGGCTTATGCTTTGGTAGTCGCTATATTATTTGCCATATTATTCAGATACGAACATACCCCGGAGACAGAAACAGAAAAGTGATATCACATAGCTCCTTATAATTTGCGGGGATATTACTATCTTTGCAGTTCGATAATATTCTTTAAAATAAGAAATGCTGAATAATTTAGGGGCTGAATTTCAAGATATACTAAAAGAAAAATTTTCAGGAAAGATATTTGAGACAATATCTCAGGTGTCAGATGAGATGCATCTCGAATGTTATGCCATAGGTGGATACGTTAGAGATATATTCCTGCATCGTCCATCCAAAGATATTGATGTTGTAACAGTTGGTAAGGGGATAGAGCTAGCTCAGGCTGTTGCTAAAAAGCTTGGCCGAGGGGCACATCTTTCTGTGTTTAAAAATTTTGGAACTGCCCAGGTTAAATATAAGGATACTGAAGTAGAGTTTGTCGGAGCCCGACGGGAATCTTATCAACGAGATTCTCGCAAGCCGATAGTCGAAGATGGTACTTTGGAAGATGATCAAAACCGTCGTGACTTTACTATCAATGCGTTGGCTATTTGCCTTAATAAAGAACGTTTCGGAAAACTCCTCGATCCTTTTGGTGGGCTGAAAGATCTGGATAATCTTATTATCCGCACCCCGCTCGATCCTGATATTACATTTAGTGACGATCCTTTGCGCATGTTGCGTGCGATTCGGTTTTCGTCTCAATTGGGATTCGATATAGAACCTGAAACGTTTGATGCTATCGCCCGGAACAAAGACAGAATAGAGATTATATCTAGAGAGCGAATTATTGATGAGCTGAATAAGATTGTTTTGTCGCCGAAGCCTTCAGTCGGTTTTCTGCAACTCGATCAGACAGGGTTACTCACTATTATCTTCCCAGAGTTTGTAGCGCTGAAAGGCGCAGAAACAAAAGAGGGGGTAGGGCATAAGGATAATTTTTACCATACATTGGTTGTTCTGGACAATATTGCTAAAAAAACAGATAACCTTTGGCTTCGCTGGTCAGCTATCTTACATGATATAGCAAAGCCTGCTACGAAACGATGGGATGGTAAGCAGGGCTGGACATTTCATAATCATAACTTCATTGGAGAACGAATGATTCCCGGTATTTTTCGCCGGATGAAACTACCTCTCAACGAAAAGATGAAGTATGTGCAGAAGATGGTTACTTTGCATATGCGTCCACAATCATTGGTGGATGACAGTACTTCCGATTCGGCTGTTCGCAGGCTTCTGTTCGAGGCTGGTGATGATATAGAGGATTTGATGACCTTGTGTGAAGCTGATATAACCTCTAAAAATCCTGAGAAAGTAAGGCGTAATCTTCGTAATTTTGAAATTGTACGAGGGAAACTGAAGGAAATAGAAGAAAAGGATCATGTTCGTAATTTCCAACCGCCGATAGATGGAGCTGAGATTATGGAGATATTTGGACTTACACCCAGTCCTGAGGTTGGTAGGCTGAAATCTTCTATCAAAGATGCTATATTGGACGGAGTGATACCGAACGAATATGATGCCGCATATAAATATTTACTCGAGAAAGCAAAGAAAATAGGTTTAACTCCTTTTAAATAAAAATATTATGAAAAAGCTGCTATTGTTCCCGGTGCTGTTCTTTATTTGTCTATGCGTGCAAGGTCAAAAGTCTTCTTTAATCGTTGATATGGGCTATCGAACCGAATTTGATAAAGCAAATTGGGGTATTGGTGCTCAATACAAGTATACTTTGCCTCATCATTTGAGATTGGCCGCTGATGTTATGGCTTATATTCCTGAAGATAGCGATTACGGACTAGATGTCGGAGTTAGTTTGCAATATCGGTTAAATGTATATAAAGAATTATATTGCTATCCTTTTCTGGGAGCGATAATGTCTAATCACTCTTTTTCAGCTATTCCCAATCCCCGCAATCAGAGCGAGTTTGGCTTTAGTTTTGGGTTGGGCGCTGAGTATAACGTTAATAAAAAAAGTTTTGTGAATCTCGATTTTAGATATAGCTTAATAGACAAGGAAAAGCCTGCATGGTATAAAGACTATGGGCTTATCCGTGTCGGATATGGCTTTAGATTCTAGAGGTGTTTTTCCATTGAGATGCTAAATAAATAAAGAATGACTATAAAATCAATCATAGTAGCTATTGACGAAAACAATGCAATAGGTAAGGGAAATAACCTGCTTTGCCATTTACCCAACGATCTGAAATATTTTAAATCCGTTACACAGGGCTATCCTGTAATCATGGGGCGTAAAACTTTCGAATCACTTCCAAAAGGAGCTTTGCCCAATCGTCGTAATATTGTTATTACTCGTAACAAAGACTTAAAGTTTGAGCGTTGCGAAATGGTTTCGTCAATAAATGAGGCTATTACTTTATGTAAGGATGAGGAGCAATTGTTTATTATCGGAGGAGGGAGTGTCTATCATGAGGCAATCGATATGGCAGATCGTCTTTATTTAACCCGTATTCATCATGAATTTGAAGGTGCTGATACATTCTTTCCTTTCGTGGATCAGGCTCAATGGAATGAGGTGTCACGGGAAGATCATCAACCCGATGAAAAGCATGAGTATGGGTATAGTTTTATAACTTTCGATAAAATAAAACGTTAATATCCTTGCTTATATAAAATAAAGATTCTATTTTTGCATCCCGAATCCGTAGAAAGAAATAATAACAGATAATATATATAGCGATGAAAAGAACTTTTCAACCATCTAACAGAAAGAGGAAAAATAAACATGGTTTTCGCTCAAGAATGGCTACTGCAAATGGTCGCAGAGTATTAGCGTCTCGCAGAGCTAAAGGACGTGCAAAACTTAGCGTTTCTGACGAATATCCTAAATAATAGTTTGGAATAAGCAGACTTAAGTATACGACAAAGAGTAGGAATTAGTTTTAATTCTTACTTTTGTTGTTTATATATAGTTGCGTTTCTTATGAGTTGGTTCGATTTAGTTGTTGTTATACTTGTTCTCGTAACCTTGGGTAAAGGATTCTTCTCGGGGCTTGTTATGCAGGTGGCATCTCTTGCCGGTATAGTCCTGGGGGCAATTTTTGCAGGACAATTATCAGCGTTGATCGCACCTAAGCTTATTCAATTTACTGATGCCTCACCTCATATTGTTGGCCCATTATCTTATATAGTTGCTTTTGTTGCTATTCTTATAGGCTTGTTTTTTGCGGGAAAACTCATAGAATCGTTTGTCGAGGCTCTGCAAATGGGCTTTTTAAATCGCTTGGGTGGAGCAGTCTTTTGTTGTGCCAAATGGGTTATACTATTTAGTATCCTGTTAAATCTTCTTGTGGAGTTCGATCAAAATAAAGTTTATATAAAAGAAGATGTGCGTGAAAAATCGCATACGTATCCATATATTACAAAAATATCGCAAACTGTTATCCCTTACCTGAGGTTTGATTGGGTGAAAGAAATAGGAAGATAATGGTTTTATTGGCTGTTACTTTCTCTATAAATTTTCCATTCTTTTTTTATTATTTCGCAGAAAGAATCTATTGTTTTCTTCTTACTTGGTGTACAATTCTTAGAGTTATCTTTTAATATTTTATTAAATTCTAAAACTGTAGTTTCATTGCCTATTTCATCATTAATGGCAAGTTCTAATGTTACTATATTAGCCCAAGTCTCTAAATCATTTTCGTTAAATATTTCTTTGTTATTAAAGTAGTCGGCGAACTCACAGGTTTTACCTTTTATATATGCTGTGCCTAAACTTCCAAGGCCTTCTGCATATGCCCCGTCTGCGTATTTATAAGAATCTGTTATGACTCGAAAGTAAAACCATCGGACTAAATCATTTTCACTCTCCAGATATTCGAGTAGGTCTATTGCGGAATCGTCAACTGCCTTGTATGTGCCGTTATATATTTCAATAGCAATTTTTGGAGTTTTGTGGTCTTTGAGTATTTTATTAAAGTCTTTTTTGTGAATAATTATTGCATTAGTATCTGTAAAAATACTGTCGATATCCATTTTTTCTACAACGATTTTTTTTGATTCTTTTTCTTCTGTACCTTTTTGTTGACAGCTGTAAAAGGACGAGAGCGACAGGCTTATGCAAATGATATAATGGTAAACTTTCATATAGTGTTGATGTTGAAATAAAGAGGCTATTCATTGTGAATAGCCTCCCTTATTTGAAATTATTTAAATCTGATTGCCGCTTGCGCTGCCGACAGACGTGCAATAGGAACACGGTAAGGTGAACAGCTTACATAATTCAATCCGACACAGTGGCAGAATTCGATTGAAGCAGGTTCTCCTCCATGCTCTCCACAAATGCCGATTTTCATATTCGGACGTGTTTGGCGACCTTTTGTTACGGCCGATTTCACCAATTCTCCTACGCCTTCGCGGTCTATTGTTTGGAATGGGTCATCTTTTAGGATACCTTTTTCCAGATAGACAGGTAAGAATTTACCAACGTCGTCTCGAGAGAATCCGAATGTCATCTGGGTAAGGTCATTTGTTCCCAGTGAGAAGAATTCGGCAGATTCGGCGAGTTTGTCCGCAGTGATTGTTGCACGAGGTGTTTCCACCATTGTGCCCACTTCGTATTTAACCCGATCTCCAGCTTCAGCGAATACCTTTTCTGCTGTTGCACGGATAATATCTTCCTGATATTTCATTTCACTCAACGAGGTAGTTAAAGGAACCATGATCTCAGGATGGGCTTCTATACCTTTTTTCTTCAGAGCCAACGCAGCTTGTAAAATAGCACGTGTTTGCATTTCAGAAATCTCAGGATATGTATTGGCTAATCGACAACCACGATGTCCGAGCATAGGGTTCATCTCATGCAAGGAGTTGATTTTCTGTTTGATCTTGCTTTCCGAAATTTGCATTGCTTCAGTCATTTCTTCTATTCCCTTAATGTCTTGAGGTAAGAACTCGTGTAGAGGAGGATCTAGGAAGCGAACCGTAACAGGAAGGCCTTGCATGGCAGTGAATATGCCTTCAAAGTCTTTTTGTTGCAATGGAAGTAGTTTCTTTAAAGCTTCTTTGCGCTCCTCTGTTGTGTTGGCAAGAATCATTTCGCGCATAGCAATAATCTTATCTCCTTCGAAGAACATGTGCTCAGTACGGCAGAGTCCAATACCCACCGCTCCAAAATTGCGTGCTACTTCGGCATCGTGAGGAGTATCGGCATTTGCCCTTACTTTTAGACGGGTATATTTGTCTGTGAGTTTCATTAAGGTTGAGAAGTCTTCGCTCATTTCTGCCTCTTGTGTTGCGATTTTTCCGTCATAAACTTCTCCTGTGGAGCCGTTGATAGAAATCCAGTCGCCTTCGCGATATGCCATTCCGTTTACTTCAAGGGAACGCATTTTGTAATTGATGCGAAGGTCAGATACCCCCGAAACACAGCATTTTCCCATACCGCGAGCCACTACAGCAGCATGTGAAGTCATGCCTCCGCGAGCAGTAAGGATGCCTTCAGCTACCGCCATGCCTTTCAGATCTTCTGCTGATGTTTCGATGCGGACAAGGATTAATTTTTTACCTTTACTATGGCTTGTTTGCCATTCGGCATCATCGGCAAAGAATACGATTT
>POVV01000020.1_pt1 | contig 191000 bp, 155 predicted proteins | sample 1560271 | NCBI WGS metagenome assembly POVV01 (sample SAMN08337232, study PRJNA429181) | Bioreactor metagenome, whole genome shotgun sequencing project. | biome: cows' rumen and soil; feature: anaerobic; isolation source: anaerobic chemostat enrichment culture, galacturonate as sole carbon... | reverse complement strand
CCATAGTGTCTCCTTTCCCACTGGCTAAGTTCAATATATCACAAAAGGCAGGGACTGCGCCCTGCCTTTTTGTAACACGAATTTCTCTATGCTATTTTCAAATATTTGTACCTATCTTTCCCTTTCAGACGGGAATGTTATTTTACAATTGAGGAGCTACCTTCCATCTAGTTTTTACATAATGGAAGATAGCGCTTTTCATACCTGAATTCCTTTATTTTTTTGTATCATTTAATCAAACTTCTTACTGAACTTTACGTCCAAGTGTTACTGTAATATCTCTTTCTTGGTATTCCCCATCCTGCGCAGTTTGAACTGTTATGGTAACTGTACTTCCTGCTGCATAATATTGAAGGGTATCTTGAAGACTCTGCATAGAAGAAACCGAACTTCCATCAAACTTAGTAATAATGTCACCCTTCTTAATTCCTGCTGCCTCAGCCGCACCACCATCAACTACCTGTGCTATATAAACACCCTTTGGCATTCCATAAGCTTCAATGGCTTCATCAGATACATCTATTCCTGCGATTCCTAGATAACCTGTATCTGCCGAATCAACTTTATCTCTAGTTTCCTTGGTAACTAACTCATTTATGATTGGAATCGCCGTGGAGATTGGTATTGCATACCCCATACCTTCTACCTCAGTAGATGAATACTTTACAGAATTAATTCCAATTACCTGACCTTTCATATTAAGTAAGGCTCCACCACTGTTACCAGGATTAATAGCGGCATCAGTCTGAATCAAACTATTCGTCACACTATCAACAGTTACTTCTCTATCAATAGCACTAATAACACCTGTTGTTACAGATTGGCCATAGCCTAATGCATTACCAATTGCGATAGCGGCTTCTCCAACCTTTAGCTGTGTTGAATCTCCTAGTTTTGCTATTTTTATTGCATTCATTGTATTACTTTCTATATTTTCCAAAGGAACTGCTATCACTGCAAGGTCACTATCAACATCTGTTCCTTTAATCTTTGCGTCCACAACGCTTCCATCTGCAAATCCAACAGACAATGTATTAGCCTTATTCACAACATGGTTGTTGGTAACAATTAAAAGCTCTGTATCATTTTTATCTATTATGAAACCAGATCCACTTGCTTCTTGTTCCTGCTCGTATGTGTTCCCACCACGTGTACCTCCTCCAAAACTTCCAAAGAAATCTGGAATTTGAACGGGTACTGTAGATATATTCGTTATGGAGACTACACTTGGCATTACTTCTTCAACTACGCTAGAAACATCGGTAACCGTTGTAGCCAACTGCGTTGTTTCTGTGGAGGATACGGTCTGACCCAATCCATCTGCATTCTGCGCTTCTCCTGAATTTGCATTATTTTCTTCCAATCCATTTAGATCAACCGAAGATATCTGATTTTGATTCAAACTACCTGATACGAATCTAACCGCTTCGAATGAAGCACCCGCTAAACCTCCGCCGATAATTGCGAGTGTTGCTACTGCAATCAGTTTACGAACAAAGCCACCTTTATTTTTTTTGTTTTTATTATTACCTTGACTGCTTCCAAAAGACCCATTTGTATATCTATCCTCTGATTCATACGGTGACTTGTAATAAGAGCGGCTGTATCGTTCATCACTTCCTTCAGAAAAACTGGAACTGCCACTGTCGGTAGTGTTACTGTTTGAATCTTTATAATAATCTATAACCTGATTGTTATCCTGATTTTCATTATTGTTCTCAAACATATTACATTCTCCTTTTCAATTGTTTTAATAACTATGTTAGTTATGTTTTATTTTCTTTAGTGTAGCAATGATTTGTGATTAAAATGTGATAAAAATTAAAATAAAATTTGTCTTGTTTTTCATTTATATTTTTTTCACTAATCATACATAAATACTGATTTATTATTTCCAATAACTTTTATTCATGGTTAACTTTAATATAAGCCACCTAGGAAGCTTTTGATAACCTAGACCAAGTTTATATCCAATGTATTTAAATCCACTTTTTGCAAACAAATCAATTACAAGCCAAGGCTTTCCTATTTTTATACAATGTTTTGCTGTCTGCAAAACAAGTCGTAGACCTTCATCTTCTGATTTTAGTCCTATAAAAATCTCTTCATTATCTTTTTGAGAAACCCCTAGGTCAAAATTTCTACGTAATTGTTGAATATTTGTGTAGTTATGAGAATGAACTACGATAGCCGTAGAACAATACCTGATTTTTCTTCCTGACTGAATAACCTTAGAAGCGTAAATCATATCTTCATTAAAGATTGTATGACGTATAAAACCACCCAAACTAAGATATAGCTCCTTATCATAAGCCGCACACACATTAGAGCAAAAATATGTTTTAATTCCTAACCGACTAATATCTGCCTGAGACTTGATACTATCATTCTCTGGATAATTAAAGCTTCTTGTGAATCTTTCTATCTCCTTACAGTCAGTTGTAGGTAATTGTTTAGCATACGCAGCTCCTATCTCCTTCGAATCAAAACAGCTTACTAAGCTTTCAATTAAATAATCGTTGTCTGGCATTGCATCCTGCGTCATAAAAACAATAATATCCGCATCCGACATTCTTGCTCCCATATCTCTTGTTGCCCCATGATCGAATTCGTTTAAAGAAATATGCTTTACCATTACATTATTATAATTTGTTATTTCATGAATTTGAAATAATTTTTCTTCTGTATTGATGACAATAATGTTTTGGATTGGATAACTTTGAGCATTTAATTTTTCTATTAAATGTAAAAATGTAACATCCGGCTTTAGCGTTGGAATTATCACATCCACTGTTTTTTGATTCATAAAAGCTCCTACCTCTTCTTTTGATTTTGTAACTCTACCTGTATTTTAACCGAAAGACACAAAAAAGTAAACGCTATCAACTTTGTTTCTATAGTTGATAGCGTTCTGTTATTATTTTACTTCTGAAATTCCAGTATCCTCGATTATTTTTTTACTAATCGCCTGTACGGTTGGTGATGGAGAATAATTTTCTTCTGCAAATAGGAATTGATGCAATTGTGATACATTTGACTCCAATGTAATAGGAATGACTACATCACCAATCTTTTTGGTCCAATTCTTTGTAGTTTTTTCAAATGGAAAACCAGTTTGATCCGCCAAATTATATTTTGCAATATCTGCTACTAACCCAAATATTTCTGGAGTTGAAAAGTTAGTGGATATACCTGGTGATACTTTATCTACGATACGATTTAAAGTGGCAAGATTTGCTTTCTTTGCTTTTTCTGCTATTTTTTCTAATACCAGTCGTTGTCTTTCGGTTCTCTTATAATCACCGCCACTCGTATAACGAATTCTAGCATATGAAGTCGCTTGTACTCCATCTAAGGTTTGAAGTCCAGTTTTGGTTAATTTGGTGGTTTGTACTCCTGTAACAGCAGAAGTCTCTACCGTATAATTATTTAAATGATCAATTTCGTCCTCTTGTACATCAATTTCAATTCCGCCTAAAATGTCCACCACTGTAACAATTGCGTTAAAATCAATGGATACATATTTTGTAATATTTAAATCAAGATTCATATTTAACATCTTGATGGCTTGTTCGGGCCCACCATGTAAATACGCAGCATTTGCTTTCTTATAAGTATCATCTGATAAGTTAAGGTAAGTATCACGATATACGGAACATAATTTAATGTCACCAGTTTTATTATTGATACTTGCAATCATAATGGTATCACTATTGGTTCCTTTACCAAGTTTACCATCTCTTGCATCTACTCCAAACAATGCAACATTGGTATAACCCTCTGTAATCTCTTTAATGTTCGTAATACCTTCGTTTGCCTTTAGGTTATCTTCATTGACATCTACGCTTCGATCTAATTTGTCAAGCTTACTCATAACAAATAAGACACCAATCAGTACTACAAAAACAATCGCTTCTATTATAAAAAGAATTCTCCTTCTTTTTTTCTTTGCGGCCGCTTTTTTACTTATTTTTTTACCAGTTGACGGTTTACCAGTCGATTTATTCGAAGCCTTTCCTGTATTTTTTGCCATTTTATACCATACCTTTCTTAATATGCGTTTTTATTAATGAACCCTTTAAATATCGTTAAAAATAAGATTTTAAAATCAAAACCCAGGGTCCAGTTTTCTATATAATAAAGGTCATATTCAATCCTTTTACGAATTGATGTATTTCCTCTATACCCATTTATTTGCGCCCATCCAGTAATACCAGGTCGAACTTGATGTTTTACCATATATCTTGGAATCTCTTCTCTAAATTTTTCTACAAAGAATGGTCGCTCGGGTCTAGGACCAACCAAACTCATATCTCCAAAAAGTACATTGAAAAATTGTGGAAACTCATCAATGCTTGTCTTTCTAATAAATTTACCTACTTTGGTAACACGTGGATCATTTGGTACTGTAAATTTTGTTCGCTCTTCGTTAGGAGGCTGTACCTCCATTGACCTAAACTTGTACATTTGAAATGGTTTGTTATGGAGGCCAACACGCTCTTGACTATAAATTAAGGGACCTTTTGATGTACCTTTTACAAACAGAGCAATTATTAGCATAATTGGAGAAGTTAATATAATTAAAAATAGCGACCCAAAAATATCAATGATTCGTTTTATAATAATATTAAAAGAATTCGTAAGCGGTACATGTCTGATATTGATAATTGGTAACCCAAGTAAATCTTCTGTATATGGTCGATTTGGAATAACCTGATTGTAATCTGGTATAAATTTCGTATGAACTCCAGATTTCTCACATTGAAAAACAATATTTTCTAACTTTGCATACTCAGATAGACTTAATGTAATTGCTATCTCATCCAACTGATTCTGGGATAGAATCACGCCAAGATCATCTGTACTTCCCATAACCTTGACTCCCTTATATTGTTTACCTTTTTCTACATTATCATCCAAAATTCCTCTTATTATATATCCCCACTGTGGATTTGAATTCACTCGATCAATATATTCTTCTGCCGCACGGCTATAACCCACCAAAAGTACATGCCTTAAATTAAAACCTTTTGTTCGGATATTACGTAAAAAGTACCTTACCGCATTTCGAAATAAGGTTTCAGCAATAATATTAAAAATAGCAAATATAATAATTAAGGAACGCGAAAAATTCACTTCTCGAATGTAATAAAACGTAGCCATGAATCCTGCAAGTCCAACCAGATTCGCTTTTACGATATTGTAAAATTCAGTTTTTCTACTTTGTACTCTTTTTGCTGTATATAAATTAAAAATAAAATACAAAATAATATAGCATGGAATGATAAATACCATGACAGAAAAATAAATGTCGGTCGATGAGACCGTATATTGGAACACCTTTTTAAGTGGTGGCCAAATCTCTACTATTTTGGGTACAATCACAAATCGAAAATACCACGTAAATGCATAAGCGATTCCAATAATAAATGCATCTAATAATACATGTAATCTATTAAAATACTTCTGATTGTCTTTTATCAACCATTCTCACCCATTTCACCTATCTAATTTAATTAACCATACGCTTTATAATACAATATCTGTGATTTTAGCGCAATATAATTTTCTTAACAATTATTTAATCTTTTATTAATATACAAACCTTCTTATTGTATTTATCCATAATTCAAATTGAATTGATGCATAATTGCCCATATTTTTAATATGAAATTCAACTTTTTCTAATTTTATAGCCATTTGAATCCCTTTTTTAAGCCCCAATAGATAGGTCTTTCCAAATCCCTTTTTACTAAAAAACATTATTTTTATGATAAAGCCAATTAGGAGGAAAGGAAGATTCAAAAGAATCTGTAAAAATGGCATATTCTTATATATTAAAAATATACTATTTCTTGATGCCAAATCTACTTTAAATTCATTGTATCTAGAACCACTAGAACCACTTCCAGCATGATATACAACACTCTTTGCAGCATATCGGTTTTTATAACCATGTATTCTAGCACGATATCCTATATCAATGTCCTCAAGATAAGCAAAATGTGCTTCATCAAAATATCCAATCTGGTCAAATACTTCTCTTCTGTAGATGGCAGCTCCTGCACATGCTGCAAATATCTTTGCATTCTCTTGATACAATAAGGAGGACTTACCTTTTCCTCTTGCAAAGGCCCAGCCAAGCGAGCAGTAATAATCACCTGCATCATCAATGCGACTTGAATCATACATCTGTAGCATTTTAGCTTGGCAAGAAAAAATCTGCTTTGATTCTTCCATAACCTTTACAAGTTCTTCTACAAAGTATTCATCTACCGTAGTGTCATTATTCAATAGTATTACATATTTAGAAGCAGATTGTTTAATGCCCTCATTTACGGCTTTGCTAAACCCATAATTTTTATCCAATTCTATTAATTTTACTTCTGGAAACTTCTCTTTTATATACATTGTACTTCTATCAGAAGAGGCATTGTCTACTACAATAATCTCGTAATTTTCAAAAGATTGATTTTGAAGAGATTGTAGGCAATTTGCAATAAATTCGATTCCATTATAATTTGGTATTACGATAGATACCATATTGTTTCTCATCTTCATTTATTTTCCTTTAACTCAAATTCAGCATATGGATTAAATACAATCTTTAAGCCAGCTTTTTTAGCCTTTAAGCAAAAATCAATGGCAACAAACCCTTTTTCTAATGCTCGATTAAATCCATTGTTATCAAAATATAAACTTTTTTTCATCATCATACATAAACTAGATACCGCATCTGTTTGTTGTTGAATAATTGCTTTACAAAAATAGCCTTGATTCCACCTTGCCAGCTTTGAAAACATTGGGGTTTTTTTAATCACTTCACCATTCGCAAATCCTTCTTTGGTGATAGCATGTTTCCCTGCCCATAAAAGTTTTTTTGTCTCATTCTTTTCATTGATTAAAAAGCCAGCATCGTATATCTCATTGCCTTTATAAATCTTTCCACCTACAATTCCTACTTCTCTGCGAATGCAATGTGAGGTAAGTTCTGTAAGCCAGTCTTTGTTAAGAGGTATTAAATCAGCATTATAAAATAAAATATAGTCTCCCTTTGCTCGAAACAACTGAGCTTCTTTGATTATTTCAAAATTACGATAGTTTGTATGTTCTGTTATTGTTTTTACCGCTTTTTTAAAATTTGCTGCTTCATTCATATCTCTTATAACGATTGAAACCAAAGGTTCTTCTGCCATAAGGTATTGTACTCTATAGTAGCCAAGGTTGACTGAATTTGTTACCGTTGCATCGATATGAAGTCTACCTAGATGTGCCTCTATGGCTCTTTTCCCTGCATCATACGCATACATTTTACTAGCTGGGTTATCTGCCACTGAATTAGAATGTATGCGCCAATGATATAGTATTTTAGGTATATGTCTAATTACTTTAGAAAGTTCCAAACACCGAAAAATAAAGTCATAATCTTGAGAACCATCAAATTCCTTACGAAATCCTCCTGTTCTATCCACAATTTCTTTCTTTACTACAAAGAAATGACAAATATAATTATTACTCCTAAGTAAATCCAAATCAAAACTCGGCTTGAAATGAGGTTCAAAAAAACGATCTCCATTTGTAGTTGTCTTATCTTCATCGGTATAAATTGCATCTGGATTTTCCTTGTTAATCAATCTGACCACTTCAAAGACTGCATTAGGAGCAAGAAAATCATCATGATCTAATAGACCAACGTAATGTCCCTTTGCTAGCTTTAAAGCTTCATTTGTATTTTCTGATATCCCAAGGTTTTCTGCCAGTTTAACATATTTCACTCTTCCATCAAGTTGTCTGTAAGAATTGACAATCTCTTCCGTTTGTGTATCATCAGCCCCACTTCCATCTGCCATACACAATTCAATATATTTATATGTCTGATTCAGTACAGACTCTATCATAGCGCGAAGAAATACTTCAGGCGTTTTATATAATGGTACTACAATACTGATTACTGGATTATAAGTAAACGTTACTTCTCTTTGTTCCATTAATTTTTTTTCATCTGGTTCATTTGCTTTTCTATAAGCTTCGTAATCAATACTTTCCCTTTGTAGTTGTCCCACTAACTTTGCGCCAAATTGTTTTACTCCATATTGTGAAATATAATTGACACCTTTTTTTACATTATCTGGAGTTATCTTAGATGTTAACCTGTCAAATACACTTTTCATTTCCGGTTTTTTATCCATGTTCTTATCCTCATTTTGTCCTACTAAACCATTTACTCATGCTTACTTGGAGCCACGACCTTATATTCTGCACTATCTAGTGAAAAGTTTATATTATAGTAAGGGTCACCAGAATCTAATATCTCTTTCCATCTTGCACGAAATCTTTTTACTTCTTCATTATAGCGAATCGCCTTTTCCTTTTCATCATCCAATCCTCTTGATTTGGATTCATAGTGATAAAGCTCCGCAAAAGGAGTAAAAACATTTAGTAATCCTAATTTACGTAATCTAAGACAAAAGTCCACATCATTTAATGCTACTGCAAAGCTTTCATCAAGTCCATTTAGCTGGTCAAATAAACTCTTTTTCACCATCAAACAAGCACCTGTCACTGCTGATACATCCTGTGCATAATATAACTTACCCATATATCCTAAATTCGCCTTTGGAAGTCTATAATGGGTGTGACCAGCACTTCTGTGTGCACCAAGACCAATTACAATACCTGCATGCTGTATCGTATCATCTCCATAATATAACTTAGCTCCAACTGCTCCAACATCATCTCTTTGCGCATACATAAGCATTTCTTCAATCCAGTTATTGGTTATAATTTCTGTGTCATTATTTAATAAGATGATATATTCACCCTTTGCATACGAAGCGCCTAAATTATTAATGGCAGAATAATTAAATTCTCCTTCATATTTTATAACCCTAATATTTTGAATTTGATTTAGTGTTTCATAATAATCAAATAACTTTTTATCGGTGCTATTATTTTCAACTACGATAATCTCATAATTATCATATGTTGATTTATACTGGATGGACTCAATGCATTTAGCCAAATCACTTAAATGATCTTTATTGGCAATGATGATTGATACCAAGGGTTTATCTTTTATATCATAATTTATTTTAAATATAGTTGGAAAGGCTTTTGTACTTTCTGCTTTTCCTGCTATGTTACATTGTCTTAAATGATCCTCTACTGCTCTTTTTGCGGCATCAATGGCATATACTTTTGCATTGATATCAGAAGCCACAGAATTTTTATGAGACCTCCAGTAGTATAAAATTTTGGGAATATGACATACATTTGTAGCCGCAGTTGTTAATCGTAAAATCATATCATGGTCTTGACTTCCATCAAATTCGCTACGAAATAAACCCGTCTTTTCCAAGAGTTTTGCATCAAAGGTAGAAAAGTGGCAAATGTAATTGTTTGCTCTAAGGGTATCAATAGCAAAATCTGACTTAAAATGCATCGTGCTCATATTATTAATCGAATTCCCATGAAATGTAGCTTCATCTGTATACACATAATCCGCATTTTTTTCACATATCACCTTCATATTTTCATACAAAACACTTGGGTGTAATATATCATCGTGATCAAACAATGCAATATAATCACCCGTTGCCATATTAAAACATACATTGGTGTTCCCTGAGATACCTAAATTTTTTTCTATCTTTTTATATAAGATTCTTTTATCTTTCTTATGATATTCTCTACAAATCTCTCCTACATACGTATGCTTGTCATCACTGCCGTCTGCAAGGCACAATTCCCAATTCGTATATGTCTGATTTACAACGGAATCAATCATCTCATGAAGGAATTTTTTTGGCGTATTATACAAGGGAACCAAAATACTAAACTTAATCTCTCGATCAAACTTGGTATTTCTTTGTGCTTTTGCTTCTTCCTCACTTGGAAAGCTATCCGTTCCAAACAATTTATAAACCTGCTTTTCAGACATTTTTTGTTTTGCTTTTTTTAAAAATCCTTTTAAGTTTCCACAACGTCTTATTCTGTCTTTCGTACGAATTATGAAATGAACTACAACTCTAGCTGGTTTTGATAACTTCCAAATAAATGTTCCTTTAATATTTTTAAGCTTTCCTTTAAGGAAAGTAATCTCTTCCTCTGCTTTTTCTAGTTTCACTGTCAAGTCATAATTTTGTTTTTTTTCTTTGTAATATAATTCTTTATAGTAATCGGCTTCCGTCTTTTTGTTTGTTTCATCCCTATTTATTTCTTCCATATTATATTGACCTTTCATTTCTTTTATTTTCTATCTTATATACAATAAGCATTGTTATCCAAACAGCTCCAATTAGGTAAATGGAATAATAGTACATAAATAGCTTGGAAGGTGATGTTAAAAATATTAATGGTATTTTAGCACAAACCGTTGCACAAATAAAGAAATATCCCCATTTTCTCTTGATTAGTAAAATCAAGCAGGTGAACAGTAAAATAACTGTCTGAACGAAAAAACTATAGATGATATTGTGTATTACTTCATTATTTGTGAATTCTAATATTTTTATAAGTTCACTACGAAATGGCGGTTCGCTATATTGATATTTTTCTCTGAAATTAACATAGTTTGCATCCGTAGCTTCCTCAAACATATCCTGCGTTTCACCTAACAATCCTGTAGAACTTAATAAGGTATCAAGTCTCTCTCTCATAAAAACTCCAGGATATTTTAGAATTAATTGATAGTAAGCTTGTTTCATTTCTTCAAATTCTCTATCCGTATAGGCTCTTGTTAGATGCAGCTCCTCATTCCAATACATGGATATCCCTGACTTACCTTCTAGATATCCATTCACTAAAACATTCGTATCTAGTACTTTATCAACCGCATTTAACAAAGAATTTTCCTCATTTACATACGCTTCATAAACAAGCGGCGTAATCGGAAGTACAATACTGGTAAGCTCATATTCTTTTGATGATTCCACTCTATTCCCCAAAAACTGAATTCCTGTTAGCACAGACGAAATCAAAAGAACTAAAAGTACAAATTTTACTTTTATCTTTCTTTTGGTTTCCTTCCAAAATAGTACTACAAAACTAATCGGTGCTAGTACAATATAATAGATGGATTCCGTTCTCCAACATACAAGAATTCCAGCTATGATTGCCAGAATCCAGATATGCTTCTTTTGTAGTTCTTTTTTTGTATATTTGAAATCAAATAGTAAAAAGGCATAAAGCAATTCTATATATGCATAAATTGACATTCGCATTGGATAAAAATTTGAGTCGATTACCGGAAATAACAAAAAAGGAAGGTACATGAAAAAGACAACCTTTTTGCTTTGAATCTGCTCAGAGCATCGATAAACCACATAACCTACCATCAAGGATATGATACAAATTTGTACAAATACCACTCCAGATGGATTTGGAATCAGCATCAGTGCAAATATATAGAATACCGAAGTCAAATATCCTTGCCAAAAATTAGGTAATACAAACGTTGCATTCTTTAATATTCCAAACTCATCCAATCTCCAAAGTCCAGGATATAATATCACAAAAAACAAAAGCATAATTGCAAAATAGATGCCTGTATACTTTAAATATGACACTAATTTCTTATTTCTTGCTTTGCACTCATTCAAACTATATAATATTCCATGCCATAATGTAACAAGTAATAATAAAAATCCAAATTTAGCCCCCCACGCAAGTATCGCTTTGGCACTTGTTACGGTGTCTGTAAAATCAAATAATTGATAGTGAAATACCAGACGATCCGTCAAAAAACTGATTCCCCAGTGAATACAGGCAATCATTATTGCCAGCTTATTGAATTGAACTAAACCACCTTTTGGTTTACTTTTATGCTTGTCAATTATCATAGTTTTACCCTTTATAATTCTCAATAAAAACTTGTAACTCTTCTGGTGTACCAAGTACATGCACTTTATCAAAATCCACTGTAGAAATCCTTACATCTCCACCTTTTGAGATCAAATAATTATACAATGGTGCGACATATTTTTCGCCCTTTTCTAAATTCTCATTTGAAGAATAATATTCTTTATAGAGTTGTTCATAAAGCTTACAGCTTCTAAAATAGTAGGCACCAAGCGTACAATGTTTGGAGATTCTTTCCTTTTCTCTCACTTCAATTGCCTTGCCTTCCTCGTTAAGCTTTACAAAACTCCAATGATCTCCTGGTGCATGAAAACAAGGAATAAAACCATCCCCTGTAATTTGGGATGCTTTCATTTCTCCTTCTTCTACATAGGTATCAATGTTATAAATCATCAGTTCTGACTCTTGGTCCCAATACTCTTTTCCAAGCATTGCAGTCGTAGCCTGTCCATCTGTTAGATAATCAAGTTCTATTACATGAATCTGTGTTAGATTCATTTCCTTACATTTCTCATGAATGAAGGAACTTGCATTATCTTCTTTTCTAACGATAAATATATAAGTATTTTCCTTTTCATAGAAGCCTGATAGGCTTAACATCGACCACTCAAACAGCGTCTTTTTATGAGCCTCAATCATGTATTTTGGAACTTGATAACCCGCCTTTTTAAACCGTGAACCAAGCCCTGCCATTGTAATTACAATTGTCATAATTATTCCTCCTTAAAAGGTCACTTCACCATCGTGAGACAATAAAGATACTAACATAACTTTATCAAGATTGGAAACCTCATTGATTAGTTGTCCTTCATTTTTCGTTTTAATTTCAATTACCATATCCAAGCTTTGATTGGAAATATTTCTGGATTTTACTTTATATAATTTGGTATTTTGCTTCACTGTACTTATAATTTGTTCTTCTATTGCCTTGTCTTCACAATTTATTACCAGTATCATTGCTGCCTTTGCAACAGGCAATAAATCAAGACCAAGTAAAGCAATGGTTACAAGAAAACTCATGAAAAGTGCCACTTCAAAAAGACCCGCTCCACATATAATACCAATACTAATTGACCAAAATAGAAAAATTAAGTCAAGTGGATCTTTGATTGCAGTACGAAACCTTACAATTGATAATGCACCTACCATACCAAGTGAAATAACAAGGCTTGACTGCATGGCAAGGATGATTCCTGCTGTAATGATTGATATGACTGCAATCGCAATATTAAAGGTCTTAGAATAAAATGTCTTTCTCGTAACAAACCGATACATTGCAAAAATATACAAAGCAAATACGCATGTCACAAACAATGTGACTACAATCTTTGTCGTACTAATATCTGAACCTGTAAATCCCTCTATAAATGACTTCTTAAAAATATCCTGAAAATTCATATAACCCAACCTTCCTTATAAGTCCTGCATAAATAAAATTTTGAAAATGCTGTTTGTCTTAATGTGCCTAACTCCATGTTATTTGCAATATAATCTGGTATAAATTCATCAAACTTTACCTCTAAAATATGTTGACCTGCACGCATGATTGGTCTTTTCCTTATACTTGGCTTAAGAAAATCAGCGATATAAGTGGAGGAGGAAATGTTTCGATCTAATGTAACTCTGACATTACCTTCTTTGCACACATAAGGTACTCTGTCATAATCAACAATAATACTTGGTTTCATTAATCTTGTCTTCATGAGAAGATTTAATTTTTGCAAGGTCTTATCATATTGATTAGACGAAGGTAGGGGAACTCCCTTCATAAGCTGTCTGCATTGTTCAAGTGAAAGTGCACAGGAGAGCTTTAACGTCTTACCCTTTTCTTTCCTCTTAAGTTCTAAGGAAATCTTATCCGTACTTCCATTGTAGATGCGAATGCGAAATTTTTCTCTAGGATCTGTACCTGCTTCATTTTCATGAAGGCAGGTGTTATAATAATCATCAAAATACAAGCTTCGAATGTTGTAAACACCGTTTTTAGATGCATTTTTATCAAGCTTCATAAAGGTCTGTATTCTAGCATTTAACACAGCTAATTCCATTTCATTACATATATATTTTAATTCGTGCCTGTATTTATCCGCCATTATCATTCCTCCGTAAGCGTTGCAAAATAGGAGTCTAGAAATTCCATTTTGTCTATTGCATATTGTTTGATATCGGTATAATCAGTGGTATGGGCTCCTTCTGGCCATCTTTTTGTATCTCTATCCATTGCACCAGAGTTAACAACTGTATGTTCCAAGTTCTCGATGTTCTTTATTAAAGCATCGTTTGTAAGAATGCTACCTCGTAACAAATTCCACTTTTCCTTCACTATCGCAATGGAATTACCCGCATTTAAGTCAATCACTCGTTGTCCTGTTTCCCAATTGGCTACCTCTGTCATAATTTCTGGCTCATATGCTGTAAATGTCGGTGGAAGTTTTTCTTTACTTACATTTCCCCAAGTCAAATCCATATCCCATGGTACAAAGAACAGTCGAATTCCTGAATCTGTCATCTTTGCCACATAATAAACATTCTTTGCACGATTATCAAGTCCCGATATAATCTGAAAGAAAAGCCATGCATTGGTCACACTGTTTATATCAATTGTGTTATCAATTTCTTTTACATATTCCTCATCTTCTAAATTGTGTACACGGATAAAATCACTGAGAGGCTTCCAAGTCTTTAAAGAAATATCTCCATATTTGCTTATGCCCTTTAATTCAAAACCACATCTTGATAACACATCAGACTCTTCCATAAAATAATCAAGTGATAACACAATTGGGTCTGTTCGCTTATATATATATTCTTGACTTTCAGCTTCATTTGATTTGGTAATATCTAACATCTTAGCATCTACTGGCTCCATTAAGCCATAAATCCCATAATAGTCACCGTCTACCACAAGTTCTACATATTCTAGCTTTGTGCCAAATTCACGGCTATAAGGATTATCCTTTGCTCCAAACTGGTTCCAGATATCAATAGAGAGTTTATCTCTAATTTTTGTATTGTCATTATACATGGCGTATAATATCCAATCATTGTCCTTTCTCATATTTAAAAGCGACAGATTATGATTAACAATATTTCCAGAATTATTATATTTTGTCAGTTCAAGCTTGTACCCTTTTTTGGGATATATTCTACTCGTATTTCCTCTTACCCTAATATTTGCCATTGAATGCTGCACCCATTCTGATTTGGTATCTGCTGAGTAAAGCGTCATATCAATGCTAGCACTTTCCAAAAAGTCTCCAGCATTTATTTTAATATCCATTATAGGCAATCCCGTAAATACGATATGATAATAACGATGCTCTTGTTTTGTAAACGCTAGAAAGGAGAAACTCTCATTGTTTGCTATTGCTTCTAATTTCGATACTTTTTTAAAATCATTGGTAAACAAAATGGAAGCTTCATTCGCATTGGATGTTAGTTCTCCATACTCCCAACCTTCATTCTTCATTGATAGCGGAAGATAAAATGTTGACGACTCCTTATCATACGGTAGTGCTTCTCCATTAAAATATAAATTTTGCAAAATATCGTCAGTTGTAAGCCTTGTGTTTTCCTCAATTTTGGCAATCGACTTTGGTGTTCCAATGTTACACTGAATGGAATCATTTTGATCAATTCCTACAATAAAAAATAAACAGACAAGAGCAAATAGTATTACATTTATAATAAAAACTATTTTTTTCATTGAAATAGCTCCTAATCTCTTACTTTATTTGCTAACAGGAATCTGGGATCCAAAACACTCTTTTATGATATCTTCCTTCACAGTTTCTGCTGTTCCATAAATATTACACATAAATTGGGTGGAGTCATCAATCATAACATAAGCACAATATTCAATATAGTTCTCTGTCTCTTCATATGTATAAGAAAGTGAAATATAATTCACCTTGTATCCGTTTACCTCGAGTGTTTTGACATCGCCTGTAGCAATATTTGTATAGGATACATCTTTAGAAGTAGCAATAATTTCTTTTTCAAATTCATAATATGATTCCATCTCCTGTTCCGTATGATTTTCGATGGAATAATTTATTCTTATCGTCTTATCTTCATTATAATATTCAGCATCAAAAGCACTTTCGTAGTCTTTACTCTGGGTATATCCGCTTGGGGGTACAACTTCTATTTTAATACCTTCCTCTGCATCCGTTATGATTGCATTCCCATTCTCAGCAAAAACTCCTGAAGATGCTTCGATTACTTCATCCTCTTGCCCTTCTTCATATGTCACATCACTTAACTGTGATTCATCTTTCATATAAAATAAGGCTCTACCCCCGATTACAGCACCCTCAATTGCTATAAGAGCGATTACTCCTGTTAACACACCTATCCAAAATGATTTCTTATTCATGATCATACTCCTCCCTTGATTTTTTGCATATCTCATTCAATTCTTCCTCAGAGTACTTTAGAAACTCATCTGGTCGAATGGAACGATCATCAACATAAAACCCCCTATGCCCTGGCCATGGTTTACCATAGATAATTTCGTCGTATGGTATATCCCACTTATCTAGCCATTCTAGCATTACCTTTGCTGTATTGGCATTAATCATTCCAATATTTCCATTATAACTATTCATGTTTCGAGAGGTGAAAAGAGTAATCTTCGCTCCTCCTTCTTTGTACTCTCGAATCTTTTTTACGATATTTTCATAGGGAACCAAATCAATATATTCTTGTGTCTTCTTTTTAATTGGGCAAATGGTTCCATCAATATCAAATACAAACGTTAATCCTTTATACATCGCTCTACCTCTTCTAAAATATTGATTGCATTTAACAGAAAACCAAATACTTTTTGCGGATTATCCATATGTAATGGAAGCATGGATAAAAATAGCGATGCTTCATAAACTCGAACCAATGTATAATCAAAGCTGTATGTTTCTAAATATTGTTTAAAAAGCTCTACATATTCTACGTTATTAAATTCCAAGCTCAATGATAATTTCAAATCTGACTCAATTTTAATATCGTATAATCCACTATTAAAGAAATCATATCGACCACATATAGAATGAGATAACTTCGCAATATCATAGTAAGGGTTTGTCCATAAATCTTCCTCTTTTAACGCTCCTTTTGGGTCAATTAATTTAAGCATAGCGGTTTCTTTGTTATATAAGATATTAGAAAAACATAAATCTCCATGTCCCACTACAAAATGTGGCTTAATATCAATATTCTTTCTTACTTTTTTATATAGCATTTCATAATTCGAAATAATTTCTTCAATGTCTTGGTATTTCGTCCCTGATGAAATAAAATGATTAAATTTCGTATAATAAGGACTTTTTTTCAGTTCTTCCATTCGTTCTCTTACTTTACCAATATAGAGAGCTTCTTCAATCGTATCAAATTCCTTTTGAGATACTGATTTTGTCTTTCTTGTTGTTACAAAATGAAACAAACGTTTTAAGATATCATCTAACTCGTCCAGATTTATCGCATTGTGAATCCAACGTATTGCAATATCTGTCATATGATATCTCTCCATCGTGTAAGAGGCAAATTCTTCTTTTTCTTGATAAGAAAACGGCATAACGAACCACATCTTCATTTCATCTGGAAGCAATCCATAGAATTCATACTCGCTTTTTATCTTTTTCTTATTACTTGAGCGCTTTGTGACTGTATATTCATCACCCTCTAAGGCATTAAAAAACCTTGCATCAAAACCACCTGTAATAAATTGCATAAAGTTATTCAATTCAGAAAGATCAATCATAGAATCTGATTGAATTACATCATAATTTTTTATTTTATCAAACGTAAGCTGTCCTTGTATGTTTTGATTCTCCTTGATGTAGCTTATGTATTCCTCCACATTACTAAACAAAGCAAAGATTGTTTTTTCCTGTTGTTTTACCAAAATATTAGTATTGATAAATTGTGCTTTTTCCAAAAGTAAGTTAAAGCTCTCTGTATTTTTAATACCGTAATTAGAATATAAATGCATGACACAACAATTACCCGGCACATCTTTTAATGCCCCAGTTAATCGTTCAATTGCATCTCCTTCACGATAATCAATCACATCAACTATAAAATTATTTGACATCAACACTTCTGTCATTCTTCGTTTTAAAGTTTTTCGTTTAAATATGGTATTTCCAAAGCTTTTTGGTCCTGTAATATTTTTAACCAACTTGTCTGCTACCACGGTATCGTCGTAAACGACTATTACTTTTTTTAACATTTTACAGCTCTCCTTTTCCAATACGAAATACCATACACACTGACTGTAATAATTGCAAGAATAATACAGCTTACAGTGGTATAGATGTTAAGTAGCTGTGTCTCCCCAAATCCAAAAATGGAATTGATATATGTTACAAATCCACTGATTCCAAATACTTTTTGAAAAATTGTCTGCATGCACAATAATAATCCAAATTCAGCCAGCCACCCTATACAAGATAGAATAAATATCAAAGAGCTTCTTCCCTTTAACAATCTTCTAATATAATCATACCAAGTCTTTCCATTTTCTAGTAAGTATAAACATCGTACTGCCTCTTTTGAACTCGCATTCGTAATCAGATATTGGTTCAAATAGTAATACGTAGGTAAAAAAATCCGGTATAAAAATAAGATAACCGCTGCAAATAAGGATAAAATAAGTGTTACTGGTGAAATTGCTTTATCAACAATTACATCGTAAGGAATCAAAATAACAAGCAAAGCACTAATATCAAAAACACGATCTATTATAACACTTAAAATGCCGATTTTTGCATCTTTTGTTTCTTTGGAAAAACAGTATACTCGAAAGATTTCACCTAGTTTAAAAGGAAAAGCCAAGTTCACAAACGTTATTTTCATATATACTTTAATGAAACGGAATAGATTAATTTTTTGTTCCATTAAGATAAGATAAAATCTCATCATTTTAGCTAAGTGTACAAATAAAAATCCCAGTATGAACAGTGGTATAAGGTAGCTTAATCTTACATCTATATTTAATTGTACATCAGTAAAGGTTTTTGTTCGCATACTTGCAAAGTAAACCGCTAGCAAAACAATCACCGCATTTACCCTTAAGTAAACCGCTTTCTTATTCATCGAACTTTACAATCCCACTTTCTGCAATTACCTTAGCACTATAGTTTTCTACCTGTCGTTCTCTAATTTCGGAAGTAATAAACTTTTCTCGATGCAAAAAATAATTACCTAGCATTTTTAAAACTGTAATTGCCTGATTCATCATCTTTACATTTGATACCTGATCATCTTCTCTCCATGTGATAGGAAAGAAGGCAATGTTATGCTTATAATAATCTGCTGCCATTATCATACAATAATTAAACATCAAATTATCTGGAAATTTCTCATAAAACTTGTCCTTTAACATAGCAACATGATACATGTTAAGCCCTGAGCCCAAATCTAATATTCTCTTCTTAACCACTATTGAAAATAATATGTTATATACTACGTTACCAAAGGTACGAAACGTTGAATACCCCTTTAGCTTAGAGCCATTCATAAATCTGGCACCTAAACAACAATCGTATTTTAAGTAGGCCTTTCTTTTTAGAACTACATTCAGGTCATGTATATCCCCTTGATCGTCCCCATGCAATACAATGACGTAATCATAGCCTTCTTTTATTGCATAATCAAAGGCAACCTTATGAGAGCCTCCAAGGCCATAATTATCATCATTTCTTAAAAGTGCTACAGGAATCTTTGGGTTGTTCTCAATAAACTCAATCACTTTTTCTTCTGTTGCATCTGTACTTCGATTATTTACCATAATTACTTGATCAATATACAAAAGTATACTTTCATCCAATTGACCAAGTACTCTTTGTATCTGGTTTTCACAATTATATCCCGGTATAAACAATAAAATTTTCTCTTTCATAAATACCTCCGTTTCCATTCAAAAATTATAACATTATTCACTTTTTTTGGCAAATCTGTGCTGTAACCTATTCTTCTTTTTCGGTGGTATCACTATAGACATCATCATTTTTGTAATCATATAAACTAGGCGTTAATCCGGTCTTTACATAATAAGCCATATTGGCCCCTGCTTCTTCTCCAATGAGGTTTAGTCCACCTTGTGTATAATGGACTTCATCTCGCATCAATCCCAAGTGCTCTAACTCAACCGCTTTTGTAGAAACAAGAATAAAGTCTTCATTATCTCTGCATAGTTCCGTCTGTGCCTCGATAATCGCATCATACATTCCTGGCTCTTCTGTTCGTATACCAATTCTGATTAGAAAACACTTTTCAACACCACTGTCTTTCATAATAGAAAAGATATCTTTCATAGAGGATATATAGTCTTCTTTTGAGGTTTGCTTGTTTCCATCGCTTTCACCCTGAAGCCAAACCATATAACTGTGACGTATTACATAACCATTATCAAGCAACCATTCTTTTGCCATATTATAGCGATTCACAGCGTCTGGTAATAGATTCCCATCCTCTCTCCAAGAGTGTAGGGTACTTCCTCCTGCTGATGCTGACACAGCAACCACAGGGACTCCACTACCACTATAATACGAGTTAACAAAAGAGGATACTAAGGACCCGGTTTTTAAATCCTTATCATCAACCCCTTCTTCATTATTTTCATATTGACCAAAGGGTTCTTCAATGGGATAAAGTTGAGTCGGATCTGAAATAGCTCGAAACTCATATCCTGCTCCGTCAATTACTACAGGTGCTTTTTCACTATCACCAGTTCCAGACATATTACTTTGTCCCATAAACATAACTAAATCCACTTCACTTCCCTTATTTAATGTAAGCTGTTTGTTTTCACTCGCATGTTTTTCTAGCACGAATACAAGCACGCTTACCGTTAAAATAAGTAGAAAGGAGAGTGCGGCAATTAATTTATTTTTTCTCTTCACAAAAACATCTCCAATTATCTGTCCTCTTTATCCTCCAGAAATATCTTTCTGGTAATAAAGTTATAAACCATAACAATGGCGGTCGCTATTATCTTTCCAAGCATATAATATATCGATACTTTTTCTACTGTAAACCACATAATGATTTGATTGATTCCAAGTCCTACTAGACTCAGTATCACAAATAGAATAAACTCTTTCATTTTATTTGTATCTTGCTTTGTTTGAAATACAAATTTGGTACTAAGAATATAATTTATAATCACGGATACCGTAAATGAGATTCCACTCGAGACCAAATAATTGATTTTCAAAATCTCAGTTGCTGCAAATAATACAAAATAATCAATGAAGAAGCATAAAAAACCTACGACCCCAAATTTCATGATTTGCTCGATTAATTTTTTCATTCGTATTGCTCCTTGTCTAGTCCTGATTTATTGTATGGTCCAATATCTTTTGCGCAGCTTCCAAACTAAAATATTTTTCTATATATTCTGGCATGCACTGGGACATTTGGTTTAACGTGTTCGTATCCTGATATAAATGAACTAACTCATTTGCAAAGGCATTTGCAGCATCCTCTACTCTCATTACATCATGATACTCTAACAAGCCTTGTGCCCCTACACTTGTTGTCATTACAGGTATTTGATAATACAACGCCTCAATAACCTTGCCCTTCATTCCTGCTCCAAAACGTAATGGTACAACCACCATTCTAGTTTCTAGATATGCTTTTTCAAGTTCTTCTTCCGATACAAATCCACGTATCACAACATGATCACTTGCAAGATTCATAATCTTATCTGGTGGATTAGAACCAATTACTTGTAATACAACATCAGGTATACTACATAATACCTTTGGTAAAATCTCTTGTACAAACCATACCACCGCATCTACATTTGGTTCATGTGCAAATCCTCCAACAAATAAAAGGTTCTTTCTTACATTTGCATCTAGTGGCTGTATCTTTCTTGGTTCATCATATACGAAAACAGGAATTGCATACGCGTTGATTTTACTGTTTACTTTTTCTATCTCTTCTATTTCTAAATAAGATGGATAATAGACTACATCTGCTTGTTCCATAATACTATATTCTAATTGTTTCATATGATTTGCATGTGCAAGCAAGGATTTGTCCCTTGTAAAGCTATATTCTAGCAACTCTCTCTTATAGTGCAAATCATGTCCATAATAAATTAGTTTACCCTTAATGCTTTTCTTTAAAACATCTAGGAATTTAAAGGTAGTATAAGGTCGATTGGAGAAAACAACATCAATATGTTTTCCATAATCCATTAGCCACTTATCAACATTTAATAAGTAAAAGCTACCAGTCAACACTTCCACTCCTAATTGTTCTAAATAGACTGAATATACATCATCTGCTTTAAAATCCTCTGGAATAAATTTGACCTGATATCCCATTTTTAAGAACGCTCTTATGTATGCCAAAGTCGATTTTGAACCTGCATCCTTATCAAACTGTGGAACATAGCGGTCAATAAATACGGCTATCTTCTTATTCATACTCCTATCTCTGGCAATAAATAATTCATTTGGATTTTTACACTGCTTTTCTAAATCAAGAGCCCACTTTTCCTTAAACTTTTCTTTGTTTTCAATCTGGTATTTTTTGATTCCATCAGAGGTATCTGTTCCATTTGAAATTCCTTCATAATGAATCACTACTGACTTTGGCTGATATACAACTTTATATCCTTCCTTTCGAACCGAAAATGCAAGATCCGTGTCCTCATAATAGGCAGGTGCAAATCTCTCATCAAATCCACCAATTAAGTTCCACAAAGAACTTCGAATCATCATAGCTGCCCCTGAAATATAATCTACTTCCTTCACATAGTTATACTCTGGCTTATCACACAAATCATTTCTACCATAATTCCACCCATCTGCATTACTCCATATAACGCCACCAGCTTCTTGTAATATTCCATTTGGATACACAAGCTTTGAACCCGTCAATCCAATTCGTTCATCTGCCTCCATTTGTTCTACCAATGGCTTTAACCAATTGTTTGTCACTGTCGTATCATTATTTAAAAACAAGATATAGTTTCCTCTTGCCGCTTTAGCCGCTTGATTGCAATTTCTTACAAAACCTAAATTCTCATTATTACGCTTTATGATTACATTCGCTACGTAATTGGAAAGCTTTCGTGTTAGGTCGGTAGAAACATCATCTCCAATGATAATCTCATAAGTGACATCTTTTGTATGTTCCAGAATAGATTTTAAGCATTTATAAGTATAATCAAATTGATTATATACAGGAATTATAATAGAAACTTGTGGTTTTTCTATGAACGGAAATACTATTTTTTCTAACTTATGATTTTTTTTTTGAAACAAGCCCCTAATCGTCTTTGCTGCTTTGACAGGTGCTCGTCCTATTTTATACATTGGATTAGAACGCATTTTTTGAATGATTGCTTCTAAATCCTGAATGTATTTATCTTTATCTGATATGGTATTGTCCTTGATATAGCAAAGTTCATTGAGATGTTCAATGTCTTTATCTTTTTCTTGCAGCATTTTAAAGCTACTAAGGTCAAAACCTTCCTCCCCTAGATTATCTCTCGACTTAATTGGTTTTTTATAGTTATCGGTATAGATGTACTGACGATTTTCTCCATGAGCGTAGTGTTGATAATGATCTTCCATTTCAAAATATGCATCTGCCAACTCCTGCGTATATCCAAAATATGCAAGAAACTTATCTTCTGTCATGTATTTTTCCAAATACATCCGATATCTTTGATAAAAGTAGAATACGCTTCTATACTTCAAGTATTCAACTGGAACAAGACAATCCACTACCCATTCACAGTCAAGGCAATATATTACTCCATCCTTTTCAATAAAATTATCAAACAAGCAATCGATATTAGCTGGATTTATTGCCATTCCCTGAATCTTTTTCGCCTCTCCAAAAATTTCAATAAAACGTTTTGATTCTTGAAACTCTTCCAAATATTCTGAATGAAAATCAAAGATTTTATTCTGTACAGATTTTATCTTTTCCAGCAATTCTTCTTTGTTCTCAATTACACGAAATAATGAATCTTGTAATGTATTACCCTCAATGTATTCATAGGAGGCAATGCCTTCCTCTATACTAGGTATCAAAACATGAACCTGATTCATTACCTTTTTAATTTGCTCGGATTTATCCCTTAGACTTTGAATGTGAGGGATTGCCTGTTCATTTAATGCTTTTTTTTGAACTATGGTCTTGCCACCCTCTTCAAAAACACATGTACTAATTTGAAACTCAAGTCTTCTTGTTCGATTATATTTTACAAATAAAACATTTTTCATGTCTGCCTCCAAATTCTACCTTATGCCTTTGCAAAAATCAAAAAGGAATTTGAAAAATATTCAAATTTTTGGTCATTGCAAAGTTGGTCGTATACGATATCTTCATCAAATAGCTTAAAACGTGCCCTATCATAGGCAATTGACATATTTCTCAAGTCACCAGCCTTTGGTAAATAGTTCTTGGCATACACTGCATTTGGCAATTTATAATCTGGTATCGGATAATAAAAGTCATTTCCTTGATACCCCGCTCTTTGTAGCAAGGATTCTATCTCATTTTTTGAGAAAGTTCTAACACTTGATACATTTTTGTAATTTTCAATGCCATCAAACAAGTTTCCTGTATGGTCTTCCATTGCACCAGCAAAATATTTTAAACCAAATTTATTTTCAATAGCAATGATTAGTGTTCCATTCGGTTTTAAGAATTTTTTCACTCGTTTTAACATCTCTTCATAAGGTGCTTTTGCGTTAATATAACTATCCGCATATTCTAACACCCCAATTAATGTCACATAATCGAACTTCTCAGTTAGTTCAATATCTTCAAAATTCCCCACCATAATTTCTAGATTATTGTACATTTCATTTCTTTTCGCATTAATAGTTGAACGACGCTTGGATAGTTCAATTCCGACTACTCGTTTCACTTTCTCACAAAATAACCCGGTAATTGCACCACAGCCAGAACCAATCTCTAATAAGGAGGCTTCTTTATCAAAATCATACCACTCAAGAATATTTTGTCTTATTGGAGACAAGTGATATAAAATCGCCCAATCGTCATCCTTCATAAGTCGTTCTTGTATATCTTCCTCGCTTTGAAAAATCTCTAATATTTTATCTTCCACATCACCATCACTATAAAGATCCTCACCCTTATAGTAGGTTAGATTTAATACCTCTTTGTTCATTGCTTCCTCCATTTTGTTCGTCTCTGATTTTGAGTAATTTCCTCTTACGACTCCTCTTCAAATACCACAGCACTGTCCATATCATAAACTCCTACTGTATTCTTATTCGAAATAACACTCAAATTAACAATGTCATACATACGATCATAAATAACAAGCTCTCCATTCTCAAAACCTGTACATCCAAGAGAGAGTAAGTAATCTTTCCCTTGTAACATCATTTTTTGTGTAAAGGAAATGACATATGTCTTTCCTGCTTCTGCCATTTTAACATCCGTATTTTCTACCATTGTATTCGTACCGGTAAGTTCAGAACCTTTGCTATCTTTTATCGTAAAGGCAAAAATCGGTTCGCTGATTGTCTCATTAAAATGAACCTTCATCTTAATGCTAAATTCCTGTCCTTTCATAATCAGGTTACTTAACCTTCCTTGTTCATCAAATATACCAACATCTATGATTTCGGCTCTTTTATCACCATAGATATTTTGATTTGGATTCACGGCCAACTGATGCATCCATTTCTTTGTCTGGTCTACTTCTATTGCCGCTTGTGCTGCAATCTCACTGATTTTGTTTGGATCATATTGATTTGCCAAAATCTTCTTATATAAATCTACGATAACATTTGGCTTACCTTCTTCAACAAAATTACCTCTATTTAGTAAGATTGCTTTATCACAATATTTTATAACACTACTCATGTCATGTGTCACAAGTAAAATAGTGGTTCCTTTTTCTTTGATCTCATTTATTTTATTAAAGCATTTTGCCTGGAAAAAGACATCTCCAACCGATAACGCTTCATCTACAATTAATATTTCAGGTTCTACATTAATGGCTGTTGCAAATGCAAGACGCACCAACATACCACTCGAATAAGTCTTAACTGGCTGATGTACAAAATCTCCAATATCAGCAAATGAAAGAATATCAGGAATTTTCTCTTCCATCTCTTTTTTCGTAAAGCCCATCATTGTTCCATTTAAATATATATTTTCAATACCTGTGTATTCCATATTAAAGCCTGCTCCAAGCTCCAAAAGAGCAGAAATCTTGCCGCTTATTTCTAGACTTCCTTGTGTCGGAGTCAATACACCAGTAATTATTTTCAAAATTGTTGATTTTCCTGAACCATTGGTACCTACAATACCAACTGTTTCCCCCTGTTTCACATCAAAGGTTATGTTATTTAAGGCATAAAAGCTTTTATGGTATTTCTTTTTAAAGGGACTTAGTGTCTCCTTTAAACGATCAATTGGCTTTTCATACAGCCTATAAACCTTACTTAAATCCTTTATACGAATCGCAAACATAAATTCTCTCTCTCCTACTATGAGCACTTAGAGAGTGTATTTTTAACTCTCTTAGTGCGAATGTACTCATTTTTCCTTAGCGAGATTTTTTCGAGCTTAGTAAAAATGAGTTTCCTTTTTCTTCACTTAGAGAGTGTATTTTTACTCTCTTAGTGCGAATGTACTCATTTTTTCTTAGCGAGATGTTTTCGAGCTTAGTAAAAATGAGTTTCCTCATTTATAATACATCTGCAAAATGAGGTTTTAGCTTTTTAAATAATTTAAGTCCTATTACGAATACTATTAATGTAAAGCACCAAAAATATAAGGTGTCAAACGGCTTTTCCCAAAAGCCTACATGCTCCATAAAACTAGAACGATAACCTTCCACGATATAATAAAGCGGATTAATCTTTAAAATCCAAATATATGGATCAAGTCTGCCGTGAAATGGCTCCTCCATATGTGGATGCCACATTATCGGTGTTGCCCAAATTCCAAATTGTAATGCAATATTAACAATTTGTGCCATATCACGAAATAATACCGTGATTGACGAAGTAATAAATGACAAACCAATTAGCAGTACAAACAAACAAAACGTATAATATAGAGCTTGTAACCAATAGATAGAAGGCGTTTTCCCGTATATTAAGTATGCAAAGATCATAATTCCAATAAATATTCCATGAACAAACATACAAGAAATAATTTTTACCATCGGTAATACGCTAACTTTAAATACTACTTTTTTAACTAAATAGCTATATTCAGTAAGGCAATTTGTAGCATGGTTCATGGCTTCACTAAAGAAAAACCATGGTACAATCCCAGGTGTAAACCAGATAAGATAAGGTTCATCTACAGGTGGGGTTGAGCGAAAAGCTACCTGAAATACCAGGAAATAAATCAATATAGTTACAATGGGTTGCACGAACATCCATGCAACCCCAAAGTATGATCCTACGAATCTCTTGCGAAAGTCTGCTACTGCTAATGACATGATAAGCTTTCGTTTGCCTATAACATCCTTCATACTTTCTATAAAATCCATCTTTAACCTCATTTCTTAAGTGACGAAATACCTTCCCACTTTTTATCCTTTTCCGATAACACAAGTTCTAAGTCCTTTGGAATCGGCCACTCAATTCCTATATCAGGGTCATTCCAAATGATTCCTCCCTCATCGTTTGGATGATAAAAGTCTGTGCATTTATACGCAAACTCTGCTGTTTCAGAAAGGACAAGAAAACCATGTGCAAAGTTTTTAGGAATGAAGAATTGTTTCTTATTCTCTGCTGACAAAACCACTCCAAACCACTTACCATACGTACTTGATCCTTCTCTTAAATCAACTGCCACATCAAATACTTCACCACTTACTACGCGAACTAGCTTGTCTTGCGGAAATTCTTTTTGAAAATGCAATCCTCTTAAAACGCCTTTTTTTGAACTGGATTGATTATCTTGAACAAACTGACAATCAATTCCTGCTTCTGCAAAATCTTTGTAGTTATAAGTCTCTACAAAGTATCCTCTTTCATCACCAAATACAGTTGGCTCTATTACCTTTAAACCTTCTATTTCGCATGTTGTTACTTTAATTTTTCCCATATCAAAAAGCCTCTTTCCTATAATCCATTTGCAATATCCATTAAATACTGACCATATGCAGTCTTAAGAAGTGGCTGTGCAAGCTGAATTAATTGTTCTTTATCAATGAATCCTCTTTTATACGCAATTTCTTCAATGCATGAAATATACAATCCCTGACGTTTTTGAAATGCAGCTACAAAATCTGCCGCATCTAACAGCATATCATGACTTCCTGTATCTAACCAAGCAAATCCACGTCCCAAGGTTTCTACATTTAAGTTACCTCTTCTTAAATATTCATTGTTTACACTTGTAATTTCAATTTCTCCTCTTGCAGAAGGCTTTACATTTTTAGCAATTTCTACTACTTCGTTATCATAGAAATAAAGACCAGGCACTGCATAATTTGATTTTGGATTCTCCGGTTTTTCCTCAATTGATAATGCTTTTCCATTTTCATCAAATTCAACTACACCATACTCTCTTGGGTCTCTTACATAGTATCCAAAGATGGTTGCTCCTGTTTCTCTAGACGCTGCTCTTTGTAATACATCTGAAAAGCTTTGTCCATAGAATATATTATCACCAAGCACCAATGCAACATTGTCTTTCCCAATAAATTGTTCACCCACAATAAATGCATCTGCTAGTCCTCTTGGCACTTCTTGCACGGCATATGACATATTTAATCCTAACTGTTTTCCCGTTCCAAATAATTCCTCAAATACTGGCAAATCTCTAGGTGTTGAAATGATTAATATATCTTTGATTCCGGCTAACATTAAAGTAGATAATGGATAATAAATCATTGGTTTATCATAAACTGGCATAATTTGTTTTGATATTGCTTTGGTAAGTGGATAAAGACGTGTCCCTGAGCCACCTGCTAATATAATACCTTTCATTCTTAAGTCCTCCATTTATTTGCTTAAACGTATGATAGGCAGTACCTAAAAATACAGATACTGCCACTATAATTCTTATTGATACATATCCTGATAGTATTTTTGATAATCTCCACTGGTTACATTCTTAAGCCAGTCCTCATTTTCAAAATACCATTTTATCGTAAGCTTAATTCCATCTTTGAACATAGTTTCTGGATACCAGCCGATTTCTTCTTTGATTTTATCTGGAGCAATCGCATAACGTTTGTCATGTCCTTTTCTATCTTCAACATAAGTGATTAAATCTTTGCTTACCAATTTCTTACGTTCATCACCTTCTGGAAGCATTTCTTGTAATGTATCTAAAATGATATGGATAATCTCAATGTTTTGCTTTTCATTATGACCACCGATATTATATCTTTCTCCAAGTCTTCCGTTTTCTTGTACCATATCAATGGCTTTTGCATGGTCATCTACATATAGCCAGTCTCTAACGTTTGTTCCAGTTCCATACACTGGAAGCTTTTTGCCTTGTAATGCATTATTAATAATAAGCGGAATTAGTTTCTCTGGAAATTGGTAAGGTCCATAATTGTTACTGCAATTGGTAATATTTGCAGGAAATTTATACGTATCAATATAAGACTTTACAAGCATGTCCGAAGAAGCTTTACTTGCTGAATATGGACTATGAGGATCTATAGGTGTTGTCTCATAAAAGAATGTATCGTCCTCTTCTAAAGAACCATATACTTCATCGGTTGAAACATGTAAGAACTTTTTATCTTCTTTAAAGCTTCCATCCTCTAACATCCAAGCATTTTTAGCAGCATTTAACATAACTAAAGTACCTAATACATTCGTCTGCACAAAAACCTCTGGATTCTTTATACTTCTATCTACATGACTTTCTGCTGCAAAGTGAACAACTCTGTCAATCTCATTTTCGGCAAAAATCTTCTCAATGGCCTCTTTATCGCAAATGTCAGCTTTAACAAAAGTATAATTCTCTTTGTTTTCCACTTCTTTTAAGTTCTCTAAATTCCCTGCATATGTTAATGCATCTACATTAATGATTCGAATCTCATTATTGTATTTTTTAAACATATAGTGTATATAGTTTGAGCCAATAAAGCCCGCTCCACCTGTTACTAAATATGTTCTCATTTTTAATCTCCTCCATAGGTTCATCTGTTTTTATAATAGTGAATCGTAGCTCACAAAATATGTAAGCATATACATATTTTCCCGCTAAATGCTACGAATAATTATAACATTAGAAATAGAATGCTTCAAGATGTATTTTTGAGGCTTCATTTTGATAATTTCTTTAACTGATTTAATTCCTCTTTTGCCGCTGGTAAACTTAACGATTCATAACGATATAAGCTATAACCTAAATAACCTGCATTTTTTGCTGCTTTGTACTGATGATACAAATTAGAGGTACTCCTGCCCCATCCCATATCGCTTCCCCAAGTAGTCTCTACGGCAGTTCCCACTTTGTATAAGGCCAAACCAGCATACATGGTAGTGTTATTTTTATTTATGGAAGCCCACTGTTTCATTGTATTTGTAAACATCTTTGTGTAAGTCCCGCTTCTTGTTACATAATCATCTGACCAGTATAGTTGGGGGCATATGTAATCAATATATCCTGTAGTAGATAGCCAAGTCTCAACATCACAACCAATTGACTTAGCGTAATCAATATTTCCCGCTGGACTTATACCAAAAATGACATTCGATTTAATGGATTTGATTTTCGCATATACTTGCATTACCATCTTATTAACGTTTGCCATCTTTTCTTCTTGGCTGGTATCGTCAGTTGATAGATAGAAATAATCATCAAAATGAATACCATCTACATCATAATTTAATACAATCTCTTCGACTCCTGACACTATTTTTTTAATAGCACTTGAACTACCAGGATTTACTCGACCACCATCTTTTGTTCGATATGGATTAATCCATGCTTGAAACAACAATCCCTTTTTATGTGCCTGCGTAATCATGATTTCAAGAGGGTCATAATCAGGCCCATCTTCACTTGATGTTATATAGTTTCCCCAGCTATAAAAACGTGAAGGATAAACTGCATCACTAAAAGCTCTTACATGAACAATTACTGTGTTTGCATTTTGTGCTAATACCTTATCATACATTGCATTAATATTTTTTGTAAAATCGCTCTCATTTTTATCTTTTAATAATCCATAATCTAGGTAAGATATCCATACAGCACGCATTTCTTTTGATAGATCTGCCGTATTTTCTTTTGGTATAGTTGCATTACATACCACTTTTTTACCTTTCGAATCATTACTTCGTGCATATACTTGATAATAATAAGTTTTACCATATGTAAGATTTTTATCAATGTATTTTGTCTTTTTTATCTCAGCAACCTTCGTAAATCCTGAGTTTTTCTTGTTAGAACGATAGATTTCATAGGTAACAGCCCCTTTTGCCTTCTTCCAAGTCAAGGTAATCGTATTATCTTTTACAGTTGCTTTAAGCTTCGTAACCTTATCTGGGATTGTATTTGCTTTGATTATTTTCTCTTTCCCTGGTAATTTATCTTTGTAAGGTACTATTTTATAAAAATAAATCTTTCCACATTTGACATTTTTTAGACGGTAGGTGGTTTTCGTTGTTGTCTTAATTTTTTTATAGATACCATTTTTACTCGTTGATCTATAGATTGTATATTTTGTTGCACCAGTACTTGCTTTCCATGAGAGAGTGAGTGAATTAAAGCTTTCTCTTTTGTATTTTAATCCTTTTACTGCTTTGGGTCCTTTCGGTATCTTAATGCTTTTTTTCGTTTGCACTCCTTCGCCTTGTGTTCCATTACTCTTTGCAAATACTTTGTAGTAATAGCTCTTTCCTTGAACCGTACTCTTATCTGTGTATTTTGTTTTATTGGTTTCTCCTACTATTTCATAAGCCGAATTCTTCTTTTCAGAGCGGTAAATCGTATAAACTTGTGCTCCTTTTCCTGCTTTCCAACTAATTGATATACTTGTAACTTTTAATTGCGCCTTTAAGTTGCTGACCTTATCAGGCTTCGTTACTATTGCAATAATATTCTCCTCACCTTGGATGGTATCTTTAAAAGGAACTACCTTATAATAGTATTGAAGTCCACATGAAACTTCACTCTTATAATTCGTAGTACTGATTTTTGCAAGCAGTTCGTATGTTCCATCTTTTTCAGCGGAGCGGTAAATACCATATTGTGTTGCTTCTTCACTTTCTTTCCACGAAATCATTACTTCTTTATAATTCATTGCCACATAGGTTAAAGAAGTAACTGCTTTTGGACCTGTAACGAGTTCTTTTACTACGTTATTGTCATCCAAGGTATTTTGTACGGGCGGTATTTGATTTTCATTTACGTCATCATCTATCTGCGTTGATTCATTTGTTTCTTGACTCTTCTCATCCTCTAATATTTCTTCATGTTCTTCCAGGTTTGCATCCTTGTCTGGATTTTCAGAATTTGTGTCATTATACTCCACTATTATATTATCTTCTTTATTCTCTATAATAGTAGCCTCTTCCTCCAGTGTAAATGTTCCTGTTTCTATTCCTTCTAACGAATCATTGCTAAAAGCATTACTGCCTTGTACCTCTAATATATCATTAGAGGCCAAGGCAGTATTAGAAAACGTAGAAATTATCATTACGGCCATCAGAAGAATTGCAATTATCCTTTTATTCACCGTACCTTCTCCTGTTATTTCTTAGTAAGATTATAATATTCAGCTATGGCAGTTGCCGTTGCTACACCGATGGATTTGAGTCCTAGTTCTGTAGAAAGAATTTCTCTATCTTCTGCATTGGAAAGAAAAGCACTTTCAACTATAATACCTGGAAATCCCTTATTGACACTTGTTCTAATGACTCCGTAATAATCTCCGTTGTCTCCTCGTCTCGTTTTTACTCCTCGGTTATTAAGTCCCAATCCCGTTAAACGGTTTAATATTTGTGCTCCTAATTTAGTAGACTGCGCATTAAATCTTCCATCTAAGGTAACGTATACTTCCGCTCCATTTGCTGAAGATGAATCAGCTGAATTATTATGCTGGCTTATAAACATATCAGCACCATATCTTTTTGCAATGGTGGTTCTTTCATCTAAATCTAGATAGGTATCATCCGTTCTTGTCATTTTAACTATAATACCACTGTATTTTTCAAGTTCTGCTTTTGTATAATAAGATATTTTTAAATTCATTTCGCTTTCTTTTAGTCTGCCATATGTTTTTCCAGGATCTTTTCCACCATGCCCTGGATCTAACACAACTACCACACCACTTTCCTCCTGATCTACACCTACCTCACAGGTTGCTGTAAGTCCATTGATAGTAGTCACTGTAATTGTTGTAATACCTGCAGACAATGCTGTTATTACACCTTTTGATGATACGGTTGCAATTTTATTATTTGCACTTGACCATGTAACTGTAGCGTCAGATACAGACGATGGATTAAAAGATACATTTAGTTTCGCAGTCTCTCCTGATTCTAGATTTAAAGTACTTGAACTTAAATATACTTTACTTGGATTTACATAAGAAACTTGTTTATAATCACTCTTAATCTTTCCTGCTACCGCATAAACTCGGTAATAATATTTCGTTCCATTTTTTAGCTTTTTATTTGTAAAGGATAAAGAAGTCGTTGTACCAACCTCTTTGTAACCAGATTTCTCACTTGTAGAGCGATAAATTGCATAGGAGGATGCTCCTTTTGAGGCAGACCAAGTTAAAGTAATATCCCTTCCACCTGCGCTCTTTGCTTTCAAATTCTTTACTGCTGTTGGTTTGATTTTTGCAGAAGCAACTTTACTCATTTTTCCTTCTTTGCCTTTTGTTACTGCGCAAACTTTATAGTAGTATGTAACTCCCACTTCTACTGTTTTATCTGTATAAGAAGTTTTGCTCTTAGAAACAGTCTTAATTAATGAATAACCTGATTTTTTTGAAGTGGAACGATAAATCGCATAGTTTCCAGCACCTTTAGATTTTGACCAAGAAATCTTTGTACTATTATATGATTTATTTACAGCTTTTACATTCTTAGGAGCATCCGCTAGTGCCACACTAGAAATAATTGCACTTTCTCCACCTTTTGCTTTGTTCGTGTAGGAAACAACTTTATAATAGTAAGTAACACCCGTTTTCACAGTATCTGAATATTTGTTACTTGTAACCGTTTTGACTTTTTTATATCCGCTTCCCTCTTTGGTAGAACGATATACTACATATTTGGTTGCTCCACTTGCCTTTTTCCATGACAAACCAATTTTATTATAAGCACTACTTGATGCTTTTAGCTTTTTAACTCCTGGAGCTGCAGCATATAAAGTTGCTTTGTTACTGTCACCACTTTCAAAAACTCCATTTACAGCAGTTACTTTATAAGAATATTTTGTTCCTGTTTTAAGGCTAGAATCCTTATAACTTGTGCCAGTTGTAGTTTCTACTAATTTGTAAGCCCCACCTTTGGCTGATCTATAAACCTTATAACTAGTTGCACCTTCTACGCCGCTCCAGCTAAGTTTTACGCTTGTAGCAGAAGATTGCGTGGCTGTTAAATTCTGTGGATTGTCAATTGTAGTCTTTACCGCTATTTCTGAACTCGCTGCACTCTTATGAATGGTACCTGCGTCATCAGTTGTATATGCATAAACTCGATATTTATATTCTTTCCCTACAATAATATTGTTGGTATCAACATAAGAGGTTGTTGTTGTTTTGGTAAGTTCTAATACAGTATTGGTATCTGTTTGGATTCTTTCTACTATGTACCCTTTCGCACCACTTGCTGTACTCCATGTGATTTTTATACTATTATAATTATTCACACTAGCATTTACGTTAGTTGGTATTTCTGGTACTACGATAGTAGGTTGTTGTGCTGGAGCAGTCGTGGTTGGTTGACTGGTCTGTGCACTTGGGTCATTCGAAGTATTAGGTACTTGTTGGGTATCCCCTTGTTCGGTTACGACTGCTTCTTTATCCTTTGAAGGGTCATTTGCTGCATTTTCATCTGCCACGTTTTCTTTCTTGTCATCGTCCTTAACCGAATCATCCACTTGGCTTTCCTGTTCAGAAACTTCAATACGATTTGTCGTATTCTCTAAAACTGTAGCATTTTCATCTACACTATAGCTTCCTTGTTCAATCTCTTCCTTATCAGAAGGCAGAACGATACCAGCTGCTGCAAAAAAGGCAGTTGGTCGATTCATCGACACTTCTGCCTTTGCTGTTTTGCCTATTGCAAACCATTCAGCCTTAATTGTACCACTTTTTATAATAAGACCTTTTTCACCAAGAGTACTATTGTTAAGAACCCCAACACTCTTGCTTCCTGTTGCTAGTAAATCAGCATGATCCAGCTTGATTGTACCTTCATTATAGATTACAATTCCATTTTCTTTCTCATTAACGATACTACCTTCACCTTTAAGAGTTAATGTAACACCCTCACCTACTTGTATTATGGCAACTGCTTCTTTTGAGCTTATTTTATAACCATTCAATTCTAAGTTAATTGATGTTTGTTCCATATCGGTTGGTAGTTCAAGCTCAATCATCTCTTCAATTTGCAAATCCTTATCAAGAGTGATTGTTCCATTCTCTAATAATGCAGTGTTGAATAATTTTTGCGTTGCAGATATCTGTTCTTTTGACTCTTCTTTTGATTCTGCCTCTTCTTTTACAGCACTATTATCCGTTGTTGGTGGTGTGTCAGTAGAAGTACTTTCATCAGGCACTTCCTTTTCTGTCTCATCCGTTGCATCTGTATCCTGTGTTTGTTTACTTTCTTCCGTTGTTCCTTCTTCTGTCTCTTGGTTCTCCATAGTAGTTTCTTTTGCTTCATCAGTTGACTCTTCTTGAACTTCTGCCTGATTAGTCGATTCTTGTTCTGTCTGCGTATTCACGTACTCTGTGGCACGAACTGGCAATTCAAAGCTGGTAAAAGTTAAAGCCGTTACCAAACTGATTGCTAAAGCTTTCTTCATTAATCGCATATCTTCTCCTCTTCCCTCGCATATGTAGAATAATTGTAACTGATTGAAATAAGTGTTCTTTATAAGATTTAACACCAAATTTCAACATAATCTTTATATAACATAAATTATAAATCAGCATACGGTAGAAGTCAAAAACTAATTACTTACAAATTATTTAAAATCTTAAATATTTACTTAAGTTTCTGGAAACTAAGTAATATTTTTACATAATTCTCACTTTTTTACATAAAATACATATTCATTTCTCATCTTATTTAACCTACTCCTTACATTTTTTAGCAACAATATTGACAAGTATTTTTACCTCTGTTACACTAACTCTGAATATGAATTAGAAGTTTAAATTTTTTGACAATTTTTGTTTATGAAAAGGAAGAATTAGAGGTATTCAGTTTGAATAATAATAGAGAACAATTTAAACGAGTGATTATTTTTATAGAAATGACTGCGATTATTGCGTTGCAGGCCTTAGTATTTTGGAATGTATGGATGAATTACTATAATCAAATGCTTCCAAAATCGTTACGCTATTGGAGACGTGGGCATTGGGTCGTAATTATCTTATATATCGTGTTATTATACTTTTTCTCACGTGTTTATGGTGGATTTAAGATTGGATATCTTCGACTATCTGATGTGATTTTTTCACAGATATTATCCATGATATTAGTGAATTTAATTACGTATGCTCAGATTTGTTTGATTGGACGCTCCATCATGAGCTTTACCCCGATTTTATTTGTAATATCAGTGGATATTGGAGTCATATGCGCCTGGGCACTTATTAGTAAGTATGTATATATGAAATTATATCCTCCTCACAAGATTATCATGGTGTATGGAGATAGAGAATCTACTTCGCTGATTCAAAAGATGAGCCGCCGTAAAGACAAATACGATATACAAGAAAGCGTTCATATAAGTGAAGGCGAAGATGTCATTATGGAAAAAATTCTAGGTTATGAAGCCGTAATTATCTGTGATGTCCCTTCACAGATAAGAAATAACATTTTAAAGTTTTGTTTTAAATATTCCATTCGAGTTTATGTAACACCAAAGTTATCCGATATTATAATTCTTGGTTCTGATAGCATACATTTATTTGATTCTCCACTTCTTCTTTCAAGAAATAGTGGCTTAAATTTAGAACAAGCCTTTGCCAAACGAATCCTAGATCTTTTTGTTTCGATTCTAATGTTAGTTATCGCTCTTCCTTTTATGATTATCATCGCTCTTTTAATCAAATGCTATGATCGAGGCCCCGTTTTTTACAAACAAGAGCGCCTCACCATAAATGGAAAGAAGTTTATGATATATAAGTTTAGAAGTATGAAAATGGATTCAGAAAAACATGGTGCAAGACTTGCCATGAAAAATGATGATCGTGTAACACCAGTTGGTAGAGTTCTTCGAAACATTCATTTTGATGAGTTACCTCAGATTTTCAACATTATAAAGGGCGAAATGTCGTTAGTAGGTCCCAGACCAGAACGTCCTATTATCGCCCAGCAATATGAAAAAGATATTCCAGAGTTTTCATTTCGTTTAAAGGTAAAGGCAGGTCTTACAGGTTATGCACAAGTTTACGGAAAGTATAATACAACCCCTTATGATAAGTTGAAACTTGACTTAATGTATGTAGAGAATTATTCTATTTGGTTAGATTTTAAATTACTTTTAATGACCTTTAAAATACTATTTCAGAAAGAAAATACTGAAGGTGTTGAACAATGGCAAAAGACCGCTGTTAAAAATAATTCAGATGATATATCCTCATCATAGAAGAATTAAAACAAATTGAACTTAGATACAAATGTTGAGCTGATGGGATAGCAAAGTAAATATTCTATCGGCTCAATGCATAAAAAGGAGAGTATAATGGAAAAACCACTGGTCTCGGTTATCATGCCGGCCTATAATGCAGAGAAGTTTATTGATACAGCAATACATTCCGTACTTATTCAAGATGTTCCTTTAGAGCTAATTATCATAGACGATTGCTCGACAGACAATACGAAGAAGGTACAAGTAAACTATCAAACCCATTCTAATGTAATTTATGTAAAAAACGAAAGTAATCTCGGTGCTGCTGCCTCTAGAAATAAAGGTGTAGCCATGGCAAGGGGAAAATACATTGCTTTTTTGGATGCAGATGATTATTGGCTTCCTCATAAATTATCAAGACAGCTAGATGCTCTTTTGGCAAAACAGAGAGTCTTATGCAGTACGGCCAGAGAACTTATGACACCTGATGGTAATTTGACAGGAAAAGTCATTCCTGTTCCCGAGAATATTACGTATTCTATGATGTTAAAACATAATTTAATCAATTGCTCCTCTGTGGTTATGCTTCGAGATGTAGCCTTAGAATTTCCAATGGAGCACGAAGATAGCCACGAAGACTATATTATGTGGTTAAAAATCTTACAAAAATATAAAAAAGCCTGCGCAGTAAATGAGCCACTTTTAAAATATCGCTTAAGTAATTCTGGAAAGTCTGGGAGCAAGCTACACTCTGCTAAAATGACGTATAAAGTCTATCGGTATATGGGCTTTGGACTTTTTAAAAGCTGGGCTTGTTTTGCTTCTTACGCAATACATGGAGTGTTAAAATATAGAAAGTAAAGAACGAAATAACCCTAAGTGCAAAATCTAATAATTTTACAATTAGGGTTATTATTTTTACTTTTTCTAACAGTAACTAGGATTCTATCATTGACATAAGAGCATCCGTAAACTCTTTTAATTTTTTCTTAGCATCCTCTAAGGAATCGCCTTTTACTCCAATATAAAACTTTATCTTTGGTTCCGTTCCAGATGGTCTGACACAACACCAAGCATCTTCCTCCATCTCAAAATATAATACATTCGATGCGGGTAGATTGGTATCCCTTTTCTCTCCTGTCTTTAAATCTTTAATGAATCCCGCTTTATAATCTCTAAAATACAACACCTTCTTATTACCGATTCGGATTGGTGTATTCGTTCTTAATCCATTCAATATATCTTCCATTTGTATAGAACCATCTACACCTTTTAGGGTAACCGACTTCAATACCTCTTGATAATAGCCGTATTTTTCATAGATACGAAGCATCTGATCCCATAGCGTCATATTCTTACTCTTATAATAAGCTGCGGCCTCACAAAGACTCATGACTGCCACAATGGCATCTTTATCTCTTGCATGAGTTCCAACCAAACATCCATAGCTTTCTTCAAAGCCAAATTCATAATGGTATGTTTGTTGTTCCTCAAATATTTTGATTTGTTCTCCAATGTATTTAAAGCCTGTTAACGTCTCAATGTGCGTTAGTCCATAATGCGTGGCAATTGCCTCCGTCATATTGGTAGTAACAATGGTATCAACAATTGCTCCATTTTTGGAGAGAATTCCTCTTTCTTTTTTTGCTGAAAGCAAATATTCACATATCAGTGCACCAGACATATTTCCAGTAAAGGCAATGTATTCATTAGTTTTACAATCCTTTACGTAGATTCCAAGTCTATCCGCATCTGGATCCGTTGCAAGTACAAGATCCGCATCCACCCTTTTTGCCAATTGAAGTGCCAATGTGAAAGCATTTTTGTCTTCTGGATTTGGATAGCGAACGGTTGAAAAATTTCCATCGGGTAATTCTTGCTCTTTCACCACATAAACATGCTTAAAACCAATTTCTTTTAGGATTGATTGAACGGGAATGTTACCAGTTCCATGAAGAGGGGTATATACAATTTTAATATCGTTACTTACCTGCCTAATTACGTCAGGATTTACGACCAGCTTCTTTAACGCAGCATAATACTTTTGATCCATTTCCTCACCAATTACATGATAAAGATTTTGTTCCATCGCATCTTTCTTTGTCATTGTTTGTACCTTTGCATAATCTGTAATTGCATTTACCTCTGCAATAATCTGGCTATCTTTGGGAGCTGTAATCTGCGCACCATCTTCCCAATACACTTTGTATCCATTGTATTCTGGTGGATTATGACTGGCTGTTATCACAATTCCTGCAATACAACCTAATTCTCTTACTGCAAACGATAGCTCTGGTGTAGGACGTAGACTTTCAAAAAGATAGGTTTTTATTCCATTGGCATTCAAACATAAAGCGGCCTCTTCACTAAACTCGAAAGACATATTTCTTGAATCATAAGCAATTGCAACACCGTTACCTGCCTTCCCCTCTTTGTGAATAAAGTTAGCGAGTCCTTGCGTTGCTTTTCTGACGGTATATCGATTCATTCGATTGGTGCCTGCTCCAATGATCCCTCTTAGTCCTCCTGTCCCAAAGTCCAAATCCTTATAAAAACGATCTTGTATTTCTTCTTCCTTCGTTAGTTCACTGAGTTCTTTTCTTGTGTTTGCATCAAAATAAGCATTATTTAACCAGTTACGATAGACTACCTTGTAGTTCATTCAAATCCTCCCCAACCATTTTTACATATTTAATTCTCTCTCTACACAATTTAGTGCCTGCTCTATCACATTATGCATATCATAATATTTATATTCGGCTAGTCTTCCCCCAAAAATCACTTTTTCTTCTTGCGTGGCAAGCTGCTTATATTGTTCATACACCTTATTATTCTTCTCATTATTTACAGGATAGTAGGGTTCATCGCCTTTTTCCCAAGTCTTTGGATATTCTCTTGTAATTACAGTCTTTGGCTGCATACCAAATTCAAAATGCTTATGCTCAATTATTCTTGTATAAGGAACTTCATATTCTGTATAATTCACAACCGCATTTCCCTGGAAATTATCTTCCTCTAGCGTTTCGCTTTCAAAGCGCAAACTTCTATACTCCAATGTACCGAATTGATAATCATAGAATTCATCAATCATGCCAGTAAATACAATCTTTTCAGCCAATGTGTTTAACTTGGCTTTGTTCGAAAAATAATCAGTATTTAATTCTACCGTTATTCCTTCTAACATTTTTTCAATGATTTGTGTATATCCTCCGATTGGAATTCCTTGATAGAAATCATTAAAATAATTATTATCATAAGTAAAGCGAACCGGTAATCTTTTGATAATAAAACTTGGCAACTCGGTAGCACTTTGTCCCCATTGCTTTTCTGTATATCCTTTGATTAGCTTTTCATAAATATCTTTACCCACCAAAGAAATTGCCTGCTCTTCCAAATTCTTAGGTTCTATGATACCACTTTCTTTGATTTGTTTTTGTATCATTTCTTTTGCCTGAGAAGGTGTTGTGACTCCCCATAGACCGTGAAATGTATTCATATTAAAGGGTAAATTGTAAAGTTCATCTTTATAAACTGCTACTGGTGAATTCGTATATCGATTGAATTTTGCAAATTGTCCAATGTATTGCCACACCTTTTCATTGCTCGTATGGAATATATGGGCACCATATTCATGTACATGAATATCTTCAACCTTATTTGTATAGATATTACCAGCTACATGATTTCGCTTGTCAATAACCAAGCATTTTTTGCCTCTTTTATTTGCCTCATATGCAAAAATTGAGCCAAATAATCCTGCTCCTACAACTAAATAATCATATTTCATATAGTTGCCTCCCATTTGTTTATTTGAATAAACTTTTGTCTTTTTGTATCATATATGATTTAGCCAAAGGAATCAAGCCCCTAGTACAATAAAATAAAACAAACACGTGATATCTATTATACCACGTGTTTGTTTTATAGGTATTCTTCCTTACCCTTTTCCTTTAGTATATCCACAATCTTCTTTACATCCTGTGCTTTCTCTTTGTTGCATACTAGCACTACATCATCCGTCTCAACAATAATCGTATTTTCAATGCCTATCGTAGCAATTAAGCGTTTATCAGAATATGAGATGCAATTCGTTGTTTCTAGGTTAATCTGATCACCTTTTATGATATTCCCATTTTCATCGGTATCATATAAAGCACCAAGCATGTCCCAACTTCCTAAGTCATTCCATCCAAAATCGCCTGTTAGTACGACTACATCGTCCGAACGCTCCATAATACTGTAATCAATGGATATACTTGGAATGTTAGGATATATTTCTTGAATTACATCCATTTCACTCTCCGTATGAAGAGCGTCACTTATTTTCATTAGCTCGTTGTATACTCTTGGAATAAATCTTTTAAAGTTCTCAAGTATAGTAGATGCTTTCCACACAAACATTCCACTGTTCCATAAAAACTCACCGCTTTTAAAATACTTTATTGCGGTTTCATGATTTGGTTTTTCTACAAATGTCTCTACATCTTTGATAGAACCTTCTTGAGTCTTATCAAATTTGATATAACCATAGCCAGTCGATGGAAATGTTGGAGTAATACCTATTGTTACTAGCTTTTCGCCTTGTTTAGCTACTTCAATTGCTTCTAATAAAACAGTATGAAAACGTTCTTCATCCTTTATGTAATGATCGGAGGGAAATATGCACATCACTCCATCACCATATTTTTTAATAATTTCTATTGCTGCGTATCCTATGCAAGCAGATGTATTTCTTTGTGCAGGCTCTGATAAAATGTGTCCGCTTCTTATATCATCTTCTACTAATTCTTTCATTCTATCCGCTTGCTTTGTGTTGGTAACTATAAAAATATCTTCTTTTTTAATAATAGTTGATATACGATCAATGGTTTCATTAATCATAAGTCCGTTTCCACTTAAATTAAGAAGCTGCTTTGGAGTTGTTTTGCGACTTAGAGGCCAAAATCGAGTGCCTGCCCCTCCTGCCATAATAATGCCATAAGTTTTCATAACTTATTTACCTCTTATTATTTTAAATATTTTTCAATGATATATCTTGGTCTGTGTTTGCTTTCTAAATAAACTTTACCAACATATTCTCCAACAATGCCTACTGCTAATATTTGAAGCCCACCAATTGCCCATATGGATACTATTAAAGAGGTCCAGCCTGCTGTTGTTACACCTCTAAAATGTTGAATAATTGACCACAAAGCCATACAAATGCTTGCTAAAAATATTAGGATACCAATCGTTGTAATCATTCGAATCGGTTTTATACTAAATGATGTTATTCCATCGGTAGCAAAGGCGAGCATCTTTTTAAGAGGATATTTTGACTCTCCTGCAAAGCGCTCATTTCTTTCGTACTCAACAATCGTACTTTGATAGCCAATCTGTGGAACGATACCCCTTAAAAATAAATTTACTTCTTTAAAGCTTTCAAGATTCTCAAGACTTCTCTTACTCATCAAACGATAATCTGCATGATTATAAACTAAATCAACTCCCATCATAAGCATTAATTTGTAAAAGCCTTGTGCAGTAAACTTCTTAAAGAAAGTGTCTTTTTTTCTTGCGCTTCGAACACCGTAAACGATATCATTTCCTTCGTAATATTTCTTTACAAATTCGTCTACCACATTAATATCATCTTGTAAATCTGCATCCATTGAGATCACCATATCTGCGTGTTCCTTTGCTGTCATAAGCCCTGCTAGCAATGCATTTTGGTGTCCTCTATTACGAGCCAGATTAAGTCCTTGAATCAGTGGATTGGAGGCATTTAACTCTTCAATGATTTTCCATGTATTATCTTTTGAACCGTCATTTACATAGAGAATTTTACTGTCTGGAGATATTTGCTCCTGATTTATCATATTGTTTAGTTTTTCGGTTAATCTACTTGTTGTCTCATGTAATACTTCTTGTTCGTTGTAACAAGGTATTACTAAGTAAAGAATCTCTTTGTTTTTCATTTGCTTCCCTCTTCTTATAGATTTATATATTTTTCAAACATTTTATCTTTAATTGTATCAATAAATTATAACATATTCATTCTAAGTGTCAAATTGATGTTCACTTAAAGTTTATTACTACTTTTTAAAATATAATTAGAATCATTCTCTTCCATTCAAAAATAAAGATAGGTCATAAGCTGATATTCCTTGTGACCTATCTTTATTTTTTTGTTACATAGTAATACAGCCAATTAATTTTTGATTTAAGCTATAAACTGTTTCTATTTCTTCTTCAATATCACTATATCTAGAACTTCCAACTTTTTCAATCAAGATTACTCCATCTACTCGTGATAGTTTTGTTAATGTTTCTGGATTCTTATTCATATCCATCTCTGCTACAACATCTAATTCCGGGAGCATTTTTCTTAGATTATCAACCACACTTAATATCTCCTCTTTGCTAACTGTTCCCGTAAACAATATTGTTTGTCCTTTTTCTGTATAATTAGAAATATTCGCCACTATTCTTCTATAAACATCTTCTTTACTAGTAAAATCTTTTCCCTCTAATTTATCTATAAGGTTATCAACCTGAGAAAAAACTCTTTCTTTTCTCTCTTGCCTAAAGGCTCCTAAAATCTTTACATTAAAACGATTCTTAAGTTCATTTGATGAATGTAACTTTGAATTTATCACATAAATAAAACAGTAAACAAACATAGCTACAGCTGCTCCGGCGACAGCCCCTATTATACCAAACTTAATTCCTGTTTTGATTGCACCAATCAAAGATAAAGTAGAAGATTCCTGAGGTTCTTCCAAGTCATCTAAAGCTTTTTGAGTCTCGTCTAATTTCTTACGCATATTTTCTAAATCAGCAACCCTCTTTTTTTGGCTATCCGCTAATTCTTGATCAATCACCATGCCTATATTTTGATTCATAATAATAATATTATGTTCACCCAAACCATTAGAAACTTGTGAATAGTTTGAATCTAAAGCTTCTAAAATGGTATCTATTATTTCCTTTGCACCTTCTTCATCCTTATAAGTAATAGAAATTGAAAGCATATTTCCTTCATTATCTGCCTCAACACCAATCAATTCGTTAATAAATGGAGCTTCAATTTTCATTTTTTTTGATAACTGTTCTAAAAAACTTCCATTATCTATAGCTGACTTATAAGCCTTTACTACACTATCTGCAGGGTCTACAGTAAAAGTGTTATTATCAATTTCTTCCATTTGAATAAAGATATCAGCAGTTGCTACCCACTTATTATTTGAATCAATATTAAATAAAACAGAATCTTTTTCATATTGCTCTTCATATTCAATGTTACTCGTTAAAGTATTAATCGTTCTCTCATACCCTGCTTTTAATGTCATATATTCTTTCAAATCTTTTTCGTACTGTTCCTCTACCGTAATAACATATGCCTGATCCCGCTGTGTTAGAAAAGCTTTGGTAAACTTATATCCACCAAGTAAAATTAGAGCAATCAATGTAAATGTCATAATTGGTCTCCACTTGCGTAGGATATAAAATAATAACTCCTTCAAATCTATTTCTTGTTCGTATCTATTGTCCATCCTTATCTCCTTTATGCTCAACTCTCATTATCTAGAACCTTTTCCCGTCAAAACCACCCAAATAGTCAAAACTAAAATTTTTATATCTTTTAATATGCTCCAATCATCAATGTATTTCATATCAAGCTTTACTACTTCATCAAAGTCTTTGATATCACTTCTTCCACTGATTTGCCACAAGCCTGTCAATCCAGGCGTCATACTTAAACGACATTTATGCTTTACCTCATAGCGTTCATACTCGTCAACTGTTGGAGGACGCGTTCCGACCAAGCTCATATCTCCTTTTAATACATTCCAAAATTGTGGGAACTCATCTATGCTAGTCTTTCGAATAAACTTTCCTACCTTTGTAATTCTTGGATCATCTTCTAATTTAAACATAAGACCTTTTACTTCATTTTGTTTCATTAAATCCTTTTTTCTTTGCTCGGCATCTTGATACATAGACCGAAATTTATAACAAGTAAAGATACGACCATTTTTTCCAATACGAGTCTGTCCAAAAAACACTGGCCCAGGAGACTCTAATTTTATAATAGGTGCTAAAAAAATTGTAGTGACACCTAATATTACCATTCCAACTAAACTCCCAATTATATCAATCAGTCTCTTTAATGCCATTTCTCGGTTAGAAAAAATATTTCTGGCAAAAGTCACAACTGCATACTTTCCAACTCTATTTAAAGTCTTTTTCCCACTCGATGCAATATCAAACATATCAATGTTTACATCTACGATAACTCCCATGTTTTCCAATTCGAATATCCACTTTTCCAAGTGATCTTCTGATGCAACAGACGCGCTACTTATAAATACCTCATCTACATTATTATGAACTACGTACTCTATTAAAGACTCCTTATCTGCTACTACTGGGAACCCACAAACCCACTCACCCAACATAGATTGATCGGTCAAAACAATACCGACTAATATCCTACTCCACTCATTGTACTCTATTAGATTTTTAACTATTAAATTAATACTACTAGAATCTGCCACCACAAGTAGTCGGTTACTATATTTACTGGTTTTAAAAATTTTAATCATAAATTGTTTAAACAATATCCGAGCAGTATAAATCACACAGGTACCGCTTATTATAAAGTAACCATATACAAGACGCGACAAATCACTGCTTTTATGAATTAGAAATAAAACAACAATCCACAAAATAGAAAAAATTGATAACTCACGGATAATTGTTACAAATTCTTCAAAGTATCCTCTTTGAAAAAAATGATTATTAAAATTACCAAACAAATGTAAGATACTATAAATTATAGTTACAAATGCTATCTGCCATAGCTGGTCTCCTGTTTCATATGTACCAAACATAACTTTAAATCGACACCAATATGCAATTCCAAAACATAGCCAAATACAAATTATATCTATCACTAATATAAGCGTATTTTCCACTGCTTTTCTTTTTTGATACATCGATGGGCACTCCTTATATTATAACAATTTATCTGCAAACATACCTATTACACTATTAGAACTTTAAGATATATAATACTCTGTGAGTTACTGGTCTGTCAAGGCATTCAAGTTTTTCACTAGTAAATTATAGCAAAAATCAATGAAATTAGTTACATAACAATATATTCATTTATTCACTATAAAGTACATGATGTCTCAACACTGGCCAGCAACATACAGCGAAGGACATCAATGTTTAGATTAAATATCAACATCTTTAAGGATTTCAACATTACCTTTTATAAACCACTTTTTGACTTCTTCAATATCTATCCCCATACCTTTAGCTTCTTTAAATCCTTTACCGCTACGCCCTCCATAATGATGAATAATGTTTTCATGATTTTCAACACATACAATTCTTTTTCCGTTTTTTAGCAATATACTTTGTAATTTTGTAACTCCCCAAAACCACTGAAAATTTTCATCTAAGCGATTATTGATATATAAATCCTTATTAATTAAAAAACAATATCCGTCTGCTCTTTGAGGCTCATCTAAAACAACACCATAGGAACTGACTCCGCCTTCATATGGATGCAATTCAATTAATTTTTGAAGCCATTTCTTGTGTAATATTTTTACATCACTATTCAAAAGTAAGATATATTCAGAATTATAATCACAATACTCACTCCCTATATTGTTACCGCCAGCGAACAGCATATTTTTTTCATTTGTAATCAGCTTATCAATTAAACCTTTCTGTTTTAGTCTCTTTAAAAGCAATTTCGTAATCCATTTTGAATTATTGTCAACAACAATTAGTTCATAATCTACCCCTTCAGTATTTTCTTTTAGTGTTTTTATACTCTGCTTCACATAATATGGAGCATTGTATACAAGCATAATTATACTAACTTTGTTCATTTTTAACTCCTTTTATCAATTATTTTAATAATTTTATTTTTTAAAAGGCTATAACCCTCCGTATTATGGTAAACAGCGATTGATACTAACATTGTAAAACTGCCCACAGCTACAGATTTAAGTAATATACCTAACAATGAATCTATTATTATTAATTCAGATACTTTTTTCAAAAATATTATACTTATAATTGTCAATAAAAAGTTTAACAACATCGGAAAATAAAAATGATATAACCTTTCACAGAAATAATCTTTAAATAATAATTTAGGTTCGTACCAAAAATATGTTAAAATCCTTGATAATGCAGAAGCAAATATGACTCCTGCTATTCCCAAATATTGAGCACCTAATACTGAAAGTATAATATTTAAGAAAGCGCAAATCAGCATAATATATTTAGTTTTTTGGTATAAGCCTGTTGCTTCTCTAAATGACCAAATTGGATGTAGTACTCCTGCTAAGTAAAAATTTAACACCACAGCCCAAACTGTTAAGTTATTAACCGTAAAGGACTCGCCAAGCCACCATGTAATAAAGTCATTAATTAGCAAAGAAAAGCATACTGTTGTTACGTAAGTAAGTATTAAACTGACACTCTGCATCATACGAAATACATTATATACTTTTTGTGCCGATTCAGAAGCGATTATGTTTCCAATACTTGCTGTAACAGAAGAATACAAAATATCAATAAAAGAATTTAAAGAATTAATAATTAAATTATAGTTTGAGTATATACCTACCCAAATTGTACCAATAAAAATAGATATAATTGTATTGTCTGTTCCATTTAGTAGTATTCCAGAAACTTTATATATGAAAATTGATTTAATATTTTTTAATATCTCCTTCTTTTCATTAAAATTAAGCTTTAAATCATTTCCTACGATATAAGGATATAATTTGTCCACTCTACGAGAAATACAAATATTTTGGAGTAACAGTAAAACTATACCTACTATTAGGTATAGTATATAGTTTTTTGTAAATATCAGAATTAAAATTTGAATAAATTGTTTCAGAATACTAAAAATAATTGAATATTCCGAAACAATATAACCTTTTTGATCTGCTGTTATTATAGATGACTTATATACTAATAAATAAGAACAAACAGAATTTAATACATATAGAATGTAATAAAATTTTAGATTTACAACCTCTTTATCTGTATTAACAATCAAATTTAAAAATGGAGTAATAGAAATACCTATAATAAATACAGCTCCTGCAATCCAACTATATATCCTCTTGTAAAAATTAATTAATCGAATAATCTTTTTTTGATTATTTTGTGCTAATGGTTCATAAAAACTATACGACATAGCAACATTTAATCCTAAATCAGCCATTGATAACATCATTAAAATATCGGAAAATAATCCACTTACTCCTAAAATTTCAATCGATAAATACCGAATAAAAAATGTACGATTGATAAAACTCATTATGATTAATAAAATTTTATTGAATAACCCAAAAAAAATATTTCGAATTGAATTATATAATCTACTTTCATTCATATTTACATTTTATTCCCTTCATATGAAAACTGCTCTTTCCATTTTCTAATATTTTCTTGTGGAATTCTAATTTCTGTGTTCCAGTCATTAAAAATATATCTTAACAATTCATTTTTCAAATTATCTCTCTCAACTATTGGTAAATTTGTTTCCTTGGATATTTCACGTGCTCTATTGTCTATAGATATAATCAAGGAACGGCATTTGTTATTTAATGCTCTAATTCCCGCATGTAGGCGTGTTCCTATATAATCAATTTCTTGTTGTTTAAGACACGAATCATATTCTTCCAAAGAAAAAACAAGACTTAAGTTGTTAACATCCACCAATTTTGAAATATACTCTAAATCGTTCTTACCTTGAACCCAAAAAAATACTTTTTCGTAGGACTCGATTAACGTTTCAATTAAAAACCTATCATTTTCTACATCTTTGTTATAATCTGTAAGTGTTGTTACTACAACATTACTTTTTTTAGTCCGAATAGTTTTACAGAATTCTGGCGTCAATTTCCACATTGTAACACACCCAGTATATAGAATATTATTAATACCAATCTTACGAAGCTTATCATATGTATACATATCCCTCACTGAATGAGTATATTGAGAACTCAAAATATACTTATAAAAAACTTTAGTATAATAATTAATCTTTCGCTCGTATGTTCCCCATCCAACGCCAAGCAAACAGCAGTTTTGTATTTTTCTTAAATCACTTGGGTATTTCCAATTTCTCTCATGATTCATACTCCCATATAACAAATTAGTACCACAAATAATTTTTATTCTATAATCATTATCTTCTATATCATCCCATTCACTAGCTATATACTCATGGGTTGATATCTGTTTATCACAATTAAATCCCAAGTCGTTTAGTTGCTGTAAAGAATAATCCATTATTATATAGTCACCCTTGTTATCACTATTTCTAGCTGTATTCAAGATAACTACATCTTTGCTATTTAATAACGTCTTACTTTTTTCACTTTTTACTATTCTTTTTAGTTTAAAGAGATCTCTAATATATAAAAAACCTCTAAAAATTCTCTTCATATCATTTATTGCTTTCTACCCGTTACTTTTGAACATATCTTATCAAGCACGGCTATACTTCCTTTCTCTTTATACAAATCTGTCAACCTACATATTTTCCAATATCCATCAGAAATACTACCTCCAAGTTTATGACCTAATAGATTTTTAATTTTTCTTTCAATTATTACTCTTTTTCTATTTTTTTCGTCTAACCAAGATGCATTGAACCAATGGATGCTGAATGTGTTACTACTAACTCTTAATTTTCCTGTATCATATTCTAAAGGGCAAAAAAAATCAGTTGGCAAAACAGTCATGTTTCCTAAGTTCTGAATCGTGTTGTTTAAGTTTAGTCCTTTCGACTGTAGTTGCTTTGTTATATATACCGGGGACGGGGTTAAATTTAATTTTCCATCTTCTAATATAAAATTTAAATTAAAATACATATCTCGCAATTCTTTTATAATATCGTTTCCAGGTTCAGCGCCAAAACCATGTCCACCATTCACTGAATCCATTTTCTCAAACCCCATCACAGCTCTATAGCCAAGTAGTGGATTTAAAGATTTCACAATCTCTACATCTGTATCAAAATAGAAACCACCATATTTATAAACAATATCAAATCTAGCAAAGTCAGGAACAAACCCCCATTTCTTTTTATCATATGCATCTTTCATATACTTAGAAGACGTTATATCATAATTCTCCTCATTCCATTCAATAATTTGATAATCAGGGCAATATTTTCTCCATGATTCAATGTTCTTCTTATCGCTTTCTGGCAAAGTACCTCCCCCAAACCAGCAATAATGTATTATTTTGGGAATCATTCTAAACTCCTTTCCACTCTTCCTTTTAGTAAGTAACACTAACAAACTAATAAAAATATTTAACTTCGCATCTACCAATTACTTCTTTAGTAAATTTTTAATAGCACTTTTTAAAAAAATCATCATTAGTATAGATTTTGATAGTTCACTTTTGATTGACCGTCGAATCAATCTCATTGTATTAAGCGCTAAAACAATGTCAACAAAACTTGAATGATTACTCTTGATTTTGTATAAAGCTTCAAAATTACTGTCACTAATATTAATATTAAGTAATTTCAAATTCCTTTTAAATATCTTTTCCTCACTTTCCAACAACTTTTCTCTTTTTTTTGACGTAACTTGTGAATCATGCATTCGATAGTATAATAAGGTTTCAGGAATTACATGAAATCTACAGTGATTTTCAAACGCTAATCTACTCCAAAGTTCATAATCTTCTGCTAAATACTCATCTGAATACTCTATTTTATTTTTTTCAAAATAACTTTTTCTAAATGCAACTGTTGGATGTACAATGGGATTTTGCCAAAACATTTCAGCTTTAATTTCTTTATCTAAAGTCTTTGATTTATAACGCTTCTTAATAGCTCCAAATGTAAGGGCGTATGAAGCTACAATATCTATATCTAAATTGCTATTTAAAAAAGATACTTGTTTCTCTAATCTAGTATTAACACAAATATCGTCTGCATCCATTCTAAAAACATATTCTCCAACTGCAACTTTAATCCCTCTATTTAATGAAAATGGTAACCCCATATTTTTTTCATTAGTTATTATTTTTATTCTTGAATCATTTATATCCGATATAAGCTCTGATACAGGTATATTTGATCCATCATCTATAATAATTAATTCAAAATCCGCATATGTTTGATTTAAAATACTCAAAACAGCTTCTTTTATATATTTTTTATTTGCATTAAATGCAGGCATAATAACGCTTACAAATGTACGTTCCATGAATAACCTCCTATTTTTAATTATATAAAAAGCAACTATAATTCCTAACCTCTCCACTATTCAAATATATGTAATCATACCAGCAAAAAAAGCTTAACACACATACTAATATAATTGTTACTCCTATTCTTAAATAAGTCTTTTTAACTGACTTGGTGATATATCCATGTAGAGAGGGAAGTACTATTAATCCTACATATGCACTTCTATATAGAAATGTTGTTGAAACATATGAAATCATCCATAATATAGTACCGATAATTGTTAAGAAAAAATACACATTTAATATTTTATCTATCTTGTGATTACGTCTTTTTGAAACTAAAATGCATATTATCGGCAATAAAACCAATATAATATATCGTAAAAAACCTAGTCCGATACCTTGGTAATGAAAATGCATAAAGTAATAAGCATAATGAGAAAATCTATCTGCAATATAGTATCCAAACTTTGGAATCATTGGCAATGAAAATACCATTGCCAATAATATTGCATAAATCCATAAACGGATATAACGAAACTTTTTCATCTGAATTAATGGCATAGCAAAAAAAACAGCCAAATATATAAATACTGATGAATGAATTAGAATAGACAAGCTAATAAATAATAAAAAAAGTTTTTTATTAGCCAAGATAAAGTAATAAATTGCTAGTGCGAAAATCTCTGCAGCTAATACTTGTCTAAAAATGTTAAAGGACATTAAATAAAACATTGTCATATATGAAAAAATAGCCATTGGAATACAAATATATTCCTCTAGTTTACATATTAAATAAAAAGCTATATAAATTGTTATAAATGCAATGATAAAAATAAATGTTTGATACGATCCTCCCAATACATCATTTAATTTCATCAACTTGTAAAATGTAACTGTTAAATTAGTACCAATGGAATCAATTTTAATTCCATCTTGAACTAATTGATATCTTTGCATGTATCCAAAATAATCTGTCCCAACAGTTCTTAACCCCGCAACAATACTAGGTACTAAAACTAGCAGAAAGAAAATAATTTTCTTTTGTTCTTTTTTTACATGTTGATATAAGTAACCCAAACCTGTTGTTAATGTAACAACTAATAAATATATACTCATTATGCCCCCATACTAATTATTATTATTTAAGACACGTGCTGGTACACCTACCAATGTAATATCATTCTCGCTGAAGGAATGGCAAACCAATGTATTTGCCCCAACTTTTATATTATTTCCCAAAACCAAGCCGCCAATTATAACTGCACCAACGCCTAAATCAAGGTTATCTCCTATAGTGGGTGTATTTCTACTACCACTTTCTATACCTTTATTTCCAATACAATTCAGACCGTGAAGCTTACAAAACTCTCCACATCGGGCGTTCTTATGAACAACAATGCCTTGAGAATGATATATAAGTAGACCTTTACCAAATGTATTTATCGGAATGTTTATTCCTAGTTTAATCCCAAGTCTATTGTGCTTTCTCCTAAAAATCAAGTTCATTAATTTAGCCCATGGCGTTCTTTTAATATTGGAATAGTATTCATCCTTACGCAATGCCTGCATGTATTGAACAATTTTACCCACCTCACACTGGGTAATATATGAATGAATTTTCCCTTTATAGCCTATGCCTTTATATAAATGTTTTTCAATAGATATACACTCTTTTAATGATAATTTACTATCAATCATCTTAACCAATCCTCTCACGACTGTTTTCATATATTTGTTGTAATGCATTTGCACAATCTTGAATATTATATCCACATTTCTTTACAATTTCTGATGCATTATTTATTCTATTTGACTCCTTATGTTTTAGTATGGCTTCCACCCATTCTGTAATTGATGCCTTAAGTGACAAAAAACTAACTCTTTCACATAGCTGAACTTCATTTGTAATATTCGTAGAAAAAACGCAAGGTAGACCACAACTTTGAGCTTCAATAGCTGAAACCGGTAATCCTTCATAAAGAGATGGCATCACATAACAATCCGCTGCTTGTAAAACATTTTGCACGTCGTCTCTAATACCTAAAAAATCAACTTTATCCCTGATTCCCAATGCAGATGCCTCTTCTTCAACTTCTCTTCGTAAGGGACCTTTTCCTAATAACAACAATCTTGAATTGTTTTCTCTTTTTAACAGTTCTGCAAAAACATGAACTAGAAACTTTTGGTTCTTCTGTTCCAAAAACCTTCCTACATGAATAATCGTGTATTCACTTCCAAGTTTAAGTTCATTTCTATATTTTTCCCTTACACTATTTGAAAAAGAAAATACATCCGTATCTATTCCATTATAGAATATAATATCTTTATATTTTTTCCATATATATGTTGGAAATAACCATCTTGAAGCTGCCTTTGAACATCCAAAACAGTGCGTAGCGTATAACGGAATTAATTGCTTAAACAACCAGTAAGTACACTTTTTAAATAGAGGCTTATCATTTATTTCAGCACTATGCGAATGGATTATTCTTGTTTTTACACCCGCATTTTTAGCTGCAATAAGATATAGCACTCTTAAAGGAGTCGTAGTATGAATATGAACAATAGTATACTTATTGCTTTTCAAAAAGTTTTCAAGCATCCTTGCTTCTTTATAGATACGCAAAATAACATTTTTAACATCAGTACAATCCACACAATATTTCTTTCCACCTAGGGATGTAATTTCATCATCATAAAATTCTTTTTGATTTCTTGTAACAAAAAAGTCAAACTGTACCTTTTCTTTATTTATATGGCGATACATATTCATAATAAATGATTCTATTCCTGCGGGTTCAAGAACTTCAGTAACATGTAGTACTCTCATCATAACTCCTTACTGATACAATATTTTACCTCTAATATTATTGACGATTGATAAAATATAAATCAAAAAATTTTTTCTTTTTCTAGCTAATTTTACTAACACTTTTTGAGGTTTTGGTAGCATACATATCTTAACATTATTAATACCTTCTTTAAATATCTCGTTTTCATATATATCATATAGAATTTTTTTCTTTTCATTAAACGTTTTTTTATTATTTATACTAAAGATATTGTTCATAACTAAAACAGCAAACACATTACAAACAAATATATAATAAGAAGTTATCTCATCTTCACTTAAACTTACTACCGTTTTTCTAATCTCAATAAGTGCCTTCTGATATTGCATTAATTGTTTAGGATTGTACATTCTTATTGTGGATGAAGAGCTATAAACATAATGATAACTTGCAAAATTCAAATAAATCATTAGCTTTGCACCTTTTATTAGTCTATAATTAAATTCTGCATCTTCACAAAGATTTAGGTCTTCATTAAATCTGTTATTACCTATAAATTCTCTTCTATACAACTTTCCCCACACAGTTCCTAATATTCTTGTATGATATGGGTTAAACTCCTTTTCACAGCATGTATATACAGCCTCTTCTTTCTCAGATATCGTAATATATTGATGTTTATATCTATATTCTTTATAAAAACTAGTAAAAACTATATCGGGGTGCTTTTCTAATGTGAGTGAAATTTTTTTCAATGCCCCTTCAGCAAGCCAATCATCAGCATCCAAAAAAAATATATACTCACCCACACAGTTCTCGATTCCATAATTTCTTGAAAAGGATACACCTTTATTAGAATTATCAACAACCCTTACTCGACTATCAGTCTCTTCAAACATTCTACATATTTGTAGACTGGTGTCTATGCTTCCGTCATTTATTAATATTAATTCAATATCCCTAAATTCCTGTTTTAAAACACTATTTATACATCTTTCAAGAGTTTTTTCCGAATTATATATAGGAACAATAATAGAAATCATTATATCTTGCATAAAAATACCTCTTCATAACAATTAACAATATACTCCCAACTATAGTTTTCCTTTATTCTTGTTTTCGCACTTATTCCAAATTGCAATATACAATCGTTATTCATTTTATCTGCTTTATCAATTAATTTTGATAAATCACCTTGCTCCTTACTCCAATAAATAGCAGCGCAACTCCCAACCTCTCTATTAAAATTAACATCTAGTAATAAATTCAAATTTGTACTACTCAAAGCTTCAAGCAAAGAGGGATTGGTTCCTCCAACCTCATGACCATGAAGATACCCATATGCATTTTCCCTTATCTTTCTTAAGAGTTCTTGGTCATATACCGTGCCGACAAATTTAATTCTTTTATCACTTTTAAAATGTAACTTATTCTCAAGCATATCCATTAATGTATCATTTGCAGTTGTTATTATTACTAGGTCTTTATTAGAATTAGATTTCATAAATTCACAAATTATTGTTTCATAATTATTCTCACGTACAAATCTACCAACAATAAGATAGTAATTGTGCGCAACTATACCCTTTTCATGATACCATTTTATTAATTTAGGGTTATCATCACTTATAATACTTCTCTTCGTTTCTGCTCCATAAGCAATATATTTAGTCTTTACGCTATATTGCTTATACGTGTCCTGAATATATTTCTCAATATTTATACTATCACAAATCACTAAATCTGCTTGCTTTACCATCATTTTTTCTGAAAATTTCCAATACATTCTGATAGGTAAACTCCATTTTGCCCTCTTCCACTCATGCCCATCTGGATTTATATATAGGCTACCACCTAATTTATGTAATTTTCTTTTGAAATGTAATGCAAAAGGACCTATTCGACAAGCTAAAACATATACAATTGGATTATCTATATTGTTTTTCTTTATATATTTACAACATTCCGAAAGCGCTTTTAAATCATAATAGATTGCTTGTGCCGATCCTATATTTGGTACTTTTATTTTAAAACAGCGTGCATTATTATATTCAAATTCTAAATTATCTCTCCCCTTACATGCTACATGATATTTAATCCTCGAGTTATTTTGATGATATTCTGTTAGTTTATCCACAAAAGTTTCATAGCCACCGTATGCACCAGGAATTCCCTTTGAACCAACTATAAATACATGCTGCATTATTATTTCTCCTTTCAGTATTGTCTTTTATTAACGAAATATACAATACCCTCTTTTTATTATATTTTATAGTTTATATCTTTATAGTAAGTAGAATAACAGGTAATCTAATCACGCAACTCCCTTTGATTCTTTGCAATTAAAAATGCGATAGGGAAAATTTCTCTGTTTTTTTGAGTGCGTTTAATATTTACCTATTTTTTCATAGCTTATGGATTTTAGTTTTAGTTTTGCTTCTCCATTCGCTATAATTAGAAAATCTACTCCAACTGAATCTATAATGGAGCAATCTAATGTTGCTATATATTGTCCATTCTCATCAAAGTCTGATTTATAAACTGGCATTACTATTAAAAGCTTTTTTCCATTGTAGGAAGTGACTTTTAATCTTGCTACTTCACCTTGGCTAACATCAGTATTAAGAAGCTCTAATTCATAATTTACTCTAACTAATCCACTGTAAATTGTTAAACCCAAACCTTTAGATACTGATTTTGTACTTCCAGAAATTAATATTGCATTATCACTATCAATAGACAGTTTGTTTTTTTTAGCTAGTTTTCTTAAATCTAAATTTTGCTTCAAAGCATAGTAGTCACTCATTTTTATACCAGACTCTTGAAGTATTTTCACTAATTTTTCATCATTTGTATAAATATACTCTGTATCCGAGATTTGTCCACACATATACCCAACCTTTAAAAGGTTAACCATTTCATTTGTTGCTTTTGTTATAACCGCTGCTCTCTTTACATTTGTTTTATATGGAGTCCCAGGCAATATGTCGTTATCCGCTTTATTACACTTCATATATAGGTATGGAATATCATCAATATACAAGTTGTAATCATCTAATTGTTCTAACCGTTCAAAAACATAATTACTCGCTTGAATTCTCTCCTTATATTGTGTTGCTCTTTTACTCATAAGAGTATTACATACTAAAAATTGCATACTAAAAAGAATTATACCAAATACACTTCCAACAACAAACCAATATACACACTTGTCTTTTTTTCTTTCTCTGATAGTATAACATAGATTCCATAACATGGATATTGTAAATATACATACGCCTCCAATACTCAACACTCCAAAAATAAAATAAATGTGTCTCCCAGACTCATTTAGCTTTAACAATGTAACCAGTGTTCTTGCATATGCAATAAGCTTAGAATGAAAAACTATTAAAAGTGTTATAAACGCTATACCAATAAAATATTTTCCTTTTCTTCGATTATTTTCCACGCTTACATCAGCAATACTATTATTAACCGACATATTAAAGTTTGATAAAATAAGTAATACAAATGGATTAAAAAATACCTCTAATAAATGATGTTCCATTATTGATTGTAATGACATTATACCTAATAATACTAACACATATCTTTTTTGCGTCCTCTTGACTTTGATTGCCAAATACACAAAGCCAAGAATAGTGAATGCAAAAAATACAATTCCGTATCTTACAAAAATCATGACATAGGAGCTGTCCACAAAGTTATAATCTATTCTAGCTACATAATTCCTTGCGAGACCTATCATCTTAAAAGGAGTTCCCCATAAACTAATTCCATACTTTTCTATTGCGTCTTTACCTAGTTTCAAACGCCCAGAAGAAATTAAATTAATCTTATTAATTAATACATTATCATGAGTATATAATAGAGTAAAACCTAATGACACTAATGCAGCTATAGGAAGAATAAAAACAAGACAAACATCAATAATTTGAAACACTTTTAATTTTATCATGCTCCACATTCCTATTGGTTTTGCACTTAATATTACTTTGTCAGAATATTTTACATATAGTCCCCCTAGAACAGTTAATATCATACATACAAAACTATTTTTTGCACCTGTGTATTCATATAGTACACATGCTAAAAATAGCAAAAAAATATTAAATAAATAGTTTGGTACTTTTCCTTTCCAAGCTAAATATGTAATAGTCAAGAACAAAATCTGCGCCGCAAAATTATTAGTATATACAAAACCAAATGCATGTTCGAATTTATTATTTCCAACAAATATTAAATCTTGTATACATCCTGTCAAGGCTCCTAATATAGTTATCAGCATAACCAAAGAAACAGTCACAAAATAAAATTTTAGAATTTTCTGATAAGCAATATCCTTAGCTGCTAAAATAAAAAAACCTAACTCCAGTAAAAAAATATATCCTGTTCCTCTATATACATAATAAAATACAATGAAAAGTAAAGTATCAAATATCAGAAATTTAATACTTTTAATATCGTACACTATAATTTTTAGAATTAAAAACGCAATCATAGCAATACGCAAATAATAATAATACCAGTCTGGCCAGTTAAGCTCAAACATGGTTCTATCAAAAACTTTACGTACTATATATAAACCTAAAATAAATAAATATGTTAAGTCCATTAAATTTAATATTAAACCTTTTTTTTGACTATAAAAATTACTTATTTTATACATATACTTCCTCTTAATTCTACTTAACTTGCTTAAAACCTAAGATTGAAAGCGTCTTTAACTCTGCAATAATTTCTATCCCATTATTTCCTTCAACTTGTCAACAACACGCTCCGCTGCATGTCCATCTTCATAACAGTTCATTTCTTGATAAAATCTCTGATAATCTATGTCATATTTCTTCTCATCAAAGCACGCTATCTGATCACACAACTCCCTTTGATTCTTTGCAATCGGAAATGGCGTGATTTCGATAGGAAACAAAAATTCTCTGTCTTTTTTTGTATATTCCTCTATATCTGGTACATATAAAAAGCCCGGCTTTTTCGTAAAAAAGTAATCATAAATCCAACTCGAGTAATCTGTCACACCAATATCTGCAAGTAGCATTAAATCCTGAATATCAGGATATTCGGTTGCATTAATTACATAAGGATTTCCTGCATCCAAACTTTTTAATTTTCTATCCATGAAATGATAACGAACCATAATGACCCATTTTCCTCCGAAACGTTCTTCTAATGCCTTTATAACGTCTTCATAAGGAAGCTCATATAAATCAGAATTTTGTTCTTCACGAAATGTAGGTGCGTATAGTAAAACACGTTCCTCATTATTTAATCTATATCTTTTTCTTATATCATGAACCAACTGTTTTACCTCTATGGTATCACTTTTAAACAATATATCATTTCTTGGATGACCATATGGCAGCATTTCTGCATTTTTCCAAAAAGTAGAACGAAATAGCTCTTCTTCAAACAAACAATTTGTCAAGCAATAATCTGTTTGCGCCCCTTCTTGGTATGCCTTTTTAATCCAATATTTATTATTATTTACAGTTTCATCAAACTTTTTAAGGCCAAACGTTCCATGCCATGTTTGAATCAACACTTGCTCTTTTCTTTTTTTGGCAAATAAATAAGAAAAAGTAACCGAATTATCTATCCAAACTTTTGACGTCGCTGCCTCCTCATAAAACTCTTTGGAACCACGCAAGATTATTTTCACATTTTTAGGAAAGTTTTCTTTGCTTTCAATATTTTCTGTTCTAACTACCCATACAATTTCGTAAGGTAACTTTTGTCTAATAATTTCATCTGCAATTGCTCTTGGATGACAGTTATAACTACCTCTAGAAGTCAGCATCATAATCTTATGATTATTAATTGGTTTATGCCAAAATTTAAAATAATTATATATATTGGCAAGCGCTCTATCTGCGTATGCAAGTGGTTTTTTAAAAATTGTTTTTAAAAATTGTCCTTCTGAAATCGTTCTTCCAACTTTACTCATTTTACATTTCCTCGGTATCTTCTAAGATTTTCAGTGTACTTCTAATCCCTTCGTCCAAGTGAATTAGAGGAAACCATCCTATATTCATAAGCTTATTAGAATTTAACACTGCTTTTACAACCTTTGAAAATCCTTGTTTTTCTATATCACTAGGGATATCAAATACTACAGATTTTTGTTTTTGCTGTGCAATTAAGGTGGCAATTGTTTTGATACTTGCATTTGACTCACTATCTGCTATATTATAGGCTTCTCCTTTCTCACCCTCAAGTAATACGTACATCATCGCATTAACAGCGTCTAGTACATAGCAGTGAGACCTTTCAAGACTACCATCACTTTTCAATACAATATCCTCTCCTTGTAAAACTTTACGGAAAAATTGAGACATTGCACGACTATCACTTGAAGTCATTGTTGGTCCATAACAATGGCACGGACGCACGATGACAACGTCTACATCATATTGAGTGATGTAACTTTGACATAGCACTTCAGCAGCTCTTTTACCAGAAGGATAACATGACCTTGGATTTGAATAATCAACAACTCCACAATACTCTTCATGAAAACCATTCGATAGTGTATCATCTGGTTGACCATACATTTCTCCTGACGAAACATATAATACTCTTCTTGACTTTTTCCTTCTTGCTAAATCCAAAACATTGTTCATTCCCACTACATTTGTTAGAAGTGTGTCTACAGGATAATTTGCCATCATATATGGATCTGCATTGCTCGCCGCGTGGATAATATAATCGACATCCTGATCCAAGTGTAACTCTTTACTAAGGTCAAAGTTAATTAGATTAAAATATTTTCTATCAACATACTCACCGAACCTATCACGCAATTTGCTTGCTGTTCTACCTAGTGCAAATATCTTAATATTGTATTGGTAAACCTCGTTCAAATAGATTAGCATATCTACTAAACCAGAACCTAACATCCCAGCTGCACCCGTTATCATAAAGGAGCTTTCCTTCAGTTTTTCTAAGGATAAACCGCCTTGTTTGACAACAGAATCTATCTGTTCTTTATATTTCGCATTGTCTAAAAGCATTTTCTACCTCCGATTATTCTCCAACACGTAACAACGCTTTAAAAATCTGCATATCATCATTGGTAGTTATTTTCAAATTTTTCTCAGACCCAGCTGAAAAATATACGACTTCATTTAGTTGTTGCATTAGCACACAAGAAGCAGCAGTGTTTTCAATTCCTTTTAACTCAGCCTGCTGATGTGCCCATAGCAATTTTTTTAGAGGATACGTGTGTGGAGTTTGAGTTCTTACAACAGACTCTCTTGGTATCGAGTCAACAGAAAAAGTATTATCTTCATCTTCACAACGAAAAATTGCCTCTGTACAAGGAATTGCAGCAACAGCTGAACCATTTTTTTTACAAATTCGGATAGAATCCGAAATAATGTCTTGAGAAACCATTGCTCTATTTCCGTCGTGTATCATTATTAAGTCGTCTGCATCACATTCCTGCTCAAGTACTTTTAATCCATTATGAATAGAATCCTGGCCATTTACTCCACCTGTCACTACCCATTTTAACTTCGTTATATTAAACTGCTTTGCATATGCTTTTAGTATTTCATGCCATCCTTCCAAACATACAACACAAATATAATCTATACTAGGATGTTTTTCAAACTTTTCCATAGTATAGATAATTAGTGGTTTGTCATCCACGTTAATAAACTGCTTTGGAACACTATTTTGCATTCTCGTTCCAGTTCCTCCAGCTGTTAATAATACTACATTCATATTCATAATCTCCTTTTCAAATTTCAACTTTGTCTTAAGTGCGTATGCCGCTCTTTCGGTATTTGATTATAGTTTCCATATAGATTTGTTAAATATACATGATATCCTTTTGGAACATAAAATTCTATCTCTTCAAACAAATGTTTTACTCTTTCTTCCACATGCTCTTTTTCTATTCTTTCTTTTTTCCCATATTTTGCAACGATACATCCTACATAATCAGATGTGTCAAACTCATATCGTTTGGCCGCTTTTGTTATCTTGTCAGCGTAATACCTTGCACCAATTAATCGAAAGGGGAAAAATAAAACTTTCTTTAAAACTTTTTTAATCCCACTTTCAATGTCTTGCTCATCACTTGTTGCTTGCCACAAAAAATATTTTAGATTCTTTATTTTTTTAATATGTTGGTTAAATTCTTTTTCTTTTATAGGCAATCCATCAATTGGAAATATATCAATCCATAAAGGCTGAGGTTTTTTCATTAATTTATAGGAGACATTTATATTTTTATCTACCACCTTTATAAAAGGTAGAGGGGTATCATCATATTTTTCTTTCCATAATACATTGTATTTGTTAGCTATTTTTCCATTTGCCAGTTTTATAAAACGTTCAAAGTCCGGCCTTGGCATCATAACATCAATATCATCATCCCATGGAATAAAGCCACTATGTCTTACTGCCCCAAGCAAAGTACCGCCTGCCAGGCAATAGCGTAAAGCATTATTATCACAAAATCTGGCAAACTCAATCAAAATATTCAATTCTGCCTTTTGAATTTCTCTTAATTCACTATAAACCTTCATATACCACCTTGTTTTATGTCTTATGATTTTTAGGACATAAACTCTTCATATGCACTTAGCACTTCTGCTGTATTTCCTTGTTGTTTAATTACTCCCTCATGTAGCCATAAAATAGTATCACACAATTTTCTTAATGTATCCATGCTATGAGATACAATAATAACGGTTCGCTCCTTATTACTAATAAGCTCCTCCATCTTTGCATAACTTTTCTTCTTAAACTTTGCATCTCCTACACTTAACACTTCATCAATCAGCATAATCTCCGCTTCTAAAATTGCGGTGATAGAAAATGCAAGCTTTGAATGCATACCGCTGGAATACGTCTTAACTGGTTTGTCTATAAATTTTCCCAATTCTGAGAACTCTATGATTTCATCCATTTTTTTATTAATATATTCTTCTGTGTAACCTAATAATAGACCCGATAGGTATATATTTTCACGCCCCGTTAGCTTCTTTTGAAACCCTACACCGATAGAAAGAAGAGATACTGAATGATTGTGTAGGTCTATGCAACCCTCATCTGGTGCAAAAATTCCCGCAATTGCTCTCAATAACGTGGACTTTCCACTTCCATTTTTTCCTACAATCCCCATTATTTCGCCTTTAGGTACATTAAAGGAAATACCTTTAACTGCTTCAAAAACTTCAACTTTACTTTTTTTAAATTTAAGTAGACTTTTTTTAAGTGTCATCTTAGTCAAAGAACGATATCTGATTTTTAAATCTTTAACCTCTATTGCGTATTGCTCTCCCATATTATATCACCTTTACATAACTATTTTCATATTTGTGTATTACATTTATACCAATATAGGACAAAATAAATCCTACTAAAAGCCATAACAACAACCAAGGAATATCTGGTGTCTTAGAATATATCATGCAATCCCTCATACTACTTATGATCAATGCAACGGGATTCAATCTTTGCAAAATACTTGCAAAAGGCTCGTCAACCCTTCCTACAATTGAGTAAAAAATACCTGACAAATAAAATACCAATTTTAATAAAACAGTAATTACATTTGCCAAATCTTCCACAAATACACCAAAGTGAAGTAATATGGTACTAATACCAAATGTTACAACTCCTAATATAAGAAGTATAGGTATAAAAAACAAGATGTTCAAACCAATTGGGACACGTAATAAAAACATCATAATAAAAACCAGGCAAAAGGATATACTTAACTTAATTCCATTAGAAAACATTTTAACAAAAATAAGTATATACTTTGGAATATATACTTTTGTTACAATTTGAGAATTCTTTGTAACCAACGTAACACTTTGCTTCACCGTTCTCTCAAAAAATTGCCAACATGTTAAACCAATAAATACAAATGCTGAGAAATACTTCTCGCCTTTCCCAAACACAATCAATGCTAGAAAAGAATACACTAGCATAAATAAAAGCGGATCTAGTATCCACCAAAGCCAACTCAAATGTGAATTCGCCGTCTCTGATTTTAGTTCCGCTTTACCGGAATATATTGTATATTTGTAATATTTTTGAACTTTTTTGATAAACTCTTTCATTCGTCCTCCTCGAGTTAGAAGCCTTTTATCGCCTCATAATTCCGCTTGCAGTTATCAGAATCAAAAAAGGTGAAAAAGGCTTCCTGACGCTGTCTATATCTATCATCAATCAAGAATTGATGTCTTCCGTAGTAATAAATTTGCTTCAATAACTGCTGTCTGTCCTCGCAAACTGGCCCAAACCCATCCTCTTTATAGCTAAAGTAGCCTTCTTCATAATGCTCTTCTCTAAATTTCAAAACATCAAACTGAAAATATAACTGTGGCTTCCTCATATAAGCAAAGTCCATTGATATACTTGAGTAGTCCGTAATTAGCATAGCAGCTGACATTAACAACTCTTGTACTTCATAATTTTTCTCATCAGCAATCTTAATATTTTTGCTATTTGAATGAAAGGCTTCGCCAAACTTTTGTATCTCTCTATGTGGATAAAAAACAAGGCGATAGCCATTTTGCTCAATATATTGTATTAAATCAGAATCGTCTAACAATCCCTGCCATTCTTTATAATACTGCGTCTCTTGAAACAATTCCAGCCTTTTTTCATTTACCTTATTAGAATCAGAAGGTGGTGATAGCCAGCCTCTCCAAGTCGGCATAACCAAAATCAGATTCTTATCTGTAATCGCATGATGTAAATTATCAAAACGACACATACCTGTCAATTTAACATAGCCTTCTGGATAACCAAACTTTTCTTTTACAAATTGATATTCTCTTTGAACACCGCACATAAACATCGAAATCTTGGAATTTTTATAATGTAAAAATTCCACATTATCCTTTGTAATCCCATGCTGTAAAAAAACTCGTTTGTTCTTTCTTATCTCGTATACTTCAAGAAGATAGCAAACTGCCGCATTTGGCTTGCCTCCCTTTTGTGTACTTATATTTTTTTCTGCCGCCAAATAATAAATCCAATGCAAAAAGGAACCGTATTCTATTACTTGTCCCAACGATGCTACCTTTTTATAGTCTGCCGATTTTCTTTTAATTGCATATACTACATCCTGATTTGGGTTGTTTTCTCTAATATAGCGAAATAACCAATAGGCATTATCCCTAGCTTCGTTTGCATTTTCACATATTAGCCACATGGAAGGACGTTTTCTTTTAAGCATAGCCCCAAAGGGTAATGCAATAATAAAAAATATGATATGCATAATATCTTTTATTTTGATTTCTTTGATTTTAACCCAAAAGCCTTGTTTCATACTCTTCACACTCTCTAAAGTTTCCAGTAATATAGTTTTAAATATATTAACATATCACTTTATAATCGTCAAACAATTCCCTCTCTACAAGTTGATAGACTTAACCAACCTAATTAAGGTAAAACATTTCATCCACTCTATTTTTACTGTCGTGAACATTATTATATTGAACAATCCTATATTTATTTATAAGATCATAGTAAGGTGATTTTTTTTCATCATACTCATAAAATTTACCATCAGCACCAAAGTAGCCTAGTGAATTTATTATTGGAATTTGTTCATGCATACTCAATAAAAACTGTTGATACGGTGTAAGTTTAAGCCCTATTTTATTAAAAATATAGGCAGAAAGATAGTTCAGACTAATTCCGTCCACTTCTTCCTCTTGAATATCATAATTTGCCCATGCAAAGAATGGAATTCTATATTTGGCCATCATGGTTTCTGCATCTAACTCACTTTGTTTTTGTCCAAATAACTTGTTATACCAAGATGAGCTAAGTCCTGGTTGATGATCTCCAAAGAAAATAATAATCGTAGGTTCATTTACGTTTTCAAAGTAATTAACCAGCTTCTTGACTGCATCATCTGTATATTTAATGAGACTTAAATACGTTTCAGCGTTCTCATTCCAGTATGTTTCATCTGTGATTTTAATTTTAGTCTCAAAATTAGGGAACTGACTCGCATTTTCATATCCGCTATGATTTTGCATTGTTATATTAAATAGAAAAAAAGGATCTTTGCTTTGCTTCTTTGACTCTTCAAATACCTCAATAATCTTATCAAAATTAGCCTCATCTGATACGTATTTTCTTATTCTTGCACTGTCCACAAAAGCCTCTTCTGAAATAAATTGTTTAAAACCTATTAACGGATATGCGGTTGCTCTTCGATAGCCATTTGCCCGATATGGATGCATCGCAACATTGCCTGTATAGTTTTGACTCTCAAAATTATACACGATACTCGGGAATTTTTTCTTAACATATAACTGATACGGTATGGCCCCCTCTGGCAACAGTGCCACCGAATTACCTGTCAAAAATTCAAACTCCGAATTAGCTGTAGCCCCGCCAAATACAGAACTGTACATCCACCCTTTTATAGTATTTTCTTCTAGGCTTCTAATAAATGGCATATAATCCTCATTTGTATCAAAATCATTGACTGTCTTTAAATCAGAAAATGCTTCATTCATTATAACAATCACATTTGGTCTTTCACCTGTTCCTGTTTCTTGACTGTATTCTTTCGCAATTTCCTCAATCAACGAAATACTATATCCTTCTGGCTCCTGTACAATAAGAGGACCTATAGAACGAACAACAGCAACAAATGTTCCATATAATTTATATCCCGTATGCGGTGTAAATAGCTTTGTCTTTACTTTCCAATCTGCAAGTTGATTAGAAAATATAAATACATGTAAAAACATAGAAAAATATGCTATACACACAACCACTGCTGGAACTCTAAATTTCCAAGTTGGAAAAGCCTTAAAACTTTTTAATTTACATATTGCAGTAACAATGAACAAAGTCATAATAATCATATAATAAATATGATAATCTAAAAAGAATTCATAATCTCCTGCTACACTCGCAGCCGTACCTGCCGTAAATACATCAGATGCTACTATTACAATTCCTCTGAAACTATATACATAATAATTTATAACTCCAAACAAATTGATTATTATTGTCATTCCAATTATTGCCGCTTTTATGCTATTCGTAATCACAAGAAGAGTCAATACTATAACTGATAGTATAATAAAATCCAATAAAATATATCGTTTTCTTATGCTAGTTATCACTATATTATAAATACTTTTTTGATAAAATTCAAAAGCATAATAACAATACACAGGAGAAAGAAAAAATAATCCCCATGAAACCACCTGATTTATCCTTTCATTCCATTTAATTTTAATCAATGCTAAAATAAGGGTTAGTACTGCAAATATAACTGATACAACTGCGGTGTCATAAGCATTCTGATCCCTGACTCCGTCCTGCGTATAGGTAATAAACCCTTTGTTAACTACCAGAAAAAACCACAGCCAGATTGCTGAAGCAATTAGTGTTGCGTATCTTGCAATACAGTTTATTTTTTCTCTTGTGACAATATTTTTTAAGTTTTCATTCATTTCCAAAATTTTATTTTTCATTTTTTTGTCCTTATATTCGTTCTACTCCTGGAACCTTTTAAAACAATTTCTCTGGATACTTACCTTGTGCTATTAATTGTTTGAAAGAAGACACAACAACATCTTTATCTTCTTTGTAAGTAACACCAAACCATCTATCGTTACTTTCTAGCAATTTAACTTTTGCTTTGTTTTCTTTAATTAGATTGTCTATAATAGTTGGTAGAAGATATTCTTTCTTTTCATCTACATCTCCAAGATTTTTTAAAAATTCAATAAATCCTGTTTCCAACTCATTCATAATACTTGGAAGAAATCCCCACATATTCATAGACACATAGCTGTTCTTATCTATCTCTTTTGTTTTTCCGTCTGCCAAAGATACAACTGCCTTATCTCCAATCTTTTCAATGCCACTTGTCTCTTCCACATCACGAAGATAGAAATCACTGTCAACACTGCAAACCCCTCTTGTAACTGCTCCGTTTTCACTTAAGGTATTGCCTAATATAAATCCCGCCATACAATAATTGTATTTGTCATCCATGTTCTTAACACTTTGCAAATAATTATGTATTTTAACAAATGCTTCTTTTCCATAATAATCATCTGCATTGATTACTACAAACGGCCCAGAAATAAGATTCTTACAAGACAATATAGCTTGTCCCGTTCCCCATGGCTTTGTTCTTTTTGTTGAAACATTTATACCTGCTGGCAAATCATCAATCTCTTGAAAAGCATATTCAACCTTAATAACTTTTTCCATTCTATTCCCAATTACTTCTTTAAAATCTTTTTCCAAATCTTTTCGAATGATAAATACTACCTTATTAAAGCCCGCTTCAATCGCATCATATATTGAGTAATCCATGATTATTTCACCGCTTGGTCCTACTGGCTCTAATTGCTTAATTCCACCTCCAAATCGACTTCCTATTCCTGCTGCCATAATTACTAAAGTTGTTTCTCCCATTTTTAATCTCCTTATCTTTTATCATATTTATATTTGTATAACTTACTCAACTAATTTAAATACCGTATAACTATCTGTCACTCCATATAATTTATACCCGTATTGCTCAATTTCTTCAATACCAATAGAGCTATTATCAAAAACAACATATTTACAATCTTTTTTCTTAGTATATTTGGCTATATATTTGGTATCTGGTTCACTACTATTTAATTGCAGTAGGATTTTATATTTTTTACCTTTTTGCTTATCTTTGCCTAAGTTTCGTCCATATAGCAAGTTTATATTAGGATTGTACTGTCTTATATAAGATACAATCGTTTCAGGAACTACCATTTTGGTATTGCTACCATTTGGAGCAACCATTTCGCATATTTCTATCACTTCTTGTGGTAGTTTATAATAATTAGTAGACTTGCTATAATTATTCGAATTAAATATATTTTTGCCGCCTAGTACTAACACGAATACAATTGCTGTCATAAATAATTGCTTTTGATAACGTCTGTTAATTCTTTCTAGAAGTTTCGTAAGCACCAGCGCAATAAGAATACCACTTGGCATCAACCAAAACACTCGCCAGTACACACTTTCTCCAATAAAATATTTACCAAAAACAAATGCAATTGGCGGAAATAAAATAATAACTAAAGCTGTAATACAATAATAAACCAAATGTATATTTTCTTCTTTTTTATCGTTAATTAAAATTATTATAAAAGAACCTATTAATAATAATTGTATTATACCATTCGATGTATATATCTGATAAGCATCTTGTACAAACTGCCAACCGATTTGAAACATAGAGGACTCCCTTCACTCAACTTATTATTACATAAAGTAATCCACATAAGATACTTGGCAAACAACAAAGCATATAACAAAAAAGTCTTGTTAATTTCTTAGTCATAATCAAATCTACTAGTGCCCAACATCCAATTAACAATGGAGCTAAAAATATTCCCATAGAAGAAACATGGCTTGCTGCTAATGTTCCAAAAAATAAAGCAATAAAAAATAGATATTCCATTTCTTTACGGGTCTTATAACATAAATACAAAAGAAATGGTAAAATACCTGCTGCAAGAAATGCCTTCCCTTGCCATAAACGAAATAATAAAAAGGATTGCGTTGTAAACTCAGAATAATTACCAAAAATATTAATTATACTAATGAGCACTAAATAAACTCCTAATGATTCTGATTTTTGAAACCATTCTTTCCCCCACAAATAATATACCATATATACGAATAATAATAAAACAAGTGGCAAAAATAAGTGAGCATATACTGTAGCGTGTACCAAAGTTAACTTTGACATGACAGCATAATAAATAGAAAATGGTGACAAAATATATCTGTCTGGTAAATTCTTATAAGTTACTCCTGAATAAGGACTTTTCACATATAAGTTATCATTGGCAACTGCAGTCGTTGCCGTTGCAACAAAAAATGCATCGTCATCATCAATATGCTCATAAGCTATATAGGAATACCCTTGTAACATTATTAACAATAACGCTCCAAATAAATAAATATTAAATTTTTTTAAAACTATTGTCACATGACTCATTGTAACAAAAATTCGCTTATGATTTATCACAATTGAAACAATGCTTAATGTTCCCCACACTAGCTTCACTAACATTGTTAAAAAGGTAAGTGAAACTTTCAAATAAATTGCAATGAGAGTAATCGGCTGAAATATTCCAAGCATAACAATAAATCCAATTAAAAAATTGATTGCAATATTGTTTTTATCATCTGATTTCATAAATTTAGTAATCAAATATCCAATTAATATTGGTACGATTAAATTCCATAAAACAATCAGTAAAATATTATAAAATAAACTCATCCTATTTACTCCTGTACATTTTCAAATACTTGAAAATCCTCAAACGTATTGACATACCGAAACCCATAATTTTGCGGATTATCTTCTTTCACCTGTTGATTCAACAAAATCAGGTAGTCGCATCCATTTTGTTTTGCAAGCTGAGTCAAGTTAGGCATATCTGGTTCAGAATCTGATAACATAATACGCATATTCATAACGCTTTCATCTTCTGCTTCATCCCAGTTTTCTCTTACCTTAGGAGCACATACCAACTTTATGTTTGCATTATATTGTCTAATAAAAACACCTTGGACTTCTGTGATTGCAATCGTAGGTGATTGGTTGGTAGCGGTTACACAATTGGCAATATCTACTGCAAGATCATAGACTTTATCTTCATTATTGGCCTGAAAAAAGTACTCTTTAGTATAAACAAATCGTCCACTTAATGCAATTAGAATCAAGCTTCCTATCAGTGCTATTAATCGCTTCTTTCTTTCAGTTACTTTTAACAATACATTTGTAAGTGCATACGAACTCAATATTGGAACCAATAGTATCATCCCCAATCGATAAAGATGATTCTCTCCAAAAATATCAATCTCATACTTTAAAAAAAACGGATTCAATAAAATAATACTTCCAAATAAAACATAAAGAGCAATAACCCTTACCCTTTGATTCGTCTTTATCAAGAAAAACCCTAATAAAGTGGTAAGCAAAAGCATTATTTTTCCAGTATGTCTATATATCTCGATAGAATTTTGTAAATTAGATATTAATTCCTGCATCTATTCTCTTCCTTTTGGTTAACATCCTCTCAACAAGGAAACTAAACCCTAGTAAAATTACAGTTAGGCTTGAAAGCACTATCCCACTTTTTGGAACTGACATAACGCCAATTATAAACATCATACCAGCCATAACCAAATCTAATACATTTTGTCCTTTTTTTAAAAACTTAAATTCAAAATAAAAGATTCCTGGCAAAGCTATATTATAAAGAAATGTTCCCCCTTGCCACACCGATGTCGTTAGCATCTCATAAGATGTATCATAATGATTACCGATAAAAAAATTTCCTATACATATCATAAGAATAAATAAACTTACATGATTGCGCTCTTTCTTAAATAATAACATTCCAATCTCTCGATATAGAACATAGGCAAGAGGTATATATACTACTGGTACGATACTGTGACACATAAATGCACCCGTGACACCGAATATCTTTGCAAGCATCGCCCAATAAGCAGGTAAAGAAGCAATTAAATGAGCCTTATAGCTACTCCATGTAATACTTGCTCCAGTGTATGGAGAATAGGAAAGTAATTGGTCTGTTGTAAGTGTTGTGCTCGCCATTCCCACATAATAAGCATCATTTGCATGCGTAAAAATGTACTTATAACAGATAACCATTTGAATTACTACAAAAAAAAGCACTATACCATCAAAAACATTTATTTTCTTTATCTCTAAAAAAGCTGTCTTTATCAATTCTAAAATCAGTTTTTTTGACACTAACGCTGAAACTAGTGCTATAAGACCAACTAAAATAGTCCAAATCTGAGTCAGTCTACTAAGTGTTTGTCCAAGAATTGTCATCGGAATAAACAACACTTCAAATAAAGCCATCATAACAATACTTCCACATAAAATTGATTTAAAAAAACTGGCTTGTTTTTCTTTTAATGCTTTCATTATAAGACATCCAATTAACATGGATATGAATATAAAAAGAAGCAATACCTGAATTACCTTTAACATTTATCCACCTCTCTAATTGCCAGCTATCTTATTATCATAAACAGATTGTTCTTGCTAAGTTCCCCATTAATAGAGATTGGCTCCATTCCTTCGATTACACCATCATTTAAATAGGGATATATATTTTTACTATTATAATTATGTTCATATTTTTCTATGCTGACTTCGTAAACTTTATCTTTTTCAACCTGAATGTTTTTCAACTCAATTTCATATAATTTATCACTTTCTATCAATGCTTGGCCTACTCTTTCTTGATATAAAATGCTTTGATTATATGTATCTGTGATTGTAACAACAATAGAACCACGATTTTTTCTTTTAATTGACTTGTTACGAAATTTTAACGTAAGGCTGTTTAGTTCTCTATTATCTGTTGCCTTAAACATTTGTTTAAACACATTTCCATCCATAATACTCATATCGGAAATAAAAGGCTTGTTACTAGTATTATACATAACTAAATTTTGCCCTTTAACTGATCCATATATTACTATACATGTAATAAGCAATGATGTAAATGCTCGAAAGATTGTACCTGTTAATCGATCTATTTTTTTATTTTCTAAATTGTTATCTAGTTTAACACGCGACGGAAAATTTATAAATAACATAACTATCATACATGCAGCAAAAACGGTAAATAACAATCCTTTATAATCTCCAATATATTTTAATAAAAATACAGATACATTACCGTACTTTAAATTTTGTTTTCGAGGAATCTCAATGATTTTGGGTAATAATAACTTTCTACACAATTGTGAAAGTTTATATATTTTATGTTCTGATAAAAGAAATAAAACACATGCTGTTGAACCTATGGATTCCAATACAAAATTCATCCATAACTCTGTAGGATTCATTGCCATTACTAAAATTACAAAAGGCAAATAAAGTACTATCCAATAAGATCTGAAATTTACAGTTATTAAAAATATTGTAAATATAAAAAAACCGATATATGAAATAATATATAAAAGCTCTCGATTTTTTTCTTTGTCATCATTTATATTCACAAAACCATTTTCAGTATAGCAATAAACACAAACCGCAATAAAGGCGATTAAGAATAATACTAACCCATGCTGACCGATACCTAAATTTCCTGCTATAATTAATTTTAGTGCATCTTTATTTTGTGATTGCATACACATAATATAAGCAGAGTCATTCCAATAAATCAATTTTTCAGCTATGACTAGGCTATATGTCAATAACATTTTAAATAGTATCTTTACTACCTTCTTTTCTTTGAGCAAAAGAATTGGAATAAATATAAACAAAGAAAACATTTTAAATGGAACTGCAAGCATAAAAATCAAAATAAACTTTGTATTTTGATTTTTTATAAATGCTTCCATCCCTGCCAAGATAAGAAAAAGTGTCAATACATCATATTGAACAGCTATGAATCCTCCCAGAAGCAGGGCACTGCTTGAAGCGAACAAAAGACATATTATTCTTTTACTATAGTTCTTATATTCTACTTCATCTAATAGATTTATAATTTTTTTAATACATCCAACAGCACCAAATACAATTAGTAGTTTACACCACAAGTATGAAGCAATAAAGAAATTTCCTCTTAACCCCCATATATTTTTAATAATATATACTGGAATATTCCATATTGCAAATACGATGTAAATTGGTAAATTGTAGTTTGCTGTATAAACGGTATTCCCAAATGCATTTATAATAGCATAATCATAATAATTAAAAAATTGTCCGTCTTTAATCGACTCAATTAATAAAATTGAGTTATTCATAGTATCATTTATATCAAAATAAAAAAACACAAAATAGGCTATTAAGATAGAAATACCTGTAAATGCCCAAGACAAGGCCTTTTTCTGACTTAAAAAGTCGCTCATTCTATATGAATACTGTTTCACTTTAAATATGTTTTCATTCATAGTGAGACTTTTTCTCCTCTTTTGTATATGTAATGTCTTATTCCCGCATCACACTAATAATTTAACATATACTCTTTAATCGCCTCTTCCCATGAAGCGAAGGTAAAATCACTTGTAAGCTTAAGCATATAATTATCCAACACAGAATAAGCTGGTCTTACTGCTGGTGTTGGATACTCAGCTGTAGTTATCGCTTCTACCACAGTTTTTTTACCTGCCAATCTAAAGATTTCCTTGGCAAAATCTGCCCAACTACAAGCGCCCTCACAAGTACCATGAAACAATCCATAATTTTGAGTTGGGACTAAATGTGCAATCATTTTCGCTAATTCAGAAGCACTTGTTGGCGAACCAAACTGGTCTCCCACTACTCGAACCTTATCATTCGTTTCTGAGAGTCGAAGCATTGTTTTTACAAAATTCTTTCCATCTCCATACAACCAAGCCGTTCTAATAATAAAATAATCTTTTGCAAACTCTTTTACAAAATTTTCTCCTGCAAGCTTAGTAAAGCCATACATTCCTTGCGGATTCACAGTATCAAATTCAGTATATGGCTTTGTTGCATTTCCCTCAAACACATAGTCAGTGGATATATGAATCATTTTGGCTCCCACTTGGGTAGCTGCTATACTTAAATTTCTAGGACCAATTGCATTAATACGATACGCATTGTCTTGATCTGTCTCACAAGCATCAACACCTGTATGTGCCGCGCAGTTAATAATTGCATAAGGTTTCACTTCTTTCATCATGCTTACAACCGCATCTACATTAGTTATATCAAGTTCTGCCACATCCGTATTTACTAACTCATAATCTGTATTCTCATATTGTTTATTGATTGCTCTCCCTAATTGACCATTACATCCTGTAATTAATAACTTTTTCATTTTTATTCCCTTTCACTTAAATCAAATTCAAATTATTTCTTTAAAATATTATGTTTCTTTTCATTTCCTACTAGCAAATAATTATGATGTTTATTTTGCTTACTTTACGAATGATTCCTCTGTAATGAATATTCTTCTATTTACATAGTTTTTATACATATCCTAATTTTATAGTATAAAGGATTCTTAGTAAATAGGCAAGCTATCTAAACAATACTTTTTAACGTTTGATTTTACCTTGATTATTTGTAATCCCTATAAAACATTACAAATATTTACAGAAACCTTAAGTATCTGCTATTTTCTTTTCAATGGAATTTATTTGTGATATACTCTCAAGTAATAAAAAGTAACAAGTGAGGGATTCTCATGAAACATGCATACGGTATTATTGCTTTTAATAATTGGAGCCTATTAGAAAAGTTGATTATGCTCCTTGATGATGAGCGTAATGACCTTTATATTCATATTGATAAAAATGTAAAGATAGATAATATGGAACGCTTTAAGACAATAACCAAATATTCCAATGTGTTTTTTTTAGAACGATTGGATGGAAGCTGGGGAACTCCAGGTCTTATGGATATCCAGTTATTATTTTATAAAACTGCAACAAAGAAGGATACCTACCAGTATTATCATCTTCTGTCTGGTGTATGCCTTCCACTTAAAACACAAGATGAAATCCATGCATTCTTTGACAAAAATGCTGGCAAAGAGTTTGTTCACTTTGTATCCAAACCTCCTGTCGAAGAATATATCTATAAGCGCTATTCTCTCTATCATTTCTTTTTGCGTTATGTAAGAGGAGGAGGCTTTGTACGCAAAGCCTTACTTGGTGTGATTGGAGAAAAAATAAGTATAGCGCTACAAACACTACTTCGTATTGACCGACAAGCCGATATAAAGCAAGTGCTTAGCTACGGATCAAATTGGAGCAGTATTACACACGATTTAGCACTATATGTTGTGGAAAATATAGACAAGATAAAAAAAAGAACGCGTTACACCTTTGCTCCAGACGAATGTGCACTACAAACTTTGGTGTATCAATCTGATTTTAAAAACAAGTTGTATCATACAGAATATAACGATGACTATATCGCAAATCAACGATACATTGACTGGAATAGGGGAAACCCATATGTCTGGACAAACGAAGATTTTGATGAATTAATGAATTCAGGGTTTTTATTTGCTAGAAAATTTGATTTGGCAACCGATTCTATAATCGTCGAACGTATTTTTGATAAATTAATGAAATTACAAGAAACAAAAAAGGGGATTTAATTAATATGAAATTAGAAACATTTAGAGCTTCTTTACCCCCTGGTAAGGGTAAAAAGGCATATCATGCTGTTTTGAACTTTATCAATCGTTTTTATATTCCCATTTTTATTTTATTATCTGGAGTCCTATTCTTTCTATGTTTTTATCATTTGGATGTTAAATGGGTCTCTGAATGGGATGAAGCAAGACATGGGGTGAATGCTTATGAAATGTACACCAATAAGAACTTCATTGTAAATACTTATAACTATGAGAATGACTATTGGAATCTAAAGCCTCCACTTAGTTATTGGGGTATTATGCTTGGCTTTCGTATCTTTGGTTTTAATGTATTTTCCTTGCGTTTTTATAGTGCGGTTTGTTACTTTATTACCTGTATCGTTGCCAGTCTATTTGTAAAACGACAAAGTAGACTGGCTTCACTTGCTACATTGGGATTCTTTTGTGCCAGTGGTCTTGCCTTCGCAACGCATATGGCTAGAGCTGGTGATGCTGATTCCTTATATACCATGTTTTTTACCCTTTCAATGCTAGCAATGATGTTAGTTCATGAGAACAAAAAAATGCTTTATATGAGTGGACTTTGCTTCGCGCTTGCCTTTCTTACAAAAAGCTGGCATTCTGGCATGATTGTAATAATTGGTGGATTGTATCTATTAATTACGGGAGAAATCAAAAAAATAAAATCTAAAGAATGGATATTCTTCATTCTTTCTTTTTGTTTGCCAATTTTTCTTTGGGCTTTGGCGCGATACCTTGCAGACGGTCCTAGATTTTTTATAGAAATGTTAAATACGGATTTACTAAATCGCACCAGTAATGCATTGGAAGGACATGAATATCCGTTTTCATTCTATTTTCAGCACATTTTTAATGGTTATTATCAAAATATCGATGGCTCATATAGCCTGATTACAAAAGACGGATTGTATGGAAATTATATTTATAAATTCGCCTTGCTCATCTGCATGATTGGTGCCATATTTTTTAATATGTTATTCCAAAAAGAGCATAAAAATAAGTTTATCGGTTACTTTCTTTGGTTTTTTGTTCCCTTTTTAGCGTTTTCTGCTACCAAAACCAAATTAATTTGGTATGTTTATCCAGCTCTTATACCACTTTCAATGGTCGCAGGTATTTATACTGCAAAGTTACTTACCTCGGAACAAATTTTATTGAAGGTAAAATGGATATTACTAATAGCCATTACCTTGCTGCTGTTCAAATATACAACCCTAAATATAAACGCCATACAAGAAGTGAAAGGGGATTCCTTTCAAAGTTTTATAGCAAATAGTGTTTCCAGAGATTCTTCTTATGCTGGTGCAGATGCTTATTTGTTTACAGGCGATAGTGAAATTCCCAAAACCAATTGGAGCCAAGATATTTTATTTTTAGGAGAAATCAATGGGGATTACCATTGTATGGATGGAGGACTAGATGCTTTTTTAAAAAGTAAGGATTCTAGTGTGTTATATATTTCTTCTGTTTACTATAAGTTATATCAGGAAAATGAGTTAAAGAATTGTGACATATTATATCAATCTGAAGATTTTTATTTATTAAGCAACTAGACAAAGTATATTTTTCCTAACCTAATATACAAACGAGACCACAAGGAGATTTTTACAAATGATACAAAATGTTTTTGAAAAAATAAGCATTAAATTTATTTACACTTTATTACTAATTTTTGTTTTTATCGCACTACTAGGTTCCTTCTTCTTCGTGCCACACCTAACTACACTAGAAAGTAATACTTTTTATTTTGTGTTAATAGAAATAATTGGTGTTTTCTTTTTTATGTGCATGATAAAGATACTCTACACTTTTGTTTTAAAATTACCTCAAAAATATGATTTGCTATTTAGCGTTGTGTGTTTAGCGTTCATAGCAATAATCCAATTATTAGTCGTAAAATACTTGGAAATAAGAGCACTTGATGATCTTAATAAAGTCAGTAATATGGCAATTGACTTAATTCATGGAGGGAAATTTACCAGCAAAAACACATACTTTAGTATGTATACTAACAATATACCTTTAACTATATATTTATCACAATATTATAAATTATTGATTCGATTTGGCTTTGGAAATTATACCTTGACAGGAAGTTTACTTGGTGTTTTTTGTATTGATGCGACTATCATAATAACTAGTCTTATATTAAAGGAGTTAAGAGACAAAAAAACAGCAGTCTTTTTCATTGCCTTTAATATCTTTAATCCAATCATCTATTTATGGGGAACTTTTTATTATACGACTATAGTAGCCCTGCCTTTTATGATGCTTGGAATTTATCTGATTGTTATATTACAAAGGGAAAAGAAATTAACTTACTTTTGTTTGAAAGCTTTTTTATTCGCTATCGTTCTATACATAGGAACACAATTAAGGCCCACAACTTCTTTTGTATTAATTGGATTAATCGCCTTTAGTATCTTAAAGATTTTTACTTATAAATTTAATCGCAATCATGTTATATTACATGGGAAAAAATTATTATGTGGAATCGCTGCCTTTTTTATCGGATTACTTCTTGTTCATATCAGCTATCATAGCTTGTTAGACCCTACCATGGAGGCAGATTATAATAAGACAAAATTTCCAGCCACTCATTGGGTTATGATGGGTCTAAAAGATAACGGTGGATTTGATTGGGGAGACGAACAAGCAACTTTAGCACGCGAAACAAAAGAAGATAAAATAAAGTTCAACAAAAAACAAATACATTCTCGAATAGAGGCTATGGGGATTCGTGGAATGGGAGAATTATTTGTCAAAAAATTAATTTATACCTGGTCAGATGGCTCTCATGACTATCCAGTTACGATGCGAGCTAGCCATAATTATACTAATTATCATAAATATATCACTGGTGAAAAAAAAGATCCTTTTATCATATATTGTCAAATATTTAATATTACGATACTTCTTTTTCTTTTTATACAAATGGTAAAACTGTTTCGAAATAATATTAATCCTAAGAGTTTATTGATTTATATCATCCTTCTTGGAGGTTTTCTATTTCACATACTCTGGGAAGCTAACCCCAAATACAGTTTAAATTTTATCTTTCTAGTATTGTTTATCGACATGGAAGCTCTACCAGACTTTTTTCAAAACGAGCACTTGTCACAACTATTTAACAAGGTAGTCCCTGCGCTTGGAAACATTTTTATTTTGCTGTCACTCATAATTTCATTTATACTGTATCCGCATTTTACAAAAGATTCTATGACCTTTCATGACTTGGTACAAGGTCAGTTTGTATCAAATAAGGATCGCATAGGTGATATGTATCAAGGTTCCTATATTCAGCAAAGTTTTCATACAAGCAGAGCTTTCAATAATGTAGAAATCCAAGTATTTAACAACTCCTCTTCTCAAGATGCCATTTATCGATTTGAATTACTTGATGAAAATCAGACTGTAAAATATACTGCAGATTTTTCACCCACTACGAAAAATATGATTGAGTTGATTGAATTTAATTTTGAAACGATTGTTCCAAAAAAAGCAAGTACCTTTTACATTAAAATATCTTCTGACGGCGTGGAAGCAAATGATGCAATCATCTTTTGTATGTCGAACAAACAAGGATATGACGTTTTCCCTCATGGAAATCTCTTTGTTAATGATCAGGAAATCGCTGGAGATATTGCTTTTTCTGTAAGTGAAGTATCAAAAGCGCCTTACACAAGTTCATTCCTATATGTATTATTTATAGGAAGTGTGTTATTAATTGAATATCTCATCTTTTATTACTATAAGAAAAGAGGACAAGTCCACATCCGCTCACTAATCCCTCATTCTTGAGGGACGTGACTGGCTTTTATCTACTGAATGCACTCACTTATTAACATGCATTCACAAAACCTTCGTCTTTAGACAGTTCAAACCTTGAAGAATAAGCAATTCGATAAAGGATATAGCTATAAGAATCATCATAAATATCACAATACCTTTGCTATAACTTAATTGATTTAAGTATGCACCAATCAAATAAATTACAAAGATTTGATTTAAAAACATCGGATAACTCAATTTACCAATCCAAACAATAGGTTGTTTCGATAACAATTTGGTTATATACGTCTGTTCTGAAAACGATAGCGTGATACCAACTGCCAGTAATAAAATTATATAAAAGTCAATTTGTGTGTGCCCTTTTTGATTCATTAAGAAAATAGAAAGTAAAAATACTGCTAACTCTCCAATACTAAGCAACACTCTTACAACAGAAGAGCGCTGCTTTTTCTTTATTAAAAGGCTTGCATAATAACAGATTCCTCCAAGACTCATGCCAGCAAAAGCTCTCATTAAAGCATCTGAAATATCAAGAATCTTAGCGCCACCCCAAACATCTATATTTTCTGCATTTTTGGAAAAAAAGCAATAAATTCCAAGAACTGCAAGAGGCATATATAATTTTGCAAATTTTTTCTCATTTAGTTCTAATAACGCGTAAATAAAATAACCTACTATTAACATAGCAGAAATATACCAAGCAGGGTAATTAAATAATCGAAACCCCTTTAATCCAGATATCTGTAAAAAGGAAAGCTCCCACGCAGATTGGGAGAAATTTGTAATCCATGTACTTAAACTTGCTTTGTCTTGCACCATAATAAAACAAAATAAGACAAGAAAAGACAATAAATAGCATGGGTATAAGTTCTTTATCCTATGGAAGGTAAACTGCCATGCATTTATTTCTTCTTCTCTTGCCCTATTCTTATAAAAGCTAACGAACAATAAATATCCCGAGACAATAAAGAAAAACTCTGTGGCTACATAGGCACCTCCAAAATAAGGCGATGACCCATAATAAGAATTACTAAAATGCATGATTCCAATTGCACCGATTAGTATAAAACGCCATAATTCAATCGCACCATTGCGATTACTTTGATTTTTCATTTTTCTCTCCTATTTACTCTATCAGGACTCTGTTTTAAAGGCCCACTTCTTATTCAGAATAAAATTAATAGGTATTGTTACCAACAAACTTATAATTGGTGATATCACTTTTGGAAAGTGTAATATCGTTACCCACAAAAACAAAAGGATTGAGGAGCAAAAATATCCCCCTGCATAAGACATCACACATTTTACAAAAGCCTTTATAAGTGAACGTTCTTCTCCTTCTTCTTGCTTAAATACATATTTGTTATTCCAATAGAAAGCATTCACGATACCAGCAACATAACCTATAAAATAACTAATCTGATAATGAATTCCTATTTGAACACATATGACATAGACAACATATGTTAGTAAGGTATTCGATAATCCAACCAAACCAAACTTGACAAACTGCATAAAACTGATCCACTTATCTTCTTCTATCGTAATTCCAACCAAACCAGCTAGTGCAAACACAACGTTACGAGATATTTTTTCGATAAAATTCCACAGTGTATTTAACATAATAACTCCTTTACAATCTTATGATAGACAAATAGGATTTCTGTAATAGAACACAATTTCCTATTCTATTACAACAAAACATGAGCCTTATTTTAGCTCATGTTTATCTTTCACGTCTCCTACAACTTCATCTACAATGTACGGTGGTCTGTTTCTAGATGCATCCAATGCTCTCCAAACATATTCACCCAAAATTCCTAGCATTAACATAATAAGTCCAGAGGAACAAAGTAACATTACCATTAAAGACGTCCAACCTTCAACTTCTATGTGTGTAACATATTTTTGTATGACAATAATCAATGCCCATATAATGGAAGCTCCAAAAAATGTAACTCCTACCCCTGACATAAATCGAACTGGAAAATAAGAAAAACTCATCATGGAATCTAATACAAGTTTAACCTTCTTGGATAGTGTCCATTTGGACTCCCCAATTTCCCTAGCACCTCTATGAAAATAAATCATATCACGCTTAAATCCTACCCAGAGCACCTGTAAGGTAAGAGCGGAGTTCTTCTCATCTAATAATCGAAGTACTTCAATTACCTGTCGATCTAGTAAGTAACAGTCAAACCCACCCTTTGGCATAGAAGGCATGATAAATTTACGTACAATCGCATAATATAAATTTGCAAATAATTTTTCAACAAATCCATCATCTCGATCTGCTCGAACTGCTAAAACTACTTTATTTCCTTTTTCCCAACTATTCTTCATATCTAGAATCAGTTCAGCAGGTTCAACCAAATCTGCTTGTTTAACAACCGCACAATCACCAGTGCAATGCATAAGTCCCGCTAATACTGCTGCATGCTCTCCATAGTTTTTGGATAGCTTTACAAGCTTAACATGCTCATCCAATGCTTTAATTTGGTTCATAACTTCAAAAGAGTTATCCCCTGACCCGTCATCTACAAAAATAATTTCATAATCGCCTAATTTTTCTAATATCTTACTTTTAAGATCCTCATATAAAAGCATGATGGTATCTGCATTATAATATACAGGAACTATAATTGATAGTTTACTCATTCAAAACTCCTACTTCCTTAAGAAACTCATTATAATCACGTATATATTCAGATGAATCATAGTGTTCACTCGCAAGTACAAGCAATACCGAATCCTCTGAAAAATCATACATGTCCTTCCACAAATTAGTTGGAAGATATAACCCCATACGAGGTCGATTTAATTCTATTATTTCACTTTCAAAGCCATTATCTACTTTTACCTTAGAAGTGCCACTCACATTAATCATAACAAATTCAGTTCTTTTATTTGCATGCTGTCCACGAATCACCTCTGGATCAGAGCCATAAATATAAAACACTCTCTTTATTGCAAACGGTATGTCTGATTCACCCTCTACAACAACCAGGTTTCCTCTTTCGTCACCCAAATCCTTAAATTCTAAAATCTTATACTGGTTATGTATACTCATCAAAGTATTTCCTTTCATACTAGAATCTATTAATTGCATTAATAACAAAAGTCTGTTCTTCTTCTGTCATTCCATTATACATAGGAATTGACAAAACGGTATCGGCGTAATTTTCTGCAATCGGAAAATCACCTTTCTTAAAACCAAGGTAAGCATAGGCTTCTGATAAATGAGGAGGGATTGGGTAATGAATGATTGTCCCAATTTCAAGTTCATTTAAATATTCAATCATAGCATCTCTTTCTTCACATTTAATTACATATTGATGATAAATAGAAGTCGCATTCTCTCTTACCGTTGGAAGCTTTATTTTAGAATTATTAAGCTCCTCATCATATCGTTTTGCAATTGCAATCTTCTCCTGCGTTAACTCCTCCATATGTGACAGACGAACGCGAAGTAAACCAGCTTGTAACTCATCCAGTCTTGAATTTGTTCCAACAACTTTATTATAATAACGCTTTTCACTTCCATAGTTTCGATATACTCTAAAGTCTTGTGCAATTTTCTCATCATTAGTAACAATGGCACCCGCATCACCAAAGGCACCTAAATTCTTAGATGGATAAAAGGAAAAACACCCAATATCTCCAAATGTACCTGTTATTTGTCCATTGAATTTAGATCCGTGTGATTGTGCACAGTCTTCTACTAATCTCAAATTATATTTTTTTGCCAACGCAACAACATCATCCATTTTACAGGATTGACCATATAAATGTACCACTAAAATCGCCTTGGTCTTATCCGTAATCTTTTCTTCTATTTTAGATGTGTCAATATTATAATACTCATCTGGCTCTACAAATACAGGGGTTGCACCGTTCATAGAAATCCCCATAACGCTTGCGATGTAAGTATTTGATTGAACAATAACCTCATCACCCTTACCAATACCAAGAATACGAAAAGCCATCCATAGTGCATCAAGCCCATTTGCTAGTCCTACGCAATGTTTTGTTCCTATATATTCTGCAAATTCTTCTTCAAATTTTGATACTTCATTCCCTAGCACATACCAGCCTGAGCGAAGAATCTCCAATGCTTTATCCTCGAATTCCTTCTGATATAAATAAAAGCCTCTATCAAGGCGATTTGGCATTATTTTCATCTTATTAACCTCTTTTCAATCCAATATAAGCACACCTATCACATAATAAATCTTTCTTATTCTAACATGCCCCATGTGATTCGTCAATGTCCGAAACCTTGCATTTCGTCTTATTCCGTTCGACAATTTAAGCTTTTCTTAAGAATTATTTCTTCCAAACATAAGAAGGTTTGTAACCTTATTTTGCTTTATCATATAAATAAGTAACGCACTTGTAATACTCATAATAATAAAAGTAGCGAAAACAAATAAAAAACCTCGCAAAGAATAGAGCCCAAAGTTTAAATCTCCAGAGTTTAATTTGGTTGCAAAGTGAAAATGTACCGTATAAATCTCTAAAGTATATTTTCCAATCCATGCCAATTTTGACTTTATTAAGTTTTCCTTACTTTTTGAAAAAGCATAAAAAACAACATAACTTCCGAGTAAACCTTTTATAATAGACATAGAAAGTATTACTAACGGGCTGGTAAAATTATTTTGTCGAAGGCATAATACAAAAAACAAAATCAAACAAGCAAAAAAGGCAATTGTTTGGATTTCTCTTTTAAAAATAGATTGAATCTCTTCTTTGTAAACACTTAAAAAATACCCAAATAAAAACGGAGGAATATACTTTATGGTTAAAACAGGACTTAAGAATGGGTTCCCCATAATATATTGAACCACAAATACACTGCTAAGTAGTAAAAAGACAACGCAAAATCCTAGAAAACCAGTCAGCTTTGATTTTTGATAACCCTTTTTATTTAACAGCTGCGTGGTATAAAAAAGCACATTAATTATAAATAAAGTCATTAAAAACCATAGACCTCTGTCTAATTGAATCATTGTATTTGTAAAGCCACGAATCAAATCATCCCATTGCTTTAATAGTAGCCACGTAAAAAACGGAAAAAGATAAGTAACTGCTCGCTTTGAAATAACCTGTCGCCAATCCATTATGTTGCTGACTGGACTTTTCATACCACTAATATAACCACTAATCATAAAAAAAGCAGGCATTTGAACTGCTTCTATCAGTGGATAAATATAAGGATCGTAAAATCGATTTAAATTTATAATATGGCCTATCATGACAAGTAAGATGACAAAGCCTTTCATTGCATCTAAAGATTGATTGCGTTTCGCCATAAACAACGACTTCCTTTCTTTCAACTCTTAGCTATTGTATCATATATTATAGGATGCTTCCATTCATTTTATTGCAAATCATTAGATAAACTTACCTTTATACTTAAGTCTCCCTTTCATTAGCTTTATCCCATTTATCAATAGCGATTTTACTGTTTTTATGATACTATAATAAAGATTGAGATTCTCTTATCATACATGCTCATTTCAAATTATAATCAGGAGAAGATAAAATGAAAAAATTATTATTAACCATATATTTGTACCTTCATAGGAATTTGATCCGTTTTGCATGGAGTTTTTTTACTCTTTTCAAATTGGAACCTACCAAAATTGTTTTTAGTAATTTTAACGGTGGCGGATATGGTGATAATCCCAAATTTATCGCACAAGAAATCATTGATGCAAAACTTCCCTATAAGCTAATTTGGGTATCTGGTGAGCCCTCTAATACGTTTCCACCTGAGATTACACCTGTTCGGCCAAATACACTGTCTTTTGTCTATCATATGGCGACAGCAGGATTTTGGATTGATAATACACGAAAGCTATATTATTTCAAGAAGCGTCCAAATCAATACTACATTCAAACCTGGCATGGTGGTCCTGGTTTAAAAAAGGTGGAAAAGGATTGTGAGTCTGCACTAAGTGAAGAATACAAAGCGTATGCAAAGATTGATTCCAAACACATTGACTTGTTTTTATCCTGCTGCGAGTGGTGCAGTAAGTTATATCATTCCTCCTTTTGGTATCATGGGCCTTTGTTAGAAAAAGGAATCCCCAAAAATGATTTGTATTTTAAGGATCCAAAGCCAATTAAAGAAAAAGTCTTTTCCTATTATAATCTGGATTTAGATAAAAAACTAATTATGTACGCACCTACCTATCGAGACAACCGAAAAACTGATATGTATAACCTAGATTGTGACAAGGTCCTTGCAGCGCTAAAACAACGATTTGGTGCCTCCTTTGCTATTTTGATTCGCCTTCACCCAAATGTTTCTGATCAAGATGATAGGTTCACCTACACAGACCGTATTTTAAACGCTAGTAAATATAAAAATATGCAAGAGCTTTTAGTTGCCTGCGATATGATTATAACCGACTACTCAGGATGTGCCTTTGACTACCCAATTTTGAAAAAACCTGGCTTTTTGTACGCAGAAGACTATGAGGAAATGAAACGAACAAAGGATTATTACTTTTCTTTGGAAGAACTTCCTTTCTCCCTTAGCCAAACCAATGAAGAATTAGTTCAAAACATACTGACGTTTGATAATGACAAATATCAAAAAGACTGCGAACGCTATGTCAAAGAAATAAACTATTTTGATGAAGGACATGCCGCAAAAGCAGTCGTAGATGAAATCACTTGTAAAATAAAAGGGCATATACTATAATTTTTAGTAACGAAGCGGCTTCGGCATCTACTACCGAACTGTTACGGTTTTTACACAACACAAAAGGAGGTCATTATGTACGAATTGGCCAAAGAAAGTAACGTCAAAGAACTATTATCGTTTTTTGAAACAGATTTAAAAAATTGTTTATACAGCTATATTGATTTAAAAAAATACGGAATTCAAAATGAAAATTTACAAATATTTATTTATAAAAACCAAGACAAGTTAACCACAATAGCAACCAAATATTACAACGGTCTTCAACTTTTTCATGACCACCACTACACTTTTCCAATACAAAGCACCATGTCATTAATCGAGAAGTTAAACCCAAGCATCATCTCATCTACGCTAGATGTAATTGAGGCATTAGCACCACTTTATAAAAAAGAATGGGAGGTTGAGAAAGGTTATGTCACTTCCTTATCCCAGACCCTGCAAGAAGATTTTCCTTATTCAATAGAAGAAGCCACACAACATGACTTAAATGAAATCTCTAGGCTCATTTGTATGGATGAAGGACTCGGAGGGCATTACAGCGTACCAGAGCTAGAAGCACAACTAAGCACTCGTATGAAGGAACAATTCGGGCGAAATTATATAATAAGACAACAGGGCACCATCGTTTGCCACGCTGCTACCTACGCAGAAATAGATAACTTAGCCGTCATAAGTGGTGTCATTACTCATCCAAAGTATCGAGGAATGGGCTTTGCTGCTGCTGTGGTATCAAAACTTTGCAAAGACTTATTATTGGAAGGGAAACAACCACACTTATTTTATTATACAAAGGAAGCAGAGCATTTGTATCAAAAGATAGGTTTTCATTTGCCAAGTCAATGGGCAAAATTAGTAAGAAAAGCGTGTTGAAGCACTTCATGCATAAGAAAGAAAAGAGGTATAAAAATGTATTATGTAAATCCAAATATAAAAGATGTGGTTCGAATATTTCCACCGCAAGATCGTTATGGATATTTAAGGTTAGATATGAATGAGAATCCAGAGGGACTCCCACAAGATTTCGTCGACTCTGTGTTAAAAGAATTTACACCTTCTTTTTTGGCCACTTATCCAGAGCCAGACATTTTCATGCAAAAATACGCAGACTTTGTTCATGTAGCACCTGAAAATATATGTCTTACCAATGGATCAGATGCAGCCATTCGATATACGTTTGAAGTATTTGCTGCCCCTGGCAGTAGTGTTGTAACCGTAACACCTAGTTTTGAAATGTATGGTGTCAATTGTAATATGCTTGGACTTGTGCACAAACCAGTGCCATATTCAAAAGACTTTACCATTTCAGTTGCTGATATTATATCTGCCATTGATGAAACAACAGATATTGTTGCTTTATTAAATCCTAACAACCCAATCGGACCAAATTTTACAGAAGCACAGGCAAGACAAGTGATTGATCGTGCAAACGAAGTTGGTGCTATCGTTATCTTTGACGAAGCGTACCATTATTTTTGCAAAGATACATTCCTTTTGCTTATTAATGAATATGATAACGTAATTATTTTCCGTACCTTTTCAAAGCTATTTTCTTTAGCTGCTTGCAGACTTGGAATGGTAATCAGTAATGAAACTATCATAGAATATTTGAGAAAAGCACGCCCATCCTTTGAGGTGAATGCACTTGCCTTAAAATTTGCAGAACGTATATTAGATCATCCTGCAATTTTTGATGAGCTTTTATCTACTTTTGAGGCTGGAAAAAAACATTTAATTGATTCTTTAGAAAAACATGGTTATGAATATTATCCACAAAGCGGTAATTTTATATTTATCAAACCGCATATTGATGCGAACTTACTTGCCACTAATCTTATGAAGGAGAAAATTCTTGTTAAAACCTATGGCAATGATTTATTAAAAAACTACATCCGCATTAATATCGGCGCACCTAAAATTATGGAACAATTTATGCAAGCTCTCATCAAAGCAGATACAAAAGAAGCGAATCAAGAATAAGGGAGGTATCTATGAAAGCATTTTTATTAGCTGCTGGAGTTGGTAGTCGAATCAGTCGTGAAGTGAGTAAACCTAAAAGTTTGCTTGATATTGGAAATGGGACTCCTCTCATTCGACATACCGTTTCCTTACTACAGCAATATGACATTGAAGTCTCTATTATTGTTGGCTACAACAAAGCTCTTTTTTATGAAGCATTAGAGGGAATGAATGTTACGTTCTATGATAACCCTTTTTATCGTGTATCCAATAGTATAGCCTCTCTTTGGTTTGCAAAGGATGCATTGATTAGCGATGATGATTACTTATTTGCAAATGCAGATGTGTTTTTTGAAAAAGATATTTTGGAAAAACTATTACATGCAAAAGAAGATATCACAATGCTTGCCGATTATCGTAAGATTGAAGAGGGTGACTACTTTTTTCACTGTGAAAATGGCTTGGTCACAAAGTATGGTAAAGACCTGGATGTATCAGAGCGTACCTGTGAATATGTAGGGATTGCTAAAGTAGGAAAACGCTACATCAATCATTTTCGTGAAGTTATGATTGCAATGGTTGATCAAGAAGATTACAAAACTTGGTGGGAAACCGTTCTTTATTCTCATTGTGAAGAGTTTCCTATCCATACGCTTGATGTAGCTCCCTACTTTTGGTCAGAAATCGATTATATTGAAGACTATGAAAGAATTGTTGCATACGTAAAAGCAAATAAATCCTATTAATGAAAAAAGTGTAATCAAACAGCTGCCATGCTATTTGGTTACACTTTTTATTGTACTAACTCTTTTTTATTTCATTTAATTCTTTATTTATAATAGTTAAAAGCTCTTTTGGCATTCGAAACCTTGAACGCTTTGACATACTATCAATTGTCATGAGCCCTTTCATAGCTTGTATCTGTGGGTTATCTGCCACATCCTTAAAATATTTAACAAATACCGCTTTTGCTTTTTCATTCTTAAATAATTCTTCAATTGTATCAAAGGTGGAGTAATACCCTTCCTTCAATGTAACTTCTTGTACATTGGTTAAATCAAATTCTTGAAACCAGTTTGTAACATGAGCCTGCTCTACCTTCTTTTCTATCACATAGCTTTTATCTTCTTCTTGTACATAGTTTAAAGTCATTTGATCTGAATACACTTTGTTATCCACATCAAAAGCTTCTACACAGATTTCATTGCTATCTTGTTTTAATTGAACTCCTTTTATTATCTTCATTGGCTCTTTACTGATTACTTCTCCGACTAGCTCTTGATTTACATATAACTTAACATAGTTTAAATTGGAAAGTATTGTAATATCGTTTTCTTTTTTATGGCGATTCACAAAGCGACTTCCAGCCAATTTAACAAACGGTTCTTTGGACCAATAGGCCTTACATAAATAAAATGAATCTTTCTTTAACTTTCTATCAATGGTGATAAGTCCCTTTTGGTTTTTTCCTTTTACGCCACCTTCGTTTCTAATCTCACTGCCAAAGTCAAACATTGCCCAAACATAACCGCCCAGAACAAAATCCCTCTCTTCAAATGTCTTTAAGGCGTTATTATGAAACAGCAATTGATACTCCTCTGTATAATCTTTTACGCAAGGTTCATAAGAGTGATACTTTGGATTGGTATCGACTCCATATTCTGTCACCATAACTGGTATATCTGGTTGTACTTTATGAAAATCATCTAATCGGCTTGCAAGATCCTTTATTTCTTTATAGTACCATCCATAATACAAATTATATCCGACAAAATCCGTTAATCCGTTTAACTCACTTTCATTTGCAACTGAATGAATATTGGCTTGAGCAATATATCTAGAAGAATCTAAGTCTCTTGCCAATGTTACAAGTTCACGTACCATATTATAGATTGTTTCATTTTCTATGGCAATAGTGATTTCATTTTGTACTCCCCAGCAATAAATGGAACAATGATTCATCCCTTGTCTAATTAACTTCTCTAATTGCTCCTTTGCATTTGTATTATTGGAATCTTTTGTAACTGGTACACTAATAAATGGAATCTCTGCCCACACTAAGATTCCTTCCCTGTCACAAAGAGTATAGAAGTAATCATGATGCTGATAATGTGACAACCTAACCGAGTTTGCACCAATTTCTTTTATCAAAGCCATATCTTTCTCCATATGAGCTTTGGTTAATGCATTACCAATGCCTTCATAATCTTGATGTCGGCTAACTCCATTTAACTTGATTGGTACTCCATTTAAAAATACTCCTCGATCGGCTGTAATTTCGATATGTCTGAATCCAATTTCAATTACTTTCTCATCATACACTTCGTTATTATAAACTAATTTAATTTCCAACTGATATAAATATGGATTTTCAATTCCTTGCCAAAGTGTAAGGTCGTTTATTATTTCGGAAAATTCAAATTCTTTTTCTTCCTTCACATCCATATCAAGAGACTTTTCCACAATTTTATTTTGCTGATGATCAAGTAATGCAATCATTACTTTTGCATGTGTTTCTTTCTTTGTCTCACATATTATATTTCCCTTTATCTTTAATTCAAAGGTTTTGTCTTTTATGTGTTTCTGATTTACATAAATACCATCTATACTCTGATCTAGAAGGTCAAAATGTAAGAACTTCGTTTTCATCCAATAGACATCTCGATATAAGCCTCCATAAAATGAAAAATCTGCCATCAGAGGATACACATCATCCATTACTGAATTATCCACCATGATAGTAATTTCATTTTCTCCAGCCATAAGATATGGGTTTAAGAAAACACGATACATTGAAAAACCACACTTACAACTATAGGCTATCTTTTTATTGATATAAACAGTTGAAACCAAGCTAGCTGCACCTATTTCAAGATAATGATATTCCTCTAATTCTTTTTCCGATATTGTTACAACCTTTTGATACAGGGCTTTTCCTTTGTACATACCTTCGCCACTTTGACCGTCAATTGCATTGTAACAATGCGGCAAGGTAACAACACTTACATTTTTTTCTTCTTTCTTGATTTCTTTATAGGACTCTTCACTTTTTGTAAAAAGCCAGTCTTTATTTAAATTAATTTTTTCCATGTATCCTCCTATGAAAATACCACCCGAATATAATAACGGGTGGCACTTATCTATTATATTACTCTTGGTTATTTTCTGCTGATTGTTCTATTTGATAAGCTTCATTATCGGCTTTCTTAAAGAATGGATACCAAACAATGGTACTTAAAGCAACCAAGACTACCTGAAGCGCAGCAATTTTCCAGCTTCCTTCCATTAAACCACTTAAGATAATTGGTGTTCCAGATACTGGTGTAAAGCCTGCAACTCTTGGTATAATTCCAATTGCGGTTAAAGTATACGCAATGATTAAGTTAACACCGTTCATAAATACAAAAGGTACAAAGAATTTAAAATTAAATACCAATGGTGTTCCAAATACTAGTGGTTCACTAATACCAAAAAGGGCAGGTACAGCTGATAATTTGCCAAGTGTTTTATATTGTTTACTTTTTGCTACAAAGAGCATCAAAAGAGCAAATCCAATCGCACTACCAGACATGGTATATGTACTAACAAAAGCTCGTCCTGTGATATTTGGAAGTGCTTCTCCTGCCGCATACGCCGCCATTTGAGCCGCATCCATTGCTGTAAAGATTGGCAAAACAACAGAATAAATAACTAACGTGCCATGAATTCCAAAGAACCAAAGTAATTGAGCAAATGTCCACAATATTACGATTGATACAATGTTTCCACCAACACCTTGAAGCGGAATCTGCAAGAACGTATATACAAACTGATGTATCGTTCCAAAAGAAGTTGCTGCAAATACGGAAGAGACAATGGTAAAGAATATTACCGCTGCAAATCCTGGAATCAAACTACTAAAACTTGATGCCACTACAGGTGGTACACTCTCTGGCATTTTTATCGTTACACCTTTTTGTTTTAAATATATATAAATTCTGGTTGCAACTAAACTTACAATAATGGCTGTAAATATTCCAGTTCCTCCAAGCCATTGAAAAGGAATCAGCTTGACTCCTTCTTCTGTTACATTCATTGGAGTAACAATAAAGAAGCATACAAGAGTTAATAGTCCTGCAAACACTCCATCCTCTTTATGTTGCTTTGCATATCCACCTGCAATCGCTACCGCAAATATAACCGCTAGAAAATTAGTAGAAAATTGTATTATCACTTGCAATGCATTTGCAATTCCAACATTTGTTATAAATTCTTTATAGGGAGCGATTGGTAGATTAAGAAGTAATGCAGAAAATGCACCTAACAAAGTAACTGGCATGGCTCCCATTAAACCGTTTGATATTCCGTTTACTACCTTACTCTTTTGAATTTTATTCACAGTTGGAGTTATTTTTTGAGACAATGCTTTCGCATCAATTGTTGACATAATGAAACCCTCCTCTTTCTTCCTTTAATTTAATAGATTCAATGCATCTTTTAACACTTTTTCTCCATTCATACTTCCATAATCAATCATGTCGATTACAGCTACTTTCATACCTTTTGGTTCGTATTTACTGCGTATTTCATCCTCCATATAAGAAATCTGTGGGCCAATTAGTAATACATCTGTTGCTTCTTCATAAGTTTCAAATTTCGCTTCAGACATTGCTATAATCTTCGCCTCAATCCCTTGTTGTTTTGCACTTTGTTGCATTTTTGACATCAGCATTGATGTAGACATTCCTGCTGCACAAACGAGTGTAATATTTATCATTTTCCTCATCCTTTCTGTTAATCATTTTTTTTGAAAATTATTTTATACATATCAATCATTTCTAATGCTAAATCTTTCGTGGTAATTGCATTCATCAAATGATCTTGACCGTGTACCATCAATAAAGAGATTTCTGCTTTATTTTCTCCTCTTGTTTCTGCTTGTATAATCTCTGTTTGAAATTTATGAGCCTTATTTAACGATTCATTGCATTCTTGTATTCTTTGTTCTGCTGTATTAAAGTCACCTATTTTTGCAGCTCTGATTGCTTGGATAGCTTTGCTTTTTGCATCTCCTCCGTTCACAACCAGCTCTGTAACGATTTCTTCCAAACTAATTCCCATTTTATTGCTCCTTTCTCATTTCTCTTCTCTATCGTAGCACTCTTCTTTTTTTTACTCCAACCAAAAAATCGCCACATTCAATGTGGCAATTCTTGACTATCATACTTCTGCTTGTGTTTTCTTACTCAATAAATTCATTAAAACTTCAAATTCTGGATTTGCGATGAGATATTCCATATCCGAACCATCAAAGAGTAACTTTGTAGTCAATTGATAGAATCGTTCAATATCCGCATCCTCTTCTACCGATATGGCAATCAAAAATACAACCTGCACATCGTTATGCCCCCACCATATTGGTTCTTTTAAGATTCCTACTGTAACAAAACTTTCTTTTGTAATTACTTGATAAGGGTGAGGAATCGCTACTAAATTCCCAAAATCTGTTTGCCCTAATTCCTCTCTCTTCATTACCACATCGTAAAAATTGCTTGGTATGTCATAATAGTTACTTGTGTGTTCACACATAAATCGTATGACTTCTTCTTTTGTATTAGCTTCAATATTTGTTAGAAATAAGGATTTTTTATAATATTTATGCAAAAATTCGTTGCTTCCCATTTCAAATAACTCACTATACGTTGCTATGTCCTTATGCTCTAAAAAAAGATTTACCTCAAATACTGGGATTGGTACCTTACAGTTGATTGGAACCGTTGTAAATACATAGTGAATATCCTTTTCATCAAATGGAAAGGATTCAAGCTCATAAGCAGTGCACTCATATATATTGTTGATATACTTGCCAAATGCCTGCTTATATTTATAAATGAATAATTGCGTGGTTCCCTTTCCCGAAGCACAAACCACTAAGATATTCTTTTTCTCTATCTTTTTATCCTTTTTCTCTAAGGCAAGTGCAAAAAGCATAGCAAAATACCCTATTTCGTCTTCGACAATATTGGTTTTATAATATTCATTGAGAACGGTACAAGCGGTCGCTGCTATCGTATAAGCAAAAGCATATTCTTTTTTTATCTCTTGAATTAACGGGTTTTTTAACGGTATTGCATATTGCATTCGAATATTAAAGGGAACCATATGCTGATTTAGAGACATACGAAGCTCCAAATTATCACGAAAATCAATCTTGAATCCTTTGTATACAGTGTCTATCATACAAAGCACCAACTCATCAATTTCGCCTGAAATTACAACATTCGTACCATATTTTTTAAAAGAATTCGAAGAAAGCTTTGCTCCTAGATGCAATGCCAAATATGCAGTTTCATCTTCACCAAGGACTACTTGCATTCTCTCTTCTAAAAGCACAGAAATATCCTTTGATGCCATCATCGCCTCTTCTCCCACTAATTTTTCAATTTTTTCACGACTGATTTCAATTGAAAAATTACGTCTGATTCTTCCCAACGCAATATAAGTGTGGATGATTAGACTCTCCAAAGAGATTTCTGATATCCGCATTTTATATTTATTTATAACCTCTAGAATGATATCTCCAATCTTTTGTTGCTCTTGCTGCTTTTTATAATCTTTTAACATGATACCGCTTCTCTTTACAAGACTATTAGCAAGACAAATTCTTTTATCAATCTCTTTCCCAATTACTAGAATTCCATAATTTGATTTTCGTTCTAGCAAAAGATGATAGATATTCATAATATATTCTACTTTTTTTAAATCTGCTGTGAGAGTATTTCTCGATATATATAGAAAATCACATAGTTCCTCTAGCTTGATGTAATCATCTCGATTAAGAAGAAAAGCCAGAATATACAATACACGTTCGGAAGAAGTGACTGGTATTTTGTCTTTTTCTTCATATTCAAAATGAAGATACTTAGCAAATTTCGCCTCATCGAGAATTTTTAAGCGATATCCGTTCTTTGGCCTTGATTCTATTGTCGCACCAAAGCCTTTTAGTCTATCACTCAAATCTTTAATTCTATTTCTTGTTGTTTTTTCACTGACATCTAACGTTTTTGCTATCTCCAGAGCAGTATGAAATTCGCGGTCCATAAATTCTTCTAATAGAATTTCTAATTGATTACCTAACATATGTCTACTCCTTCCTTTATCTAATTTGTCCAAAATAACCATTAGTATTAGTGTATCATTATGTCTTTTATACTTCCACACAAATAAATGCTACAATGAATATGGTAGTTATTGAGTTTTTAAAACTTTCGCTTAATTCCCTCACATACAAAAAGAGTGTAAACATTATTACACTCTCAGCCTTAAACTTCATATCAAACATTAATTGATTTTTATTATACTATTTTCTTTTATTTCTATTCTTCCCTCTTTAAGCAAACGACCAACCGCTCTCTTAAATGCATTTTTACTAAGATTAAATTCAGATTTAATGATTTCTGGTGAAACCTTATCGTTAAAAGGCAATGCTCCACCACGTTTTTCAATTTCCTCCATGATAAGCAATGCATCGGCATCCATTTGCAAGTACGCTTTTTCTCTTACACTTAAATCAAGCTTTCCATCTTCTTTTACGTTAATAACTCTAGCTTGTATGGTATCGCCTATCTTTAAGTTTCCGTAGGATTCCTTTTTGCTAATCAAAGCCGAGTATTTATTGTCTACTGCTACAAATAGTCCAAATTCCTGACTTTCTTCATATATGGTACCCGTAACTCTATCGTCCTTTTTATAAGGTGAGTTAAGCTCCAAATATTCATATACATTCATAGTTGCACAAAGTCTTTGGCTCTTATCGATGTATAGCGCCACTAGACAATGATCTCCTTGTTTCACACGACTTGTCTGTTCCTTAAATGGTAAAAGTAAATCCTTTTCTAGTCCCCAATCGAGAAAAGCACCTATTTTACCAACTTCCAATACTTCTAATACAGCCACTTTACCAAGCATTAACTTTGGTTCTTTGACCGTTGCAATCCATCTGTCATTTGAATCTTTATAAACAAATACTTCTATGGTATCGTATAATTTTGTTCCTTCTGGCACCTGTTTTTTAGGAAGGAGGATACGCTCTTCACTCTCTTTTGTTTCTCCTAAATACACTCCAAAATCTACTTCTTTTACTACGATTAACTGTTGTTTGTTTCCTAATTTAAACATAATACTATCTATGGTAATTAATTGATTACCACATACTCCTTTCCGCTACGACATTTATGAGTCCTTCATGTATTTATAACATGAATTCTATGACTGCATACACATTATCTTCTTGGTCACACAGCTCTATGACATATCTATTTTCTTCTATTGAAAGTTTTGAAACAATGACGTCTTGATACAATGCAGACTTCTTATATTCTGCCCTCATTTGCTTCACACAAGCACTCTCAGGTAAATATTCCTCAGCCATTTCAATATATTTTCCATTATTCACATGATTATTCGTATCCAAATGGCTTTTTCTTACCACAAACTGATCGATTACTTTTGAATCATTTGGAATCTTTATCTTCCGTGGAAGATAGATCATATCATATGGTTCTTCTAACTCATATCCCGCACTATCTTCCGTTGTTATCTTGGTTGGATGTCCTGTTTGTGTGTCTACCAAAGCCCACAGCGTATTAGCAACCGCAACCACTTCTTCTTTTTCATCGTAAATAATAAAATTCCTTGCACCATAAAGACCTTTAAAAGAATGTGCCCATGTTCCAATCCTTATATTCTCCCCCAGTTCTAATTGACGCTTTATATCAATTTGCCATGACGTCAAAAGCCAGCCCCGTTTACGTTGCAAAAGTTTAGAAATACCTTGCCCAATGCTCTCTGACTGGAATGTACTACAATCTTGAAAATAGTTTACAATTGAACTGATCGTTGTTTTACCATCTATACCAATTTCGCTATATCTTACTTTAGTACAAAAGCTAAACATATAACCCCTCCATCTGTTCCAATTATGTAAAAAACCCTGTAAGCAATACTTACAGGGGTATTAACTGGGCTACAAGGATTCGAACCTTGAGATGCTGGAGTCAGAGTCCAGTGCCTTACCGTTTGGCGATAGCCCAATATTTAAATAAATCACTTTGCTGTTTCGTCAACAAAATGTATTATATACGATAAAGGATATTATTTCAAGTATTTTTTTGTATTTTTTTAAAATAATGTAACAGTTCAGTCACAGCAACCTTGCCGTCCTTGTTGCGTTTATCATCCATACTGAACTGTTACAAATAACGTATATAAATAAAATTTTAGTTAGCTTCTAATACCATATTCTTCCTTTACAAATAATTCAAGTGCCTCTAAACTTCGCATAACTTTCTTCGTATCAATACAATACGCCATACGAAAATATCCAGCTACACCAAAGCTATCACTTGGTACTAGTATTAAATTATACTTTCTTGCTTTGATACAAAAAGCTTTTGCATCTTCTTCCAAAGCTTTAGGGAAAATATAAAAGGTACCACCTGGCCTAACCACTTCAAATCCAAGTTGTACTAATTTATCATAAATTAAGTTCATATTCGTCTCATACACCGTTAAGTTACTCGTCTTATTCAATACCTGTGCCACTGCCAATTGAACGCTTGAGGCTGGGCAGTTATGTCCGATTCCCCTGCTGATCTGTCCACACATAACACTTATGATATCCGCATCTGTCGCTTTTGGATTCACTGCGATATAGCCGATTCGTTCACCTGGAAGACTAAGACTTTTGGAAAAAGAATAACAGGATAATGAATTATTGTAATATCTACTTGGATATGGCACACTTTGCTTATCAAAAATTATTTCTCTATAGGGTTCATCACTGATTAAAAAGATATCATGTCCATATTCCTTTTGTTTCTTGTATAGAATGCTTGCAAGCTTTTGTATTGTTTCAGTCGAATAAACTGCCCCTGATGGATTATTTGGTGTATTAATTAAAACTGCCTGAACTTTTTCATTCATCACTTCCAAAAACGCCTCAAAATTAATTTGAAAATCATCTTGATTGGCTGGCACTACTTTTAGTATAGCACCTGTTTTTCCGACATATTCTTGATACTCTGGAAAATAGGGGGCAAATGTAATAACTTCATCACCTGGAGCTGTAACACAACGAATCGCATGTGCTAATGCACCTGCTGCACCACTTGTCATAAAAATATGCTTCGTATCATAATCTATATCAAATCTTTCCCTTAGACTTTTGGCTACTTTTAAACGTACCTGCGTAATTCCAAGTGATGGACTATATCCATGTAGATTAGCAGGACTTTCTTGTTCTAATAATTCCATCATAACTTTGGTATAGTCATCATGAACGGGAACACTTGGATTACCAAGACTATAATCAAAGACATTATCATAGCCTATCTCTTTTCCAAGCTCCGCTGCAAACTCTGACTGTTCCCGAATGATTGACTTGCCTTTCAGCATTTCTTTATACGTTTGGTTAATCATTGTATCAACTCCTTTTTATTTTCCACTCTAAAAAACACCATCATTATAACATGATGGTGTGAGAACTACCATAAGTTTCGGTAGATTTCTTTTACTTGAGACTTTGTTGGTACGCGTGGATTTGTGGCTGTGCAAGCATCTGCTAATGCAGCATCTGCTAACGCATCTATCTTAGACATATATTCACTTTCCGTAACTTTTCCTGTTTGGGAAACTGAAATCGGAATATTCATTTCTTTTAGCATAAACTGAATCCAGTTTACGAGCGCTCGAACTGTTGTGATTTCATTAAAATTATTCAAGCCTAATAATTTTGCAATGTTACAGTATTTGCGAACCGCAGGCAAATACTCTTCTTTACTCTTGCTATGTATATTAATATCACTATTAAACTCTATGATATGTGGCAATAGCATTGCATTGGCTCTACCATGAGGAATATGAAAATTAGCGCCTAATGGATGTGCCATTCCGTGATTCAAGCCTAGATATGCAGAGTTAAACGCAAGTCCAGCAAGGCATGAAGCTACATGTATCTTTTTTCTTGCATGCATGTCATTACCGTCTAGATAAGCTCTTAATAGCCATACTCCGCAGATTTCAATTGCTTTTTCTGCCAGTGCCGCAGAAAACTCATTGTTATTAATACTAACATAAGCTTCTATTGCATGCGTTAAAACATCCATTCCTGTATCTGCTGTTACAGCGGGCGGAACACTTCGAACCAACTGTGCATCTAAAATCGCTTCGGATGGAATAAGTTCATCTGATACCAGAGGATATTTTACTTGATTTTGTGGATCTGATATTACTGCAAAGGAAGTCACTTCTGAGCCCGTTCCGCTTGTTGTTGGAATTGCAATCAAAGGAATATCTTCCATACGTTCAATATCCATAGCAAACTTCTTAATTGACTTAGCAGAATCAATGGCAGAACCACCACCAACTGCAACTACTGCTTCTGGCTTGTATTCAATTAACGCCTTAACACCCAATACAATTTTTTCAATTGGAGGATCTGGTACAACATCACTAAACACTTCAAATAAAGATTTTCCCTCTTCCAATCGATACGTAATCAACTTTAACATCCCACTTTGTACTACAAATGGGTCTGTTATAACCATAACTTTTTTATATGGAAGCTGTGCAAGACGATCCAATGCATTATCACCAAAATATATTTTCGTCTTTATATCAAATGACTTCATATGCCTGCTACACCCTTTCCGAACATCTTTGTTATTTATTTGTCATTATTATACTACATTTTTTTCCATACTGCAATATAAATACAAACAAAACAACAAAATACCACATTTTATTATAACAAATATGTCGGTAAATCGCTTTTTATATTAGATACCACCTGATTATACATCTTTGTTTCTTTTTTATTTGCTTGTTTTTTTGGCTTTTTAGTAGTCATTTTCTCTTCCGTTTGACTTGTTGTTGGTTTTTCTTTTGTTTGAGTTGTTTTAGAGACTGTGTTGGAGTCCTTTGTTATATTATTAGCATTTGCTGCTCTCATAATACTTTCTTTACCGATTGCCACGTTCTTCTACCTCCTTTGCTAACGCCATATATTCTTTTGCACTTCTACTGTTTTTCTTATATGCAATTACTGTTTTACTGTTATCTTGTGCCCATTCAATAGAGCTATCAATTCTAATATAGGATTCAAACAGATACACATCATCTACTTCTGATAAAGTCTGTATTGTCTGCTTAAAATAGTTCTTTCGCTCATCTACTTTTGTAATTGCGACTCCCATTAATGATAAGTCTGGAGTAATTTGTTTTACCTCATTGATAAATTCGAACATATTTGCAAGACCAAATAATCCCCAAGGACTTGCTTCCACTGGTACAATGACCTGATCACTGGCACATAAAATATTCATAACCCATCCTCCAAGAGTAGGTGGTGCATCAATTAAAATATAGTCATACTCGCCAGATTCTCTTATTTTATGCAAACATTTTTTTAATATAAATTCTCTTTGCCACTTCGTAAATAGTTCATATTCTATGGAACTCATAAGCGTTGATGATGGGATCAAATCCAGATTTTCAAATTCTGTATGGATAATATAATCCGACAAATCTTTCTGATTTTTAATTGCATAGTATAGATTCTTATCACTTTTTGCTAATTCTAATACCTGGTCTTCCAAAAAAAACGATAATGATAAATTAAGTTGCATATCACCGTCAATCAACAGAACTTTTTTACCAAGCAAGGTTAAGCCATAACCAACATTAGAACATGTCGTCGACTTACCACTTCCGCCTTTATTGTTTGCAAAGCAAATTACCTTTGTCATCGCGGTTCTTCCTCCTGTACCCTTTTCCTAGTATTCATTATATCTTTTCATTCTTCATATGTCCACCTATACCAAGACAACTTTTCATTTGCTATTTCTACTTCCTGTCGATAAACAAAACCAAGCTTTTTTACTAATTGGATAGAAGCAACATTATCTGGGTGGATAAAACAATTCACAAACAAACACTCTAATTTCTCAACCGCAAACTTAAGAATTTCTTGACATGCCTCAAATGCAAGACCTTTTCTTTGATATGCTACCCCTATCATATATCCTAGTTCAATTTGTATTTCTCCGTCGACTTCCCGATTGCTTAGCCCCGCACGTCCAACTAATTTTCCCGTTCTCTTATCAAGAATAGACCAGAGTCCATATCCATAAAAGCCATACATATTTTTTATATACGCTTTTGTAAATTCAATCTCTTCCTCTTTTTCGTATAACGGCTCTAAAAATCTGGTCATAGATGCATCTTCATATAAAGCATAAAGTTCATCTAAGTCCTGCAATTTCATTTCACGAATCAAAAGGCGATTCGTGGTTGCTATCACAATCGGTATCTGATAAAACCTTTGATAAACTTCCAAAACAAATCTGTAGTTTACTTCCATAAAACCTTCCACCAACATATTTGCCCTAAACAAATCCTGCTTGTTAACCCTTGAATTCTCATACGCAATGCATGGAATCTGCAAATGAAAGCATTCTTTTACCATGCTTTCGTTATCGGTAACAACAATACATTCTTCTTTCTTCGTGTGAAGTTGCCTACACTCGTTTTCCAAATTCTTGTCTATAGAAAATAAATTTATGGAATTTCTTTTTAAATCATTTAATAAACCTTCAAATCCTTCCAGCCAATGATACGTTTGCTGATTTTTCAATTCTATTTGATGAAGATTAAAAAATACCGTTTTTAGCATATTAATACCTCAAATTTTTGTGCTTTGCCATTCCCATGTGATGAATTCTTATTTCACCTTTACAAATTCTATATTACCATATAAAATAAAAGAACGGTGCTTGTAAAAGCCAATTTATAAATAAATTTGAAAGGAAGTATTTCAATGGCAACGAATCCTATTGTAACTTTTGAGATGGAAAACGGCGACATCATCAAAGCAGAATTATATCCTGAAATTGCTCCTAATACGGTTAACAATTTCATTTCGTTAGTAAAGGACGGTTATTATGATGGATTGATATTCCATAGAGTCATTTATGGTTTCATGATCCAAGGCGGCTGTCCGAATGGAAATGGTATGGGAGGCCCTGGTTACACCATTAAGGGAGAATTCTCTCAGAATAATTTCAAGAATGATTTAAAACATGAGCCTGGTGTTCTTTCCATGGCACGTGCTATGGATCCAGATTCCGCTGGTTCACAGTTTTTTATTATGCATAAGACCTCTCCACATTTAGATGGAGCTTATGCCGCATTTGGTAAAGTAATTGAAGGACAGGATGTAGTAGATAAAATTGCAGAAGTTTCTGTTGATTATAGCGACAGACCACTTAAACCACAAGTAATGAAAAAAGTGAGTGTTGAGCTTTCTGGTGTAGAGTATAGTGAACCTGAAAAGATTGGTTAAGCTTCGTATATTTTATTAGTACAATATCAAAAGAGCAAGCTATCTTATCCGCTTGCTCTTTATTATTCTGTTTACGCTGGAATAATCTCAATCCAATATCCGTCTGGATCGGATATAAAATATATTCCCATTGCTTCATTTTCAAAGCAAATAATACCCATCTCTTTATGTTTTGCATGAATCTCATCAAAATTGTCGGCTTTAAATGCCAAATGATATTCTAGCTCTCCTAAGTTATAAGGTTCTACCCTATCTCTTAACCACGTAAGCTCCAAGGTGAAATCGGTCTGTTTATCTCCAAGAAAAACGAGCTTGAAGGATTCATCCGCGGCAACCTTTTCTCTTACAGGTTCTAAATCAAGAGCTTCCTTATAAAACTTTAAGCTTCTCTCTAAATCTAACACATTGAAATTAAAATGATTGAATTGTACCATATTTACCTCCTGAATCTTTTAAAATTTACCACTACTTCCACCATGTCTGTTTCCACTGCTTCCAATGCGGGTACCACCGCCACCGCTACCACCTTTCGGTGTTGTATCAATATGACGTCGAATGGTTGTAGTTCTTTGAAACACATCATGTTGTTTTAATACATTACTTTTATTTCCACTGGCATAAGTATAACCGTTTACAGTCATTTTACTCTTACTTCCACTGCACATAATCCATACCACAATTGAAGCTACAACCAAAGATGCAACAATTGAAACCACCCAGTCTAACAAAAACGAGTCACTCCATTTACCACCGTTTTCTATATATTCTTTGGTCATCTTGATATAAGTTTCAAATCCAGTATAATAATCCCCATCACTTAAATAAGAACTTACCTCATTAATAATTCTATCAGATGCACTCCCAGAAAACAACTCCACACATGCTCCACTTGTAGAAAATGTAATTTCACGTTCCTCCATTGCAAGTAGAAATATTGTTCCAGTTCCTTCTTTCTTTTCAAAGCCAAAACCTTGATAATCATAAAAATCATCTGCATATGCGGTAATCGCTTTTCCGTCTAGACGTTCAACGGTAACTATGACAAAGTCCGCTTTCGTTTCATTTGCCGCTTCCCTACATAGTTCATTTAATCTTTCTTCTTCTGCTTCTGATAAAATATTTGCATTATCATAGACCTTTGTTGTTGGACTACTAAAACCACAAACCAGTAGTAATATCAATAGACTCATCCAACCAATAACATATCGCTTCATCATGATACCTAGCCTTTCTAAAAGAAAATATAGCTGCAAATACGAACAACTAAAAATGTAATAGCAGCGACTGCTCCAAACCATCCCGCTACCTTTTGTTTACTAATTGGTAAATCACCAACTACTTTACCCGTCTGTCCGTTCATTGCAAAAACAAAATTCTTACCAAGATAACGATAATTTAGAATCCATACTGGCAGCAACACATACTTCGATTCTTTTTGATACAAACTTACATTTTCATATTGAATTGTTGTCGTTGCATAGCCATTAATTGTATTTCTTGCCGCTTCTGTTGCATAACTATGAATCCTTTTTTCTACTCTTTCCTTCATTTCATTACTTTTATATGTATATTTCTCAGATAAGAAACCAGACAAATATGGCATTTCGAATTGCTTTAGGGATTCATAGTTAAATGGTTCTAATTTATCCATGATTCCATCCTCCATTTTTTCTGATGCATCCGCTGGTACTTTATTGTAAGTAGTCTTTACTTCACGATATACATCAAAATGATCCGTATGCACATACTCCGTATCTCCCCTTCTTTCCACTCTTACTCTTGTACAATCCGCTCTTAATGAAACTTCTGCATCATAGTCATAAATCCAAAAAGGGACATAGATTCCGCTTATTTTTTCAATTGTATTTTTACTTATAAAACTCTTAGGCGTTAGCAATCCTTTCTTACACCATTTTAAATAGGCTTCCACAGCCTCTTCCTTGCTCACCGAAAAGGGAATGATTGCTGCTGGCTTATCTTGCATAATACGATTTTCGATTAATGCGGAATTACCGCAGTAATTACAAAACGTTGCTGTAGTCGTCATATCAGTAACAAGCTCTGCACCGCAAGTCGGGCATTGAAAGGACTTCATCTCCATTTTATCTTCTTGCTTGTTATCCATTTCTTCAACGCTTTTTGACGTTCTACAATGTGGACATACAAGTTTTTGGGCTTCGCTATCAAAAACCATATTTGAGCCACAGTTTGGACATTTATAAACTAAAACCATATTTATTCTACCCTTTCATACTTAATATAGAGCTAAACCTAGCAATTATGCTAACTGAAATATATCATACTTTGTGGTATTTTGCACCGATTATTTTACAAAGGAAGTGATAACTTTTCTCCCATTCATAATTTATTCATATAACATTCAAAAAACCTTTACGTATCTCTCATGATTTCTTAATTTATATTTTATATACTTGATTTATGATAAATAGTAATTACTAAATAAATTAGTAATCATTTGATAAATAATCTTTTTCATATTACATGCCAAGCAAAATATTTTGCTTGGCATCCTCCCTTTTATGAGTCTTTTTTCATTCCTTTTGGTTCCTAGAATATTTAGACTTTTCCATACATAAGTTAATATTGGAAGTCAAAAAACACCTTACTTTCCAGTTTGAAGAAAGGATTTTGTTATGGAAAAATTCATATCAACACTAGATTCTGTGAATCAAATGTTAAGTAGTTTTGTCTGGGGACCTGCAATGCTTTTTTTATTTCTAGGCATAGGTTTTATGTTTACGATTCGAACTGGCTTTTTTCAACTGACACATTTTAAACTTTGGATTCAAAATACCATTCTCGCCATTTTTAAAAGACAGGATGTGTTAAAGACAAAAGACCAGCATTCTATTTCTCAATTTCAATCCTTATGTACTGCACTTGCTTCTACCATGGGAACTGGCAATATTGCTGGAGTAGCAACTGCAATTGCAGCAGGGGGACCAGGTACCGTATTTTGGATGTGGGTGAGCGCTTTCTTGGGCATGATGACAAATTTTGCCGAAAAAACATTGGGAATCAAATACCGTTATAAAAATGAAAAAGGATTTTGGGTAGGCGGAGCAATGATATACATTGAACGTGGTCTAGGCGTAAAATGGCTTGCTGCTCTTTTTTCTATCTTTTGTGCACTTGCTTCCTTTGGTATTGGCAATATGGCACAAGTAAATTCAATTTCCACTAGTCTTTTAAACTCCTTTCAAATTCCCCCTATCGTTACTGGCGTTGTGATGGCTTTTACAGTCGCTCTTGTAATCATGGGTGGAATCAAACGAATTGCAAGTGTAACAGAAAAGTTAATACCTGTAATTTCTGTTTTATACATAGTAGGTGGTCTTATTGTTATTTTCGTAAATGCAAGTGCATTACCTCATGCGTTATCACAAATTTTTCATGAAGCATTTAACTTTATAGCATTAGGCAGTGGTGTTACTGGATACGGCTTTGCTGTTGCTTTACGAATGGGAGTATCAAGAGGAGTTTTTTCAAATGAAGCTGGACTTGGCTCTTCTGTTATGGTTCACTCTGCTTCTGATGTAAAAGAACCAGTGGTTCAAGGAATGTGGGGTATGTTTGAAGTATTCGCCGATACATTAGTGGTATGTACAATAACCGCACTTGTAATACTTACATCAGGCGTATACAATATGGATGCTTATCTAAGTAATACGGCTGCCAATATCGCCAATCTGGACGGCGCTCCACTGACTGCCAATTCTTTTTCTGCTGTTATTCCGTATGGGGCTCAATTTATTGCTATCTCAATCATGTTATTTGCATTTGCCACCTTAGTAGGCTGGTCTTATTATGGCGAACGTGCCGTGGAATATTTATTTGGTACCAAAGCTATCTTTCCTTATAAGCTAAGCTATATTGTAATTATTGTGTTTGGTTCTGTCGCTTCGGTTCGACTTGCTTGGGAAATATCGGATACATTAAATGGGTTTATGGCTATTCCTAACCTAATTGCCCTTACCCTTTTATCAGGTGAGGTGATTCAGATGTTAAAAAGCTATCTTGCTATTAACAATAAAAAATAGTTCTATTCTATACAAGTACTTATTATTTAGTTAAAAAGGCGTCAAAGCTGACGCCTTTTAATACATTCTAACTTTTTATTTTGCCCAAAGGCTTTCATTGTTAAAATGCTTATCTAACTGTGCACTAAACCAACGACCATTTAACACCTGCTTTACAATCGTATCTTTTGCTTCTTGCGAAATAGTCGTATCTGCTTCAATTTGTTTTAAAACATCATCATAAGAAATGGTGCGATCTTGCATTGAAATCATTGCCTTTTCTTTATCTGCATCTAGTACTAATGTCTGTCCAGCTGCATCTTTGGACCATTGCTCCCAAGTCACAAGACCTTCTTCGTTTGGATCTCCTGTTTTGATAAAATTAGCAATATAGCTTCTAAACTGTTTACCCAAATCCTTTATTCCATCGAATGTGTATGGTTCTGCAAACATTGCCTGATAGGTCGCATTATCAGAATCAAGAAGTGGTACGAAAACACCGTGGAAAGCGCCAAGGTTTGCCATATCTCCTACAACCTCTTTGTTCTCACCATAGGATATGGTTGTTAGATAAATAGGTGCTTTATAGTTATCAGCCATAGTAATTGCAGACTCTTGTGCATTAAATAATTCATATAACATACTTCCGTACTTATTTGCAAATGTATATTCTGCATTCTTTGTTTCATCTGTAAATAAGGTTCCATCTCCATACTCTTTTGCAAAGTAAGGATCACTTGCCGCAAAGAAAGAGAATTCAGAAGTTGAGGTAAGCATTAATAATGGTACTGAATTATAGTTTGTTGTAGCAAAGCCTTCTTTTGGAATTACAGTGCCGTCGTTAAATATATGAGGGAATACACTCATGCGGATACCTGCATTCATCATAACTTTTGCAAGACGCTCTGCAGAAAGCGTATATAAATATTCTTTCACCTCAGCATCACTGGTCTGTAACCATTCTTTTGCTTCTTCTACATCTGCTTTTTTACCATCTTCTACTGCTAAAGGAGCTAAAGCTGTGGCAATTGTTTTTACACTTGCATCGGTATCTGCAATTGTCATACCACCACTAAATGAAATTGCTTTTTGGAACTTTCCTTCAAATAATGGTGAAATTAGCATTGCCATAACATCACGTCCGCCTGCCGAAAATCCTGATATTGTAATATTATCTTTATCTCCGCCAAACGCTTCAATATTTGCATGAATCCAATCAAGTGCCTTTGCAATATCAAGTAAAGTATAGTTACCAGAGTCCTCATTTGCATCCCCTGTTTGTAATGCTGGCAGACAATTAAAGCCCAGCACACCCAAACGATAGTTTAAAGAGATAAAAATACTATTTGTATCATTTGCTAATGTAGAACCAATGATCTCTGTGGATTTTCCTGATTGGTTATTTCCACCGTGGATAAACACCACAACTGGTAAACTTGTATCTTGTGTATTTGGTCTATAAATATCTAGATTCAAGCAGTCTTCACTACCGATTACTTCTCCGTTTGCAACTTGAACACCAAGATTACCATCTTTGGTTGCATCGAATACTTCTGTCCAGTTATCTGGGTCTTGTGGTGCTTTCCATCTCAAATCTCCAACTGGTGCTTTTGCATATGGAACTCCCTTCCACTCAATGGTCTGCTTCGCCTCATTTACGCTACCTTTTACTGGCCCAAATGCAGTATCTCTAAGGGTAACATCTGCTTCTTTTTCTTGGTCAGCTTCCTTTACTTCCTCAGTCGTTGTTTCCTGCTTCGTATCTTCTGCAGGCGCTTGCGTACTTGTCTCATTTTTTGCGCATCCTACCATCAAAGTTGAAATCGTTAATACACATAATAAACTTTTCCATATTCTTTTTTTCATAAAAATCCTCCTTAAATCTTATAAAATTCTCCTAATACTACATTACCCAAAATTAAATTACCCGTATCCTCCTTTCTATTTTTCTTATTTATTTGCAACTAGCTAATTACTAGTGTCACAACTTGAAATAAAAAAACAACAAAAAAAACCCAATCCTATCCATAGTAAATCATACATGAATAGTTAGGTTTTGCCTGCTGTTCAGTAACAATCCTGTTCTTAGTTATTATTTATAATATCATTTTCAATATATTAATATAAACTAGTATATTTGTCAATACCTTTTATTTTTCTTTCGTTATTTTGTATATATTCGTCTGTTAATTAGATGTTTTGTGTTTTGTTTTGTATGGAAGATTGGTTACTGTTCATGCACATAAGGAATAACTTCCTATAAAGCAAAAAAGCACAGAGAATCAAATGAATTCTCTGTGCTTATTATTATTTATTCTGCTTTTCCAACAGATCCAAATAACTCCATTTTTTCTTTAACAGTTGCTTTGATTGCCTCTGTTCCTGGTGCTAAAAGTTTACGTGGATCAAAACCTTTTCCAGATAAATCTTTTCCTTCTTCAATGTATTTACGTGTTGCTTCTGCAAAAGTAAGCTGACACTCTGTATTCACATTGATTTTTGCAACTCCAAGTGAAATCGCTTCTTTAATCATTTTTTCTGGAATACCAGTTCCTCCATGAAGTACGAGTGGCATTTCTCCTGTTAATTTTTGAATTTCTGCTAACACTTCAAAGTTTAATCCTGTCCAGTTTTCAGGATATTTTCCATGAATGTTACCAATTCCTGCTGCAAGCATAGTTACACCTAAATCTGCAATTGCTTTACATTCGTTCGGATCTGCAACTTCTCCATTACCTACAACACCGTCTTCTTCTCCACCGATTGAACCAACTTCTGCTTCGATAGACATTCCTTTTTCTTCACAGATTTTTACTAACTCTGTAGTCTTTTCAATATTCTCAGCAATTGGATAATGGGAACCATCAAACATAATGGATGAGAATCCTGCTTCGATACATTTCATACATCCTTCAAAACTACCGTGATCTAAGTGAAGTGCTACTGGTACAGTTATGTTTAACTCTTCCATCATTCCATTTACCATACCTACTACTGTTTTATAGCCTGTCATATATTTTCCCGCACCTTCAGATACACCTAAGATAACTGGGGATTTATTCTCCTGAGCTGTCAATAAAACTGCCTTGGTCCACTCTAAGTTATTGATATTAAACTGACCAACTGCATATTTTCCTGCTTTCGCTTTTTGAAGCATTTCTTTTGCTGATACTAACATAATTCTTTCCTCCATATATTTTAATTTGTTGTGAATTTACTATAAATTCCATTTTCTTTTAATCGGTTACACTCCAAAACTTCGTTTCTTCGTATAACCATTATACCTTATTTTTTTGTAAAAGAAAATATGAAATTGTTAAATTTTTCACTTTTAAGTCATTTGCACTATAGTTATTTTGCAAAACAGTCATCCTTTATTGTATTTTGTTCGATAAGAAGTGGTTTATTTAAGTCAACTTTAATATTTAAAGCTTGCTTATTGCAACGAATAACACTCTTACAATGCTCGCCACCAAATTCTCCATCAAGCGTCCATGGTATGGCTTCTTCTGAGGTTATTACAACTTTATCTGTCTTATAAGAATAGATATAGCTACTATCTAGATTTTCAATTAGTAATGTTGCGATAATGTCTTGAAGTTCAATTGGATTGTTGGGCTTTTTGATAAAAGCTGCTTCAAACAACCCATCATCAAGCAAAATATTTCGTGATGTGATATGTTTAAAACCACCTACTGAAACCGAATTCGTAACCATTCCAAAAATAAATTCATCTTCAATTGTTTCCCCATTGCATTCTATTTTTAAATGATATGATTTGATCGAGCCAAGTCTTTTCATTCCTTCCAGAATGTAAGCCGCATGTCCTAGCACATTTTTTGCCTCTTGCTTTGTTTGATAGGATACATCTGTAAAGATTCCAAATGCAGCGATATAAACATAGTAATCATCATTAAAACTTCCTATATCACTCAAAAAATAATCTTCTCCAACTGCTACTTCTGCCGCCTTTAACATGTTTTTTGGAATCTTAAGACTATTGGCAAAATCATTCGTGCTACCAGCAGGAATATAACCAATTGGAAGTTTTTCTTCACGTTTCATCATTCCTGATACCACTTGGTCAAGTGTTCCATCACCGCCACTACACACCACCAAATCATACGTATTTTGCGGTAAGTCCCTTGTTAGTTCCATTGCATCCTGATTTCCTTGTGTCGGATATATGGTTATTTCATAATTATTCTTGGTAAAAATGTCTAGTATATCAACTAACTTATTTCTTATCTGAGCCTTACCTGCATAAGGGTTAAAGATAAACATCATTTTCTTTCTCATAATGCACTCCTATCGTCACGTAAATGTATGACCGTGGATAATCCTACGGTCATACATAAAACGAATCAAAACCTATTGCCTTTAAAACTCAAAAAACCTACATTTCATTACTACTTAAATATTTTTCAATATTTAAAATTGCCTCTTCTTCATCCGTACCTTCTGCTGACACGACTACAGACTCACCTGCTGCTAATCCTAGCGTCATCATACCCATGATACTTTTTGCATTAACTTTCTTTTCCCCATATTCCACATAAATATCACTTTCATACTGGCTTGCAACCTGTACTAACAGCGCAACTGGTCTCGCCTCTAGTCCTGATGGAATTTTAATTGTAATTGGTTTCTTTGTCATAATATCTCCTCCTTATCGAATTCCCTAAGTTCTTGTGCTAAATTACTTAATTTTCTCAGTCTATGATTCACCCCAGATTTGCCTACAGGGGGACTTAGTAATTCACCTATTTCTTTTAACGTTGCTTCCGGGTATTCTAATCGAATTCTTGCCACATCGCCTAAGCCTTCTGAAAGTCCTTCAAATCCCATTCGCGCTTTTATATATTTTATATCTTCAATCTGCTTTACAGCAGCTGATACCGTTTTATTAATGTTAGCCGTCTCGCAATTAACCTGACGATTAACCGAGTTTCGCATTTCCTTCAAGATACGTACATTCTCCAAATTCATGAGGGCTACATGGGCTTCCATTACATTGAGAATCTCAACTATTTGAGCGCCTTCTTTGATATACACCACATAATACTTCTTTCTTTGAACAATCTTAGATTCAAGTTCAAAGGTATTGATGATATTTTGAAGTTGAACTGCCTTATCATGTTTTGTACACACAATTTCTAAATGGTAAAATTTCTCGGGATCACTAATCGAACCAGATGCTAAAAATGCACCTCTAATAAAAGCTCTTTTACAACAAGAATTTTGTATGACCAAATTACTAACTATGGATAGATTCTCTTTGATTTCTCCATCTTCAATTAGTTTACATGCATTTAATACACGAACAGAATCCTCATGTCCTTTTATTAAAATTGAGTATGTTCTAGTTTTCTTTAAATATACGTTCCTGCGGATTGAAATTTCAGTATTTATATTAAATGTTTTTTTAATTAATGTAAAGTATTTTCTTGCAACTGCTACATTCTCTGTATGAACTTTGATACAATACTTATCTTCAATAGAAATGATGACTTTGCCACAAAGACTTATGATAGCCGCTATTTCTGCAATCTGGCAATGCCTTCCTAAGCTGATTTGCCTGGAAAGTTCATCTTTTACATCACTTGAAAAAGACATCATGCCACTCCTATCTATATACTTTTTCTTATTGCATCCTTTTGGATGTCTCTATGCTCAACCTTAAGACCAAATTCCTTATTTGTTGTTAATCGTTCAAACAACTTATTGGCCAATGTTACCGACCTATGTTTACCACCTGTACAGCCAATTGCAATTACCAACTGATTTTTACCTTCTGCAATATAGTTTGGAATTAAGAAACGAATCATATCTTCTAGCTTGTTTAAGAATTGTCCTGCCACTTCAAATCCCATAACATAGTCTTGAATGGCTTGTTCATTCCCAGTCTTTGGCTTTAGTTCATCAATATAGTAAGGATTGGGAAGAAATCTCACATCAAAGACTAAATCTGCATCGCTAGGAATCCCATACTTAAATCCAAAAGACAATACGGTGATAAATAAATTATTATAACCTTCATTTTTTACAAAGATATTATCCAGTTCACTTTTTAGCTCTCTTGTTAAGAGCTGGCTGGTATCAATGATGTAGTCTGCCTGTTTCTTTAAGAAATTTAATTTGTTACGTTCCTCTTCGATTCCTTGATCTACGCGTCCTTCTAAAGCCAAAGGATGATTTCTTCTTGTCTCTTTATATCGTTTCACTAAAACAGAATCTGATGCATCTAAAAATAAAATTTCATATTGAAATCCACTTGCTATCAAATCCTCTAAGACATGTTCAAGCTCTGAAAGTGCCTGTCCTGAACGAATGTCAACTCCCAGAGCAATATTATTTACATCAATCGATTGCTTATATGTCAATTCTGCAAATTTACGAATAAGGAGAAGTGGTAGATTATCCACGCAAAAATATCCAATGTCTTCCAGCATCTTTAACGCTGTACTTTTTCCTGCTCCCGACATTCCAGTTACAATTACAAATCTCATAATTCCCTCCACTCGTGCAATTTACCCTGCACATACTACTTCAGTATGAAAGTTATCCCTTTATACTTTCTCCATTTTGTAAATCAACTAAAATTCACCAAGCATTTTAACCTCTGTCTCCAATTTGACACCAAATTGTTCCCAAACTTGATTTTGAACATATCGAATCAACTGTATTACATCCTTTGCTGTAGCATTATTTTTATTAATGATAAATCCACAATGCTTTTCGGATACCTGAGCTCCTCCGATAGCGTAGCCTCTAAGGCCTGCGTCCATAATAAGCTTTCCTGCAAAATAACCCTTTGGACGTTTAAAAGTACTTCCTGCACTTGGATACTCCAACGGCTGCTTATCTGCTCTTCTTTGACCATAATCATCTATTATAGCCTTAATCTCAGTGCAATCACCACACTCTAGTCCGATTTCTGCTTCTAATACCGTATAATGATTTGTACTAATGACACTGGTTCGATAACCAAATTGAAGTTCTTCGTTTGTAAGTGTTTTTATATTTCCTTCTTCATCCATTACTGTGACAGTGGTTAATACCTGCTGCATTTCGCCACCATATGCTCCTGCATTCATAACAGCTGCTCCACCAATGGTACCTGGTATCCCTGCTGCAAATTCAAAATTCTTTAATCCTGCTTCGCAAGCCTTTGTAGCAATGTCAGATAACAGTGCTCCTGCTTGTGCCTTAATACTTAACTTATTTATCTCAATCTCATTAAAATTATTGTAAATCTTTATGATAGCCCCATGGTATCCATTATCACTAACTAATAAATTACTTCCATTTCCTACTACACAAAACGGTATGTTTTGCTTTTTTAAAAATAAAATGGTACTCTTAATTTCTTCTATCGTGTGAGGTATTATATAGTAGTCTGCTTTTCCTCCTACTTTAAAAGTAGTATGTTTATACATAGGTTCATCAACTAAGACATGTTCAATACCTGCTATATTACAAAGCTGATTTAATATTTCTTTATCCACGCTGACTCCTCGGTTCTATTTTCATTCAAAGTAAAAGTATCATAAGGATATTTTTACTTCTTTCCTCTATTTATATGTTTCATTTTTTCAATTCACTACAATATAATACAATATCTCAATATAGAATTCAACCTTATATAGAATTTATCATGTTACTGTATGAACTGTAACTTTATAATACTAGTTTTGCCGCTCCAAATATTCCTGCATCATTACCAAGCTCTGCAAGTGAAAATTTAGTCTCCTTACATGCAGCAAATGCACGTAATACATAATATTTTTTAATATAGTCAATTAAAATGCTTCCCGCTTTTGAAACGCCTCCTCCAATAACAAATACTTCTGGATCTGTTACTGCCGCTACATTTGCAAGGGCTGTGCCAAGATACTTGCCAAATTGCTCGGCAACTGATATCGCAAGAGCATCATTTTCTTTTACTGCATCAAATACAGCTTTTGCAGAAATCTCACCATTTCTTAAAAGAGAAGGGGAATCACTAAGTTCTAAAGCCTTTTTAGCAAGGCGAACTACTCCTGTAGCAGATGCCATCTGCTCTAAACAGCCTTTTTTTCCACATCCGCAAGTATCTGTTTCACTGTCTTCTACATGTATATGTCCGACTTCACCACCAGCACCATTGGTACCTGTTATTATTTCACCGTTATGAATGATTCCGCCGCCTACACCTGTGCCTAATGTAATCATAACAACATTTTTGCTTCCTCGTCCTCCACCTTGCCACATTTCTCCAAGCGCGGCTACGTTTGCATCATTTCCTGCCTTCACCTTTAAATGAGTTAACTTCTCTAATTCATTTGCTACATTAAAGATTCCCCAGCCAAGATTAACCGCATTCAATACCGTTCCATCTTCTTTCACAGGTCCTGGTACACCTATTCCAACACCTGCTACGTCTTGAATTTCAATAGCTTTCTCACTTATTTTTGCCTGAATGGACGCTGCGATATCTGGTAATATATGTTTACCCTTCTCTTGTGTTCTCGTAACGATTTCCCATTTATCCATTACTTGTCCGTCTGCTTGAAATAATCCCAACTTAACTGTTGTTCCACCCACATCAACACCAAAACATACTTTACTCATTTCTAAACCCTCTTCTTTGCTAAATTGTTTTGTACTCTATTATATAATTCCTTCGCTGCATTATATCCCATTTTCTTTTGTCTATAATTGACTGCTGCTGATTCACAAATAATAGCTAGATTTCTGCCTGGGCGAATCGGAATGGAATGACACACCACTTTATTACCAAGAAACTCTGTATATTCTTCCTCCAGCCCTAAGCGATCATATTCTTTATCTCTATCCCAGTCTTCTAACTTGATAACCAAATCAATTGACTGAGTCTCTTTTACACTTTCAACACCAAATAACGTTTTAACATCTACAATTCCAATGCCTCGTAGTTCAATGAAATGTCGTGTGATATCAGGTGCCGTTCCAATCAAAGTATCATCACTTACTTTACGGATCTCAACTACGTCATCCGTTACTAAACGGTGTCCTCGCTTGATTAACTCAAGTGCTGCCTCACTCTTTCCGATTCCACTTTCTCCCATAATAAGGACACCTTCACCATATACATCCACTAATACTCCATGAATGGAAATAGTCGGAGCCAATTGTACGTTAAGCCATCGAATGATTTCTGCCATAAAAGAAGAGGTTGTTTTCTCCGTTTGGAAGATTGGTACCCCGTTTTTATTTGCAATACCTAATATATCTTCGTCTGGTTCCATGTTTCTGCTATAGACAATACAAGGAATTTTACTAGATAGAAGCTTATTATACATTTCTATTTTTCGACTTCTTTCAAGACTTTCTAGATAGGTATATTCTACATATCCAATTACTTGAACACGTTCCTCATCAAAATGATCAAAAAAACCAGTTAATTGAAGAGCCGGTCTATTAATGTCTGGTTGTGTCACTTTAATGGAATCTAATGCAATATCAGGGGTCAGATTTTTAAGATTTAATTTTTTAACAATCTTTTTCAATTCTACGCTTTGCATACCATTTCTCCTTTATCTATCGTTGTTATCATCTTATCATATTTTATTTTTTAAAACAACAGTGCATACTTAAGTTAAACGTTTCGCGGTATATGAAAAAACTCATATACTTTTCTTGCCGATGCCTCATTCATTGTTGGGATATTTTTTAATGTATCTATTTGTGCATTTTTTATTTCGTCCAAAGATGTGAAATGCTGCATCAGTGCTTTTCTCCTTGCTGGTCCAATTCCATCAATATCGTCTAATATGGAGTGTACTTGTCCTTTGCTTCTAAGCGATCTATGGTATTCAATTGCAAATCGATGTGCCTCATCCTGTACTCTGGTAATCAAACGAAAGCCCTCTGAATTTCTTTCAATTGGAATCTCTTTGTTTTGATAATATAACCCTCTTGTTCTATGATTATCATCCTTTACCATACCGCATACAGGAATAGAAAGCTTTAATTCATCTAAAACCTTTTGAGCAATGTTAACTTGTCCACGCCCTCCATCCATCATGATTAGGTCTGGAAATTTGGTAAAGCTTCCATAGTCTACGTCCTTATTATTTAATTCTTGTATCCCATGTGTAAATCTTCTGGTTAACACTTCATACATACTGGCATAATCATCTGGACCAGCCACTGACTTGATTTTGAATTTTCGATAATCACTTCTTTTTGGTCTTCCATTTTCATATACAATCATAGACCCAACCGACTGATAACCACTTATATTCGAAATATCAAATGCTTCCACCCTTAAAATATTAGAAATTCCAAGCAATTCTTCGATTTCTTTCATAGCACCAATGGTTTTCATTTCTTCTATCTTGATTCGCTCTTTGTCCTTGACCAAAACCATGGCTGCATTCTTTTCTGCAAGCTCAACCAGTTTTTCCTTACTTCCCTTTTTCGGTACACGGATATATACTCTTAGGCCTCTTTTTTTCGTGAGCCACTGTTCAATCAGTTCCATATCTTCAATCTCCTCTTGAATCATGAGCTCTTTTGGTATGTAAGGTGTTCCACTATAAAACTGTTTGATAAAACTAGATACAATTTCCCCTTTCGAATCATGTATGGAAATATCCATATGAAAATGCTCTCTTCCAATTAATCTTCCGTTACGTATAAAAAATACTTGTATGACTCCATCATTTCCATCTCTTGATAGAGCTATCACATCTTTATCTTCCAAATCATTGTTGGTAATTTTTTGTTTTTGGGAAATCTGTTTTACGGCATTTAGAAGTTCACGATACTCGATTGCTTTTTCAAACTCCATATTCTCGGAAGCATCCATCATCTTTCCTTCCAACATTTTTTCCACGTCACCTAAATTTCCATTTAAAAAATCAAGAACCTGCGTAATATTTTTACCATACTCTTCTTCAGAAATATACCCCTGACATGGCGCATCACATTGTTTAATGTGATAGTTTAAGCATGGTCTCGCCTTTTTAATATCTCTTGGTAGATTTCGATTACACGTTCGTATCTTATAGATTTTTTGTAAGAGACTAATTGTATCTTTTACAGCACCAGCACTAGTATAGGGACCAAAATATTTTGATTTATCCTTTTTCATGGTACGTGATAGCATCACCCTTGGATATGCTTCATTCACTGTTACACGAATAAAAGGATACGTTTTGTCATCTGTAAGCATCGTGTTATATTTGGGTCGATGTTCCTTAATTAGATTACATTCTAGAACTAACGCTTCTACCTCAGAATCCGTCACAATATACTCAAAACGTTTGATTTTGCTTACCATTTGTTCTATTTTAATGGTCTTATTTCTACTACTTTGAAAATATTGTCTGACACGATTTTTTAGACTTATTGCCTTCCCTACATAAATAATTGCATCCTTATCATCATGCATAATATAAACCCCTGGCTTACCTGGAAGTTTTTTTAATTCTTCTTCTATATTAAACATAATATCTCCTATTATTTCTAATGTGGAAAAAAGAATACCTCCTCCACAAATCCTACTTTGTGAAAGAACGTATTCTTTTATGGATTGTTTTATTCTATTATTTTAACCGAAAATCGAGTATTAATCAATTAATTCTGGCTCAGAAATAGACTCAGCTTTGTTTGCTGGTTTTTCTTGCGTTGATTCTTCTGTTGGCGCTTCTTGAATTACTACTCCTTCTTTTGCTTCTTCTTTTAACGTATTTTCTGGTTGTTCACTAAAGTCATATGTTACGTTCTCATTTAAGTCAACACTAGCTTGGCTTTCAGTCATACTGTCTGAAGCAACTAATTCCTTCTTTGGAGTTTCATTTTCATCGTCTGTTTTCTCTGGTTCAGGTTCAATTCCTCTTACCTTATTATAGATATCCATGAATTCTTTACCAGTAATCGTTTCTTTTTCAAACAGAAAATCAGCAATTTTATCAAGAATCTCTTTGTTATCTTCCAATAACATTTTCGCCTCTTCATAGCACTCTTTTAGAAGTCTCATTACTTCTTTATCAATTTCTGCGGCTGTGTCATCTGCACAATTTAATACCGTTCTTCCTGTTAAATATTGGTTTTCTATTGTCTCAAGACCCATTAAACCAAATTTTTCAGACATACCATATTGGGTAATCATGGCTCTTGCCATTTTAGTCGCCTTTTCAATATCGTTTGAAGCACCAGTTGTTACTGATTGAAAAATAATTTCTTCTGCAGCACGACCACCAAACAAGGTAACAATCCGTGCTCTTAATTCCTCTTGTGTCATTAAATATTTTTCTTCCTCTGGTACCTGCATAACATAGCCAAGCGAACCCATTGTTCTTGGCACAATTGTTATCTTTTGAACTGGTTCTGCATTCTTTTGAAGAGCTGTAACAAGCGCATGCCCCACTTCATGATAAGCAACAATTTTCTTTTCCTTTTTACCAAGAATTCTGTCTTTCTTTTCTTTACCTGCAATGACAACTTCAACCGATTCAAACAAATCAGATTGCGATACTACTTTTCTTCCATTTTTCACTGCATTAATAGCAGCTTCATTAATCATATTTGCCAAATCAGAGCCCACTGCTCCTGAAGTAGCAAGTGCGATTGCTTCTAAATCAACTGTATCATCCATCAAAACATTCTTTGAATGTACTTTTAATATATCAACTCTACCTTTTAAATCAGGTTTATCAACAATGACTCTTCGGTCAAAGCGGCCTGGTCTAAGCAGTGCGGCATCAAGTACTTCTGGTCGGTTCGTTGCAGCTAGAATTAAAATACCCTTTGACGTATCAAAACCATCCATTTCAGCTAATAATTGATTCAGTGTCTGCTCTCTTTCATCGTTACCGCCACCATATCTGCTGTCACGACTTTTACCAATTGCATCAATTTCATCTATAAAAATGATACAAGGTGCATTTTGCTGTGCTTGCTTAAATAAGTCTCTTACTCTTGAAGCACCCACACCAACAAACATTTCCACAAAATCAGAACCAGATAGTGAGAAAAATGGTACTTTTGCTTCTCCTGCAACGGCTTTTGCAAGTAATGTTTTTCCAGTTCCTGGAGGTCCTACTAATAAGGCTCCCTTTGGAAGTTTAGCTCCTATTTGCGTGTATTTTCCTGGGTTATGAAGAAAATCCACTACTTCTTGTAAGGATTCTTTCGCTTCATTTTGACCTGCTACATCTTTAAATGTTACACCTGTTTGCTTTTCTACATAGACTTTGGCATTTGATTTACCAACGCCCATCATGCCTCCACCTTTTGACATTCTCTTTAATATAAAGCTTGCCATCAGCCATACCATAGCAAGTGGTAATCCATATAATAGCAAAATATCTAGCAAGGTAGATCTAGAGTCAGGTATTTTTGCATCAATCTTTGCTCCTGAAGCCTTTATTTTCTGCAGCAAATCTTTATCTGGAAAAATACCAGTATAATATTTAATCTCAACTAACTGTGATGCTTGTGCCTTTGGTGTAATAATTATTTTATCAGAATCAAGATAAACGCTTTTTACCTCTTTATTGTCTAACATGATTAAAAACTCATCGTATGTGATTTTTTTCATGGTGCTTCCTTCGACCATATTATTAAAAAAGCTCATGATCATCAATACCACTAATGCTACAATGAGAAAAACCATTATGGTCTGTTTGTTTTTAGGATTATTATTATTATTCTGATTGTTGTCCATTCTTTTCCTCCTAAGTTCGATATCTATATTATAGAGATTGTTGTCACATAAATCAACTACCAGATTGTGAATTTTACTACACAATTTATTTTGCTTTATGCCCTCAAAAATAACATTATAACATTGAACTAAAATATTATTTTATAATTTTTTAAATTAATAGTAGATTTATTGTATTATTAGTTGTATAATATATAAGTTATTTTATGTCTTTTTATAAATATAAATTTTGTTAACTTATGGTTTACAAATTTTGCAAATGAACAGCAAATTGAAAACTATTGTTATTCTAAATTCAATTGAATCGATTATTTTGTCGATTCAATTGTTGCTTTTATAACTATTTATCTTATGAAAAATATCCCTATTTTTCATTTTCACTTATTCAAAAGGAGGAACATTAAATTATGCCAGTAAAGTATGTCTTTGTAACAGGCGGTGTTGTTTCAGGACTAGGTAAAGGTATTACTGCTGCTTCTTTAGGAAGACTTTTGAAGGCACGTGGTTACAAAGTAACGATGCAGAAATTTGACCCTTACATTAACATTGATCCAGGTACTATGAATCCAATTCAGCATGGAGAAGTTTTCGTAACCGATGACGGTGCTGAAACCGATCTTGATTTAGGTCATTATGAGAGATTTATTGATGAAAGTCTTGATAAAAACTCAAACGTAACCACTGGTAAGATATATTGGTCTGTATTATCAAAAGAAAGAAGAGGAGACTTTGGTGGCGGAACCGTTCAGGTCATTCCTCATATCACCAATGAAATCAAAAGTCGTTTTTATCGTAATTTCACAGATAAAGATACCAGAATCGCTATTATAGAAGTAGGTGGAACGGTTGGAGATATTGAAAGTCAACCTTTCTTAGAATCCATTCGCCAATTCCAACATGATGTGGGCCGTGAAAATGCAATTCTAATTCATGTTACATTAATTCCTTACTTAAAAGCTTCGGGAGAAATGAAGACCAAGCCAACGCAGGCAAGTGTAAAGGAATTACAAGGAATGGGTATTCAACCTGATATTATTGTTTGCCGTTCTGAAATGCCTCTTGACCAGCAACTAAAGGACAAGATAGCATTGTTTTGTAATGTACCAAACAACCACGTATTACAAAATCTTGATGTTGATATTTTATACGAAGCTCCACTTGCTATGGAAAGCGAACAACTTGCTCAGGTTGCTTGTGAATGTCTAAAACTTGAATGTCCAGAACCAGACTTAAAAGAATGGGAAGACATGATACATGCTTGGAAGAATCCAACAAGTGAAATAACCGTTGCATTAGTGGGAAAATACATTCAGCTTCATGATGCATATATTAGTGTTGTTGAGGCTTTAAGTCATGGCGGTGTTGCAAACAGCGCTACTGTTAATATCAAGTGGGTTGATTCAGAACTTGTCACAGAAGAAAACGCAGCAGAAACTTTTAAAGATGTCAGCGGAATTTTAGTACCTGGCGGTTTTGGCGACAGAGGAATTGAAGGAAAAATAACTGCAATTCGTTATGCACGTGAAAACAAAGTTCCTTTCTTAGGTTTATGCCTTGGAATGCAGCTTTCTATTGTGGAATTTGCAAGACATGTGGTTGGTTATAATGATGCGCATAGTGTTGAATTAAAAGCAGATACCACCCACCCTGTGATTCATTTGATGCCAGACCAAAATGGAATTGAAGACATTGGAGGAACTTTAAGACTTGGTTCTTATCCTTGTGTATTGGACGAGTCTTCAAAAGCCTATGACCTTTATAAAGAAAAAACAATTCATGAAAGACATAGACATCGTTATGAAGTAAACAATGATTACAGACATATTCTTACGGAAAAGGGTATGACTCTTTCTGGATTATCTCCTGATGAAAGAATTGTGGAAATGATTGAAATCAAAGATCATCCTTGGTTTATCGGTACACAAGCTCACCCTGAGCTAAAATCAAGACCAAATCGTCCGCATCCTCTATTCAAAGGATTCGTTCAAGCTGCATTAAAATTTAATTAAATATATAAGCTTCCCCACAAATTAGGACTTAGTTCTAACTTGTGGGGGCTTTTTATTTCACATTATAAACTTAAAATTAACAATTAATTATAACAATTTTAATTTGTATATTTTACTGTCGTAATTATGTGTTATTTTATGATTCTAAGTCTATTTTTACCTTTATGGCATTTGTAATTTCTGAAATAACCGTATCATTGCCATCAATTACACTCTTAGCACCTATTATGTTTTGAATTCTCCTATTCATCAATCGAATCGTGCAAGCTTTTTGTGTATTGATTGCAATATGAATCTCATTTTCCTTTTTCTCAGCTTCCATTGAAATAGCTAACTTAGTATGTTCATCATATACTACTGTTGACGCTTTTGTTTTTAATTCATAGATACGCAGTTCTACATCTTGTGCGTAATCATAAACCGTCTTGTCATCATTTTTTCCAATTGCGATAATACTGTTCTCTCTCACATAAAGGGGAACGTCTAGATATCCACAAGTTTCCTTGTACCAACAGCCTCCTTGTTTTTTCTCTCCAGTCAGTAAATTAGTCCAATCCCCATCTGGAAGATAATACTGCGCAAGTGATTTATCATTACAGATTGGTGCTACCAGTAAATTATCACCAAACATATACTGCTTATCAAGGTATTCGCAATTACGATCTCCCATAAACTCCATCACCATACTTCTCATCATCGGAATACCTGACTGAGAAGTCTCAACCGCATTACGATAGATATATGGCATTAATTTTGCTTTTAACTTTGTAAAAAATCTCACCGTATCAACTGCTTCTTCTCCGTATAACCACGGTACACGATAAGAGCCACTTCCGTGTAATCTACTGTGACTACTCATAAGTCCAAATGCCGCCCAACGTTTATATACATCTGGGGTTGAAGTACTTTCAAAGCCTCCTATATCATGACTCCAGTATCCAAATCCAGACATGGTAAGTGATAGACCACCACGAAGGCTCTGTTCCATACCGCTGTAATCAGACCAACAATCTCCTCCCCAATGAACTGGGAATTTTTGTCCCCCTACCGTGGCAGAACGTGCAAATAACACTGCTTCCCCTTTTCCTTTTTCTTGTTCAAGTAGTTCAAATACTGTTTTGTTATATAGATAGGTATAATAATTATGCATTTTCTCTGCATCTGATCCATCATGATAGACTACCTCAGTCGGAATTCTCTCGCCAAAATCTGTCTTAAAGCAATCCACACCAATGTCTAATAGGTCTTTTAATTTACTCTGATACCATTTACAGGCTTCTGGATTTGTAAAATCAACAATTGCAAGGCCAGGTTGCCACATATCCCATTGCCATACGCCACCATCTTTGCGTGTTAGTAAATATCCATGTTCCATTCCTTCTTCAAACAAAGCAGATTCTTGTGCGATATAAGAATTAATCCATACACATACTTTGATACCTCTATCATGAATTTTCCCAATTAATCCTTTTGGGTCTGGAAATGTCTTACTATCCCAACAAAAATCAGTCCAATGAAGTAACTTCATCCAACAGCAATCAAAATGGAAGACTTGTAGTGGGATATCACGCTCTTTCATACCATCAATCAATTTCAATACGGATTCTTCATCGTAACTTGTCGTAAATGAAGTGGACAACCAAAGTCCAAATGTCCAAGGTGCTGGAAGACTTGGCTTTCCCGTCAAATCGGTATATCGAACCAAAACCTCCTTCATAGTAGGTCCATTGATTACAAAATAATCTAGCGATTCACCTGGAACTGTAAAGGATACTTTTCCAACAAACTCAGACGCCACTTCAAACGATACTTTATCTGGATGATTTACAAAAACACCATAACCTGAATTCGTCATATAGAACGGAATATTTTTATATGACAATTGAGTACTTGTACCGCCATCCTCATTCCATATTTCAACTTCCTGCCCATTTTTTACATAAGGAGAAAAACGTTCTCCCAATCCATATACTAATTCTCCTACACCTAAACTCAATTGTTGACGCATATATGCAACATTTGATTGATTATCATGTGCTAATCCCTTCCAATTCGTAATTGCATAACCAAGATCACGGTCTTTGCTTTCTGTAAGCTTTTCCTCACCTCTGTAGTATGCCATTGACCAGTTCTTTTTTGTAATGACAAGCCTTAGAGTTTTGCTGACAACTTCTAAGTACTCCTCATTTTCATTTACATGAATTTTTGTATTCTTGGGTATATTTAATTCAAATTCTGGCGCTTTCTTTTTCACCCCAAGGTGATGAAACGCCTGAACACGAATTACTTCCTCCATTGGAACTGTGATTTTTACGGTAAGATTAACAAAGCCAAGCGTATCCCCTGGTCCGTTGATTCGAACAGATGGAGCCATAATTCGAACTTCCTCTTCTTTCACCTGCGCTTCATAAAGTTCTTTTGGAGAAAAAATCTCACATCCTTCTTTGATTACCCAGCAACCGTCATTAAATTTCATATCATCAATCCCCTCTCCTCTTTAAAACTACTTGCTCAATTTCCAGACCATTTGCACCGTAGTATAATTTGACATAATGATTACTGCCAAACACATAGCATAAATCTCTTGTTTCCTCAATCACCTTTCCTTCTGTTCCATTGATACTAACTGTTGTTTGGAACACATTGTCAAAAAATATGGAAATTGGTAATTGGGCGAGACTTCCTAATTCTGACTTTATAGTAAATGATATGCTGTATTCTCCATCTATATCCGCACTGATTGCAAATACATCTGACTCACCTGCTTTTGGATTTAACTCAGAGCCTGGTATTACAATTTCATGAGTATCTGGATCTGCATAATAAAACACAGGATCTACGATTCTTTCTTGCTGTGAGGTCATAAGCTCCATGGCCTGCTGCTCCTCTTTACTAATCCTTCCCGTAAACCGAAGTATCGCTTGACTTTTTAATATATATCCTAATATATTTTTCGCATTTCTTTGTAATTGCGCCTTTGTAATGTATCCCACATCAAGCATTTGTTTAACGTCGTCATTTTCTGGATTATCCTCTGGGTGCGCTACACACATATAGATATCGTTTTGCGCTTTTACCATTGGAGCTTTTACTGTTTTATTTGCTTTTTCTCCCAAATAATTTGCTTGCGCCCACCAATCGGTCATAACGATTCCGTCAAATCCCCATTCTTCTCGAAGAATTTTGGTACATAAATCATAGCTTCCTGCAGTCCAATATCCATTTACAGAACCATATGTTGTCATGACTGCGCGTGCATACCCTTCTTTTACCGCTATTTCAAATCCTTTTAAATATATTTCTCGAAGCGCTCTTTCTGAAATAACCGAATCTGATGTACTTCTTCCAACTTCTTGATTATTTCCGCAGAAATGTTTGATTGTCGTTCCAATTCCCGTGTCATACATAGCTTTTACTTGAGCGGTTGCAATTTTACCTGTAACATATGGGTCTTCCGAGATATATTCAAAATTACGTCCGTTTAGCGGATTACGATGGATATTCATTCCAGGTCCTAGTAATGAATCGATTTGGTTTAATCGCAGTTCTTTTCCTACCATTGCAAAAAGCTGTCCCACCAACTCTGGATTAAATGTGCAGCCAAGTGCCGTACCATTTGGAAGTGAAAATGCTTTCGTTCCACAATCCATACGAATTCCAGAAGGTCCATCTGCACAACAAGCGGCTGGAATACCATACTGTTGCAATCTATCTGTGACTCCCCCAAATGCCGCAGCTGTTCCAGGTGTTACGCGTGGGCTACACATTCCTTCCCCTCGAAACATATGAATCAAATCATTTTCATCTAGCTGTGCTACAAACTCATCTAAAGATGCTTTTTGATCTAGAACATCAACAAGTTTAATTCCTTTATCTCCTGTGTATGCAATTTCACTAGAGGTACAGGTATTACAGTCATCTACACTTCCTTTCTCTTGCAGTGGAACCTCCTCCATATCAACTTCATAGGAATCCCCCATAGGAACAGGCTTTATTCTTTCAAATGCTTCTATCGGTGCCAAGGCAGATTCTAATTGTTTTACTACCTTGAATTCTTGATCAAATGCACCAATCTTCACTGCACTTCTTACATCTGTACCCACATAAAATTCATATTGTCCTTCTTCTAATACGTAGCATGATTTATGTCCAGCCATACCACTATCATCATAAGAAGCCAAATCATCCTTGTTGATAGTAATAGGAAGTATTTCTTCTTCTCCTGGCATTAACAGTTTCGTCTTTGCAAAGCCAACTAATTGTCTTAGCGGTTTTCCTAACTTACCTTGAGGTGCATTTACATAAACTTGCACCGTTTCTTTTCCAGCATAGTTTCCAATATTTTTTACGTTTGCAATAATCAAACAAGACTCTTCTTGATTGCTTTTTATTTCAGAATTTACTGAAAAATATGTATAAGACATTCCATAACCAAATGGATATAAAACCTTCTCTTTTGCAAACGTCTCAAAATAGCGGTAACCTACATAAATATCTTCTTTATAATAATTCTTCTCTGGATCTCCAAAATTTGAAGTAGAAGAATAATCTTCAATTTCACGGGCAATGGTATCAGTCAGTTTACCACATGGGGCCACGTTTCCAAGTAATACATCTAGAGTCCCATTTCCACCTTCTTGTCCTCCTTGCCATACATATAAGACAGCTTGTGGGTGATATTCCTCTACCCACTTCATATCAATAATATTTCCTACATTTAGAATAACAATGGTTCGTTTTGATACTTTACATACGCGTTCAATTAGGCTTTTTTCGTCTTTTGTAAGAAGATAGCTACCTTCTTTTGCAGTATTATCCTGATCTTCGCCTGCGGTTCTTCCAATAACGATCAAAGACGCATCCACCTCATTTGCGATCTCAAGCATTCTATCTGTAATCGGCATCTCTTTCTGGCTCCAAGGAACACGCCCCCACCCTTGCCCCTCATCATATGGGTTTTCTTTCAACCAGCTCTCATAAATTTCTAATAATTCTTGATTGATAACAATATCATTCGTACCCTTAAGTGCATCCAGTATTCCAACCACATAGGAAGTATTTACAAGACCACCTGATCCTAATCCACTCTTATAATACCGAAAGGCACTTCGGCCATACACTGCAATCTTTTCTCCCTGCTTTAATGGAAGTGCCTGTGCTTCATTTCGAAGCAATACACAACCTTCTGCAACTGCTTGTCGTGCAAGTGCAGCATATTTCTTCCTATCTAATGTGAATTTTTCCAATTATCTTTCCTCCTATTATACAAAAAAGGAGTTCTTGGGGTCAAACCCTCGAACTCCCTTTCCAGTTCTGCTTTTCAACAGTAATGACTCAATTACGACTCATCTTATTTATTTTGCTTTCCAATCATTATATTGTTGCTGAGCTTCTTTCAAGATTTCCTGATATCCAGCCTCATCAAGAGCTTTTTGGTAAGCTGCAATCTGATTTTCTACATCTGCTGGGCTACTTCCACCATTTTGAAGAGGAAAACCAAATTCATCAAATACATTTAAGCATGCAGCATATTGGCTTTCTATATTTGATTTGTCAAAACGAAATCCTGATGCAATAGATGGAATTGAGTTATCATTAAATGTTTTGTAAAGTTCTACTTTGTTTTCTGGTTCACCTGCTTCAAGAGATAGATTTAAAACAGAGCATGACTCCCAAGCACTATGGTTATACATATCACCTTTTTTCACTACTTGACCTTTATCATCTAGATCATAATCTTCTCCTTCAATTCCATAAGTATAAAGATCTGCTAATGTTTTGTCTGTATATAACAGACCAAGGAAATCTAAACACGCTTTTGCCTGCTCTTCAGTGGAGTTTGCAGTTACAGCAAAGCAAGATCCTAATGTAGTTGTAGAATGTGAGTATTTTTCTGTTACAGGAACCATTGTTACAGCTTGTTTGTAACGTGTACTAGCTTCTGCATTATTAGGAACATCTGTCCACCAAGAAACACCCCAATCCTGTGTCTGTGTTGTTGTATCTGTTGTAGTCTTTGTTACATCATCTTCACTAAGATAACCCTTTTCTCCCCATTCACTCATTAAAGTAGTAAATTCTTTAAACTGTGGAGTTTGAATTGGATTTACAACTTCATTTGTCTTTCTATCAACAGCAAATAAACTATCCTGTGTAAAGAAATCAAAGTCATCAATATAATAACGGAAGAACATACCAGTTTTCTGAGTTAAATATGGATATTTAAGTCCTTCGGCTTTGCAGTCAGCTAACATTGGTTCAATATCTTTTAGTTCTTTTACCTTAGAAAGATCCCATCCGTATTTATCAACAAGGTCCTGACGGAACATCAAATCATATCCTTCGGCTGATTCCTTGTAGCATGAAATAAATTGATTTTTTCCGTTATAAGAAGATGCATCCCACACCCATTGTGGAATGGAGCCGTACAAGGTACTGCCTTTTAATAGGTCTGTAAGATCATAAACTGCATTCTGCTTTACAAGACTGTCTGTGTTAATTGTCTCTAGCCAACTTGCTGTCCATAATAAATTAATTTCATTATTGGATAGAGCAAGATTTGCTTTGTCTTTATACTCTGCGCTTCCAATGTCTGTTAATTTGATCTGAACGTTGATTTTGTCACCAATGTAATCATTGATTGCCTGTTCAATTTTAGCAACTTGATTCGTATCTGGCGCTGCAAGATTGAAAGAAGAACGATAAACACTAATAAGTGTTTTGCCATCTGATTTGCTATCTTGTGCTTTGTTATCTTCTGTCTTTTCTGTTTCTGTTGAAGATGCTGAAGTTGTATCCTTAGATGTTTCTTTTGCGCTACCACAACCGACCAACATACCTGTTGCCAACGCTGCTACTAACGTAGCAGATAGTACTTTTTTACCGAATGCTATTTTGCTCATTTTAAAACCTCCCTATTTTTTTATATTCATCAAAATATGCATCTGCATATCTGGAATATCACCCCTTAACCGATCCAACTGTTAATCCTTTAATAAAATATTTCTGGAAAAATGGATATGCAATCATAATCGGTCCTATTACTGTAATTACAGTAGCCATTGTTGCTGAATACTGTGGAATACTTCCCTGCATTGCAGCCAATGCGGTTGAAGGAATATTTCTGGAATTCAATAATGTCTCAATACTCTTTTGGATATTAATTAACAATAACTGCAATGGTTTTTTGCTGTTGCTATCTATGTACAATAAAGCGTTTTGCCAATCATTCCAATAAGTGGTAGCCATCATAAATCCAACTGCTGCACACGCTGGTTTCATCAGTGGAAATGCAATTTGGAAGAATGCTCTATATTCTCCTGCCCCATCAATTCTTGCAGAATCCATTAATTCATCTGGTATACTTGTTTGAATATAGGTTCGAAGTATAATAACATTCATTGTGGTTACCGATAATGGCAAAATCAAAAGCCATATACTATCCTTCATATGATAATTACTTGTAAAAATAATATAGCTCGCTAGCTGTCCACCTTGAAAAATCATTGGTATCATAAGGTAAATTGATAAAATTTTTCTTAAACGAAAATCCTTTCTACTTAAGGCAAATGCAAACATACTCATTAATAAAAGCCCCAATAATGTACCAGCAGTTGTAATACCTATTGTTACACCATAAGATACGATTAATTGTTTTCCATACCTTAGTACAACATTAAAACCATCTAATGAAAATTCTGCTGGAAAATAACTAAAACCTTTTGTTACTAATGTCTTTTCATCCGTAAATGCTGATACAAAAACTAAGATAATTGGTAATGCACAAAACACTGTATATGCAGCGAGCAAAGATGTTAATATGTACTGACCAACTCCGACTTTCTTTCTGCTTTTTTTTCTAATCTCAGGCTTTGTCTTTTTTACCGAATCCATGATCTCTACTTTTTTTACTGTATCCATAATTATCCCTACCCCCTTTACTAGAATAATGAATTCTCAGGTGCTACTTTACGAACAATCTTATTTGCACCTATAATTAGCACAACGCCAACAATCGACTGGAAGAAAGTAGTTGCCGCCACAAAACCAAAGTTCGAATTTTTAAAAATCGCATTCAATACATAAGAATCTATAACTTGTGTGCTTGAATATAACGTTCCACTATTTCTTGTTACCTGATAGAATAAACCTGTATCTGATCTCATAATTCCACCGACACTTAGCAGTAATATGATCGTTATCATTGGTACTAAGGAAGGAAGTGTTATGTTGATTATTTGTTGCCACTTATCAGCCCCGTCAATTTCAGCCGCTTCATATATTTCGGAATCAATTCCAGCTAATGCCGACATATATAAAACTGACCCATAACCAACGCTATTCCACATTTTAACAATGGTCAAAATAATGGTCCAAAGGCCCGCCTCTGAATACCAGCGAATTGAAGTGCCAAATAAATTATTAATCATACCGCCTTCTGTATTTAAGTATGCATAAACAATAAACTGAACTGCTGCATAAGAGATAAAAACAGGAATAATCATAATACTCTGCATTATTTTTCCCGCCCTCTTAAATACGAGCTGGTCGATTGCAATCGCAAGAGCAACATTAAGAAAGGTTCCAACAATTATAAAAATCAAATAATATTTAATTGTATTCGTTGTCATATTAATAAAAGCATTTTTTGATGCAAGTAAGAATTTAAAATTATCTAGCCCATTAAATGGGCTCCCCCATATACCTAATTTGTAATCAAATTTCTTAAAAGCTAAAACAAGTCCTGCCATTGGCACATAATTAAAAAATAGCAAAACCAGAACTGCCGGCAGACACATAACGACATGTGCTCTGTGTTTCCAAGTATTTTGTAATAAGCCTTTCATTTATTCTCTCCTTTTCCTTTCAGTTTTTACTGGTTTGGTTCCAAATTTGCAATCGATTGGCCCGTCAGAAGCATCCCTTCAATAATCACTCTCTCAACCAAGGCTAATTTTGGTTTTTCAATATTACAAATCAAACGTCTTGCCGCCTCAGTTCCGATTCGTTGCGCATCCTGTTTAATTGTAGCAATGGTAGGATATAATAATTGTGACATCTTACTTCCGTCATATCCAGCAATCGATATATCTTTTGGTATTTGAAGTCCCAATTGCTTTATAACATTCATTCCACCAAGTAATGCAGTATCATCAGGATATATTATGCAGGTTGGTGGATCTGGTAGCTCAAGAAGCTTTTTCGTGCATACTGCTGTTTTTGTAGTTTCAATATAATCTGCTGTCTCTATATATGTATCAGGAACTTCAATGCCTAAACTATCCATTGTGCGATAGAAGCTAGCCAGACGTTCCTTCGTAACATAAGAATTACTTTGTCCATGTATGTACGCTATTTTTCGATGCCCTTTTGAATAAATATAGCGAAGCAAATCTTCAATTCCCTGTATATTATTCGAACATACTGCGGTACAATTGTAGTGTACATAATCGATAGTTACTACAGGTATCGTCCCCTCCATAAGTTCATGCACCTGCTTGTTTTTATAGTCTGCACATACAATTGCGATGCCATCTAAATTACGATATTTGCAATGTTCATAATAGGAAATTTTTTTATTTTCAAAATTAGAGCTAATAAATAAAATATCATATCCATTCTTTTCTACTTCTAACTTCAGCCCATTTAATACTCCCGAAAAATATTCATGCGTCAGTCCACATCCAGCTTCTTCCTCAAAGAGTACTCCTATACTATAGGTACGATTTGTTTTTAGTGCTCTTGCAGCCGCATTAGGGAGATATCCAAGCTCATCCGCTGCCTTTTTTATTCGTACTCTTGTTTCATCTCCAATGTCATTATGTCCATTCAATGCCTTACTTACTGTTGCAACAGACACATTACATTTTTCTGCTATAGTTTTTATAGATATCATTAAAAGTGCACACCATTCCTTAGTTAATTTATTACATTACTTAATCGTTTTCTTAAGTCAATTATAGTTTATGTTTTTTATATTAGCAACCAATTATTGTCATTTCGTCTAATTTAATATTTATATATCAAGTTTTTTGTGCACTTCTAACAAATTATATGTAGATTTTATTAAAAGATTACTTATACGTTTTTGCCGTTCCTTTTATTATAATAAAATTTTCACCTACGTTTTATCACTTCAGGTGGAAAATAAAAATTTTTATTCTCCATAATTACATCCGCATAATCACCCCCAAAAACATTATTGTCTAAATCTAGGGAAATTCGTCAAAAACCCTGACTTTCTCTGCATTACACTAATACTTCATCTTCTTGTTTGCTTCACTTTGTCTTTTAAATTTTATGCAGTTTATAGCAAAGTTTTCATATGTTTTAATATTTTTATTGCTTTTTTTCCGTATTAAATATATACTCATCTCATATTCTTTTTACTTAATCGTTTTCTATCTGCTTGATTCAACACACATTTATAAAAAATCAGCTTAAATCAACAGGAGGTATTTCATATGAAATATGGATATTTCGATGACATACAAAGGGAATATGTCATCACTTCACCAAAAACTCCACAACCATGGATCAACTATTTAGGTTGTGAAGACTTCTTTTCATTAATATCCAATACTGGAGGGGGATATAGCTTTTATAAAGACGCAAAATTACTTCGACTTACTAGATACCGCTATAATAATGTTCCAAGGGATAGTAATGGACATTATTACTACATAAAAGAGAATGATTCAATTTGGAATCCAGGATGGATGCCTTCAAAAACACCTTTAGATTTCTATGAATGTCACCATGGGATGGGTTACAGCGTTATTAAGGGGACAAAAAACCAGCTAGCTTCTGAACTCACCGCTTTTGTTCCAATGGGTTCTGCTTGTGAGATTAACAAATTAACCTTGACGAATGAAAGTAATGTTTCAAAGAATTTTTCAATATTTTCTTATGTTGAATTTTGCTTGTGGAATGCAATGGATGATATGACTAATTTCCAGAGAAATTTCTCTACTGGTGAAGTGGAAGTTCATGGTTGTGCGATATATCACAAGACAGAATACCGTGAACGCAGAAATCACTATGCCGTATATGCCGTAAATTCCTCCATCGATGGTTTTGACACGGATCAAGATTCTTTTCTTGGCTCTTATGGTGAGAATTCTGCTCCAGAAGTTGTTGTATCTGGTCAGTCCAAAAATAGCATTGCAAGCGGTTGGCGTCCAATTGGTTCGCATCATCTAAAGGTTTCGCTTGCCCCAGGTGAAAGCAAAACCTATGTTTTTGTTCTTGGGTATGTTGAAAATGCAGTGGAAGATAAATGGGTTGGTAACGCAGAAGATGGAATCATTAACCGTGCTCCTGCTGAGACATTATTAGCCAAATTTGATACAACGGAAAAAGTAAACCAAGCATTTACTGACTTAAAAGAATATTGGAATCAATTATTAAGCCATTTTACTATTTCTTCTTCCGAAGAAAAACTAGATCGTATGGTCAATATATGGCATCAGTACCAGTGTATGGTTACCTTTAACATGAGTCGCTCTGCTTCTTATTATGAGTCAGGCATTGGGCGTGGCATGGGCTTTCGAGATTCTTGCCAGGATTTACTCGGTTTCGTACATTTAATTCCAGATCGTGCAAGGGAACGTATCCTAGATATTGCTTCAACACAGTTTGAAGATGGAAGTGCATATCATCAGTATCAGCCACTTACCAAAAAGGGAAACTCTGACATTGGTAGTGGATTTAATGATGATCCACTCTGGCTTATTGCTGGAACTGCTGCTTATATCAAAGAAACTGGTGACTATAGTATTTTAGATGAGCAAACCCCATATGATAGTGATCCTTTAAAGGCAACTGACTTAATGGAACATCTAAGACGTTCCTTTCACTATACGATGGAGCATATCGGACCACACGGTTTACCTCTCATTGGTCGAGCTGATTGGAATGATTGCTTAAATTTAAACTGTTTCTCAACAGAGCCAGGTGAATCGTTCCAAACATTTGGTCCTTCTGAAGGCCCAAATGCAGAATCGATATTCATTGCAGGAATGTTTGTAAAGTATGGAAAAGATTATGTTGAAATCTGTAAGCATAGAGGCTTGGTTGAAGAAGCTAAACTAGCACAAAAGGCAATCTCTGATATGAAAAAAACGGTTTTAGATACTGGTTGGGATGGCGAATGGTATCTTCGTGCTTATGATCATTATCAAAATAAAATTGGTTCAAAGGAATGTGTGGATGGTAAAATCTTTATCGAACCACAGGGCTTTTGCGTTATGGCAGAAATCGGATTAGAAGAAGGCTATTGCTTAAAATCATTGGAATCGGTTGAAAAATACTTAGATACCAAATATGGTATCGTCCTACTTCAACCTCCATACCATCGTTATCATGTTGAACTGGGCGAGATTTCTTCTTATCCACCAGGATATAAAGAAAATGCTGGAATTTTTTGTCACAACAACCCTTGGATCTCTATTGCTGAAACAGTAGTCGGAAGAGGGAATCGTGCCTGGGAAGTTTACACAAGAACATGTCCTGCCTACATTGAAGACATTAGCGAAATCCACCGCACGGAACCGTATGTTTATTCTCAGATGATTGCTGGAAAAGATGCACCAAACTTTGGTGAAGCAAAAAACAGCTGGCTTACCGGAACTTCTGCATGGACTTTCTTAAATGTATCACAATATATTTTGGGAATTCGACCAGATTATGATGGGTTAATTATTGATCCATGTATTCCAAATACCATGGACGGATTCAAGGCAAAAAGAGATTTTCGTGGTGTTACTTATCACATCACAGTGGAGAACCCATCACATGTAGAAAAGGGCATCAAATCTGTTACTGTTGATGGTACTTTAGTTGAATCAAATATCATTCCTGTTGCGAAGGATAAATCTGAAGTAAATGTAACTGTTGTTATGGGATAGAGGGAAGTTTTATATAAATATATTTAATAAGGTCTTCTATGATAAAATACTGTATCATAGAAGACCCTAAAACAATTACGATTTCCACTAGAAGATTGACTTTTTCGTCAACTACTCCCTTTCCTACATATTCGTAAACCTTTGTGTTTCTTTATTTAGTTTATCTGCAATTACCTTACTGTTATTTAACTGGTCTATAATAATGCTCATAGCTTGAACTAATCCATTTGCATTATTTGCCACATTCGTTACACCTTGAGAGCTTTCATCTATGGTTACAGAAATTCCATCCAGTGCATCATTAACATGTTGCATGGTCTGTTTTAATTCACCAGAACTAACTGCAAATTCATTGATAATTGAATTTATATTATCTGCATCACGTTTATATTCCTGCGTTGATTTTACAAAATCCTCATAGTCATTTAATACGTTTACACTTACAAATTCAATCATCATTTCTGCATTACTAACTAACTGGTCAACCGCTGAAGTAACCATATTACTAATCTCTTTGATATTGTTCGCAGTATCTCTACTGTTATCTGCTAACACTCGAATTTCATCCGCTACTACTGCAAATCCTTTTCCTGCTTCTCCAGCTCTTGCAGCCTCAATGGAAGCGTTTAATGCTAATAAATTAGTCTGACTAGAAATATCAAGAATCTGACCTGTTAATTCATTAATCTTATTAACATCTTTACTACTTTCCAACGCAACCTGTAACCCAGTATAGATTTCATTTACGGTTTTGTCGGTAAGACTTTTACTATTTTCCGCATTCTCATTCATAACTTCGGCACTCTTTTTAATACTTTGCGCCATATTGGAACCTTCAATCGCACGCTCATTCATCATTTCACATGCTTCTAATATAGATGAGGCATCTTCATTAATCTGAATTACAGTAGAAGTCACCTCTTGCATACTTGCTGATAATTGCTCTGTAGTAGAAGAAACATCATTAATATTTGCATCGGATTCAGATACTTTTCCTTCAATTTCAACAATTGCTTCATTCAAATGAGAAGATTCTATTTTAATTGCTTTTAATATCTGCTGCATACAATCCAATAGATTATTGACACCTTTTACAATTTCCGCAATTTCATCCTTTGATTTTACTTGAATCCTATGTTTTAAATCACCCTTATTAGAATTAATATCTTCAATTAAACTTTCAATTTGACTCTTAGCTTTTTTAGCAGGATTTGCTACCGTAACTATCGTCATAATCATGATAAATATAACAATTAAAATACCTACTACTGACATCGCTGCAATTGCAGTATAGCCAGTATCCAAAATATCACCCCAGCCCGAAGCCAATTCCGTTGCATTCATTTCACTTTTAATACCAGACATTACTGTTAGTGAAATTGCATTACAAGCCACACAAAGTAAAACTAAAATTGAAAGCATACCTCCGACTTTTAAACTAATCTTCTTATTCATTGTTCTCCTCCTGCCCTTTATCCTATAGTAATAAAACAAGCATTATTTATTGATAGCCATTTGGATTATTAGACTGCCATCTCCAAGAATCTTCGCACATTTCATCAATACTACGTGTAGCTACCCAACCAAGTTCTTCTTTTGCTTTGGTTGCATCTGCATAACAAGCTGCAATATCTCCAGGTCTTCTAGGCTTGATTTCATATTTGATTGCCTTCTGACATGCTTTTTCAAAGCTTTGAATCACCTCTAATACACTGTATCCATTTCCTGTACCAAGATTATAAATTGATACACCTCCCTTTGTCTGCTTTAGTTTTTCAATGGCTTTTACATGTCCTATTGCCAAGTCTACTACATGAATATAATCACGTACTCCCGTACCATCTGGCGTATCATAATCATCACCAAATACACCTAAACATTCTAATTTGTTCACTGCAACCTGTGTAATATATGGAACCAGATTGTTTGGTATTCCCTTTGGATCTTCTCCAATCAACCCACTTTTATGTGCTCCAATTGGATTAAAGTAACGAAGTAATATCACATTCCATTCTGGGTCTGCCACAACAAAATCCTGCAATATCTCCTCTAGCATAAGCTTTGTTCTTCCATATGGATTGGTTACGGATAATGGAAAATCCTCTTTAATTGGCACTGTTTTAGGAGATCCATAAACCGTAGCGGATGAACTAAACACAATGTTCTTCACATTATGTGCCCTCATAACATCACAAAGAATTAATGTCCCTGTTACGTTATTGTGATAATACTCAAGCGGCTTGCTTACGGACTCTCCAACTGCTTTTAATCCAGCAAAATGAATAACTGCGTCAATCTTTTCTTGTTCAAATATTTTTTCAACGCTTTCCTTATCCAATAGATCATTTTTATAAAATTTAACTTGTTTTCCTGTTATTTTTTCCACTCTTTTTAATGCTTCTTCACTGGAATTGTATAGGTTATCAACCACTACTACCTCATAACCCGCATTTAATAATTCAACACAAGTATGACTTCCAATATAGCCTGCACCACCTGTAACTAATATTGCCATAACATCTCCTCCAGTACATTTTAGACCAAAAATAAGAATTTTCACTACTTTTTAATCTATTGTATTTTTAAATATAATACCACTAAATTTCGCTAAATACAATGCCTTCAAAATCACTTTTTCCCTTATAATTACTTTATTTTCACGCACTGCTTTATGAGCTATTATCTTAATTCAATCATTTAACTTTTACCGTAGTAACCTTACTGTATCCACTATAAATTTTAACTCCTGATACTTTTTTATAGGTTCGTATCTTAAAATAGTATTTCTTATTCTTTTTAAGTCCTTTTTTGGTATAACTTACTGTCTTTCCTTTTGATATCGTTTTTATCTTAGAATAACCAGAGGACTTTTTCGTTGACATATAAATTTCATACCCCGTTGCCCCTTCTACCTTTTCCCAAGAAAGCTTTGCTTTCTTACTCTGAGGTGTTCCTGTTAACTTCGGAGTTGACGTTTTAGTGGCAGTCTTTAATACGGATGAGTACGAACCATATGTCTTTTTCTTTTTCACATTTACATAAGCTCTTACTTTATATTGATAGGTACTTCCAGCTTCTTTTGATTTATCTGTGTAGCTGTTTTTAGAAGCCTTTGTATTCGTTGCAATTTTTTCATATTTTTTAGTACTTTTATTATATCGATAAATTTCGTATCCACTTACACCGTTTTGCTTAGTCCAGCTTAATTTTATCTGTTTTGTCGTCTGAGATGCCTTTAAGTTTACAACTTTACCTATTTTTCCTGTCACTTTGCAGGTGGTAGAAATTCCATTGCTTGCTGTTGCTGTTATAGTTGCCGTTCCAATACCAGTTGCCGTAACGGTTCCATTTGCATCTACTGTAGCAACTGACTGGTTTGATGTGGTCCACGTAAGTGCATTGCTAGGTATGGATACTGGCGTTGTTGTCGCAGTAAGTGTGACACTCTCTCCCGCTTTTAATGTAAGAGAGCTTTTATCGAAAGAGATTCCCGTCGGCTGCGTTAATGTTGTATCCGTTGTAAATGCCTTGATTCTGGCTGTCATTCCTTCTTCTGCTAAATCATACCAATCATATCTAGACGAGACTTTTACAAAACTTTGCCCCGCTTGTGTTGCATTGGTAAATTGTATCCAATCTCCATTCGTGCGAGATTTATCTGCAAAATAATAAACTCCTGTACTTGCACTTCTAGCTAATGTTATTACAACGGAAAATTTACTACCCTCTGCAACTTCTATGGCTTGGTCAAGAGGAACGGTATAATAGCCGACAAAAGAAGTACTTCCCTTTTTGGGAGTAGAAAGCATGGCGGTTCCGCTAGTTGGATCATTTGCATTCTTTAAATTTGTGTATATTTGAATGCTATACTCAACATTAACATCATACAAAGCAAAGGAAACAGCCTCAATATTTTCTGCACCACCGCTTGGATTGGCTTTTGCAGTAAATACATTTGCTATACTTCCTCCATTCGCGACACCACTTCCCAAAACAGCAGATGAACCATCATACTGATAGTTATGGTCATAATTGTCAGCTGACTCAAAATCAAAAACAAAAGCTTGCGAATAATCTGCATCATTTAATGCAGCATCTTCATAGGATATCCAAAAATACCCGTTATCTCCAAATCCTGTCCCCCAGCTATTTTTCACTAACCAAGCTCCGTTGTTTTTCGGTCTGCATGTTTCATTAAAATTAGTTTTACTAAAGGAATCATCCCATCCAACAATTATAATTGCATGGTCTGTATAGTAAGGACCATTATAATACAAAGCTTTTGTTGCTGCGTTGTAGTATTTCGTTGTTGCATTCCCATTTTGATATGCATAATAGGAGGTACTAACTGCTCCATAGTTCATAATCATATTCTTTACATCGGCAGTATCTGTCATATTAATCCAATATGCATTTTGCATATGATAAGCATCGTCAAACGCCAGACTAGAATTCAGTGCATAATCCTCGCTTGTTGCTGCCCCATATGGAGCTTTTGATTCATCCGCCGCACCAATCCAACTTGCAAGTGCAAAAGTGGTAAAAGCACTGTTTCCCCCTTGATTTAGGTAACTGTCTAATAGCGCCTTGGTGCTATCACCCGCTGTGTTTCCTAATGGGTCTGTAACTGTATGGTAAAAGAAGTATGCTAAATGTAGTTCGGATAAATCAAGGTTATTTCCTGCAAGACCTTTTTTAACAAGGTTTGCTTCTGCCATACCAATTGCAGAAAATGCCCAACAACTTCCCCAATACCCTTGGTCTCTTACTGGTGTGATATACCCATATTTTCTAGAATCATAACTAGAAGGAAGTGTTCCCATATGATTTGGTAAGTAAGAGCCATCATAAAGACTTGGAATGTTAATGTCTTCCACGCTGTTATAGCCCATATGACGTTCAACCGCATCTTCATCCTCTTTTTCTTCCAGTTCTTCTTTCAACTCTTGTGTATCTTTGTCTATATCATTTTTTTCTAGTTCTTCTTGGTTGGTAATTGTTGTATCTGTAATCTCTGTCGTATTTGTGCTATCCGTCTTATCTGTTGGATTTGTTGTGTCACCAGCATTTGAGTCATTTGTATCTGTCCCATTATCCGTAGTATCTGTATCTGTAGTGTCAGTGTCCGTAGTACCAGTATCTGTAGTACCAGTATCCGTAGTATCCGTATCTGGATTACTTGGGGTATCCGTTTCTTGTGTATCTTTTTTATCGTCTGTCGTACCGTTATCTTCTGATGTCGTATCAGAATTATTTGTGCTGTCGTTATCATTCGTATCTGTGGTATCAATATCCTCATTGTCTTTTGCACCTTCTGGTGTATCTGGTGTATTGCTACTATCCGTCACTTGCACAGACTCTACATTTTGATTCGTTGCAAATGCCGTTACCTGAAAGGTGTTTAGCGTTACGCAGGCGGCTAAAAAAATTGCACCTGCCTTCATCATTAGTCTATTTTTCATAAGTCCTCCCTCAATTAGTCCTCGTGAATACTTGGTACTTTTATATCTACATCCTGATAAGTATTTTTACGTTCTTCATTCGTATTTTCTTTATCAGAATCACCCTTTGATTTATCCGTCTCGCTATTGATATCTGATTCTTCGATGTTCTCAAAATCATCCGTATTCTTCTCATCTTCAGCGGATATGTCTTTTGTTTCGTTTGATTTTGTATCCTTTTGTATATCACTTGTTGTTGCATTATCACCTGTATTTTTACTTTTACAAGCGGCAACTGTGAGCACAAGGATGCAAATACATGCCATCATCAGCTTCTTATACATTTAACTCACCTCATTTATTTGATTTGAACCGATACCTATCTATAATACCTTATTGACACAAGCTCTTCAATCCTTTTCGAATAAAAATTCGACACAATCCTTGTAAAAACGGAGTATAAAAAAACAGAAAAAAACCAACTGCTACATTTTATTACTCATGTAGAAAGTTGGTCTTTTGTTTTGCTACCACTCTCGAATTGTCCCACAAAGCGTACTATAGAATGTATCTGCAATCTGGTTATAGCCTGCTGGACTTGGGTGGATTCCATTATCAGGTACTTCAATTGTAGTCGTAGTATAAGGATTATCTGCCTGCGTGTATGTGGTAAAATTATTGGCGCTATCAAAAGTAATCGCGGCAGGAACCATATAAACTTTATCATAATTTGCAAGTTTGTTCGCCATATATACCATCAAGTTAAACACTTTGGTATCTTCTTCAAACTTATATCTTCCTGGGAGCACTGCTAAACTATGGCTGTTTTGCCAAGAACCAATGCCATCTTGATTGGCTGGATATATGGTATTTACGAAATAAATTGGAATATCAGGATCCGCTTGTCTTATTAAATCAATCATTAACAGGATATTGTTTCCATTCTCTGTTGGGTCCACATCAATCTCATTTGTTCCTAGAAAAATTTCAATTACATCAGGATTACAACCTGTAGTTTTCTTGTAATAATTCCAGTCAAACTGCTTTGTCTCTTTATTAAAAAACGGTTGCAGGGGTGTTCCACCATCATATTCGTAATAGGTTTCTGACAAATAATCTCCTGCGGAAAAGCCTAGTCTTGCTTCACATTTATAACCATCAATATCCCTTGTCCCAACAAATTCAATATTTCCCGTACCAAGCTTTGCCAATTGTAAATATGAATTCACATTAGAGGATAAACTATCACCTATGGTCAATATTGAGATTGTCTTTGGAATTTCATTATCTATAAGAGATAGGGTCGTACTTTTAGAGGCAATCAAATTCATTTTATTATCATAAATCTGCAACTCTAAAGAATAGTCTCCAATTAACTCGTAAGTTCCTGTAACGGAAAACTTACGTCTCATATTCTTTCCAATTTCACATACCCAATTGACATTGTACTGGTCAATCTTTTCTCCTAATGAAGTTACCTGACTGTCATAGATTTCCGTTGTAATTCCTTCTGCTACATAAATAACATCAGGTAAATAAATCTGAATATCATCCTTATAGGAATCAAGCTTTTTATTTGTCTCTTCGTATTTGTCATCTAACTCTGTTTGCAATGCGGCCAGTGTCTCATTTAGCTGTCTTATTTTAATAAATTCATACGTTATTAAGGCAATTACAAATATCATCAAACCTATTAAAATAAGTTTCTCTGTCGTCTTTTTATGTGCCATTTTCATCTGTTCATAGCTCCTTAGTTCTAAAATGCTATTACAGTATAGCGTACAATCAAAAATTTTTCAATCACGGCTTTATTCGTCAAACGTGATTTCAAAATCTCCCGCATATTTTCGTCCCATTTGATGCTGTGCCTTTCTCTTTTCCACTGAGTCAAATACGATAGAAAAATCATAATCCTCTGGATATAACTCTTCTGCTTTAACAAGTAATTTTACTCTTTTATGATTTAACCAAATCTTTTTATCTTTTAATTGTACCTGTAGCACACCTTTCTCATTCACCCTTTTACAAACGATACCTATCTTTTTATCTGGATAAATTGTAACGCTGTCGCCAATGTTATAAAGCGTACTTAACTCTTTTGTGATTACCTTTTCCTTCTTCTTTTGAATCTTAGGAATAGGCTCTTGCTTGGGCACATCCTTCTTTTTTTCTTGTATAAGAGATTTTATGAATGCATTTTCTTCTTCCTTGTATGCAGCCTTACTTGCTGTAATAAGCATATCAATAGGCATTCCAAGACTTTTTGCAATTTGAAGTGCACAACTTTCTCCTGCTTCTCCAACCTTAAGTTGATAAAGTGGTTGTAAGGAATCTTTGTCAAATGCCATTCTTGCATTGATAACGCCACTTGTATTCGCCGCATACGTTTTTATTTCAGGATAGTGAGTGGTTGCAAGAAACAAACATCCAGATTTTCTTAGCTCTTCTAAGATAGCAACTGCAATGCCCATTCCTTCCGCTGGATCTGTTCCTGAGCCAAGCTCATCTACAATAACTAAACTTTCTTTATTAACCCTTTGTAATATGAAAAGTATATTCTTTATATGAGCAGAGAAGGTCGAAAGATTTTCTGTAATATTTTGACCATCTCCAATGTCACATAAATATTGACTGTTCATTGTAAAGTTTCCATATTCGCAAGGTACATGAAGGCCACTTTGTGCCATGATACTTAAAAGTCCTACTGTTTTTATAGCCACCGTTTTTCCACCTGTATTAGGTCCAGTTACAACAATACCGTTTATCCCTTCTCCAATTTCAAAATTAAGCGGGATACACTTGCTTTCATCTAAAAAAGGATGCCTTCCGTTTCTTATCTCTATTTTTCTTTGGGTGTTAATCCTTGGCTCTGTCGCCTTCATGTCAAGGCTTAACTTACCCTTAGCAAAGATAAAATCCAACTTTTCAATGATTCTTATGTTTTCATAGAATATATCTTCTGATTCGGTTACCTTTGCAGCTAGTGAATATAGTATTCTTCTTTCTTCGTTTTCTTCTTCAATTTTTAAATAGGATAGCTCCTCATTCATTTGCGATATTTTGGTAGGCTCTATAAAAAGAGTGGCTCCCGTAGAAGATTTATCAATGGTGCTACCTGAAATTTTGAATTTATATTCCTTTTTTACGGGAAGGCAGATTCTTCCGTTTCGAAGCGTTACAAAATGGTCGGTAAAACACTCTTTGTTTTTTCTCAACATGCTGTCTGCTGTTGTTCGCATTTTACTATCTAAGGCATCTATCTCAGAGCGCAGTGTTTTCAATTGTTTGCTTGCATAATCATCCACTCTTTCTCCTCGTATTTTCTCACTGATTTCTTTTCTTAACTCATCTATACTACCAAGTTGTTCTTCATAGTACGCTAAGCTAACTTCCAGCGATTTTGCACGGTTCAAATAATCTTTTAATCTTAATACACTTACCAAAACAGTTCCAACATATTCTAGCTGTGCTGGTGTTAAAAGCCCTCCCTGCTTTGCTGTAATTAAAATACTCTCTACCTGATTTAAGCTTACAAGTGGTGGCTCACCATAATGATCTAGTATGATTCTTGCCTGTGTTGTTTCCGATTTATTTTTTTCCAGTTCTTGTTCTGACAAAAATGGCTGAAGTTCGTTTAATTGTTGTTTTGCCCGCTCTGTGAGTGCTGATGCTACTAAATGTTCTTTTATTTTATCAAATTCTAATATTTTAAATGATTGATTCAATGTGTTATCTCCTTTTTTTCATAAATTAAAAAATCCTGTAAGACCATAAAGAAATAGTCCTACAGGTAACACCCATACGATTGTATATATTCTTTATCATCTTTATGGCTAACAGGTACCAAAATAAAGGCATACTAAATGCCCAAAAACTCCTGTTATATACTTAAATTCATAAGTTACCTATAAAGATGCAATTAACAAAAATACACAACCTTTCATTTAAAATTTATTTCATCATAACATTGTTTCATATTCATTTCAAGGTATTTTAATAAAAAACATCCATAAAACAACAAAGGTAGATTGCTGTCTCACAGATGTTTTTAATTTTTATTTGGTTTTAGTAATGACTTTCACTCATTAATATGTAAAGATTTGCACCCAGTACTGTATGCCTGAAGCATTTTGAAGATTACCAACTCCAATATTTACATAGTTTGGATTCATGATATTCGCTCTATGTCCTGGACTATTCATCCAAGCCGTTACGACTTCTTGAGGAGTTTTTTGTCCCCATGCTATATTTTCACCTGCACCACGGTATGTAACTCCCTGTTCTTTTAATGCAGTAACAAATCCTGTACCATTTGGTCGAACATGCTCAAATTTGGTTTGAATCTCATTTGCTCTTACAGTAGCTGCTTTTGCTACATTTGTATCAATTTTTAAAGCTGCTAGTCCTTCTTTTGCACGCTCAGCATTAACAAGATCAACTACTTGCTGTGCATAAGACTTTGTGGAAGTCTCTGTGCTAGGCGTTTGTGTTTCAGGGGTTTTAGTAGTATTTGTTTCTGTATTCGGTGCCTTTGTATTGGTTGTTTCGGTATTGGTTGTCGTTTCTTGATTCGGTGTTGTATCTTTTGTTACTTCTGTTTCTGGCACTGTAGCCTCTTTTGATGTATCAGTAGTGTCGGTCTCATTTGTAGACTCTGTCGGTACCTCCACCTGTGTTTGATTGTTACAGTATTGCTGGTTTAGTTGAGCCGTTGCATTTTTAACTGCCTCTGCTAGTTCTTCATTTGTGCATGTCCCATTTGAATACTGCGCACCAAGCACATCGTTGATGTTTATTTTATCTAATTGCTGTATTGCTTCACAATTTTGTTGATTGAGAGCCTCTGCCCAGTTTGCGCAGTTTGCGTTTACTCCTGCATTTTTAAGCTGGCTTTGTAAGTCTTGTAAGTTACAGTTTCCATTAATGGTTATTATTTTTTGTCCACCGCTATTGTTTAACCCTGCGGCTTCTGAACTCATTGGTATCATGCTCACTGCTATTGTAATTGCCACCATTCCTAGTGTTGTTACTTTTTTCATTGAACTTTCCTCCTTCTAGAATGTTACAAATTTATTACGTATTTATTACAAAACAATCATAACACTCTTATTTGTAACATACTAGCGGGAATAAATGGGAATGATTTTGCAACGAAAAATAATAGCATAAAAGCCTTTCTTGCTCTTATATGTTCTATCTATTTTAAGTAATCAACGTACTAAAAGCATTGTAGACATCCAAGATTCCGTAACCCCAGTCACGATTTGGATAAACCACACTTGGATCTCTTCTTGCTCCACGAATCAAAAAATTCTTTATCTGCAGTGTGTCCATTTGTGTCTGGTTTCCTTTCACAATTCCCCATTCCAAAAGCATGGCAACAACACCTGTTGTAAATCCTGCTGCTATACTAGTACCTGACTGTGTTGTATATGTATTTCCAATGGCTGGAACAACCATATTTACCCCTGGTGAAGCAAAGGAAGGATTTACAACATTATCTAGAGTATATCCCCTACTCGAATAAATATATAATCCGGAATTTCGATAATCATAAGCAGCTGTAACAATCGGGATGACTGTATTGCCTGGTGAGGTAAGTGTGTAATACGGCTCAGGTCTTATAAATCTGGTTCCTTCCGTTAAAAAGTTATTAATTGGAAGCCAAATATTAAAACTTGGCTCTATGTTAATCGCTGAATAAACGCGAAAGCGCCAAATGCCCTCCATCGGATTTTGGAATCGAATTAAAATAAGTTCTCCTCCTGTTTGCGCTTCTACTAATTCATAATCCACAAATACCCTTGTATTCTCAAAAATAAAATTAAGTTCTCTTGTTTCTTTTAATCTTGCTGGAATACGTGGTATGTATTGTCCCGTTGGTGAGAATAAGTCGATTGAAAAAATATTTGGACTTTGTCCCCATAATTCCATAGAAAAACCTGGATTATTAGGCCCTATGTTTAATTCCACGGTATCATATCCAATGGTAGGATCTACAGTTGCTGCATAATGATGCCCCCGATTTCCTTCATTTCCACCCGCAATAGAGATTCCAACTCCTCGTTGTGTGGAAAGTGATGTAATATAAATACTCAGTGGTAATTGTGCATTGTGAGCCCCTTGTGAAGTACCAAGACCAATGCAAATTGATATTGGGCGAGACAGCCTTCTAGATACATTAATTAAATATTTAATGCCTTGCATGATGTCATTTTCCTGATAACAATTTGCATCTTGTGGTATAAAAAAAAATCGTTTTAAAAATTCCTTTGCTTGCTTTAATTTTACAACTACAATTTTAGCATCTTGTGCAACTCCCGAAAAACCCTGTGACACATTACGAGTCCCCGCAGCTATACCAGCGATTGCTGTCCCATGTCCGATTTCGTCTACACTAGGTACAATTGAAAGGGGATTGGTACTAGCAAGTGCAAGATTGATTTGTTCTTGTGTATATTCGGTTCCATAAAAGAATCCTTCTGGACTTCCATCTGGACTTTGAATGGTTTGATCCCAAATAGAAATGATTCTAGTTGTTCCATCAGGATTCTTAAATGCATCATGCATATAATCAATTCCTGTATCTACAATTCCAACTATGACCCCCTCGCCAGTCAAATTCAAATAGCTACTATTTTGAATCCTTGCAACGCCTGAATCTTCTAAGCTATTTATATCCATTAATCCAAAGCAACTAGGGTAAATACTATAAGAATATCTAGGGATCAAATTATCTGGTATTAATGCTAGTGGCAAATATGCAACTGCAAATATATTATTAATGTTTTCATAACAAAACTCTGGAACTGCTTTTATACTATCTGGAATTTCATCAATTTCAAATATAAAATCTCCAAATTCTTCACTTACAATACGATCCGCACAATTATCCAATTAGCCAAGCCTCCTTTTTTAGTATTCTAACGACTACTTTACATCTCTACTAAACTCTCCTTTTTCGTTGACTAAAAAAACTTCCATTAGTATTTGTTTCGTTTGCCAATCATCAAAAGTAACTGGTTCCCCCAGTAAAATAGTATGAGCTATTTCAACTCCCAATTCACCCATTCGAAATGGTTGCTGTGCAATGGTTCCTTGCATATCTCCCCTTTTTATTGCTTCTAATATTGAAGGTCCCGCATCAAAACCAATAAGCAATATCTGGCCTTTTTTTCCTGCCTCTACAATAGCCCTTGCTGCCCCTAATGCCATTGTTCCATTTTCACTAAATACTACCGCTAAATCATCTTTGTAGTCTAAAAGGATCTTTTTCATTTCTACATATGCTTCTTCCTCTATACTATTAGCTGTCACCTCTGCAACCAAATCATAACCTGCTTGTGTTAATACTCCTTCAAATCCTTCTCCTCTAAGTAATGCATATTTAGCAGTTTGTTGTACTTTTATAATTGCAAAGTTCTTACTTACTAACTTATATTCTTCAATCAAGTCAAGAGCATATTCTCCTGCCAAAACACCACCGCCAAAATTATCCGATACAATAAAGGCCGCAACATTTGCACCTCCTGTTCCCGTATCAATTGCTACTACTGGAATGTTATACTTTTGCGCATTCTCTACTACTACTGGCATTAATTCTGGATTATAGGGCGCAATGATTAAGGCATCAATTCCTTGCGTAATCATGTCTATACTACCAGTAACCATTTCAATGGAATTACTTTTTTCATCGTTTAACAAAAGATTAATTCCAAGTTCTCTCGCTTTAGACACCACTCCGCTTTGCATGGTTTGCCAAAATTCAAGAGAAGCATCAAATACGGACCATCCAAAAGTAAGTATTTTTTGTGGCGGTAAAATACTCTCTTTCATTTCTACATTATTTTCTTTTTTTTTAAATTTCATTATGTTGTTGGATTCATTTTTTCGATGAAGGGGTGTAATTTGAATGTACTTATCTCCTGTTACTCGAATTAGTTCGAATTTCCTTTGTAAAATCTCAAATACTCCAAACGTAACAGGATGAAATCGTAACTTAGATACAGGTGGACACATATAGCCTGTATTGATGTGTTTATAATCATTATTATATATCATAGGTGCATGGGTATGTCCCATCACCACAATGTTTATCGATTCTTTACAGCACTTTTTTAAAAAACTATCCGCTACATACATGCTATTATAATCATCTAGGATATTAGAAAGTTCAATCTGGTGGCCTAAAATCCCTTTGTTTTGATAAATGGTCTTTACTTCGTCTAATGTTACCGTGATAAATCGATTGATTTGAATGGGTAAATTTCCAGGCATGCCTGTAACGTTTATCAATGCATCAATAAAACTACAAACGGTATTATATTTATTATCGAAGTTTTCATAAAAGAAGGGTAGCTTGGGAAGAAAATCATTGTAGCTATAAGAGCTGTATTCATTTAGATCACTGATGGACTTATTGGGTGTTGTCATTAAGTCTTTATGTATTTTATATGCCATTGCCCTAGTTACAAAATACCCCAGCGGCAATGGTGAAATATGACTTATAAAATACGGTGCGTTTACTGCGGTACATTCATGTCCATGCATAAACTGCATATGGGTATCGTAAATCGGAACATATACACCATAATGATATTTCATGACATAGCCGTCATTTGTTCTTAACTTATCAAGGTCTGCCTTCGTTACATTCATATCATGATCGCCAGGTATAAATACCATCCTACCCTTAAGAGCACTTAAAGCTTCTCTAAGCTTGCCTTCTTTTCCTAATATATTGGGATGTGTACGAATAATGTCGTCAATGGATGGAGGTAATTGTTCTGGTGGATACGACCAAAACTCAAAAATATCCCCAAGAAGAACTACCTCTTCTATGCTCTCTGCTAAATCTATAATATAATTTAAAACAGATACTACATATTTTTCATGTATCTCTTTTCGATACCATACAGTAGGCGCATTGGTTCCCATATGAATATCGCTTAAAACAATGACCAAATTCCTTTCTTCCATACATACTCCCACTTTTCACTATTACAAAACAATATATGTATGAAAAATTCCTATTATACGGAAAATTTCTCCATACGCGCAATCACGCGAGGCTCATCTTCATTATAATAATTGCATCTTTTTAGTAATTGAAGCGCAATATCTTCTTTGCCTTGATTCATCATATCATCTGATATTTGCAACAACGTATCAATTGCTAGCTCATTCGTGTCACAAAACAACATGACCGCAATAGAAATTGCAATATAAGTAACCTTTCTGTTACATAAATAGATAATATCAGTCTTAAGAGGCTGTTTCTTTTTATATCGCTTGATGATATCGTTTAGGTTGCGAAAGTAGTTCATCAACGTCGCAAAATCATTCACATAATCAAGTGCTGTTCTTAATTGGCACATTCTCTCGTTTTCACAAGTCGATATTACTTGCATAGATAATTTTAGCTCCCCTGTTGTATCCGAAGCTTCCAACAAGACATCTGGCCTTTTTTCGTAACATTCCATAAAATATTGCTTGGCACCTTCGATATCTTTTTCTTTGAAAAATACAGCAAGTTTTTCTTTCATTTCTTTTGTCTCTGTTTTTTCTGCGGACATTCCAACCATACATTCATAAGCCTTTAACTGATTAGCCTCAACCCAAACGAGTAATAAAAACTCCGAAATAAATCCAAACACTCTTTTGTGATAGTCATCGTATGAGGAGATATCGATTCTTTTTTCTACTTCTAGTAATATCGTAAAGAGCCATTTTGCATAAGCATCAAACAACGGTTTGGAGGCTACCATAATATTACCAAAGTAAGATTCTTTTGCATGTACAAGTCGATTAAAATGTTCGTAATATTCGGGATATAATTCTTGTATCACTTCACCTGTCTTAATTAAATCATTGATATTATGCGCATCTTTATATCCCTCATAATACGTATAATCATAATGCAACCTTTTTGAGGTAATTAAATCATATTGTTGTAAAATATCTTTTAATTCAGTTTCAGAAAAGATTTTTCCGCTTTTATTAATTAAATATCTACGATAATGACAAATTCCAACGTAATCGGCAGACGTTTCATTTTTCCACACCCAGTATACACCAGTTAGCTCACTAAAACTTGCGTTACGCTTCGATATATTATCTCCTGTATTATCTGCTAGATAACCTAAGTCAAAAGACAACGCCCTTCCAACATGAAGCGGAATATACATTGTATCCTTTGGCTCGTCGAATTTTTTATGTGTCATGGTAAACATTTTAACAGACATTCTTTATCCTCCGTAATCTTGATTAATCATTCATTTTACTTCCGCATTTTGGACATATATTACCATGAGAATAAACAAAACCACACCGATAACAGCATTTTACCTTATGCTCTTCTTTTGCCAAATACGATACATTCCTAGATTCTGGTTTTTCTTTTAAATACATAACAAAATTATTCAACACCTCTCCAACAGGCTTTAAGTCCTTTATTTTGAGTGAATTTGCAATTTTAATCGTATTGCTAACTGTTTCTACATAAATTCCTCTCTTTAACATCCCATTATGCGTAAATACTTTTTCAATTCGCATGATATCTATTTTCCCGCCATTTAAAAGAGAATGATAGAAGATATGATTGGGAGTTAAAATAAACCCACTTTCCCCATTTGAAGCATAAGAGGTATCGCAAATCAAAATTGGATATTCATACTTTTCTATCCCTTTTGCGTAAGAATTTATTGCATTTTGTATGATTATGGTTTCCTCATCCTCATGCTTGCCTCGAAGCATTTTTCTTACATTATAAAAATACATTCTGGAATCTAAATTTAAATAATCTCCAAGCTCTTTGATTAGTTTATTTACTAATTGTTCGCATTCATCGCTTTTTAATTTGGTTAGACGTTTGTCAATCTGACCAAGCATATCCTCTTTTAGTTCAGGTAAATATTCTCCAAGCAAAATCTGTTCATAGGCTTGGATTCCTTCTTCAAAGGTCAAATCTGCTGGTTCCTTACATATATCTTGAATTGCAGACAAATCAGCATTGTAGATTTTTTGCTTTAACTTTTCAAGCGTTGGAGCCACATTTCGTTCTTCAAAATGAAGCTCTTGCAATTGTTCATACGCTTTTTGATAGGCCTTACGATTTCTTGGATTTAATCGCTTCATCATGGAAGAAATCTCTTGTTTTTGGGCTTCATCCAATTTTTCTTCTAGCAGCTTTTCATAAAGTCTCGTATCAATATTATGATACTCTTTCATCTTATCTTTTAGCTGTTCGTACTGCCTTTTGCTTAAATCCTTTGGTGCCTTGCTTACTAAATTCTCTAATTCACTTTTTGCTTTTTTTTCTAGTACTTTCTTTAAAGAATCTATAATAGGACTATTTATATCTTCCTTTCGTTTCGTTTTGGTAATTTCCTCTAATATCTTTTCCACTTGTGAAAAGCTTTTATCTTTGCATTCTGCTACCTTTTTGCGTATTTCTTCTTCCGCTTCTTCATCAAGGCGCTCATCAATTAATTGTATTGCACTTACTTTTTTCTCCTCTTCCATATCCTCTATTAACGGTATTCTGTCTCTAAGTTCTTGAAGTTGTAATTTGGGTAACTTCTTCAATTCAAATGCAATGTCACTTCTATCTCCCTTTTTTACCAATTCTTTAAAATGAAAAAAGGCTTCCATTGATAAGGAGAAGGTATCTTTTTGTTTGGTTGGTGCTTCTTGTAAATATGGAGTTTCTTCTTTCTTATCCGATTCCAAATGATTCGTGGTTTTAGTTGCATTCTTGGTGAATGGATGTATCTTTTTTGTTTCTTTGTCTTCTTTTTCTCTTTCAACAAAATTCGTCTTTGACTCAATCACTTGTGAACGTTCTAAATCTAGCTTCTTTTCTTCTTTTTCTTGTCTTACTTGTCTTTTTTGAATCTCACGTTCAATTACTTCTTTATATTTATCAACGATTTCTTGAGGATAGAATCCAGATTCTAATTTTTCTAACAAGGCATTTAACTCTTCCTGGGTCAAAGCTTCATATTGTTCAAGCTCATAAAGCGACTCTAACTCCTCTCCTGTCTCTTCCTCGCCTTGCTTTAGATATTCTGATTCATACTGATTGAAATTGCTGTTTGATATCCTTTGTCCTTTTTTTCCTAATAACTCCTGATAGTCTTCATAGGCTACTTTATCATCCTCGAAGCTAAGTTGAAAAACATCTCCCTCTGCTAATAATTGCTTTGGTTTTGGGGTATAGAAGCGATTGCATGCACTACATGTATAAGCTCTTGCTAAATATACCCCTCCCTCATCCGTTTCAATACGAAATTCTTGCCCTTTTGGATAAACCACCATATGAAGCTTGCTTTGGCATGTAGGACATTTGTAATTTACCATATAAAACTGGTTTCCAAGACGTGCCTTTGCTTTATCTTCCATAGTCAGTTCTTCCTTTACAAAGGTGAGGTTTATTGAATTCCAAATCACCTTATGCCAAAGGCCAAGTCTATACTCTTCATCTTCTTCCTCTGATATCGATGTTTCCTTTTCTTCTTCTTCTGCTTCTTTTTCTTCCAAAGGTGTTTTCTCATCCAGAATCATTTGTATAACCTCTTCATAAGTCATTTGGATTCCTTCTTTGAAAAAACGCAAGTTATCTTTGGTCAATGAGGCTTCCACTCCTATTTCTTTAAAGATGTATGCCAGTAAATGATTTAGCTGGTCATAATCCTTTTCTACCTTAAGCCCTTTGATACTCCCCCATTTACCAAATGTATATAAAATCATATTGATTGCATTTTCAAGCGTTTCATTCTCTGTTATTTCCCAGGCCGTCTCTTCATTTACTGTGATATCAATGATATTACTGTAGGTTCTTTTGTTATCAAAATTAAAAAAAAGAGAACGTACTTTACCAAGTAAAATCAAATCGTTATTATTAATAATAAACAACTCATTCCACTGTACGTTTTCACCCATTGTTTTTATCATCTTATGAAATATTACTTTTAATTTATCATTTGCTTTTAATAGAATCATCCTCATCACTCCTTGTAACTATTATAACGTGACTTTGGTAAATTCTCCATAAAAAACAAAAAAACAAGATAGGTACTTTAGTCACAGTACTATCTTGTTTTTTATTTTGTCTATTCTATATCAGGTACTTTCTCTCTCAACTAAACTAACTGGAAGTGTTGTTTTGCTTGCCACCATTTTATCCTTACTTGCGTCAACCAACATAGAAATAGCCATTTGTGCCATCTCTTTAATCGGTTGATGTATGGTTGTAATTGTAGGTGTTGTAATGGAGGATACCAATACATCATCGAATCCAACCACCTTTAAATCCTTTGGTACGCTTATCTTTAATCTGGAACATACCTGTAATACCTGTGCTGCAATCAAATCACTGCTGGCAAATATTCCATCTACTTCTTTATTCTGCGTTAACACCTCTTCGATTAGTTCATGGTATTCTCCCATGTTGTACTGTACCTCATTCGTCTTAAACGCCTGATAGGTTATACCACATTCCTTGCAAACCTCCATGAATCCAATTTCTCTGTCATCTGCGGGCATATAATTTCCTCTTACACCACTAATCACAGCAAGATTGGTACAGCCTTTTTCAATCAAATGCCGTGCAGCCATACGACCACCCTTTAAATTATCACATTCCACGGCTGCTGTCCCCATCTCAAGATTTCTCTCTATCGTTATTAACGGTACATGAATCCCTTCGAATTTGTTCATTTCAACCGTACCACTACAGAGTATGATTCCAGCTACACGATTGCGGTTACACATATCTAAAATCTCTTTTTCTTTTTCGTCTCTATCTCTGGAATTAAACAATAATATTTTGTAATTGCGATGATTGGCAGCCGCTTCTATGTGGCTGATTAATTCCGCAAAATAGGGATGCTTGATATGAGGCACAATGACGCCAATTGTATTTGTTGTCTGCTTTGATAATGATCTTGCTACTTCGTTTGGCTGGTAGTTTAATTTCTTCATAGCGTCGTAAACGCTTTTTTTTGTCTCTTCACTGATATAACCTCTGCTGTTTAGTACGCGCGAGACAGTACTTACCGCCAAACCAGTCTCTTTTGCTACATCCTTTAACGTTGCCACACAATCACCCTCCAAAATCCCTTATTTCACTTCATAAATCATCAGCTCACTAATCTCATTGGAGCTTAAATTTATCTCATCATTAGAAATACTATGTTCTAGTTGTATTACTGCATATATTATATCATTATTAGCTGTTATTTCAATGATTCCTGAATCAAATATCATAGAAAGCTCTTCAAGTGGTGTTTTAATAGGAATTTGTTCCTCTCCAACTTTTATTACTCCATTTTCCTGATTGTATTCTACTTCACACCCAAGTATAAAGCCATGAAAGCCTTTTGAAGTTTGATCCTTTTTCAATGTCAACTGAAGGCCCAATACGCTTTCCTTCTCCCACTTAAGGTTTACTTCTTTACTTTCCTTACTATTCATGGAGTAAATAATATTAATTCTTTCTCTAATCTCCTTTGGCAGACTTTGCTTTAAGCGTAATTCTCCCTTACATCTACACAAGTTAAACTCTCTTGGCAATCCCATACATCCAGTATAAAGCTTGTTTACTGTTTTTGTTCGAAGCCAAGGAATGGATATCACTCTGCCATCCATATTAGAAATTGTCTGGGCAGCGTAAGGAAGTTTTGTATGATATGCTTCTTTTTTTGATCCCTCTACATGAAATTCATATCCGTCGAAGTTTCCTAAATAATAGTAGCCGTCTGCACACCAAAATACCCATTTGGTTTCTTGTGTATTTTCACCAGACTCGTCTTCTATTTTTAATTCAAATAAATCGGGGCACTCAAAACCTTGATCTAGAAAAAGGCGCTGGCTTATTTCAAATTTCTTTAAATCAACGGAACACAATATTGCAAATTCGTTTCCCTCCAGCCAAAGACACATGATATAAGCTTTCGTTGGCTCATGATAGAATACTTTTGGATCTCTGTTTTCTTTGCATATCGTTGGTACTGCCACCAGACTTTTTGTCAGTGTATTGCCTCCATCTAAGCTATAGGCTAACTTTTGAACAAAATCTTTTCCCTTACTTAATTCATTTGCATTACCTGCTGCCGAATAGTAAAACAAAAGCGCATCCTTTGGTAGCCCAAGCAGTCCAAATTCATTGACTATTCCGCAACCAGAAAATATGGTGCCGTCTTCATCGGGAAACAATACCGTATCTATTTGCTCCCAATGAAGCAAATCTTTACTTATTGCATGTCCCCAGCTCATATTATCCCATTGCGTATCAAACGGATTATATTGAAAATACAAATGATACAATCCTCCCTGATATAGCAGCCCATTCGGGTCATTGATCCAACCGTAGTCTGGGGTAAAATGAATTTGTGGGCGATTTTGTCTTTTCTTTATAATATGTTTTGCTGTATGAACGCCGTTGATAAAATTCTGGGTATAATCTCCCTTTAATAAGATTTCTTTTCCTTGAAACTGACTGATTGGAAGGAAAGCCAGATAATCATACTGATATTCTACTTCCTCCTCTTCTAGCATTGGAATATTTAGCTCTGTAAAATATGTATCCTCTACTATGAAAAATATTTTTTTCTTAGGTTTTTCTGCCAGAATGGGTATCACAAGATAGTGATCTTGTTCTCCTATTAAAATTCTATTTTCCTTCATGAATGTGCGCTCCTGCTAAGCTTAAGACCTTTTCGTTAAAATCTACATCTGTATAGGTAATGGTCATCTTTTTGCTTTCAAAATCTGCGTATAACACAGCCTTGTGTTTTCCATTTACTCTTTCTATAATGATTTCTTTCTCACTACATGAATGCATATGGAATTCACCATCAAAAGCTTGATGTGTATTACGAAATTCCATTAGCTTTAAAAGCGATTGTACCACTGGACGTTTTACTTCTCGTTCAATTTCTTCCTCTGTATAGTAATGTCTGTTAATATTTCTGCCAACCTTTGTTTCCTCCAAAAGTTTCAAATCATTTTTACCCGCCAATAATCCTACATAATAGACTTGTGGAATACCAGGCGCAAAAAACTGAACTGCTCTTGCTAATAAATAAGATGCATCATCATCTCCAAGGGCGGAGTAGTAGGTACAGTTTACCTGATAAATATCAAGATTGTTGTACGCTGCTGTATTGTATATTTTCTTTACGTTTGCACCATATTTAAAGATATCTTCCTTGGTACGTTCAATTTCTTCATCTGGGAGCAAATCCCTAACATCCACAACTCCAATTCCATCATGAGTGTCCAAAGTCGTAAATTGTTTTCTAGGACAAATGGTAAGCCAGTTTTTCAAATACTGTGTCTGTCCATAATACAGCGCATGAATCAAAAGCATTGGAAGGGCAAAATCATATACGTAATAATCCTTTTCCTCAATCTTTTTTTGCATGGTATAATGTTCATGAATTTCAGGTAAAAGAGAAACCCCATATTCTGAAACAATATCCTGACATTCTGCTAAGAATTCCCACACATCTGGTTCGATAAAAAAGCAACTTGTCCCTGCCTTTTTAGTAGCATAAGCAAAGGCATCCAATCGTATTAAGGCTGCGCCGTGCTCACATAAAAAGGTCAAATTATCACGAATGAATTCTTTGGCTGTTTCTGATTTGCAGTTAATGTCGATTTGTTCTTCATCAAAAGTACACCATACCTTTTCCGTCGTTCCATCTGCAAATTTTGCATCTACATAAGGTGCTCTTGGCTTTCTTTTGTAAATAGCGTCTACCTGTTCTTTGGTAGGCTCTTCGTTTTCCCAAAAATCTTTATATCGAATAAATAAATCTTTATATTTCGAATCATCTTTCTTTAATAAAAAATCTTGGTAGTATTCGCTTTGTGCTGAGATATGATTAATCATATAATCAAACATCAGATAATAGTTCTTAGATAGTCTTTCAATATCAGACCAATCCCCAAATGCCTCTTCTACTTTATGATAATCCATAGGAGCAAAACCTCTATCTCCCGAAGAAGGAAAGAACGGTAAAATATGTACTCCACCAACCGCTTTTGTAAAGTAACGTTCTAATATCTTATATAAATCTTTTAAATTATGACCCATTGAATCTGAGTACGTAATTAGCATGACTTTATTCTCAATCTTTTTCATTTTAATACCATTGACAGATTCCCTTCTGCCAAATTCCTTTCTTGACAATGTACTTTCGCTGTTACCATTTTCCACAGCTTTTGTGCGTGTTTTATGACTTTACCGCTCCTGCCACAACACCACTTATAATCTGCTTTTGAAGAACTAAGTACAAAACCAGAATTGGTGCAACTGTAAGCACAAGTCCAGCCATAATGGTTCCATAATCAGCAGAATAAGTTCCATAAAACGCATAAGTGGATAAAGGCAGCGTCATAATTTGCTTTTTCCCTAACACCAAAGAAGGAAGTAGATAATCATTCCAAAATGCCAATACATTTAAGATGACAAGAGTTGAAGTAATCGGCTTTAAAAGCGGAAAGACCACCATAAAAAATGTCTGTGGCTTACTACAGCCATCTAAACATGCAGCTTCTTCCAAAGATAACGGAATACTACTTTTGATAAAGCCTTGAAAAATAAACACCGACATACTCATTGCAAATCCTACATGAAAAAAGATAAGGGAAGTCCTATGGTTTAACATATTAAGTTTTGCTCCATATATGGAAACCAAAGGAATCATGATTGCCTGAAATGGGATAATCATGGATGCCGCCATTAAAGAAAAACAAACGGTTGAAAATTTATCTTTTGCCCTTACAAAATAATATGCAGTCATTGACGCTAAGACTGTTACTATTAAAGTACTTAGCCCTGTAACAAATAAAGAGTTTGAAAAGCTTCTTAAAAAATTCATTTTTTCAAATGCCACCAGATAATTATCAAAGGTATAACCCTTTTCTGCTACAATGGAAAATGGACTTTTAATAATATCTCTTTTATATTTAAAGGAGTTAAGAATAATTAGTACAAAGGGAATCATGTATACGAAAAACAGAACTAACATGGATATCGCCTGGCTCCAATCAACAACCATACGTCTTGTACCGCCAACCTTGTTCTTTGTATTCATTATGCCTCAACCTCCTTTTTCTTTCCTAAATAAATTTGTACACCACTAATCGCCGCTACGATGAGAAACAAAAATAATGCTTCTGCCTGACCTACCCCATAATTTCTTGCAGTAAATGCTTTCTCATAAACATGCATAGCCACTAGCTTAGTGGTTCCATATGGTTCTCCTCCTGTTAAAGTAAGATTTACATCATATACCATAAATGCTCTTGATAAGGTTAAAAATAGGCATACAACAAAGGAGGGTACCATTAATGGTATGATAATTCGAAACATTCTTTGAAATCCTGTTGCTCCATCAATACTTGCAGCTTCTAATACATCCGTTGATAGACCTGTAAAACCTGCAATATAAATTAACATCATATATCCTGATAACTGCCATACCGTTACAATAACCAATGCCCAAAATGCCTTACTTGGATTCGAAAGCCATGAAGTACTAAAGATTCCCCATCCTGTACTTTCTCCTAAATTAACTAAAACTCTTGAAAAAATAAACTGCCAGATAAATCCTAATACAACACCACCAATCAAATTGGGTGTAAAAAATCCTGCTCTAAAAAAGTTCTGTCCTTTTAATCCATTTGTTAAAACATAAGCTAGCATAAATGCCACTAAATTAACTAAAATAACGGAAAAGAATACATACTTTAATGTCAGTCCCATGGAAGACCAAAAATCCGCATCCTTAAATACTTGTGCGTAATTTGATAAACCTATGATATTTTTTGTTGCTGTTACCCCATTCCAATCGGTTAGTGTCAAATAAAATCCATATATAAAGGGTACGATTACAACCGCAAAAAAGATTGACACTCCGGGTAAGGCAAATATGATTAGGTTTCTGATTTTTTCTTTGGGCTTATTTCCCATAGTTCCCATACTATCCCGTTCCTTTCTTTGTCGGCACTTAGTGCCAAGGATAACACACCACGCGGATAACATCATTTATCCGCGCTGGTGTGAATTGTCTTTAAAACAGACAAATTATTCTTTCTGTGCTGTCCAGTAATCTGCCAGACTCTTAGTCAATTCTTCTCTGCTACTTTGTTTTGCAATGTATTTTTGCATAGCAGCTCCCATTACACTCCAGTGATCAGAAGGTGCGATAAAAGAAGAATTAAATGTATTCCCACTTGATAACTTAGTCTTAATATCTCTTCCAAGCGGATCAAGAGGTTCAAAAGCATTATTAGCGGTTGCTGGAATCAATGCACAAGTCTCCACTAACATTTGTTGTCCTACCTCTGAATATACAATCCAGTTTAAAAACTCTTTGGCTGCTTCTTGTTGTTCCTTCGTTGCCTGTACATTATCAATCATTACTTGTTTTGATGGAGCAGCTTGAATACTAGTATTTGCAAAATCAGTTGTATCATTTCCTAATATAAAAGGTAAAAATCCATATTCATCTGTAGTTTCTGCTCCTGCCTCTTCAATATTTGGCCAAGCCCAAACACCATTTGCCCAAATAGCTGCCTCACCATCTGCTAAAAAGATAGGATCTTGTTCATACAAAGCACCTAAAGGATCTTTTCCATTGATGTTGTATTCTAACAATAAATCGATGGTATCTAAGAATTGATTGAATCTGTTATAATCAGCTGGAGCTAATTCACCGCTCTTTAATTGTTCAATTAACTTAGTACTTCCTGGCGTTGTACCATCATATGTATCATAGATAAATCCTAACTGGTGAGCTCCTAGAGACCAGTCTTCCTTTGAAATTACTACAGGGTTCTCCATACCTTTTGCCCTTAAGTCTTCTAACAGACTTTTTAATGCATCATATGAATTAATAGTAGAGGCGTCAAATTCTGTTCCTAGTGTCTTTTCAATTGCTGTTTTATTATAAATCAGACCTCTTCCTTCAATACAGAATGGAAAACTATATACCTTATCATTTACTTTTGTTACCTGATCTTCACATTCTGCAATCCATTTTTCATTGGATAAATCCAATGCATATTCTTCTGCCAATGCCACGATATCTGTCGTATCTAACATAGCCATCGTTGGAGCTGAACCTGAATTATAGGCACTGGTAATCTTTGTATATGGCACTTCTCCTGCACCACACGCAATAATATCTACTTTTACACCCTTTTCTGCTTCATATCTTGAAGCTACCTCTTCCAAAGCGGATTGAATCTCACCCTTACTATTTAAGAAAGAGATTTCCACACCCGTCAAATCTGCTTTGGCATCCTCACCTTTTTGTTCACTGTCCGTGTTAGAAGTATCCGCAGTGTTTTCAGTGTTCTGACTATCAGCAGACTGATTGTCTGTTTTACTTCCACATCCCGCCAGTAACCCAATAGATAAAGATGTTACTGATAATAAAGCGACAAACTTTTTCATTCTTAATTTCATAAAATTCCCTCCATTATTCATTTGTTACTAAGTAGCACATAACATAAATCTGTTATAGGATGATAATAGCATGCAAAACATTATGTGTCAATCGGTTGACATATAATTTGTATAAAATGTCATTCTGATATTTTATATTATTGTTACTCTTTAACAAAATCGTTTTTAAAATAATCCTTAGTCAATTTTATGATAAAATTTACTTAATCATCATTAATGCACGACTTTTATCTCATAACCAAGACCTTTTTTATTTCAATGCATCTTGTTTAAATTGACAAATCTATATCAAATCCTATTATGCACTTTGCTAAATAAACCGAAGATAACTACGATTTTCATTTCACGTCAAATCCATTTAATATGACAATCGATTAACATATATCTTGTTCTTATTTATGTGCCTGTGATTTTTCACTTAACAGAGTACGGGACATGGAAATTATCCATGCCCCGTACTCTGTTAGATATAATTCTATTTTACGCGTAACACCTTGTCAAGCTTAGTCATCTGTCCTAACTTAGTAGTCTCGATTGTTTCAAAGCTATCGGTATTCGTAATTACAAGTGCTGTTGTCGTTACATAACCAGCTTTCTTTATTTCATCCATTGAAAAGTTCATAATTAATTGACCACACTTTACCTTATCTCCTGTTTTTACAAGAGGCTCAAATCCAGCTCCATTCATTGCTACTGTATCCATTCCCACATGAATTAATAGCTCGATTCCATCTTTACTCATTAAACCAATAGCATGCTTGGTATCTGCAACCTGAATTATTTCTGCATCAAACGGTGCATATACTTTGCCTTTTGCTGGCTTTATTCCACAGCCTTTTCCTAATATTTCAGCAGAAAACACACCGTCATTTATCTCTTCCAAAGGGATTACTTCACCTTCAATTGGCATATATATATAACCTTTTTCGCTCTCAATTACACGCTCATCTTGTTTCGTCTTATTTTTAAATATATCAAATATTCCCATATTCCTTCTCCTAACTTTCATTTTAATGGCTTGGGTGCCACATTACTAATGTATTATAAACCTGTTTCTAATATTATCCAAGAATAATTTTATCATAAAATTACCCTCATCTTTTTTATTTATCATACCAAATCACAGTATAAAATGCTAAAATAAAGTTACAAGCTATTCTACGAAGCGAATTAGAGGGGAGATAATTATGGAATACAAAGAAATTAAATGTGCTACCGCTTTAAATAAACTAAAAAGAAAAATACCCTATTCATGGGATTTAAATATTTATCGTGGTTGTGAACATGGTTGCACATACTGTTATGCAATGTATTCGCATAACTATTTAGACAAAGAAGACTTTTTTCAAGAAATACATGTAAAGTCAAATGTCGTGGAAGCCTTGGAAAAACAACTCTCTTCTTCTAGTTGGAAGCAGGAGGTCGTTAATCTTGGTGGTGTAACGGATAGCTATCAGCCAGCAGAATCTATTTATCGAATCATGCCCGATATTTTAAAGCTATTCATTAAATACAAAACTCCATGTATCATATCTACCAAAAGTGATTTGGTACTTAGAGATTATGATCTCATTGATGAGTTATCTCGCATTACTTATGTAAATATAGCGGCAACCATTACAACTATGGACGAAACTATAAGAAAGAAAATCGAACCTCAAGGGGTTGATTCTTTAAAAAGGTTTGCTATGCTAAAGGCTTTTTCAAAGACTAATGCTTCCATTGGTCTACATTTTATGCCAATCATACCTTATTTGACTGATTCTTTTGAAAATGTCGATGCCCTTTATTCCCATGCAAAAGAAAGTAATATTTCTTATGTACTTCCTGGTACGTTGTATTTGCGCGGAACAACAAGAACTTTCTTTTTTAACTTTATAAGAAAAGATTATCCAAACCTATATGAGCCATTAAAATTGTTATATCAAACTGGAGGTGCCCCAAAAGAATACAAAAATGAGCTCTATAAAATGGTCAATTCACTAAGAGATAAATATGCTCTACCCTCCAGTTATATGGCTCCACTCAAAGAAAAGTTAAAGAAAGAGGAATACACACAGTTATCCCTTTTTGATTAAAATCCTGTACTACTCTTCTATTGTACTTTCCTTCCATATCTTAATTGCATAGACTAGTAGCAATAAGACTTGTATAAAAAGAATGAGCAATGCTTTTGTATCCAATTCTCCCTCTGTTGTCATGGCTATAAAGTCATGGCTGGCGTGCCAGATTATAACCACCCAAAGACTTTTTGTAATACTTACAAGTTCAGCCAAAACAAATCCAACTAAGAAGGCAAATGACATTTGTAAAATAAGGTAAAGCAGGTTCTTGCCATTGAATGCATTGGTAAGATGCAAAACACCAAAAATAATTGCAGATCCGATAATTGTCTGTTTTCTTCCCTTTACAGTAAGAAACTGAAGGATTAATCCTCTAAAATATATCTCTTCGTTAAAGCCGACTGCAATTGTTAAAAATGCTACTATCAGATACTGATAGGGTAATATCTTATTGCTAAACCCGTATACGACAAGAGGAAGAATTTCCATTAGAATCAAAGGTGCGTACCACCAAATCTTTTGAAAACTGTCTTTACTACGAAACGAAAAGCCATATGTACCAAGACTAATGTCCGTTTTTTTCATGATGAGGACACCTAGACTAGCTGAAATGACAAGGCTAATTGCCGCTATAAAATAAATCATATAAGTATCATGTCTCATAGCTTGGGGAATTGCCATACTAAGTGCAGTCAAAAATGTACATAAAATACCTATTAAACTAGCTGCTGCATAAGGATGTTTGATTCGAAATGTTTTGTTTTTCATTTTAGTTTTTCTTCCTCTTTCTTTAATTTCATAGCTAATCCCATAAAGGAATTATCTAAAAGTCTCTTGATTTCATTATCGTTATATTGGCATCCGTTTGTTGCAAACATGGCTGCTATACCATGAGTCGTAAGCCAAATACCAGCATATAACTCCTTGGCCCCTTTTTTTGAAAGACCTGACATTTGACAAATCATAGCAATTACCTCATCATCACCTTGCGTTGAACCAACAATATCCATGATACTCTTTTTTTGAAATGCTTCTGACATGAACAGCAATTGAAAAAGATTTCGTTCTCTTTTTGCAAAATCAATGTAGGCAAGACCCATTTGCAAAAATCCGCCCTCTTGTTTTCCTGCTTCTATCATCTTGTTGTTGTAAATCTGCTCAACTTTTTGATAAACTGCTTCCTTTAATCCATCCATTGATAAAAAGGCACGAAAGATTGGATGAACCGAACAACCAAGTCTCTTGGCAAGGTCTCTTGCATTCAAATTGGTATATCCCTTTTCTCGAATGAGCAATATGGCTTCCTCTAATATTTCTTCTTCTGAAATCTTAATTTTTGGCGGCATAAAAAACTCCTGTCATTAAATAATTTATGTTACGTAACGCATGTTACCTATTATAAACAAATGTTTTTTTCCTGTCAATCTTTTTACTATTATTTCATACAAAAAACACCTTTACTTTTAATGTAAACTGTAATACGTTTATAGTAAAATAACAGGAGGAATTCGGAGGACAAACATGGATAAACGTGATATGTTGATAAAACAATTTAACCAAACGCAAAAACAAGAAAATAAAATATTAAATCAAAAAGAAAATGCATTGTTCAAAGAAAAGATGAAGCCTGCGCTTGATAAATTACAAGAAAAAATACCTACCAAGATAAGAACAGGACTTGATACTGCCTTTTATAAGGGTTTTATGCTTGTTTTTGAAAAGGGCTCTCCAGTCATAGAAAAGACGTATAATAAGGAGAAACTAGAAATTGATTATGACTTAAATAATTATGCCGTTGACAAGCATTCCAGTAAAAGACACATAAAGAGAATGGATCGTTCTTCCAACCAGTCAAAGGCATTGAATCAATCCATTGCTGCCGTTGAGGGCGGTGTACTTGGTCTACTTGGCATTGGACTTGCTGATATTCCCATCTTTCTTTCCGTTATGGTAAAAACGATTAATGAAATCGCATTGCATTACGGCTACCCTTATAATACACAGGAAGAGAAAATATTTATGCTATCTATAATCTGTGGTGCATTATCAAAGGGCGAATCGCAAAAAATGTATTCCGAAAAAATAGACGCGATTGGTAGAAGCATCGACTCTGCTTTCGTACTTACTTATGATTTGGATGAGATTATGAAAGAAACCTCAACACTTTTATCCACTACTTTACTTACCGCAAAGGTAATACAAGGAATCCCAATCGTTGGAATCCTTGGTGGCACTGTCAATCCTGTTATCATTCATAAATTAGGAAAATACGCGAAAGTCAAATATAAGAAACGATTTTTGCAAAAAAAGATATTAGAGCAACAAAAGTAATCACTTATTTTAACATAGCCAAGACTCATAAAGAATCTTGGCTATCGTTATACCTTATTTTTGTTTGAATATAAGTTTCATGATTGGGAAAAACACCCAAAACGAAATCACACTATTTATTAGCATAGTTACAATATCTGCAAGTGTCATACCAAAAGATGCACCAAGCTTACTCATAAGCAATGTATATATAGGTGCTTTATATAGACCTTGTAAAGCAGATGCACCAACCGAAATTAGAATCCATGCAATTAAATACCAAAAGGCTGCCTTATAAACACTTGTATTGGATTGAAAGGTAACATTTCTTTGTAAAAAGAAATTAATTATTTGTGCAAGAAGCAGCGTGATTTCCACCGCTAAAAAGTAAGCCAATCCACCTCCTCCGCCAGCTCCAAGCGCACCAGCGGCATAATCAAAAACATAATAAATGCTTCCATCTACATTTGCTCCAATTGGTATTACTTGAAAAGCAGTATTTACTAACGTTGTAAATCCAAATATATACTTAATCAAAGGCATTACTACCATCTGTAATACGGTTACACCATTACTAATTAGAAAGAAAACAAGAAATTGAACTAAATTTGGATGCTTTTGCTTAAATTTATTCCAAGTCTCAATTATTTTGTTGTTGTACTTTATGTCCTCCAAACTTTATCCCTCCTTATTTCATACTTTTTTGTGCCTTTTTATTTCTAAAATATCCTTTTATAAAACCCTTTAAACCTGACCAAAATTGTCCATTAACCATGCGAACCATTTCATTTGCCATATCCATTGTGATAACACCATTTGTCATTTTTGCTATGCCTCGAAATGGCATATTGTAAATAAACAAAACATTTAAATTAGGAACTCCTTTTTTTTCACTTCGTACTTTTAAGGTATGAAGAATCTTATATGCTAACCTTGCTAACCCACTCTTTGCATAGTACATTTGACATAACGCATCGTTTACATCTAAAAGTCCCTGTTCATTCCAACGTCTATTAGGAATCTGCCTTCCCAATAAACACTCAAATTCCCTATCGCTAATGGTTTGAATCTGACCTGTATAATAAGGCTTCATGGAATCCTTTTCATACCAAAGTTTTGCTTTGCTTCCTTTTATAAAAATGGTTTCTTTTAATCGAATCTCCTTGCTAGAAGCTCCAATTAAGATTTCATACTCACCTTCTTCAACCTCCCACTGGCTATTTCCCGTGTTGTAATAGCGAAAGGCTTTATCATCAAGTGTAATCGTAAGTTCTTTTTCTTCACCAGCTTTTAAGAAGACTTTGGTAAAGCCCTTTAATTCCTTAAATGGGCGGTATACATCAGAATCTTTCGCATGGATATAAAGCTGGACTACCTCAGCACCATCGCGTATCCCTGTATTTTTAATACAAAATGTAGCTTGATTTTGGCTTACCTTTAAGTTGGAGTACTCAAACGTCGTATAGCTTAAACCGTATCCAAAAGGAAATTGCACTGAAATGTTTGCTGTATCATAATATCGATAGCCGATAAAAAGCCCCTCTCGGTACTCTGCATGATATTCCTTTCCAGGAAAGTATTGATACGTTGGTGTGTCTTCATATTTAATTGGTAATGTCTCGGCTAGTTTTCCACTTGGATTCACTTCTCCTGTTATCACTTGCAGCATTGCACCAGCTCCTGCCTGGCCACCCAAGTATCCATGAAGTACTGCCTTACAGTTACTAATCCAAGGCATTTCAATGGCAGAACCCGCAGACAATATTACAACAATATTTTTATTTACTTTCGAGAGTCTGCTAAGAAGCGCAACCTGATTGCTTGGAATCTGCATATGAGTTCGATCAAGCCCTTCTGTCTCACTGATTTCATCAAGTCCCATGTAGAAAAGAACAACCTCAGCCTTTTGAGCTAGTTCCACTGCGGCTTGTTGCATACGATCATCCATTTTACCATTTCTCTCATATCCAGCTTCAAAGCCAACAACGTCTAAATCAAATCCCTTTAAAACATCAAGGGTACTATCTAGTTTTGTACAATTCACAATAGAAGAACCAGCTCCCTGATAACGTGGAGTTTTCGCAAAATCACCAATAACTGCTACTTTACAAGCAGAAGAAAGTGGTAAAATACTATCTTCATTCTTAAGTAGCACAATACTTTCAGCTGCTGCTTTTTGTGCAGCTTTGTGGTGGTCTTCTATTTTTAAATCATTACTCTTATTTCTCTCAAATGCTGGCTTTATTTCATATAGTACCTTTAAAAATTCTTCTACTCTTTGATTTAGTAATTCTTCTTCTAGTTTTCCACTTTTTACAGCGTCAACAAGCTCCCTGTCACTATCTCCACCTGTTGTCGGCATTTCAAGATGATTTCCTGCTCGAACCGATTCCACATGGTTGTTTGAGCCACCCCAATCGGTTACCACAAAACCGTCAAATCCCCATTCATCCATTAATATATCTTGAAGTAATTTTTCATGTTCACTTGCATAAATTCCATTTACTTTGTTATAAGAAGTCATAAGACTTCTTGGTTTGGCTTCTTTTACTACCATTTCAAATGCAGTCAGATAAATTTCTCGAAGCGTTCGCTCATCCAGTATGGAATCGCTTGACATTCTTCGTAACTCTTGACTGTTTACTGCATAATGTTTCGGACATGCGGATACACCATTGCTTTGCACTCCTTTTACAAATCCTAATGCCATTTTTCCACATAAGTAAGGGTCTTCACTATAGTATTCAAAATTTCGACCACAAAGAGGACTTCTTTTCATATTCATTCCAGGACCAAGCACAACTCCAACTCCTTGAACCAATGCCTCTTCTCCAATACAAGCCCCAATTTGTTCTGCCACCGAAGGATCCCAACTATTTGCAATCGTTGCCGCTGTCGGAAAGCAGGTTGCTGGTAAGCTGGCATTTAAGCCCAGATGATCTCCTGCACCTACTTGTCGTCTTACACCATGAGGACCATCCGATAATACAACTGTAGGAATATTTAGACGCGCAATCGTTTTTGTCTCCCAGATATCCTTTCCAGATAACAAAGAAGCCTTTTCCTCTAATGTCATTTTACTTATTAAGTCTTTTAAATCTACCATATAACTTCATACCCTTTCTTAATCTGCATAACGCAAGTCTAGGTCTATTAACTACGCTATTTTGTTGCTTTATCATACCATGGTCTTCATAATTATTTTAAAGCATTACACAAATTGTTTGATTCATTTCACAAACTGCTTCTTTTCTCATATCAAAATAACGAATAATTTAATTCATCTTTCATTCATTTTTCCTTCAATTTTGAATAATTTGCTTCATAATCGAAGGGATTTTTACACAAGGCAAATCGTAAAACAAATATGATACTTTTTCAAATACATCATATCATATATCTTGAAAGGGATATTTTTTTAGCACAAACGGTTTGAATTTAAGCATAAACGGAAAAAAGAATGTGACATTCCCATCACATTCTTTTTATTCCTTGTTAGCTGGAATGACCACCGTTAGCTCAAACCAGTTTTCTCTTTTATTAATCGTGGCCCACCCATTGTATTTTTTGGCCGTGTATTGAATACTCTTAATTCCATATCCATGGTATTCTTTATTGGGTTTTGTGGTAGCAGGAAGATTATCTTCAAACTCTAGCTTTCCTTCAAAATAGTTTTCAAAACGAAGTACAATAAAATCCTTTTTTGATAGGACCTCAACATGAATTAACCTTTTTTCCTGTTCTTCGATTTGTATTTCACACTCAATTGCATTATCCAGTGCATTTCCAAGAATGGTGCAGATATCCATTACGTGCATGAAATTTAGAAGTTTTCCATCTACGACACAAGTTAACTCTATGTTGTGCTTTTGACAGGTAATACTTTTGCTCGTAAGTATAGTGTCTACCACTGAATTACCCGTCTTATTTTGTGCTTCATACATTTTAATTTCGCTTTCCATTTCGTCTAAAAAAGCCTGACGTTTTTGAGAATCCTCTTCTGAACGAAGAACTGCAATCTGATGCTTTAGGTCATGGTATTTCCGATTAATAATATCGATACTCTCACCTGATTTTCGATAAATCGCATACTGACTTTGTAAAATATTACGCATAGCATCTAGGTCGTATTTCGCCTGCATTTCTCTTCTTAATATATGATACGCATATAAAATGGTAAGTCCGCTAAAATCTACTAATGTTCTGATATTAAAGATTTCTCTTGTAATCTGACTACTAAACGGAGTATTGGCATACACAAAGCTTAAATTACTAACAAAGAAAACCGTTCCTCCAACAACAATTACAAAAATCAACTCTCTTATGGTGGTTCGCTCTTGTTGAAGATACATATGTTTTCTTTCTAATAAATAAATCACAAAAAAGACTGTCCCATAAACAAGAAATAACACAAGACCATTTAGTAAAATATGGTTGTTGTTCGTACTTTGCACAATATAATAATAAAGCTGCCATTCTAAAGATGCGGCAAATTCCGCAAGAATAAAGGATCGAACGCAATAATATCCTGCATTCATCCAATTCAAATCACAGCAAAAATAAAAATAAAGTAGCATCATGCCAATTGCAAGTAACATACCAAAAATCCATAATGACTTTGGAAACATTCCAACTACTAATTGCGTAAAACACTGTAAAAACAGTGCAATCGACATTATGATTATTAAATAAGCGCCATGAAACTTTTTCTTTAAAATAGCAATGTAAATACTACAAGCCGCCCATTCTGCTATTCCAGTATATATTCTTGGGATTTCTGTAAGCGTAACATGATTCATTGCAATGTTCCTCCAAGATAATTAGTCAACGCTTCTGTAAAGTCTTTTTTTCTAGCTCTGCTAATTGCCAGTCTATCTCCCTTTATTATCACGCATCCATCTATTACACTATCCACATAGGAAAGGTTTAAAAGACACCCTTTGTTACAACGAAAAAAATACATGTCCTTTAATTTTTCCTCTACCTCTTTCATTGTCCCAAAGGTCACATATTCTTGTTCCATGGTATGAAAAATAAGTCGATGTCCTTGGCTTTCAATATAACAAATATCAGAAATATATAATTTTACCGTGCCACCCTTTACTGATATTGCAATAAATTTATTTACCTTTCGGTTAATTCGATTGATTACTTTATCTAGACGTTGGGAAAAGGAAAAATAGGATACAGGCTTTAAAACATAATCGGTTGCATTCACTGTATAACCTTTGATTGCATATTGCGCCATATTTGTTATAAAGATAATAACCACTTCTGGGTCTTTTTCTCGAATTAACGAAGCTACTGTCATTCCATCCATAAATCTCATCTCAATATCTAGTAAAATCATATCGTATTCCGCTTTATAATTTTCAACTATTTCATCACCATCCGAAAATGTTTCAATTTGCATGGTAACGTTTCGCTCTTTTTGATATTGAATTAGATATTTGGTTAACTGTTTTATGCTTGATTCTTCATCGTCTACAAGGGCTATTCGAATCATCTTGATACCTCCTCCTGCTTGTATTCCTATCATTATACAATAAGAACTGCTTTTTTCCTATGTCTGTTCGTGAAAATAGATATTGCCAGTCTTTTTGGCAATATCTATTTCTGCACAGTATCCTTGTTACCAACAAAGCCATAAGGCTTTATCGTAACGTATTATTCAATTGATAGGTTTCCATTTTCTTTCTTTCGATAATTTAGTATAATCACAGCCTCCAAAGCAATCAATATTACAGCTAGTAATACATCAATTGCAATTGCTGTCTTCATCCAATTTTGCAAATGCAATCCTGATTGATAGTTTTCATAAGCCTTACTATTCACGGTTGTGAATAAAATATTATGACTTGCTTTTCTTAGAGAAGTAACTGCTGTTGCACTTTGCGTGTCATCAGGTGTTGCACCATTTTCACCAGTTGTAGAAAGCATTAAGTCATTTCCTGCACGAATGGCTTTATCTGCATCCATGAATCCATAACCGCCAAAATAATCGGTGATAACAAAACCTCTAAATCCCCATTCATCTCTAAGAACATTCGTTAGAAGCTCTTTACACCCTCCTGCCCATTGGTTTCCAATGTAGTTAAAGGAGGACATTACTGCACCTGTTTTTCCAACTTTCACTGCAATTTCAAATGGTTTTAAATAAATTTCTCGAATTGCTTGCTCGTTTGACCAGGTACAAAGTAATGCAAGACGATTTGTTTCTTGATCATTTAATGCAAAATGTTTGATATATGCATACAACCCTTTACTTGCCGCTCCACTTACTTCATTAGCAGCCATGATACCAGATAATACACCGTCTTCTGAATAATATTCAAAGTTACGTCCTGCAAAAGCATTTCTATGAATATTCATTGCTGGTCCATACCAACCAGATACTTCAATACCATCTGACTCATTGCCCATTGCAACTCCACGTTCATACGCAATATCTTTGTTCCAGGTTGCCGCAATCATAACTGCACCAGGAAAAGCCGTTCCGCGGATTGCTGTATTAAAAAAGCTACTAAATCCTGCTGGACCATCTGCATCTGTTGTAGAAATTTTACCAATCGAAGAAATCTCACTTGTCTGATATCCTCCGTACGTAATTAAGTTCTTCATATCATCTATACTTAATTCGTCCAATAACGTATCCCATTTTGGATCATCATAATCCAATCCTCTAAGTTCATGTAATTTAACCCCATTTTTTGCCCCTGTTGTAGGCATGGTATCTTCTTCGTTATTTTCAATTACGTAAGTTTCTACATTCGTTAAGTTTGCTGCATTTTCGGCACTAATTGAATAATTAGAAGGCGCAGCAATTGCAATATCGTAATTTTCAAAATTATTTGCTCTGCTAAGATATGTCACATCACCTTCTGCAAAGTCAAATTGGTTGGTTGCTACTACCGCATCACTGGTACGCTTATTGCTTTCATTATAGACAATATCCTGATTTACTGTATACGTCTTTTTATCAATAAGTGTATGAGAATCTGACATAATCTTTATATCATAATCTCCTGCTTCTAATACATAACAGCCATTTCCATAGGTATCATAAGAAGCCATTTCTTCTTCATTGAAGGTAATAGAAAGAGTCTGGCTTTCACCTGGCGCAAGTTCATCTGTCTTTGCAAACTCAATCAAATCAACAGCTGATTTTTCAATTCCACCTTCTGTATAAGGTGCTGTATAATATACTTCAATAACATCTTTTCCAGCTTTATCACCAATATTTTTTACTGTGACATCGAAACTGATATTACCATCAAAATCTCTATTTAATTCACCCATTGTCTGTTCAAACGTGGTATAGCTTAATCCATATCCAAATGGGTATTGTACAGCTTTTTGATATCCTTCTTCATTATCAAGATAATAGGTTTCAAAGAAGCGATAGCCCACATAGATTCCCTCGACATAGTTTAAAAAGGTGTAACCTTCGGCATTATCATAGGCAAAAGCACCAAAATTTTGAAAGCTTGGTGTTTCTTTTAAGTCATATACATATGTATCAACTAATTTACCAGATGGATTTGTCTCTCCATTTAAAATCGAACCAAGTGCTTTAAATCCAGTTTCTCCAGGTCCTGCCATCCAAAGAACACTTTTGATTTCATCGTATTCATCCACCCAACCAAGTTCCATAGGATTTGCGGAGTTAATTACAACACATACCTGCTCAAAATTTTCTGTCACAAGGTCCACAAGGTCTTTTTCTGTCTTTGATAGTTCAAGATAGGTCTGACCCGCTTCAAAATCTCCTGGATTTCCTTCATACGTTACGGCTGACATATCGGTTGGAAGGTCTGCACCTTCACCGCCAACTCTTGTGATTACTACAACAGCATAATCCGAGAAATCTTTTGCATTCGTTATCAAATTGTCTGAATAACTATCTTTTGTAGGCTCTTTTAATGTCCAGTCTTGTGCCCACATAGACACCTCAGGACGTGTAGCGCTATAATCGGTATAAAAATTGGTTAATTCCGTGTTTAATTCATATCCTGCGCTAGTTAAACCTTGTAATAAGGTTACGCAAGTCGAAGTATCAACAGAACCTGACCCTGTTCCTCCATAGCAAGGATTGGTAGATGCCCAGCCAAATACATTTAATTTCTTTACATCTTGGCTTAATGGAAGCATCCCGTCCGTATTTTTTAATAGTACAGTTCCTTCTTTTCCTATTTGTTCCGTAAGCGCTTTAGAACTTGCTGCCGCTTCTTCACTTACCCCATCCACTTTATAAAAAGTGAGATTTAAAATACTTTGCATCGGAACAAAACAAACTACATTTACAGTTATCGCAAATACTAATGTAAGACCTAAAATACTCTGCCATTTTAGCATATAGCGTACTTTATCGCTCTTATTTTTCCAAAGTATTCCTAAAACAATGGTTAACACAAGTAGAATAGCAAATGGTATAAAATACGGTAATATTGTCCCAATGGTTGCATAAACATCTGCCATGTTTAACGTTTCATCTTGGCTTAATGTATAAAGTGCAAACCCAATTCCCCCTGCTATTACTGCAATTACCAAAAGAATGATGAATAGTTTCTTAATCCAACTTTTCTTTTCCATATTATTTCCTCCTAGTATTATATGTAATACTCTCTACAGTAAGATATCATATAATTCTCCTAATATACGCTATATTTCATAAACTGTATCTTTTTTTACACAAGTGGAAGCTTAGCACAAATAAAGTGCACTGTAGGGGTGAAATGTAAAACGAGATTCCCGTTTTGTAAACGAGTTTCACATTTTGTAATCAACCTTCAAAATTTGTAATCGAAGTTCCACAATTGTTATGACTTTCCCGTTTTTCTATTGCTTTTCATGGTATAATCTCTGGTAACAGGATAATTTGGGCGCACAAAAACCGGACGTCACTTTTGGCTTACAAATTTTGTACTCCGAAATTCACGTCTGCTGGTATCTGTTTTTTTCGTTCCAGCCAGTGGTTTCTTCTTCCGATTATCTTGCTACTTTTTTAAAAGACCCGGCGTTAAATTGATGCTGTTGGCGTCAACCTCGTGGCATCCTAATTTATCAGCCAGGTCTTTTCCATAATAAAAACAGAATGCTTCATACGGACTTTTCCCATTCAGTTTCTTTCTTCTATAGGAATTGATATGATCCATCATCCGATTGATTTCTTCCTGCGTCAATTCATCAAAACTTTTTCCCTTTGGCAATACCCTTCTTATGAATTCATGCCCTACCTCTATTTCCGCTTTCTGATAGGGGGCACTTGGATTGCAGTAATAGATTCTGGTTCTTTGGAATCCTTTTCCATCTGGACCATACTCGATACTCTTGGGATTAGAAAATTCACTTCCGTTGTCTGTCAAAATGATCGGAAACAACTTTCGAAATTCTTGTCCTCCCAGCCAATTATATAGCTCATCATAAATATCAATTACTGACTTAGAGGTATTGGAATCTCTTAGGAATGCAAGCATCAAGGACGTTTCTACAAAGAATACCGTAAGCAGAACCTTTCCACCTTTGCTTCCTATCACAGAATCCATCTGGGTCACTGCCGTATCAGGATGCTGCTCCAGATACACTTCATAATCATGATAGTTTCTTCCAACTCGACAGCCTCTGTCTACCTTTAGTTCTGGTTTTTTATAACGTGGACGATACTTTACTTTCCGTGGGAGATCAATGTTCCTCACATCAAACAGACTTCCGTCTATGTAATTGTATAAAGTCTTTTCACTGCACATCAGCTCATCCTTATTATTTAAATAAATCTGATGTATGGACTGTCCCTGTTTGATCAGCGGAACTAGAATTTCATTTAGTCTGGCAATTTCTCCTTCCGTAGAAAGAATCCCACTTCTTGATTGTGCAATCTTTTTCGATGCCTGACGATGGGCTTCCAATGCGTCATAGATTGTCTTCGTCAATGTACATTTCTTCACTTCACTGCATCCATTACATACATAGGGCGCTTTAAATCTGCTGGTACACACTTCTTCCTCAAACTGTTCGCAATACCTGTTGCACAGACGCTCACACTGTCTGCATGTGGTTACCATTGGATGCTTACATTCGTTGGTTCCACACACTTTTTTTCTCTTACATCCTTTTCGATACTTGCATACATTATGGGGATAGACTGAATATCCACTCCATTGCTCTACTGCATAGTTGCGAACTTCTTTTGTAATCGTAGTTCTGTCGCGCAAAAGCTCCTTGCCTATCTCGGTAAAAGTCATATCCTCCTTTAGTCCACTTTCAATCTGTAAACGGTAACCGTCAAATAACTCTGTGGATATAAAAATCACCAACTTTCTGATATGCTAGAAAGTTGGCGATTCTGTTAACGACATCGTTTTTGAATGGTTGGATCCCATGGCATGTAATCTTCCAAGAATTCTGGATTTTCTAGAAATGCACTGCCAGGTATATCACTTAAAATATATTGGATATATTTGTTTGGATTTAATCCGTTTGCTTTTGCCGTTTCAATTAAGGTATAAATACCAGCGCTTGCCTCGGCTCCTTTCGGACTTCCTGAAAATAGCCAGTTTTTTCTTCCTATGGTGAAGGGGCGAATACTGTTTTCTGCTAGGTTATTAGAAAGTGCACAATTCCCATCCAATAGATAATTCATCAATCCCTCTTTTTGGTTGAATGCATAAGTAAAGGCTTGTCCTAACTTTGATTTTGGAAGGATTCCCATAGAAGCAGTTTTTGCCCATAACCAAAAGGCCTCTAACACAGGTAATTCCTGTTCTAGACGCTGATCCATTCGACCCTTTGCCGAAAGAACCTCTAGTTTCTTTTCGATTTCAAAGAGTTTGTTGATATATGTGATTGCCTGTGAAGGGACGGTTGCTTCTGGTGATTTCACATCCTTTGGTAGTGCATCTACAAAATATCGGCGAAGATGAGACCAACACAGACATCTGGTTATGCCACTTACTTTTTCATAGCCCTTATAAGCATCCGTATGGATAAAGCCCTTAAAATCCTTTAAGAAAACTTCTGGATACTTTCCGCTTCTTCCAGGTTGATATTCAAAGATTCGAATCGGATGCTGACTTTCTTTTATGGAACTATACACCCACATATAAGAGTCTGTGGTGTTCTTGCGACCAGGCTCATTTAATACTTGAACTGGAGTTTCATCCACATGAAGATATGTTTGTTTCAAAAGTTTTTCGTGCAGAAGTTTTGTGATTGGCGAAAGCCAATCGCGGTAACAAGTAATGATCCAGTTTGACATGGTAGCACGACTTAAATTAACACCAAGTGCTTCCCATTCTTTTTCCTGTCGGTACAGTGGCACTGCCAGCTCATATTTTTGATGAATCACCCAAGAAACCGTAGACGGCGAAGCATAGGAATGTTGCATAACTGCCGTAGGCATGGGTGATTTTTCCATATAGGGTTTACCATTTTTTCGGCAACTACGGCACTCAAAGGTTTCGCGGTAATAATCAATCACACGGACTTTCGCTGGAATAAATTCGATTTCTGTACGGACGAATTCTTCTCCAACAGAATGTAACATATCCCCACAGGTTACACAAAAACGATCTTCCTCTGCAAGAGTACAAAGCTTCTTTTCATGAGGAATATCTTTTAATAATTCTTCCCATTGCCCTGGAAATCGTTTACGGCGATACGATTCCACGGTTTTCATATCAGGTTCTATCGCTTCACTATTGGCTTCTTGTTCCGCTTCATCAAAAATAGACATCTGTCCCTCAATACCAAGAGATAATGTCTGCTCTGATTTGTTACCATATAGTTTGCGGGTCAAGAAATCAACCTTTTCCTGAAGAATAAGATTTTCTTTTTCTAGCTTGCTGATATGTTTTTCAAGAAGTTGAACCTGGTTTGACGTTTCCATAAATAGCAGTTCCTTTACTTTTTTACTGTGATTATTATAGCATAGAAAAGCCAAAAAATCCAGTAAAATCGGGCTTTGTGGCGCATTATATCGCTTGTTTTATATTGATTTTTCGAACTGCTTTTGGTTGATTTATGGAAAGTCCTTCTAAAAGCCAACGGAATTCCTGTTGTGATATTTTCTGTATTTCATCCTGATTTCTTGGCCATTGAAAGCTTCCACTTTCAAGGCGTTTGTATAAAATCACAAACCCATCACCTTCCCAGTAAAGAGCTTTTAGTCTACTGCATTTTCTGCCACAGAATAGAAAAAGACTATTGGAAAAGGGATCTAGATGAAAGTTCTGCTGAACCATAGCAGCCAGACCGTCAATGGATTTTCTCATATCAGTATATCCGCAAGCAAGATAAATACTTTCCGCTTTTGAAATATCACCTAACATAGTTGTTTTACCGCGAGTAACACGGAATGAATCAGCTCGGGTGTAGCGGTGTTGTTTAAACCGATTTCCATGCCATTTAGTGAAATCATCACATCGGCAGATATTTGCTTGTCTGGTACTGGTATTCTTGCAAATATAGCATTTTCATCAGATACTTCTTGCACTTTTATTTCTGTATTGAGTGTAGGCAGTTGTTCTAGTGACTTTAAACGAATTTTTTTCAACCAGTAATAATAAGTACCTTCCAGAATTCCATTCTGATTGCACCATTGTCTGGTGGAAAGTGCACTGGCATTTCGTTCTTGAATAATGGATGCCCACTTTTGTAAGCTATAATGATTTTTTACTTCTTGTGTTGTCAATTTAAAACCTCCTTGAAGTATTTTGAGATGGCTCAAAACACTGTATATAGTAATTTGAGTCATTTTCTCATAAAACAGGAGGTATTTAAATCCACGATGTTATTTGACGGTTACTGTAAACGATCTTCATATGATAAAAACTTAGCCATAGTGTCTCCTTTCCCACTGGCTAAGTTCAATATATCACAAAAGGCAGGGACTGCGCCCTGCCTTTTTGTAACACGAATTTCTCTATGCTATTTTCAAATATTTGTACCTATCTTTCCCTTTCACACGGGAATGTTATTTTACAATTGAGGAGTGCAACTGTAGGGTGCACTGTAGCTCATCGGTTAAACGAAAAGTTTTATCTAATTGTCAGGAAGCAAAGTACTAGGTACAAAGAACAGCGTTAACTATTCAAAGTAAATCATAAATGCCCTCAAATATGGGTTAACAAATGCTCCTACTTAGAATACAATAATAAAATCAAGTCTTAAAAGCGTATATCCTATGGTATACAAAACTTTAAACGATTTCGAATAAGAATTTTACATAGCATGAACCTAAATAACAATAACTGACACGAGGTTTCTTTGCCGTACCAAGAAATATAAAATTAAAGATAAACATAAAAATAGCCTAAAATCAGTTATAGGAGCTATTCGAAGAATCAAATCCCAACTATTGACATAGAGACTAATAAAAAGGCCTCCTGGTCTTTAATATCATAGAAGACCTTATAAAACTCTATTTACAGAAAAAATGTTTTTCTCTTGAAGAAAAAAGGATAGCTTCTCTTATTTCATATGATTTTTCTAAAAAACATACTTAAATAAGATAAATTATCCATCAATCTCGTCTTTTATTAACCTTCTGTAAGACTCTCCAAAGCATTTTCGGCGTTCTTCACTAATTGGTAATTGTAATCCGTTTATAATAGTTACCTTTGTTTTTGAGCAAGATTTAATCCAATGATAGTTAACAAGATATGATTGATGTATTCTTAAAAAGGGAATTTTGCCTGTTTGTAATCGTTGTTCAACTACATTTAATTTTTCATTAAAAATCTCTACCTCACCATTTTTCATATATGCTCGTATTTGTCGTCCCCTACTCTCAAAATACATAATTTCACTACATAGTACCTTATATTTTTCATTCTTGTATTGAAATGTAAAATATATTTTTTTATTGGATATTTTCTGATATGCTAAAAGAAATATTTTTGAAAAATCATCAAAATTAATTGGCTTTTTAATAAAATCAAAAATATCTAAGCGAAATAATTTTATCAAATGTCTCATATAACTAGATACATAAATTATCAACAAATATTCATCTATTTTTCTTATGTTCCTGGCTAGGGTTATACCAGCTTCACCTTTCATATAAACATCCAAATATAACAAATCGTACTGCTCTTTTTTTAATATAGCCTTTTCCAGCGATTTTCCACTATAAAATATGTCTATTTCCATTGGTATGTACATTGCTTCACTTAATTCTAAAAGAAATTTTTCAATTTGATTTACAGTTGTGTACTCATCATAACAAACAGCAATCTTTATCATTAGGATACCCCCTTTATCCTGTACTTTATAATCCCCAAAATATTTTTAAATAAATTATTTTGCTTATATATAACAATTCAACAAATACCAATAAATACAATTCTTCTATATATTATACCAAAAAACTAACACTAACTATTAAGTTGGTATATTACTTCTTGAAGATACAAAAGAGTTTTATCTATATTAACATACATTAGAATGTCATGTTGCAATAGTAAAGTTTGAAAGATAGTTAAGAATTTTCTTATACTGTATGCGATTTATACTTCAACGATATTTTATATGAAATAATTGTTCCTAGAACTCCTATTGAAATTAATAAAATATTTAAACTAATAGCTCTGTTGATTATGTATATTAATCGTCCAAGCTGGTATCCTAAAGTTTTATATCCCCAACATATTATCGCAATGATACTTAAAAATACACATAATACATAGGAGGATTTTTCACCGCCTTTATTTAAACTAATTGGAACAGCTATTAACATCTGCATATAAGCAGCAAAAAACTCTAGTAATAGAAAATTAAAGGGCATACCTTTAGAATAGACTGATAGAATTATGTTAATAAAAAATAAAAACACTAACATTGATAAAAGCATTCCCATACATACAATATACCTAGCTATCACTCTTTTCTTTAATGTTATTGGTAATATACTTTCATATTCATCCCACCGTGTTTTTGCATCACATATTGAAATTGTATTACAATATCCAGATACTACAATCAAACAACTCGCCCCCACTATAGGCATTGCATATTCCCCTAATCCCCAAAATGAAAATATGATTAGACATCCCATTATTAAAATATCTCTTTTATGAAATTGATGCTTCATTACAAGTAGATCCCTTTTCATTAATCCTAACATACTATTCTCCCTTTATTTTCATATATATAACTTCTTCCAACTCAGCATGTCTACATTTATATTCTTTATAATTTACTCTATTTTTTCTTTTATCTAATAATATCCGAACACTTCCATTTTCATTAATGGCTCTTTCAACACAATACTGCTTCTTTATTTCTAGGAATTGATTGTCTTCTGCCTCGACTATAAAATAATTTTCCGTTAAGCTTTTTTTATCTTCAATAGAACTTATCTTTCCACAATTTAACATTATAATATCATTAACTATACCTTTCAGTTCAATAATATTATGAGTTGATAATAAAATAGCTACATCCCTTTTTAAAAGACTATCCTTTAATACATCTAATATCATCTTTTGAGCTACTATATCTAATCCATTCGTCACCTCATCAAATATCAATAGTTTTGCTTCATGACTAAGTGCAACTGCAATATCAAGTTTTCTTTTCATTCCTTTTGAGAAATTCCCGATCTTTTGCTCGACAGGCAACTCAAATAAATCAATATATTTATAATACTCCTTGCTATTCCATTCAGAGTAAATCATTTTCATAAAACTTTGAATTTCTTTAACACTAAATTCATTTGGCAAAAAGCTATCATCTAAGACTACTCCTAATTTTTGTTTTATATCCATTTCATTGGATAATAAATCTTTTCCAAAAATGGTAATTTCTCCTGTATCTCTTTTAATTTTATTTAATAGAAGATTAATGAGAGTGGTCTTTCCAGCGCCATTCTCCCCCACTAGCCCAACGACTTGACCTTTTGATATTGAAAAACTAATATTTGATAGTTCAAATGTTCCATATGATTTACTTAGATTGTCGCATTGTATCGTATTGATATTCATTAAAAACTCCCTTCTATGCCAATTATTGGTCTCCCTCCTATTTGACATTTTCTTTAATATTTATCTTTTCTTATTTTTCTTCTGATAACATCGTACAAATTGCATTACACTATTACAAATTAACCCCACTCCCATAGCCAGAAACAGTGAGGGATAATAATTTTCTTTAATAATAAGACCCATAACCAGCAAAATAAGTCCCAAAACAATATATAATAATAATATAATCTTAGTAAACTTTTTCATTCTCATTCTCCATAAAATACATATTCTCAATACTTATGCTAAAATACGTTACTATTAAATAACAGAAAATTAAAATAATTGTAATCTTAAAATTACATCTGTCGGAAATTTACTTTGTTATCTTAATTTAACAAATAATTCAATATAATTTGTTTTTTATACTTTTCATTATATATAACTTCTATTATATTTCAAGTATACTTTTATTGTTGAATATAAAATACTTGCTTATAGAAAATAGGAGATTTAAAAAGCACTTCATTATTACTCAAACTCTCACATATTCTTAAGGTCTTACTACAAGCAAGGTGTCCTTCCGCTTATGATTTTAAAAACCATCGTTTTAGAACACCCTCTTGTATATTATATGGTTTGAAAGTATTGCGTAAACTGTTCAATCTCTTATACAGTAATTTTTCTAGGTCTACATTATTTTAATCTTTTTCAAAATATTACTGACCAGCTGCCGTTTCATCACCTGCCACACTACCTACTCCTCCTCCAAGTGTAGCAACCGCTGGAGCTAAAGACGATGTGATAACAATTCCGAGAACTGCCAATCCACACGCTATTGCCGCACACGCAACGGCAGGTAATAAACAAAGAGTAGTACACTTTGTTCCCATTGGTTGAACTCCTAATCCATTACTATCATTGATAATTTCCATATTTCCTATGCTTTCCATATTTACCTCCTTAATATCACTTTCAAACCATATAATTCAAGTATAATAATCAAATTTTGTTACATGTCACCTTTTTAAATAGATCAGAACCTAGTATATATTCGTTAGCCCTGCAATCTTTGCATGCATATCGTATAGCACACGTTTTACATTTACTAATATTGTCCATGCTGGTTAAATGCCAGAACTTATGAAGACCTTCTTTATTCCATACTTCTTTAAAATTATTAATATTTCCCATCTTAAAATCTAATAAATTTGGACAAGGATATACATCTCCATTTTGATCAAAGTATATAAGTCCCCCTAAACATGAATGAAAATATTGATTATAGGAAAATGATTCTATACTCGTTCGATTAACAAATTTAGGATTATTCAAATAATAATTTATTGCATTTTCCTTTTCAATATACTTACTAATTATACAATTAATTCCATTTTCATTTGTAATCTGAATTTCTTCCACTAATTTGTTTTTGACTTCATCGTCATATACAATAAAGAGCAAAGATATTTTTTTATGACCTTTTATTTTTTTTAATCTATTATATATACTTAGTGAGGAACCTATCTCCTTATTTTTTACTTCTTTTTGTATTATTATATTTATATTATAATTTAGAAGATTATTTAATGTTTTATCGCATATACATGTATTTCCTAACAAAACTGTTATATTTTCAAATAAATATTCTGTTGCTATATCTAAACATTGAAAAAAATACTCAGTTTTTACTTCAATATCAGGAATTTTTAATACCACATTCTTGCACTTTAGTTTCACAATAGCTGAAAAAATTTTATTTAATTTTTTGATTTCCATATACTGCTCTATATTACTTTTTTCTAATCCACTACAACAAATACATGTATTATCACCTAAATATTGAGCAGGATAGCATAACTTACATTTTTGACGACATTGATTACTTAAGCTAATAATGGCTCTAGTAATCATAATTGAAGACATCACTGGAATATTATTCATAGCTTTATAATCAATAATCAATTTATTAATGTAAACCGGTTTATCATAAAATGTTCCAATTTCGTTTTCTTTATACAAATTAATCAGACTAATTAAATAATCTTTTTTTATATGAGGCATTTTTGAAAGGACTTCATTAATACTTACATTACTTTCTAGTAATTTAATAATACCTGCCTCTTTCTCTGTAACTTTATAGATATCTCCACTAAATACATTATAAATTGCGCCTGTGCCTCCTCTATCAGGAACAAAAAAGCACTCTTCGAATAATCTAAAATACATATTCACAATAAATTTTTAACCTCCTCTTCCATCGATTTGTAATATAAAGCTATAGCCATTTTCGTCCATATAGGATCTTTTTCACATATATCAAGAGCTAATTTAAATTGTTTTTTTCTTGTATTGTATATGCTCTCGCATACAGCCTTATCCACATTAAAACCATTATCATTTTCAATTATCATATTGCAAACTCCGCACTCATTTCTTATTTCACATACTTTACATCCTACTATAGATTCACAATATTGTTTCACTAAATTAACAATCTTTTTATAATTTAATCCTTCTTCCACATTTCCGATTGAATAGCTTTGACTAACTTTTTCGCATACGTATATCCTACCTTCAACTGACACAAATATTTTTTGTCCAGGTATACAAGGATTAGTGCATTTGGTTATCTTTCCATTTACGCTATGTGTATCTACAAATGAGCAAAAAAAAGTTGCGCACCGATCAATAAAATATCTATCCAAAAAATTTAATACTTTACTATTATCACCGGCAATATTATTCATAAAATAATATTTCATTTTCTTTTCTTTTTCATTAAAATCTATTTTCTCCTTCTCTGTAAACTGTGTATAATAGTCAGAACCAAAGGATTTAACTGGAGTTGTATTCAAGCAAATTACAGCGCTTGTATTATCATAAAACGTAGATATTTTTTCAATATCTGACCTTATATCATATACACAGATTGTAAATACAGGTCTCCTAAACTTTTTCGATAATTTAATAATATTTATGTACACATCATCAAATGTTCCTTTACCATTACTATAAACACGATTTCTATTATGTTCTTCTTTAGGACCATCCAAACTTACAACTGCATTAACATTATGAAGATATAAAAAATCAATTACTTCATCTGTTAATAATGTTCCATTTGTAGTTAACGAATAATGGACATCATAATTGGTGTATTGCTGCTCAATATATAGAATACAATCTTTTATTAGTGTAAAATTTATTAATGGTTCTCCTCCATAAAAAGTAACCATGGGTTTTCTAGTGTAATTATATTCTTCTGCCTCACTAAATAGCTTAAAATAAAGATCAATTGCCTTTTTAGCAGTTGTCCAATCCATATTCTTTGTTTCATGAGATCTCATAAGCTTATAATTGCCTCCAAAGACGCAATATTTACAACGAAAATTACACGCTGTCGTAACCTCAAGTGTTAATTGTTGAAGTGCTGATTCATATATTTTTCTTCTTATTATTTCTTCATCTATTTTTTCGTCCTCAAAAAATCTACTTTCTTTGAGTAAATTTAATTTCTCAAGATATTTTATTCTTTTAGGAGATTTTAATATCTCACTAGTAAAAATTGTATGAGAATCATTTAATCGCACATATTCATTTCCATTTTCAGATACTACTTTAGTATAATATAATTTTTCTTCTGTCATCATACCTCTCCCTTCTTTATATCACTAAATTTGCTAGCTTGGTAAAAATACAATTTATAGTAAGCTCCTTTTGTCTTTATTAATGTCTCATGCGTTCCCTCTTCAACTATTTTTCCTCTCTCTATAACGAAAATTTTATCCGCAATGTAAATATTTGATAGTCTATGAGAAACAAATACAACTGTTTTTGTTTTATCTTTTTTTATAGTATCAAAAATTTCATACTCAGCTTGAGGATCCAAACTAGAAGATGGCTCGTCTAATAAAAGCACATCCCGATTTCTATAGAAAGTTCTGGCTAAGGCTAACTTTTGTCCCTGCCCTGCTGATAATTGAACTCCTTCTTTATCAAACATCTTTGTTATATTTGATTTTTTCCCTTTTGGTAATTGTTCTATTTCTCTATAAAAACCACTTTTAAATATTGCCTCATTAAATAAGCTTTCCATCATGTTCGTACCGATATCAGATATTCTAATATTTTCTTCAAGTGTAAAAGCATAATTTATACATTGCTGAAAAAATGTTGAAAATATATTTCTTAATGATTTATGAGTATATTTCTTTATATTTTCATTATTAATCAGTATTTCTCCTTCATCTGGATCATAAAATCTTAATAATAATTTAATAATTGTTGTTTTTCCAGCTCCATTTACTCCAATTACTGCTATTTTTTGTCCTGCATATATTTTAAAACTTATATCATTTAATACTTTTGTAACTCCGAATGGATATGTAAAACTAACATTTCTAAACTCTATACTTTCAAATGTATCTTTTAAAATAATAGAACCATTTTTAATCATATTTCTTACCTCTTTTAATTCTATTATATTTTTTACCCTTAATTTATTATCATAAATACTAATAACTGCTAAAATCAAACTAACTATTGCTGAATTTAATTGTTCCAGTTGAGATGCATATAATGAAAAATCACCAATACTCATTCCATAATTTATGTTTTTTGAAATAAATATTAAAATGCATCCCATTACAAAAAACGGCAAACAATTTGTAACTATTTGAGCGAAATTTCTTTTTGATAGCAACTTTTTTTTCTCTCTATACCATATTTCCCATGATTGTATATACTTTTCCATCAAGAAAGAATTGATATTCCAAAATCTAATATCCATGCAAGTTTGTCTACTCATCATTAGTGAATAAAAATATTGATTTTTTCTTTGTTTTATAACATTTTCTTTTTCCCATTTATATATTTTTTTAGTATAAATTTGACTGTAAATTGCATTAGGTATTGATATAACTAACATAATAATCCCCATCCAAATACTGAATTTAACCAATACACAAAAAGCTACAATACAACTTATTATGCTACCTATAACATCTGTCAAGCCCCAAATAACACTTATTGTGGATTGAATATTCATTTCTGCGTTTGTAATTTTATTATATGTTTCGGAATCATCAAACGCAGAAATATCAAGTTTTACAACTTTTTTAGCTATTGATATTTTCATATAATTTTGAATTAAATTTGAATGCATATTCATAATATATAGATTTAAGTTAGCAATAATTAAATTTACGATTATTGATGCGGAATATAATAAAAGGGGAACAATCACGTCTTTATAACTAAAATAATCCATTTTAGCCATAATATTAATAATATTTCTAAGAAAATAAGAAATTAATAAAGGCAAAATAGCCATGGCAAGTTTACAAATAAGCCTAAAAACGGTATATATAACAGATGATTCAAATGACACTTTCATGCAATACATAAAAATATTTATTGATTCCTTAGCTCTTTTATACATATATACTCCTACCTTAAAAATTAAAGTTTTGATTTACTTAGTATATCTCTCGTCTATAAAAATAAACCTTAAAAGTATTTTATCATTTTAATTCTATAGTCAGAACCAACTGTTAAAATTACGCTGTTTAGCGTAATAAATAAGTAACTATACATAGAAGGCAATTGAGGCAATTGAGGGCAATTTAGGGTAATTTAGGTAATATTAGATGATATGGCCACATTTACAATACCAACTGTGTTACCTCTCTTTTCCTTTTGCAAAAAGAGAGGTAACATAATACATTACATGCTATAATTAAATAATAAATGTACAAGCTTATAACATAATACATTTATATTTGCTTACGAGCATAAAAGAAAGGGGATACGTATGGTTCATTTAGTATATTGTGATAATAAAGAAAAGGTATTAGAAAAAATTCTTAAAGGATCTAAAACTATGATTGTAAGAGGGTCAGCTGGTAGAAAGATTCCACATAGTCGGGTATTTGAAGGAGAAACCTTATATTTTATGAAGAAAGGTACTGCGAAAATCACAGCAAAGGCCAAAGTGAAATCTGTTCAAAACTATGTAAAGCTATCAGAGGAAGAGATTACAAATACACTCTTAGAAAACCAGCCGAAACTAAATCTAACAACAGCACAGCAAACACGCTGGCACAAAAAATGTCTTTGTCTGGTAGAATTTGATGGGTTAGAGGAAATAGAGCCTCTTGATTTTGATCATCAAGGAAATATGGACGATTGGCTGATTATTGAAAAAATAGAAGATGTCGTAGTTGGTACAAGCATTCCATATAATTATGAAAAGTCTAAATTCTAACAAGGTGCTTTCATAAATGATTATCGGCTTAGCTAGGCTAAGCCGATTGGAAAAGAAAATGGTTACATATCTTTTTTTATATAATTTGATCTTTTCTTACTTTCTCAAGTCTTATACATTCAAGGCAATAGCTTGATATTTGAACAATCCAAATAATTGAGACAAACGTTACTGGCAACAATCCAAAGTCCCATATAGTTGATCCTAGTGTACATACCATCCACAGTATAATACAGGTAATATTTACGGATCTATACGCTTTGTACGAACTCTTATAAATCTTAAGTTTCTCAGCTTCATCACAGCTATTCTCCCACTTTTTTGCAAAATTAAGATCAAAAACACTTCCTTCTTTTTCTGGATTAATTTCTTTTGTAAAATTCACTACTTTTTGTTGGGTTAAGGTTATAAAGATATTGATTAAAATAAAACCTCCTATCCAAAGTGCAAGAAAATTACCAGAAACAGAATATTCTGCGTTAGTAGTTAACCATAATCCAACTGCAAAAAAGAACATTGACAGTATCATTGCTAAATTAGTAATCCACAATGCATAGCTTATATTGAGTTCTATCTTTTCTAACTGTGCTTCGTTTTCTCCTCCCCATTCCCTATATCGTCTACGACTACTTTGATATAAATATAAGGCTGGGAGAAACGTCACTGGAATCAGAATCAAATTTGCAAATGGTGCAATAAATACTAACATATTTTGCAGCCATTTTTCAGACACATCGGCTATACTCTCACCCAGGATAGCAGATAGAACTCCAATCAAAGCTCCAACTAGCATTCCAATTAATAAGATTAAAATAAACTTATTGAATGCACTTTTATCTTCTTTTTTAATTTCATTTATATTTTTACTTCTCACTCTCATCATCCTCCTCATAACGAAAAATATCTTCAATAGAAACGTTAAAAACCTTTGCAATCTTTAATGCCAATGTAACGGATGGGGAATAATCTCCTCGCTCAATCTGACTTATTGTCTGTCTGGATACTCCTACCAATTTTCCCATTTCAAACTGATTCACATTAATCTTTGCTCTGTATTCTTTTAAACAATTGTATAATGGCACACCATCGCCTCCTAACTTGTGACAACTTTTCTTGTCATTTTCTATATCAATCATACCATTGCCAACTTTAGTTGTCAATATATAAATGTAATTATATAAAAAAAAGGTCAACTTATGTGTCAACCCTTTTCCATATAATTTCATATAATCCATGACTATTCGTGTTCTATCTTCTTTTTCGCTTCTCCTAAACGTTCATAAAATTGCGAGTAAAAATCTTGATTTGGATCGTAATTTTTCATAAAGAAGACATGAAGCAAATACATATTTATATTTTTAATCCATGTATCATCTTTGCATTCCTTAATTTTATCCTCCACAGCATTCAAAAAGTAATGCCAATCCTTTACATATGCCTCATAGTCTTTTAAATGATTGACATCAATCCATTTACTCACTTTTACCTTTGTTTTATTTGGCATGCTACATTCATGAACTTGTAAAAAGTAGTGAAAACTATTGTTTTCATAATATCTCCCCAGCGGAAATAATCTGCATACACCTGGACGATGAGCATGGATACTGCACCTACCTTCTTCATTTAGGAAAGAACATCTTTCTTTCGTTCCTACCATCTTTAGATTGGGCAAGATAATACCGTCTACCACACTTAATTCAATATGCTCTGCCATTAACGCTTCAAAAGGTTTCTTTAGAGCTGTAGAAAGGCGGTTGATATCAAAGGGATCTAGTATAATGGAATTTCCCATTCCCTGACAACAATCATAGCAACCTTTACAACCATTGCAATTGGCTTTGACCATGTCATTTGCACCATATAATTTTCCGTCTGATATTTCGTGGAGAGCTACATTTCGTTTCATTTTAATTCCTCATATCTTACTATTTTTTATTCTTATCCTTCTTTCCCTTTGTTATTGTATTACTTTTTTCTAATAATTTCAATGCCCATCAAAGTCTCTGATAGTGTAAATTTACAGTAGGATTTTAATAGACAGACTTGCCCCTGATGTGTTTCCGATTTTTTGACTGTCCTTATTTTATTCTATTTTTCTCTTCTTTACAATCCCCAAATATGATTCTTTAATG